>WNFA01003821.1_pt1 | contig 12539 bp, 10 predicted proteins | sample 5400481 | NCBI WGS metagenome assembly WNFA01 (sample SAMN13153340, study PRJNA577476) | soil metagenome | isolation source: 120 cm saprolite under Douglas fir tree site 2 hole 1 replicate 2 | place: USA:California | collected 2015-04-18
TGCGCGTCTACCTTGGTGCCTCGGTCCTCGAGTAGGCTTCCGAGCGAAGCAAAAATCCTGTTCACCGCGGCCTCGTCGCCGGCCGCGACCGCCTGGTTGGCCGCGATTAATGCTGCGCCTTGCTGACCCGCGTTCTGATGCAGGATGAAGACGGCAAAGACGTCGCCAAAGAGCATGCCACCGGCCACCAGCGCGATGCCGCCAAATATCAGCACGCGGCGTGCGCTCATCGGGGCGAAGGCCGAATTGATTGGCGATGGTTTGGCAACTGTGGCCATCATTTTCGTTAGTACCCGGTCTTCACAAAAAGAGAAGTGGGCCGTCCCTCCGGGACTTGAGCTTCGTTATTTGCGCTTGTCCCAGCGCTGAAGCGCTGGGCTAAGCTGGGTCGCCCCTGTCGGGGCTGGATCGTGGAGTGTGCCGGCTTTCTGGACAGTCCGAAAGTCCTCGCAGAATCCTAATTCGCAGACTCCTAATTCAATGTCAGTCGGCCGCTACTGCGGCGCCGGTCTTGCTCCGGAACGCCGGCATGACGTGCTTGGAGAACATATGTTGTGTCTTGATACTCTTCCAGTGCTCGATCCCGCCGAAGTTCGAGACGATCGCCAGTTCTCCGATTCCTCCCTTGGCCTGCAGGTTCTTGACCTGTTCGATTACTTTCTCGGGAGTGCCGATGAAAGCAATCTCCTGGTCGACGATCTCTTCGTACTTCAGTTTCGTGAGCGACTCCAGGGCGCCGCTCGCGTAAAAGCCATAGCCTTTGGCGCGCAACTCAGCTTTCTTTTCCTCGCTCTGAATCGATTCACCTGGAGAGGCGTTAAATGCGAGAAAATTAAGAATCGCCTGCTCGACCTCGCGCCGGATGGCACTCTCGTCTTCGTCGATATACACCGGCCGGATATAGACGATGTCGGACTCGTGCCCGTGGTCGGCGCAGGCTTTCTTGTAGATATTCAGCGGCCCTTCCAAAACTTTCCACGGCAGCAGCGGCGGGACGAAGACGCCCCAGCCTTTCTCTCCGGCCATCTGATAGGTAATGTCGCTGGTGCCGCCGGTGTAGAACTTTGGGTATGGCTTCTGGATGGGTCGCGGAACCACGGAGACGTCGTCCACGTTGTAATACTGGCCGTGGTACGAAAATTTATCCTTCGTGAAAGCCAGTTCCAGAATATCGATTGCTTCGTTATAGCGCGGGCGACTCTCTTCGAGCGGCAGACTGGAAGGTCCGAACAACCAGGCGTGCCCGCGTCCCAGGCCGCACTCCAGGCGGCCCTTCGTGAGGATATCGGTTTCGGCAATCATGCCTGCCAGGCGCATCGGATTTTCGAGCGGCAATGTGTGGAGGGCGGTGCGGAATCGAATGCGGTTCGTTCGTTGGGCAGCTGCGGCAAACATCGCCAGAGGATTTGCCGAAATAGAAAACTTCTGGAAGAAATGATGATCGATCACGGAGTAAACGTCGAAGCCCGATTCGTCGGCGTGTTCGATCTGGCGCATGATCTCCCAGGTCTGGTCGTAGTGCGACTTGCCCGGTGGAGTCTGCATTTCGCAGTAGATTCCAAAACGCATTTTGTCTCCCAAAGGTGTTTCGAGGTTCTCCCGGCCGGCGGCTAAAGCCGCGTAGATTTTGGAGCACTCACGGCGCGGCTGAAGCCGCGCCCCTTCAAAGCAAAATCAAAAACCGGCATCAGTCTGGTCACTCGCTACCTTTGAACGCGGAAGGTGCCGCCCCCGGCTGCGCTTCCGACGTCTTCCGGTAGCGGCCGCGAAAGAACAGCAACGGTTCTCCTTCTCGCACTACTACATCCTCGACTTCGGCGATGAAGATGGTGTGATCGCCGGCCGGTTGCGTCGAATGCAGGCGGCACTCCAGATAAGCCAGTCCGCCGCGCAACACGGGTGTGCCGTGCGCCGTGCGTTCGAAGCTCGCCCCGGCGTCTTCGGCGTGCTGATGACTCTCGGTCGAGCGCGCATAGTATTCCGAAATCGCCTGCTGATCGCTGCGCAGTACGTTTATGCCAAAGCGCTTGCGGGCTTGCAGATGCGTGTGCGTCCGAGCCCGATGGTCCACACAAACCAGCACCAGCACGGGGTCGAGCGACACCGAACAAAACGCATTCGCAGTCATACCGTGAACTTCGCCGTCCCGGTCCACGGTGATGATCGTGACCCCGGTGGCGAAACATCCCATGGCCTTGCGAAAATCACTCGGGGCGAGACTCATGCGGCAGAAAACCCGTTTTCAAAAACACTGCGGGGCGGACGGGGAAAGCGACCCGCCCGGCCATCGCCTCCATCTACCAAGTCAGACGCAGCGCAAACTGGATCTGACGCGGGTTGAAGACGGCTCGCGGCGTACCATAGCTCGCGTTGGGCGATCCTTCACGGAAAAATTGGCTGACGCCCGCGCACCCAGGTGCTGTGGCATTGAACGGGCAAAAATCAGCCGCCCCGTACACCGTGTTATAGAAGCGCACGTTCACCGTGTTGAGAAGGTTGAAAGCCTCCGCAATTCCCTGGATGCGGAAGCGCTCGGTAACCGGGAATTCCCGGGAGACACGCAGATCCACACTCTGGTAGCTGTCGCCCTTAAAAGTATTCCGAGGTTCCAAGCCAACGCGATCATTGTTGCCGAACACGTCGCCGTTCACGTCCGACCCGGCGAATTTGGTGAAGTAGTGCGGCGCCTCCAGGCTGACGATGGTCGAGAGTTCCCAGTCATTGATCAGAAACTGTTTCTTCGTCGGACCGGTGAGGATGGCATTGGCCACAAAGCGGTGGGGCGTGTGATCGGACGATACCGCACGCTCGCGATCGAAATGCAGGCTGTCCTGCGGAATCAGCACGAAGCTGGGATTAGGTCCGTCGTCAATACCCTTGGACCAGGTATAGCTTAGCCCAAATCCGATGTGATGACTGACTCGCTTATTGAGGTTCACCAGCAGGCCATCATAAACCGAATCCCACTTCGAGTCGGCTTCGAAGTACACCGCGACGGTGGGTTGGCCGGTACCGGGAAAGCCGGACACTGTGGTGCAGTCACCGGGGACAAACACTACGTGGTAATCGTCTTTTAATCCAGCCTGACCTTTGGAATTGTGGGCGGTAACCGGGCAGCCGTTTGGTGGAGGCTGGTTCACGTTATAGAAACTTCCGAGGTGAATGCCGCGGACATGCAGGTAGGTGATGTCGAGAACGGTGTCCTTGAATGGCTGGAATTCCAGGCCGAGAGAGGCTTGCACTCCGTAGGGTGGCTTGTGGTCTTTGGCAAAGCGGACAATGACGGAATCGCCGAAGAAGCCGCAGCCCGACAGGAAGCCGTTCGCAGAAGGGAATCCTTCCGGGCACAAGCCGCCGCTGCCCTCCAGAGAAATCGCGTCCGGATAGGTGCCGTCGTTGAGGAGCGTCGTTAGCGCTTGATTCATGCTGAACGGTCCCGCGGCGAACGCGAATAAACGTGTACGCGCGTCGAGTGCGTCCTCTTTGTTCTCGCGTCCGGGATAGGGGCCGATGGTCCCGCCGCAACTGGGCTCCTGGCACATCAGCAGCGGAGACGGAATTGTGCCGTGGAAGATACCCGCACCGCCGCGCAGAATAAAGTTGCGGCTGCCTCCCAGTCCGTAGGAAAAGCCAACACGCGGATCGAAATTCTTGGTGACGTTGTTGATGGCACGCTTGGGCCAGGTTTCGGATTCCCAGCGCAATCCGTAGTTGAGGGTTAGATTGTCGGTGGCCCGCCACTTGTCCTGAATGAAAAGGCCGTTGTAAGTGTGATCGAGCGTACCCTTTGCCTGATTTCGAATGTTGCTGGCAATGTGGCCGCCCTGATAGACCGCGGGATCGAGTGCCGGCTCCAGGAAATCCGGTGCCTGGAAGCGCTCGAAGAAGATTACGTTGGGAGCGCCCTGCACGCCTGTAACGCTGTTTCCGAAGGCAAAGACGCAATCCTGAATACAGCCAAAGTCTGCTTCGAACGGATAGAAGAGCGGGAAAGACTCGGTAGTGGAGACGAAGTTCGTGTTTCCGCCGAACTGGATTGTGTGGCGGCCCTTCACCCAAGTCAGATTGTCCACCACTTCGGTCCGGTGCTCTTCGTACATGTCGGGGTTTCCGCGATTCACTCCGACTGTGAAGATGTTGGTCACTTCCAGGTGGGGTTGGGTGGTGTTGGTTGGGAAGTCGAAGAACCGGTGCGCGTACTGCACGCGCAGTTCATTCACCAGCGAATTCTTGAACAGTGAACTCAGGCTTCCAGTGATGGTCTGGTCGCGGAAACTGTTCTGCTTGTAACCCGACGGCAAATCGAATCCGTCATTCAATGGCGAAACCTGGGTTAGCCTCTCATCGTTAAAGAAGTAGCGAAGAAAAAACGAGTGACGGCTGTTAATGGTGTGGTCGAGGCGAACCAGGAAGTTGTCATAGTTCGAAACGCGGCTGATGTTCAGATTCTCTACAGGCAAGCTCCCCGGGGCTCCGCACTCGGCGTCAGGGTTGAAGTTGGTGCATTTCAGCTGATTGATGAGCGTGATATTGCTCAGAATCGCCGAGTTGTAGAAGGGCGACTCACTTCGCCGCTGTCCTTCGTAGTTGCCGAATAGGAACGTCTGACTCTTCTTGATCGGCCCACCGAGTGTAAAGCCGTACTGGTTCTGGTGCAGTTTCTTGAGGAACCGGCAGCCGCCCGATGTGGGATCTCCGGGAGTGTTGCAAGTGGGTAAATCGGGGGAGGCCAGAATGCTTTGCGCATCCATGGCGTCGTTCCGAAAATAATCGTAGACCGAGCCGTGGAACTGGTTGGTGCCGCTCTTGGTGATGATGTTGACGATGCCGCCCACGGCGCGCCCGAATTCGGTCGAATAGCTGCTGTTGATAACCCGGAATTCGCGCACCGCTTCCTGGGAAGGCGTCGTCTTTTGAATCCCCGAAGCGGTCGACATGTTGTCGGTGCCATCGATCGCGACAAAATTGTAGTGGATGTTCTGGCCGGCGAAAGATAGTTTGGTTACCGGCTCAATGATCACGTCGGTCGAACCGGAGGTGGTGTCGCCGATGGTGACACCGGGTGCTAGCAGTGCGAAGTCGATGAACTGGCGTCCGTTGACGGGGAGGCTCTGGATTTTCTGTTCATCGATTACGGAGCTCACCATGGTGCGCGTCGGTTCGGCAACTTCTCCTACATCTTGTACTGAGACTTGTTCGGTCACCTGGCCCACCGGGAGGCTGAAATCGACCGTCCCGGCCGCCCCCAGGTCGAGATGTACCTTCTTGGCGGATTTCTGGAAGCCCGCCTTCTGGGCGGTTACGGTGTAGTCGCCGGGCGGCAATAGAGTGATCTGGTAGTCGCCGGTGGCGGTCGCGTCGGTGGTTCGTGAGACGCCGGTATCGGCGTTTACCGCTGTGACCGAGGCTCCGGTGATGGCGGCCCCGCTCGCGTCATAAACGCGTCCCTGGATGGAGCTGGTAACGGTCTGGGCTCCCAGCCAGGTCGAGGTTGCTAATAGCAGGCAGAGGCACGCCGCCAATCCCAACCGCCGATGCGACGATGCGAACTGATCTGAGCCGGGAGTTCCTGCCTGTGGCTGTACAAGAAATTGAAGTGTCATCGGACCTCTCCCCTCATAAGTGTTGCTTGTGCCCGAATGCTATTGTGCTGTCTGCACTACTGGTGCTGCTTGCGCGGTCATGACTCGAGTCAGTCTGGATTCTGAATCTTCCAAGTGCTGCTCCAAGACTGCGGCACACTGCTTCAGCTTGCCTGCGCTGAGTAACTGGTACATTTCCCGATGCACGGGAATCAGGGCGCTGGGATCGTCATGAAAGCGGTCGACCAGCACCATGCCCACGCGGAGTTCTCCGAGCGTATTCCGGTAAAAAGAGTCCAGCCGCTTGCTTCCATGAATACGAACCAAGAGAGTGTGAAAATGTAAGTCGTGGCTGACTGCGCGCGGCCAGTCTTTGGCCTCGACTGCCTCTTCGTACTGTTCCACCGCTCGGCGAATTTCTTTCAGCAAATCGGGGTCGGGGCGGTGGGCGGAGAGAACGGCGGGCAACTCCAACATCCGCCGGAGCTGGTAGATCTCATGCACATCGCGCAATGCGAGTTGCGAAACTGCGACTCCACGATGAAGATTGCGGCGGAGCAGGCCCTCGATCGAGAGAATTCGGATGGCCTCGCGCATGGTGTTACGGGAAACGCCCAGTGATGAGGCAAGCGGCAGCTCCTGGAGCGGCGTGCCGGGGCGGAATTCGCCGTCCAGAATGCGCTGGCGGAGAAGCGCCGCCACCTGGTCGGCGACACTAACGCGATTGATCTGCGTCCGATCCATATCTGGGAAAATTCGCTGCTCTGGGCGGCGGGAATTTTCCCTTGGATTGTTCACGTTGTCAAGTGTTGAAATGTTCACCAGATTGGCGGTAAGGTCGAGAGCAAAGCCGGATTTGGTTTGCGAGCTTTGCGGTCAGGAGCTTTTGACCGCAAAGTTCGCGAAGAAATCCGCAAAGTACGCAAAGAAAACATTGCCTCGGCTATGATCGTTGCGAACGCCGAGTAGAGTGTCCGGCTGCGGCTTGAAGATAATGGTTGCCCTGACCCAATACGCGCTCTCCTCGCTAGCGGAGTTGGAGTCTGCCGAAAGAGGAACGCTCGGGCGCGAAGTTGCGTGCCAACTGCTGGGCTCTAGCGATGAGGTCCTGCCGGCGTTGCTTGCGTGCGCGCAACGGGTACGGGCCCGCTTCAAGCCGGGCATCGTGACCTATTCCCGCAAGGTCTTTATTCCTCTAACGAATCTCTGCCGCGACTACTGCGGTTACTGCACCTTCCGGCGCGATCCCGGACAGCCGGGCGCACACACCATGACTCCCGATGAGGTCATGGAGGTCGTAAGCGCAGGAGAACACCTGGGCTGCACCGAAGCCCTTTTCAGCCTGGGAGACAAGCCAGAGTTGCTCTTCCCTGAAATGCGAGACACGCTGCGGCGGCTCGGATACAAATCGACCCTCCAATATCTGGAAGCAATGTGCGAGCGGGTTCTGCGTGAGTCGAGTCTGCTGCCACATCCGAATCCAGGTTTGATGAGCAAGGAATGGCTGCGACGGCTCGCGCGTGTGTCTCCGAGCATGGGGTTGATGCTTGAGACCACCAGTTCGCGGCTGCTGGCGCACGACGCCGCACACGACAATGCTCCGGATAAAGAACCTGCGAAGCGGCTGCGCGTAATCGAAGATGCCGGGCGACAGAAGATTCCTTTCACGACTGGCATCCTGATCGGAATCGGGGAGACGATCGAAGAACGAGTGCATGCGCTGCTTGCGATCCGTGATCTGCACGAAAGGTATGGCCACATTCAGGAAGTGATCATCCAGAATTTTCGCGCGAAGCCGGCTACGCCGATGGCGAACTGGCCGGAGCCGGACCGTACTGACATGCTGCGAACGCTCGCGGTAGCGCGGCTGATGATGCCGAAGATGAATCTTCAAGCTCCGCCGAATCTTTCCGATCCGCATTATGCCGACCTGCTTGACGCTGGCATCAACGACTGGGGCGGAGTTTCGCCGCTCACTCCCGACTTCATCAATCCCGAAAAGCCCTGGCCGCATCTGGATGAATTAAGGAAGCGGACCGGAGCAAAGGGATTTGCGTTGAAGCAGCGGCTTCCGGTTTATCCTGAGTTCATGGCACAAGCGGCAGCTCACAGTAACGAATTAGCGCAGCGTCTTGACACTGCTCGCGACCCTGAAGGCTACGCGCGGAGGGCAGCGTGATCACGGTTCTGACGGGCGGTACCGGCGGCGCCAAGTTCGTCGATGGACTACGCCAGATCGTCGCCCCGGAAGAATTGACGGTCATCGTCAACACCGGCGACGACCTGTTGTGGTGGGGTCTTTATGTTTCGCCTGACCTTGATTCGATCACTTACATGCTGGCGGGTAAGCTGAGCCAGGAGCGCGGATGGGGCGTCAAGGGCGACACGTTTTATTGTCTGCAGGCCATGGGCCAACTGGGCCAACCGATCTGGTTTCATACCGGAGATCGCGATGTCGCGACGCACATCTTCCGTTCCAAGCTGCTGTCCGACGGCAAGACGCTCAGCGAAGTCACCGCCGAGATTGCAGGCCGTCTCGGGATCAAGGCGCGCATTCTGCCCATGTCGAATTCGCGCGTCGAAACGCGCGTTGGCACGCCGGTGGGCGAGCTGAGTTTTCAAGAGTATTTCGTGGAGCGCTGGTACCAGGATCCGGTGGAGTCGGTTCGTTACGCGGGCGCCTCGGATGCGGAGCCTGCGCCTGGCGTGATCGACGCGATCCGCGGGTCAGAGGCGGTGATTCTGGCGCCGAGTAATCCAGTTTCGAGCATCGCGCCGATCATGGCGGTGCCCGGAATCCGCGAAGCTCTGCGCGAGAGCCGCGCCCGCATCGCGGCGGTCAGCCCGATTGTCGCAGGCGCGGCAGTCTCGGGACCCGCGGGGATACTGATGCAGGCGCAAGGCTTTCCGGTTTCGATCGCGGGCGTTGCCGAGTTCTACCACGACTTCCTCGACTTGCTGGTCGTCGACTCAAAGGACAGACGGATGGCAGAGGAACTTCAGAAGTCAGGAATGAAAGTGCACTGTACGCAGACCCTGATGCGTACGCAAGAAGACAGAATCGCCCTTGCAAAAGCCGTGCTTCAACTCGCGTTGCGGCCTCCAGCCACGCAGGCCGTTGCGGAGCGCCCATGATTCTGGTTCCGGTCAAGAACCTCGCGAATGCGAAGCAGCGGCTCTCTTCGGTGCTCGGTCCAGAGGCGCGCCAGGAACTAGCGCAGTCCATGTGCGCCGATGTGCTGGAAACTTTGGCGCACTGGGAGCGACGGCCCCCGGTAGCGGTGGTGACCAGCGATCCGTTTGCCAGTGATTTTGCGACACGGTGCGGTTTTGTGGTCATCGCCGATGATGTGAATCCCGGAGAGACCGGCGCGATCGAGATGGCCACTGCGTTTTGCCGCGACCACGGCGCAGAAAGTACGCTGGTAATCCCGGCGGATATTCCTTTGATCGAGAGCAGTGAGCTCGAAAAGATTGTGGAGTCGGCTCCTCCCGGAGGATCGGTGCTGGTGCCGGATGCGGCCGGGCGCGGCACGAATGCAGCCTTGCGAACTCCGGCAGACTTGTTCCCGTTGCGCTTCGGCAATGATAGTTTTCTGCCGCATCTGGCGGCGGCAAAGGCAACCGGGCTGCCGTGCGTGGTGCTGAAGTTGCCGGGAATTGCGCTCGACATCGATCGTCCCGATGATTTGCAGGAACTGGCGGCAGTCGGCGGCGAGCGTCGGTCGCAAAAGCTGGTCCGGAGATGGAACCGGGATGCGCAGGTTTGCCGTGGCTAGTCGCGGCACCGTTGGGGAAGTTCGCATTCTTCCTTTGGCGGTCGCGGGCGAGATTCGACCCGGAGACTCGTTGAGCGAGAGACTGCTGACGGCGGCGAAGAAACGAGGCATCCGGTTTCAGGCTCGGGACATCCTGGTGGTAAAGCACAAAGTTGTCTCGAAGGCGGAGGGTGCGCTGGTAGCGCTGGATGAGATCCTCCCGTCGGCTGCTTCGCGAGTCTGGGCGCGGCGTTATGGACTGGATGCGCGCGTCACCGAACTGGCGCTGCGCGAAGGCCGGCGCACCGTGCGGCGAAAGCGCGGCGTGCTGATCACGGAGACGCGTCACGGTTTCGTTTGCGCCAACAGTGGCGTGGACGTCTCGAATGTGGACGGCGGGAGCCATGCGGCCTTGCTGCCGCAGGATCCGGACCGGTCGGCGTCGCGCTTGCGGACGGAGTTGAAGAAAAGCTTGCGGCTGGATATTGCGGTGATCGTCAGCGACAGTTTCGGGCGTCCATGGCGGGAAGGATTGACAGAAGTTGCGATCGGCATCGCCGGGATGCGGCCGCTGGTTGACTATCGCGGCCGTCGTGATTCACATGGCTATTCGCTACACGCCAGCGTGGACGCCATCGCCGACGAATTGGCTTGCGCAGCTGGATTGGTATGCGGCAAGCTGGCCGGCACGCCGGCTTGTATCATTCGAGGGTTTTCGTATCGTCCAGGCAATGGAAAAGCAACACAACTCATACGGCCCGCGGCGTACGATCTGTTTCGATAGGAGAACGTTGTGACCTCGCAGGCATTGGAAGTTCCACTGGAACAATTCCCGTCGCTCACCTGGGACGAAGTTGCGCCCCGCGCGTCGATAGAAATTCGCGGCGCGCTGGAGCGCGTTCTTGAGCGTCAGGACGGAGCGTGCTTGACGGATGACGAGCGGTATCACCTGGCTCACTGCAACGAGGCTGATCTGCTAGCCGTGTTGGTTGCCGCAAATGATCTGCGCCGCGAACTGGTCGGCAATATCGTCAGCTACGTGGTCAATCGCAACATTAATTTCACCAATATTTGTTTCGTCGGATGCAAGTTCTGCGCCTTCAGCCGCGGGCCGCGGGAAGCGGACTCATACTTTCATTCCCTCGAAGACATGGGACGCAAGGCAAAAGAAGCCTGGGATATTGGAGCGACGGAAGTCTGCATCCAGGGTGGCCTGCCGCATGGTCTGCCACCGTTTTACTATCGCGACATTCTGCGCGCAGTGAAAAATGTGGTTCCCGGCATGCACATTCACGCTTTCTCTCCCATGGAGATGGTATATGGGGTGGAACTGACCGGCATGCCATTGCGAGACTATCTCACGATGTTGCGCGACAACGGACTCGACACGCTGCCCGGCACCGCGGCAGAAATTCTGGATGACGAAATCCGACACGTGCTCTCGCGTAACAAGCTTTCGACCGCGCAGTGGCAGGAAGTAATTCGGACCGCGCACGCGTGCGGCATTCCCAGCACCTCTACTCTGATGTATGGCCACATGGAAACCCCGGACCATTGGGTGCGGCAGTTGATGCTGCTTCGACAAATTCAAGATGAGACCGGGGGCTTCACGGAATTTGTGCCACTTGGGTTCGTACACCAGAACACACTATTGTTCCGGCAGGGCCTGGCGCGTCCGGGACCAACGCTTGCGGAACACTTGAAAATTCACGCTCTCGCGCGAGTCCTGCTTGCTGGTTCCATTCACAACATTCAGGTTTCCTGGGTGAAGCTGAACCGCAAGCTCTCGCAGCTCTGTGTGCATGCGGGGGCGAACGATTATGGCGGCACTCTGATGGAAGAAAACATCTCGCGCGAAGCGGGCGCGACCGCCGGACAGTACACCAGCCCGGAAGATTTCCAGTCGCTGATCCTCGAAATCGGACGCATCCCCGCCGAGCGCAACACGACCTATTCGCGGATGAAGATCAAGTTGCCCGTCGAGAGCATGACCTGGGAGCAGGCGCTGGTTCCGGAGTTCGCATGAGCCGCACCATCGCGGTAATCGGAGGCACCGGGCCGGCGGGCACGGGCCTTGCGCTTCGATTCGTGCGGGCGGGAGAGAAAGTCATCATCGGGTCGCGCGATGCGGCGCGGGCTCAGCAAGCGGCCGAAAAGATCCGGCAGCGGGTTGGTCCGCAGGCCCAGGTTTCGGGACTGGAGAATTCCGCAGCCTGTGCTGCCAGCGATCTACTCGTGCTCACGGTTCCGTTCGAAGGCCAGGCTGAACTATTGAAACAACTGAAGTCTGCGATTCGTCCCGGCAGCATTTTGATTGATGCCACGGTCCCTCTGGCGGCGAGTGTCGGAGGACGCGCCACGCGCACTCTGGGGGTGTGGCAGGGTTCCGCCGCACAACAGACTGCCGAACTTGTACCGAAGGGAGTGTCGGTGGTCGGGGCGTTTCACAATGTGTCCGCTGATGTTCTAAACGGAGACGAGGATGTCGATTGCGACGTGATCGTGTGCAGCGACGATGCTGCGGCAACACAAATCGCCATGGACCTCGCAGCGAAGATTCCGCGCATCCGCGCGATTGACGGCGGCAAACTCGAGAATGTACGCATCGTCGAGCAGATCACGGCGCTGCTGATAGGGCTCAACATCCGGCATAAAGGACACAGCGGCGTGCGTATCACCGGGTTACCGGAAGCAGCATACAAATCGCTTTCCAAGTAAGAGCGGAACACGACTTCTTTTCCGAGCAACATGGGCCGTCCCTCCGGGACTTGATTCGTTTTTTAGCCTCTCCCAGCGCTGAAGCGCTGGGCTAAGCTGGTTCGCCCCGCCGGGGCTGGGGTGGTTCGCCCCCGCCGACTTCGCTCAGGTCAGGCTCTCTGGGGCTGGGGGAGGTTGGAGTTTCACGATACTTTTTCGGGAAGTAGCCGCAGTCTTCCCGAGGGCACCGAATGACAACTTCCGCCAGCGACGGACCCGCAATTACCTTCGATCACGCTTCTTTCCGCGTGAATGGGCGGGACCTGGTTCACGACCTGACGCTGTCTGTGAATCACGGCGAGACTCTGGTGTTGCTCGGCCGCAGTGGATCGGGCAAGACTACTTCTCTCAAACTCATCAATCGACTACTTGTTCCCAGTTCGGGCGAGGTGCGTGTCAATGGGAAGTCGACTACCGACTGGGATCCGATCCGTCTCCGCCG
>WNFA01003825.1_pt1 | contig 12534 bp, 9 predicted proteins | sample 5400481 | NCBI WGS metagenome assembly WNFA01 (sample SAMN13153340, study PRJNA577476) | soil metagenome | isolation source: 120 cm saprolite under Douglas fir tree site 2 hole 1 replicate 2 | place: USA:California | collected 2015-04-18
ACTCCAAGAGATTTGGTTGGGGGCCCGTCCCGCCGGTATCGTCTAACAATCGAAGGAAGGTCTTTGCGGCGAGGAGCAGGATTATAGGCCAGTGACTTACCTTGCTTCAAGGTAAATCACCTACTCTTGCCTAAGGTGCAATGTAAAGATTGAGTAAAGAAGTAAGGCGGAACCGAAAGGTTAAAGAGTCTCGCTCAGGCGGCGAAGCCTTGCTGCCCGATCATGGGAACGAAGCGGCAGCCTTCCAGTGGACGTCTTAATATGCTGCCATCTGCCTGTTTTGAAATGAGTTGCAGCACTTGCTCCTGAGCGTTGCCGACCGGAATCACAAGGCGTCCGCCGGGCGCAAGCTGGTCAACCAGGGCGGGCGGGACCCGAGGAGAGGCTGCAGAAGCAATAATCACGTCGTAAGGGGCTGATGGAGGCCAGCCCAGGGAGCCATCGGCCATGATGATCTCGACGTTTTTGTATCCGAGCCGGGCAAGAGTTGACTGCGCTGAAGCGGCCAGGGCGGGCAGGCGTTCAATGGCCACCACACGTTCAGCGAGCTCCGCAAGAATTGCCGTCTGATATCCGGAACCGGCGCCGATTTCAAGAACACGATCATCCGCGCCTACTTCGGCTGCCTGAAGCATGGCCGCAATAATGTATGGCTGCGAAGTGGTCTGCTGCTCGCCAATGGTAATTGGCTGGTCAAGATAGGCTTGTTGGCGCTTTACCGGGTCAATAAACTCATGCCTGGGGACCTTGCTCATTGCCTGCAGCAGGCGAGCGTCGCAAATGCCGCGGGAGCGCAACTGCTGCTCCACCATGGAAGCGCGTTGGGCCGCAAACGGTTCCTGCAAGTCATTATTCATGGCTACTTCTTTCGGCGGCATTATTTCTTGCGGCGGCGGATGTGTACGTCAAAGCCCAGCACCCCGTTCTGGTCCCTCACAGCTACGATGGAAACATTCTTGTCGATGTTGTATTCCACCTGCACCACCGTCTCAGTGGATTGCGCCAGGCTGGTGATGTAGGTCAGAGTGATGTTGTTGTTGATCTGCTGTTCCAGAGTCACACGAGCGCTGGTGTTATTGGAAGTGCCCACATAGAGCGGATCAATCTTCACGCGACTGGCGCCCAGCAGACGCTGCACCCGATCGCCCACTGCAGCATTCAGGGCCTGGCCGAGAATGGCGTTGGAGGCGCTATTGTCTTTGCTGCCGGTGGCTTGAGAAGCGCTGTAAACGTCCTGGCCGCGCGTCCGCCCGAAGGCGAGCAGAGAGATGATGTCAGCGTTGGAGAGCGGAGGATCAGAGCGATAGGTCATGCTCATCCCTTTACCGCCGACAGCGCTGCCGTGAAGGCCGATTGTCACATCATAGTCCTGCACGCGCGCTGACATCTCAATGTTGACCACCGGTTCAATGGTGAGCGGGTTGCTGAAACTCACGTCACCGCGTTCCAGGCGATACTTGGTGCCGTTGAAAAAGACATCGCCTTCCGCAATGTTGACGCGACCGAGCACAGCCGGACGCGCCGCCGTGCCCCGCACATGCAGATCAAGATCGCCGGAAAGTTTGGCCAGTGAAGTTTCCACCTGAAGTTCAGGGGTGGAGTTGATGTGTACGTCAATCCTCATATTGTCGAGAAACGGATTGAGCGTGGGGACTGTTTGTGACTTTCTCGACTGCGCCAGATACTGCGCAAAATCAAAACGCGGATTCATGCCGAAGCGGGTGACTGTGATGTCCCCGCTCAGCAAAGAGCTTCTGGCCGATCCGCTGTAGCGCAAACTGGCGTCGGCTGATGAACTTACGCCCGGCGGATAGCGCAGGCGGATATCTTTGCCATTCGCTGTCAGATCAAAATAGAGGCCATTGCGGTAGGCGAGAAAGCCGCCTAAGTTCAACTCACCGCCGCCGGTCTGGGCACTGAGCTTCTCAATCTGCACCCGGTCCTGCGCGAATACCAGAGAACCGTTGATGTGGCTCAGACCGTTGGGCAGGTCAACAAATGAAATGCCGGCATCGGCCAGATCAATGCGCCCATTCAACTGCGGGTGAGCCATGTTGCCGCCAACGTTGACGGTAAATGAAGCCGGACCGTAGCCAATAATGTCAGGGTTATAGCCTTGTAGAAGTTTAAGATTCGCGCGTCCGTTGGAACGCAGTTCAAGAATGTGGTCGCCGGAAACGCCGATGCCGCCAAGAACATAGACATCAGTGTTTTCGCCCACCAGATGAAACTGATTGAGGCGGGCAAATTCGCTGTCCATGGAAAAGCGCACCAGGCCGTCATTCTGAAGCCTTACGTTTTCCAGTTCGGCGGAGAGCTGGTCTGCCACACCGGTGATGATCAGTTCGCGCGGACGGCGGAACGGGCCGTGAACGTCAATGGTTCCGGCCGCGGAAGAATGACCGGTAACGCGGCCCTGCAAATATGCTGTGATCAGGGGGTCAAAATCAAGGTGGGAGAACTTGACCTTCATCTGTCCGGGCCAGTCACCGCGCATCTGCACTGTGCCGTCCATATCCAGCTTGGCGTTATCAAAGTTGGAGCGCCCACGCAGCAAGAGATCAGCGCCGCGGGTTTCAACCTCGATGTCTGAGTCGCCCACGAGCTCATGGTTCAGAATGATTTTGCGGAGCTGGAACTGGCCCGCGATCTGCGGAGCATCCGCTGTGCCAGAACCGGTAATGTGAAACCCAGCGTTGCCTTCCGCCACCAGACGCGGCAATTGAAACCGCCGCATGGTGGCAAGATCAATGTTTGCGCCCGTAAGGTCGAAACGGAAATTGCTGTCTGAAAAATTGTAGCCATACATGCCGGTCAGCTGCGCGCCATTGTGGGCAAGGAAGATGTTGCTGAGCTGAAGATCGTGTCCGGCAAAGTCAATCTGCGTCTTGAACTGGCGGAATGGCTGACCCCAGGCCGTCAGCCGGGCCATTTGAACATTTCCGCTGCCATGGAGATTGATGGCAGTTCCCGCGGCCTTGATGTCGGCGCCCAGCACTCCCTGGATTGGATACCTGATGCCAACCAGGGTCTGCACGTCATCCAGGTCGGCGTCCTGGATATGCAGGTTCACATTCACCTGGCTCGCATGATCGTCAAAGATGCCTTTCTGGAGAGTAGCGCTGGTGGAAAAATCCACTGCTGCTTTGCCTCGCCGCAAAGTACTGTGCTGCAAACTGACCAGGCTCGGCGAATACGAAAGATCGCCCACCAGTGAATCCCAGTGGATACGCTCTTCTTTTTCTAATCTTCCCTTTTGCGCAGGCTGCGCCGAAATTTGCAAATGCGTAAGCTCGGTATCAAAGTTCTCCAACTCCAAGCGGCCATGAGTGGAAAGAGCCTCGAGTCTGCCGGAGATGGATCCATTGTAGGAAGCGCGTCCTTCAAGGAGAACAGGAATGCGTGTACCCGGACTCAGTGCAGCCAGAGCAGGACCAAGCTCATGCAAGTCCGTGGAATTCACTGAAATTTTTGCCTGGGCCTTGTCAGAACCAAGCTGGCCGGTGGCATTCAGACGAATGGCACGCGTGGCAAGATTGAGTGTTGGCACGTCGAGTATGCGAGAGTCGCCATGATAGGTAGCCTGAAAATGCGCGGCGACAGGCACTTGTTGCGCCGACGCATTCTGAGGAGGATCAACTTCGAGGTTGAAATCGGCGATTACGTTTTGGGGCGAGCCCGTCCATGAAGTTGTGATGGTGCCGGACGTTTGTCCCACAAGAGCTACCTTTTCCAGCGGTAATGCTCGCTTGTAAAAGGCCGTCGCAACCTTTGCTATCTCAAGGCGGGACACCTGCAGGTTCGCTGTCTCTTTCAGTGGCGCGCTGGGCTTGATCTTAGTTTTGGTCATGGCGCCTTTCGCCGGCGTGCCCCAGTTCAAAAGCTGAAACTCACCCTGCACATTTCCGCCGAATGCGTGGCCCGCAATTTTGGGAATGCTGATTTTTTCCGGCGTGATGGAAAATGGGGAGAGCCCGGAAATATCGGGAATGTGCAGGGCGTCGTCCTGCCAGTCACCGTCCCTCACCGAGACGTTTCCCTGCGAAGCAAAGCGATTGTCCTGATAGTGGAAAAAGCCTTTCACATCGGCGTGACCACCGTTGATTTCAGAAACTTTCGCCAGCCTGGCGACCGCGACCAAGTCAAGGGCTGCCTGATATTGCAATTGCAGATCAGGATGATTGAAATTGCGCAGAGAACCGGCGGCCTGAAGAGTTGAGCGGGCGGTGCTGACGCGCAGCGACTTTATCACTGCTTCATTACTGCGCAAGAGGAGTTCCAGGGCAATGTCACCGCGTTGCGGAGCTATGTCTCGCCAGCGGGCAGACAACAGTGACATGGAAATGTTGCTTTCATATCCATGGTCCCTGGCGGAGTAAGTGATGCCGGCATCGAGGCGCTCTCCGGTAATAGAAAAAGGAATCTGTTCCTGATTCAGGATGAGCGTACCGTTGCTGATCTCAGCGCGATTGACCGAGAGATCAAACAGATGTTGCGAACCATTTTTCCCGGCCGGCGGCTCCGCTTTTTGGATTGGCTCCGGCTGATTAGTGGTTCCGTTGGGATAAATAATGAGATGGACAGCAACATGGTCGATCGCCACTTTACTCAGCGCTACTCTGGGCGAAAAGAAGGATAGGATCTTTACGGCAACATCGATGCGATCGGCATGGGCATAGGGCGCTTCGTTGGCGCCTTCCAACCCGTGTATGGTCAGGCCACGGACCTCGATCCGCAACGAAGATAACTTCCAGGTCAGCGACTCAATCTCAACCTTGCCGCCGGTCATGTGCTCGAGCTCAAGAACCACGCGTCTGCGGACGGCCTGCTGGAAAGATGAGCTATTCAGATAAATGAGCGTGCCGCCCACCAGCGCTATCAAAATAAGAGCGGCAATGAGGTAGAGCTTGCGCCGGCGGCGGGTTTTCACCGGTACTGGAGCCAGAGTGGTACTCATGGCTTAGACCCGCTGGACGCTCCAGCCGGAACCGGAATCATCTTTTCTATATGCGCCTGTGCGCGCAGGGTTTCCAGCCAGCGGTTCAGCATGTCACTAATGCTCTGTTCAGCCAGTATTTTCTCAATCTGACCGGAAACTTCGGCGAGAGGAGGTTCAGCCGCTCCGCGGCTGCGCAATTGGGGCAGAAATTTTTGCTGGTAATAATTGTTGATCTCGCTTTTGTCGATGCGGACCAGCCCGCGGAAACGCAGATCAACGAATCGGAGCGTGCGGACTTCAGTAATCAGGCTGTCCTCAACATCCTGTTGCGTCAGATCATAGGTGGCAAGCAGTGACTTCCAGCCGGAGTCAGTTGCTGCTCCGGGAAGCTGCTGGCGCACTTCTTTCACGTGATCAGCCAGCTCGCCGGGCGTAGGGGCAAGCATTTCCGGATGCAGAATCTGCTGCTCGAGAAGGGCGCGATCAACCAGACGGTCAAGGACGGCGAAGGAATCAGCGGGATTGAGCTTGTCCAGCGGCTTGCCCTGCATCAGGTACTCCACACGCAATGCCTGATCAAGTTCGCTTTCCAGAATCACACGCTTATTCACCACGGCCACCATGCGATCGACAACCTGAGCAGAAGGGGCCTGTGCACTGAAACCGAGCAGAACAAGCGCGACTTGGAGAGCACGATGCATCAGAAAGTCTGTCCGATGTTGAAGAAGAAATTGAAATGCTTGAGCACCTGGGAAGATGGTACGGCGGGTGAGGGCGGCGCGCCAATCGGGAAGGCGGGCGGATTCAGGTTGTAACCAAGGTCAATGCTAACCGGACCCACCGGCGTGCGATAACGAATTCCCGCGCCTACCGCCTGCGAGTTGTAATTGAAGTTGCAACTCTGGCCCGTGGGATTCAGGCAGGTGGAGCGGTTGGGCTGCGCGAATTTGAAGATGCTGTTCACCATGTCACCGCTGGTGGCAAAAACGTTGCCCATGTCATGAAATAACACCGCACTCAGGTTGTCACCAACATAGGGAAAGGGCAGCGGCGGAGTGCGGATCTCCAGATTGTTGACAAACAGCGCGTCGCCACCCAGAGGAAATCCGGTGAAGAGATCGCGCGGGCCTGCCTGATTGATTCCAAAACCGCGATGCGAGGTGCTTCCGCCGGCAAAGAAGCGTTCCGGCAACGGGATCAAAGTTGTCTGGCCAAACGGTTCTTCCACGCCAATGCGGGTAGAGCGGGCAAATACCCAGCGGCGTTTGTGAAATTGATAGTACGTTGAGTTCTGCACCACTACACGGCTAAAGGTGGCTTGCGAACCGAAGATGCCGGAGGCCACGCCCGTGTCAAAGGTATTGAATGAACCTTTTCGCGATTCGATGGGATTATCACGCGTGTCGCGAATGTAACTGAAGTCAGGCAGACCCACGCGTACCGGCTGCGAGAACAGCGGTATGTTGTTTGGATCAATGACCAGATTGTCCGTGCTGACGCGCCGGTAGATAAAGCGATAAAGAAAGGTGCTCGCCTTGCTGTAAACCTGTTTAATCTCTGCTGCACCTTCAAGGCGTTTGGCGGTGAAGGTCTTTACGTCATTCGTCTGTTCGTAAAAAGTAGTCAGGTTTAAAGACAGATGCTCCGCATCAAACACGCGCGGATCCTCATAGCCAAGCAGGGCCAGTTTTTCCAGATTGCCGAAACGCGTTTTGAGCGTAACCGTGTGGTCGCGGCCACGGAAGTTCAGACGCGTAATATCAAAGGAGACACGCGGGCTCACTCCGGTTGAGCCAGTCGGGTTGGTGGCGCCGGAAGGCTGCCCGGTCTGGATCTCCAGTCCAACGCCATAGTTAAACGTGTAACGCTTGGCTTCACTCAGTTGAAAGTTGACGCTTTTATGTGTGGAGTCGCCTTCGGGGTTCTGCACAGCCATGTTTACTTCATTGAAGATCCCCATGTCGTAAAGCCGGCTTTGCGTGTTCAACATCTTCTGCTGGCTCAAGGGCTCACCGGTATGGACCTTCATTTCACGTTCCACCACGAACGGGCGCGTGTAATTCAGGCCCGAGATGAGGACTCTGTCCACAAAGATTTCCGGACCTTCCGTGATTCTATAAGTAAGGTTGACCTTGCTGGGATCATTCGGGTCCTGCACGCTGGCATATTCCAACTTAACATTGGGGAACCCGCGATTGAAGTAAGCGTCCAGCACCTGAGTCTGGTCATTTACCACGGTGGAATCAGAGTAGGGTTGACCTTCCGCCGCTGAGACCACGCCCCGGATCTCATCCACCGTAAGCGCAGAGTTCCCTTCGATGGAAAGCTTGCCCACCGTGGTCTGAGGACCTTCAGCAATGGCGATGGTAACCTGCATGCGTCCCTTTTTGCCTTCGAAATCGTCGATGACGTTGGAAGTGACCTTTACCTGAAGAAACCCGTTGTTGATATAAAGGTTCTGGATGGACTGGATGTCGCGGGCGAGAATGGACTGGCTGAAGAGGCCATAGATCAGCAGCCCGCCGGAGGGCTGCATGCCCATGCGTTCGCGAATTTCATCGCGGCTGAAATATTTGTTTCCGGCAATCACCAGGTCCGCGAACTTGTGGCGCTGACGGCGGTCAATGCTGTAAACCACTTCGCGCACCTGCCCGTCATCTGACTGGACCTGGCTGTGAGTGACCTGAACGTCAAAGTAGCCTTTGGTCTGCATATAGTCCCGCAGGTTGCGTGCTCCTTCATTGATCAGATCATCATCCACGGCGTTTTCTTCGTAAATGGGAACCAGCTTCTTGATGATTCCGCGGCGCAGTTTTATGCCGTCCACTCTAACGTTCACGGCGGGCCCGCGGGATATGGCAAAGGTGTAATCCAGAGTATTGGACTCACGATGGTATTCCCGTTGCGTCAGCGTGACTTGCGCCTCGAGACGATCTTCGCGTTGAAAATGCCGCCGCAACTTCTGCAAAGCGCGGGTGAGATGCTTGGAGGTGACACGGTCACCAGGATGCAGCCGGGCCGTCTCCATGATCTCATCGATGGTGGTCCCAGGTTTGCCGGTAACCGTAATTACGCCGACATGAGCGGGCGCACCCTGCGTGACCACAAACAGGACTTTCACCTGCTGGTTGTGCGAGTCCCATTCATAGAACGGCTTAATGGTGGCCTGATAGTAGCCGTTTTCCTGAAGGGCACGCTGCATGCCCTGGATCCCGGCGTCGATCTTCTCCTCAGCAAATTGTTCGCCCAGAGCGGTCTTGCTGGCGTTGATAAGCTGATTATTCGAAGGAGGAGTCGGGGCGCCATCCACGCGAAGAGAGCCAAAGAAGTAATTTTCGCGAGCGGAAAAGGTAAGCACCACTTCATCCTGCGGCAGCCGCTGGGCTTCCACCTGAATTTCAGAAAAGCGGCCGGTGTTGTATAGGACCTGTACGGATTGCCGGACCTTGTACTTGTCCAGAGCCTGATGAGCCTTTTGCGGCAGCAACGGCTCAAGCCAGTCAGGATGCTCCAACGCGGGGCTGTTGATTTCAATGCGGGCAACGGTAAGTCCCTGCAAACTGTTCAGGTTGGGCAAGCTGGCCGGCACCGGGGGGCGCGTCGTCTCCGAGTTTGTGGCTGGAGCCGCTGTTGCGGTTTGGTCGGCGTTGGGCGCAGGGGTCTGGTTGGGAGGCGAAGGAGGCTGCTGGGCCGCGCAGACGCACACACATAACACTACTATCGCCAGACATGCTGGACCGAAACGCGGCAATAAAAGCCCCTTATTGTAGAGTTTTCTCTGACTACTTTGATGGCAGCAGCTTCCACGTTTGTTGCACATGAAAGCGGCGCAGGTCGTAAACGTCCGTCCGCCCTGGAACTCCAACCTCTCTTACAACCATATAATAAAAGAAGGCATGCTATTCCATGATCGATATTCGCGGCAGGTACTCTTCCCGGGAATAGGCCTGGCCGGCCAGGAACGGCTTGCGGCCGGACGGGTCGCCGTGGTCGGCTGCGGTGCCACCGGCACCTGCGTTTCCTCCCTGTTGGCCCGGGCCGGCGTGGGCGAACTATTAATCCTTGACCGCGACTATGTTGAACCCAGCAATCTGCAACGCCAGACCTTATTTGACGAGGCAGATGCCGCTGAGTCACTCCCCAAAGCAGTGGCTGCAGCCAGAAAGATTGCCTTGTTTAATTCCGAAGTGAAAGTAACGGCAGAGGTCACCGACCTGACGCCGGAAAACATTCGCGGCCTGCTGGGCGAAGTGGACCTGATTCTGGACGCAACTGATAATTTTGAAACCCGCTATTTGATCAATGATTTTGCGGTGGAACAAGGCAAGCCGTGGATTTACGCGGCCGCCGTGGCTTCCTATGCCGTCACGATGAATGTGATACCCAGCCAGACGGCGTGCCTGAGTTGCATCTTCCCTGCCGCACCGGAAGGCACGGTGGAAACCTGTGACACGGCGGGTATTCTGAACAGCGCGGTGAACCTGGTGGGATCGATCCAGGCGACTGAGGCGATCAAGTTTCTGGTGGGTGCGCACCATCAGCTGCGGCAGACCCTGCTTTCCTTTGACGTATGGAGCAATGACCATGCCGAGGTGGCAGCCGGCAAGCCTCGGCCCGGCTGCCAGACATGCGAGCGCCGGGAGTTCCCGCATCTGGCGGGAGAAAGACGTCCGCAGATCACGTTATGCGGGCGAAATTCCGTCCAGATTCATGAGCGCAGCCGTCCCGTGAACTTTGGCGAGATGAGCACCCGCCTGCAGCCCCACGGCAAGGTAAAACACAACGACTTTGTACTGAAATTCTGGCGGGATCCCTACGAGATGACGCTGTTTCCCGACGGTCGCGCCATCATCAAAGGCACGGCAGATACGGCCGTGGCGCGCAGCCTGTACGCGCGTTTTGTGGGTAGCTGACGGGTTGGGAACGCCAAAAGCCGACGTCCGTGATTTAGCTTAATCCGTGGCATCTCCTCCAGGGCAGTGACATTCCAATTTAGCTGGATAGGTTATATCGGGTAATTGGGGTGTCTCCATGTTTCACAGGGTCCAATTGGTTTTCGGTCTCGCAATTTTCGCTCTCACGGCATTATTTCTTATAGCCTCCACAAGCGCTTCAGCGCAGTACGCAACGGTTGGTCCGAATGGTGGCGTGGTTCTGGTCAACGCGCCTGCGGTAGCTCTTCCCGCTGTAAGCACGCAGCCAAGAGCGGGGATCTCCCTGGCCGATCGAACGGGCATCAGCAATAACTCACCCGAAGCAATGGAAGTGGAGACGGTAGGTTCAGGTGGCGCACTTTATAACGGGAGCGCAATCGCCAATGGCGCAGCAGTTTATAACGGCGCCGCGCTGGGAACAACTACGGTCCCAGATGGAACCAATGCGAACCAGACGAACGGGACGGCAGCGTCGGGGTCCAGGGCAAGGCGAGATTGGGGACCCTCAGTATTTGTGGGCGAGGGGCCAGTCGGTGGAACGGTGAAGCCGGCGGCAGGCGCACCAACGCTGGCTGAGATCGCGGCTAAATTGAAAGCGTCGCGGGGAAAAAGCCGGCGCACATATACGAATGCCGATGCGCAGCGCATCAACGACAATCTCCAGATGAAGCGAATGAACAATCAGAACCAGCCGAGTCCTCAGCCGCCTCAGCCGAGATGATTTCGCGTTTTCTCACCGCAGAGGGCGCAGAGGAACTGCCTTTTAAATCCCTCGCTCTGCTCGGGATAAAAAATAGTTCCTTTGTGGCTAACGGGTTTTAGGACGCAGCGTCCGCTTGCGGCGTGCGCGCGCGTCCAGCGCTGAACGACGAATACGCCGCAGCGGCAGCCACGATTAGATTCGCGACCACCACGGGCATGGCGCCGATAAGAAAACCGTACGCCACCCACATGAGAGCTGCGACTGCCTGAATTCTCCGCAGCATGGCCGAGCCGCGAACGAAATACGAGCAGGAGAAAACGGCCGTCGCAATCCAGCCAATCCAGTCAAGTGATCTCATGGAATGTATTCCCCCTCGGGGTTAGTAAGACAGCGCATAAGCAGGAGTGTCCGTGCTGCAAACTTCAGATCGCCGCGATCCTTCGTGGTGATCGTGGCGATAGGGACCCCTCGCTTTGCTCGGGATTAAAACAAAAGGCGCTCCGCTCGGGATTGAAAACAAACAGACTCTCAAATCGCCGGAGAGTCGGCGCGCTCGCTTTTGGCTGAGCGCAGGGTGAGCCAGTCCGTGCGGGCACGGGCCCATTCGCGGACGAGAAAACCGTTACCTTCGAAGAACTCGTGTATGTCAGGCTGCTCCCATCCGGCAACTTCTTCGAGGATAGGTACCATCATGGCAAGGGCGTTGGAACTGAGCACCGTCCGCCTGGCGATCTGCGTGACGTCGCGCGTTTCAGAGACAGCGATGGTAAGTCCCGAGTCGCGATTGACATGCAACATGGCATGCACGTCAGAGCTGCCGTCACCGGCGTAGACCACGCGATCCGATCCAATCTGCAACTCTTCCTGAAGCTGGACCATGCGGGCAACTTTGCCGTAGCCGGCGGTCACGCGCAGGATAGTTTCAATTTCGCCGCTGGCGGTGTACTTAAACTCCGTGCCGAAAATATGGTCAGCGGGAACAATGCCTTCCAACGCTGACTGCACAATCTCAGCAGGCGCAGCGGAGAGAACGTAAAAATTAAAATGATAGCCCGGGATTCCCTTGTCGAGAATCTTGTAAAGCAGCTTGATCTGTTCCTTCAACGGAATGCGCTTGCCCGCTTCTATCAGGTGTTCACGCCGCACGTGACGGAACTGCGGATCATGCAGCAGCAGATACGAAAGCTCCGCGCCCTGCTGCACCAGATTTAACTGGGCCATGCCGTGCGCTTTGCGTTCGAACTCCTGTGCTGGGATTCCCAACAGCTCGCTGAGAACAAAGCCGGAATCATTGAAGCTCAGCGTTTGATCAAAATCACTGGCAAACAGATATTCTTTCATTGTTTTAACTGTTGATTTGTTTATCGTCATCTACCAGATTAGATGTGATTACGGGCAATTCGATGTTAAATGATGGTCATATTTGCGCATGGTTGACTGAAAGCGCATCCAGCGTAACTTAAAGACCAGATAGGCAAAGAAGCGATAGGTGGGCCAATTGTTTCGCATAATCTAAACTAGTGCGTGGCCAGACGGAAGTCCAATTGATTAAATGAATGCGAAGCATTTGTGATTCGAAGAATTTTTGTAATGGGGCGTTAACAATTCCGACATGTCGAGCGCCGTTGAAAAGTTGATAGATTCGTTTGCGGCGATGTTGAAGCAGCGCGGTGTGCGATGCGTGCAGAAAACAATCTTGCCCGGTTGGCGATGTTTGAGGAAAAGCTGCCGAAGCGACTTCCGCAATCTTTTGCGGAGTTCTTATCGCGATACTCATTCCCGGCGTTCGATGTTTTAGGAATTTCGCTGTTCGGGTGGGATTCTAATCAAAATCAATTCACCCAGGAGTCATCAGCGGCGAAGGGTAGCTTGTCAGGGTTAATGTTGCCCGCCGGATATGTGCAGATAGGCCGCCCCGGCAATTTCGACGCGATTTGCTTCGACATGAACAAGCAACG
>WNFA01003828.1_pt1 | contig 12530 bp, 9 predicted proteins | sample 5400481 | NCBI WGS metagenome assembly WNFA01 (sample SAMN13153340, study PRJNA577476) | soil metagenome | isolation source: 120 cm saprolite under Douglas fir tree site 2 hole 1 replicate 2 | place: USA:California | collected 2015-04-18
GGGCGAGTTCGGAGCTGTTGCGAACTACGCCTTGTCCAAAGAGTCCCATCGTCTTTGCCGTCGAGTGGGGCGCGAAGACGAGACCGTGATGCCTGTGGATGGACTCGGCCCATTCTTCAACCTGTTTTGTAGTCACTGGACGCGGTGTGCCGTTCGGGAAGAACGGCTTTTCGTTCGGCTTGAATAGCGTTGTCAAGAAGCCTTGAGCCAACCTATAGCCCTCATCGGTCCTGTCCCAAACTGCAAGTAAGTGACAGCCGTTGACGCTGAACTCAATTCCCGGAAACACATAGACCCCAACCTCACTGCCAGCGTCGCGGAGCACGGGATACCAATTCACTCGGTTGTGATCGGTCACCGCGATTACGCGCACGCCCGCTCTGACATGTGCCTCAACTAGTCGCCTTGCGAAATCGCCATTTGGCTCGCGGCCACCGACTTGTCCGTAATGTTGGTTGGCGTCGGCGGGTGAATGAACCTGTAGGTCTGTCAGATACCAGCGGGAGTAGCTCATAACCGCGGTGCAGAGAGTCTAGGGTGTCGAGATCATGTCGCACCGTGTCGCCAGGCGTTTCGCTTGCCTAATAGATCGGTGATGCTTGCTGTGAGCTTCTTCTGAGGGACTGGCATCAAGAGGGCGGCAAGGCCGACACTGAGGTGCGGCGTTACCGTCAGATGATGCCCTGAGTCTTCGACCCGTTTGAGGTGATAATCTGACTTCGGCCTCATCGTCCGGGTGAAGTCCAACGGTTTTCGGACCGTTGAGGGTTGTCGGCCCGGAAGGGCCTAGCGCAGAAGTTTTTGGACCGCTGCGCTTGGGTCAGAAAGGGACCGGATCCGAATTCAAAACGCCAGGCTCTGCCTCAAAAACCGATGAGGGCAACCTCGTGCGGGTTCGACTCCCGCTCTCGGCACTAGTCATCGTGCGCGCTGCCAATGGCCCTTGTCCGTGAGCTCCGTACTGGCTGTGCTCATCGATACCTCCCATTTACCCGACGCGCAGCGCCACTGTACTGGCGGTCGCCCGTCAGGATTCGGCGATCACCAACTGCCGCCCCCGCCGCCGCCTCCACCGCCTCCTGAGAAGCCGCCGCCTCCGAACCCGCTCGAGGAGCCCGAGCTGGGCGGCGTGTACGAGATCGCGCTCGAGATACTGCTGTTCATCGACTCGAGGCTGCTCGAGAGCACCGCGGCCTGGAACGGGCCCTGGCCCAAATACCAGGTGTTGGTGGCGCTGGTGTCGATGCCCTCGAACGCTTTTGCCCACAGCGCGACGCAGCCGAAAACGATCGCGTACGGGAGGAGCTGCGTGAAGATCTCAGCCTTCTCGGCAAACTGCTGGCGATATTTCTCGGCCGTGTTCATGTACAGCCGGAAACCGAGCGCGTGCTGCATCAGGTCGCGGCCGGACGCGGTCCGTGTCGAGAGGGCGCGGTGCACGAAGAGAAGCACGATGCCCGCCAAGGTGACCGCGATCCCGACCAGGCCCCAGCCAAACAACACGCCGAGCACGAACGCGAGGCCGGCGCCAGCCAATATGACGATGATCGCCACGAAGACGGCGATTCCACGCATGTAATCGGGCCGGAAACGGAACAGCTTCCGCGACATGGCATCGGTGTACAGCTGGCTCTCCGCCGTTTTCAGCTCCGGAGCAAACGTGCCTTTGAGCCCCGAAAGAGTGACTTCCTGCCGCCCGCCGAACAGTCCGCTGAGCAGCGTGTTCTCGTACGGCATCAGGGCGTTTGGATCCGACCCTTTCGAGGTCAGTACCCAGTCTTTCTTTCCGGGCACCTCGGCGATGGTTAGATAGCCCCGGACCGCAAGGTCGACGATGGTCGCAGTCACGTCCTTCGTGTCGGCGCTCTCATCGAGGACCAGACCCAGCTGCGCCGGGCGCAGGTTTTGCGGGGGACCGAATTCGACGACGACCGGCTCGTGGCGGAACGGCGGCTCTGGGGCGTCGCGCTGGTCGTTGGTCAGGTAGTACTGCGTCAAATACGCCCGATCGCGACCATGCAGCCACCAGAACCGGGCGATCAGTCCGATGCCGGCGACGAGGACCGCGAGGCTCAATCCGACGGTCAAGAGATTGACGTCGAACGCATCCTGCGGAAACTGCTTAAGGCGCGGCTCGAGCATCGGCGGCGGAACGACAAGCGCGCTCTTGTTCAGCGCGGTCACGACCGACATCTCTTCGCCCGACGAGAGCTGACGCGTCGACTTGAAATTCGCGAGAACGCCCGCACCTCCGCTCTGGCACGCCTCGCTTGATCCGGGTGGTCCCTCATAGCAGGCTGCCTTCTGAAAAACGGGTGACGGCAGGTGCATCGTCGCGGTCACGTTTTGCTTGGGCACCGGCCATAGCGCGCCGTCGACATTCCAGAAGAGCTCGTCGTGGTCGGTGAACGAGTTCATGGCGCCAACCACGGCGTAGGTGATCACGTAGCGCTGGGTGCCACTGACCAGGCGGTTCGGGTCGCCGATCTTGATCACCTCGTTGTCGTTGACCACTGAGTCGCTGTGAGGGACCGGGTTCGTACCGTCGGTGACTCCGCGCTCCTCAAATGTGTAGTAGCGGTCGTGACTGTTGTCGTACCGATACCGAAGCGGGATGGTCCGAAAGATGCCGTGCTTCTGAAGGCCTCGGAAATCGACACGGATGTCTTCCTGGACGATCACCGTGGCATCGCTCGCGATCGTGATGTTCGAGTTGAAGCTGGTGATCACCCAGCCTTCATCGGCGTGGGCAGCGGGCGTCCACAGCAACAGGGTCCAGAGCGCCGCCAGGGCGGCGACGGCGAGGCGTGAAACTCTCATTTGCGCAGCGATCTTACGTATAGTGCCGCGCTGTGACCCTGCCCAACCTTCGCCACGACATCCGCAACGTGGCAATCATCGCCCACGTCGACCACGGGAAGACCACCCTGGTCGACGCCCTGCTGAAGCAGAGCCATACGTTTCGCGACAACCAGGACGTCGGCACGCTGATCATGGACACGAACGACCTCGAGCGCGAGAAGGGGATCACTATCCTCGCGAAGAACACGTCGATCCGCCACGGAGACGTGACCATCAACATAATCGACACCCCCGGACACGCAGATTTCGGCGGCGAGGTCGAGCGCGTGCTGAACATGGCGGACGGCTGCCTGCTCCTGGTTGACGCCGCCGAGGGGCCGATGCCGCAGACGCGTTTCGTCCTGCGCAAGGCCTTCGAGGTCGGGCTCCGCATCATCGTCGTGATCAACAAGGTCGACCGCGCGCATGCGGATCCAGGCAAGGCGCTGGCGAAAGTCCACGACCTCTTCCTGGAGCTGGCCGAGGACGCGGATCAGCTCGAGGCGCCCGTGGTGTACGCAATCGCAAAAGAAGGGCGGGCAGGCCTGGAGGCGGATGAGCTCGAACCGGACCTCGAGCCGCTCTTCAAAACGATCATCGATTTCATCCCAGCCCCGGTGGCGGAACCCGGCGGCTTTCAGATGCTGGTCGCCAACCGGGCCCATGACGATTACACCGGGACGATGGCCATCGGCCGAATCTCCCGGGGCGCCGTCAGCCCGGGTGACACGGTGGCGGTTCTCACCGCGATCGGCGAGGCGCAGCGGGCGAAGGTCGTGCAGGTGCTGGTGTACCGGGGCCTCGAGCGCGTGGCTGTGGCTCGGGCGAGCGCCGGTGACATCGTGCTGCTCACCGGCCTCGACGAAGTCACCATCGGCGACACCCTTGCCGATCCGGAATCGCCGGACCCGCTGCCGCGGATCGCGATCGACGAACCGACCGTGCGCATGACGTTTGGCGTCAACACGTCGCCGTTCACAGGCCGCGAAGGGAAGTTCTCGACCACACGGCAGCTGCGTGCCCGGCTGTTCAAGGAGCTCGATCTCAACCTCGGTCTTCATGTCGAGGAGGGAGACGCCACGGAGCGCTTCCTTGTCAGCGGCAGAGGCGAGCTGCACCTCGCTGTCCTCATCGAGACCATCCGTCGCGAGGGCTACGAGTTCGAGGTCTCGCGACCGGAGGCGATCGTCAAGGTGATCAACGGCCAGCGCATGGAACCCGTCGAGCGGCTCACCGTCGACGTCCGCGAGGAGCACCTAGGCGCCGTGACCGAGGCGCTGGGCAAGCGCCGCGGCGAGATGATCGAGATCAACTACGACGGCAAGGGCGGCGTTCGCCTCGAATACATGATTCCCACCCGGGGGCTCATCGGTTTCCGCAACACGTTTCTGACGCTTACGGCGGGAACCGGTCTGATGGGATCGATCGGTATCGGTTACCGGCCCTGGATGGGCGAGTTCCGTGAGCAGCGTAACGGCGCCTTGACCGCTTCGTCGAGTGGCACCGCGCTTACGTACGGACTCGCTGCCGCCCAGGAGCGTGGCTCCACTTTCATCGAGCCTGGTGAGGAGGTTTACGAGGGCATGGTCGTCGGCGTTCAGAAGCGCCCTGGCGACATCCGCGTCAATGTCTGCCGAGAGAAGAAGCAGTCCAACGTGCGCTCTTCGACGTCGGACATCTCCGTCAGGCTCACGCCGGCCACCAAGCTGAGCCTGGAACAGTCGCTCGACTTCCTTGTCGATGACGAGTTGCTGGAGGTGACGCCGAAGCACTTGCGCCTGCGCAAGCGCCACCTGACCGAAGTCGATCAGTCGCGGGCCCGACGCCTGGCGGAATCGACCGGGAATAGGCGCTGACCGAAACGGGTATACTGTCCGTAGCTGGTGAAGTACCGGCGCTCACCGCAGGCTCTCGTTTCTCGAACAGGCCCGCCGAGTTGAGTTGGCCTTTAGTTCGAGAGATAGGAGATGGAAATGCCTACAGGCACCATCAAGAAGCTGGTCGCGGACCGTGGCTTCGGCTTTATTGCAGCCGAAGACGGTAAGGAATTCTTCTTCCACAGGAGTGGCACCGAAGGTGACTTCGACAGCCTCCGTGGTGGCGAGAAGGTGACCTTCGAGGTCGAGGCGAGCCCCAAGGGCCCGCGCGCCCGCAGCGTCCGCACCGTCTAACCAGACGAAACAGCAGAAAAGCCCTGGGTCGAAAGACCCGGGGCTTTTTTTATTGCCCTGGGATGTAGCTTTGCAAGAGCGCGGAGGTCGATCGCTACCTGACTCTGGCGCGGCTTGCCGGCGACCGTATCGCGGAGCTCGATGACCGCGAGCATTTCGAAAAGGACTACGCGACGCTGTAATCAGCCGCGTTCACTAACCGCCCAGGTAGGCCCGCCGGACGGCCGGGTTGTGCAGCAGGTCGTCCCCGCGGCCGCTGAGAAGGATCTGGCCGGTCTCGAGGACATAAGCGCGGTCGGCGATCGCGAGCGCACGAAGCGCGTTCTGCTCGACAAGCAGGATTGTGGTGCCGTCTTGATGGATCTCCTCGATGGCGGAGAAGACTTCGTCCACCATCTGCGGCGCAAGTCCGAGCGAGGGTTCGTCAAGCAGCAACAAGCGCGGTTTCGCAAGCAGGCCGCGCGCGATTGCAAGCATCTGCGCCTCGCCGCCCGACAGCGTGCCCGCGCGCATGTTCTTGCGCTCACCGAGGATCGGGAAGCGTTTCATGACCGCCGCAATTTGATTCCCCGCCGCTGCGCGATCGCGCCGCGCCCACATCGCCAGCTCGAGGTTCTCCAGCACCGTCTGGCGCCCGAAGATCTCGCGGCCCTCGGGAACGTGAATCAGGCCATGCCGGACGATGGCCGAAGGCTTGGCTGTGATCAGGTCGAGGCCGTCGAAAACGGCGGTGCCCGAGCTCGGCCGGACGAGGCCCGACAGGGCGCTGAGGATCGTGGTCTTGCCCGCGCCGTTGGCGCCGATGAGGGCCACGACCTCGCCGGCAGCCACTCGCAGCGACGCCGCCCGCACTGCGTTAACCGATCCGTAGCTCACCGACAGCTCGTGCACGTCGAGGATGGCTGTGGCAGGCTCTGCTGCGGCCTTTCCCCCGCTCGCCTGGATCACCTCCGCAACCTCTTCGACGCCGGTGGCGCCGGGCGCGCTCGACACCTCGCGCTCGCTTCCCGTCCCCAGGTAGGCCTTGATCACGCCGGCATCGGTCGAAACCTCTTCTGGCGTGCCGTCCGCGATCTTGCGGCCGAAGTTGAGCACCGCGACGCGCTTGCAGACGCCCATCACCAGCTGCATGTCGTGATCGATCAGCAGGATCGTCAGCCCATCCTGGTTGAGGCGTTCGATCAGCTCACGAATTCCTTGTTTCTCAGACGGGTTCATGCCGGCGGCCGGCTCGTCGAGGATAAGAAGGCGAGGTTGAAGCGCGAGGGCGCGGGCGATCTCCAGACGGCGCTGGTCCCCGTAGGGCAGCGTGCCCGCTGCCCGACTGCCGACCTCGCCCGGATCAAGGCCCGCCGTTTCCATGAGCCGGTGGGCCTCATTGAGTCGCGCTCGTTGATCGCGGCGGAATACGGGCAGAGTGCCGAGCTGGGCGAGGGTGTCGTCGCTGCGTCGCGAGTGCATGCCCACGACTACATTCTCAGCAGCGCTCAGATCCTTGAAGAGGCGGATGTTCTGGAACGTGCGCGCGACGCCGAGGCCGGCGATTCGATGGGCGGGCAAGCCTTTGAGCTGGTCCGATTCCAACCAGGCGTTGCCGGATTCGAAAGGGACGTATCCGGTGATGACGTTGACCAGGGTTGTCTTGCCCGCGCCGTTCGGGCCGATGAGGCCCTGGATCGATCCTTTCTCGACCTCCAGCGTCACCCCGTCGACGGCATGCACCCCGCCGAAGTGACGCTGGACGCTATCCAGTCGAAGGAGCACTGACTTGCGCGCGCGGCCACCAACGAGGCCGTACTAAGGCGAAGCCGCCACGGCCGAGGATGCCTTGCGGGCGGAAGATGATGACCGCGATCAGGATCACGCCGCTGACCAGGCCGATGTAGTCGCCGGCCTGCTTGAAGACGTAAGGGAGAGTGGTAATGAAAAGGGCGCCTACGACAGGGCCGAGCACGTTGCCGCTGCCACCCAGGACGGCGAAAGTCAGCACTTGCACGGTCCTGGGTACGCCGTACTCGTTGGGGTCGACGAAGAAGTTGAGGTGTGATTCGGCGGCGCCCGCGTACCCTGCAAGAACCGCGCTCAGAACGAATGCGATCAGCTTGTAGCGCGCGACGTCGATGCCCTGGCTGTGGGCCGCGAGCTCGTCCTGTCGGATCGCGCTCCAGGCGTAGCCGAGCCGGCCTTTGGTGAGCCTCCACACTACGAACACGACCACAGCCAGCGAGATGAGCACGACGTTAATTCCCCCCAGCGGGTCCGCATCGGGATTCTTGAGTCCCAAGCCCTCGCCCGTGATCGGAACGTTGAGGATCACCCCGAGGCTCAGGGCCTCGATGAACCCGATCGTGGCGATGGCGAGGAACACGCCTCGCAGCCGCAGCACCGGCAGTCCGACGGCCACTCCGACGATGCCGGCCAACGCGGTGGCGCCGGCGATGTTCAGCGCTAGCGGCGTGTGGAGGTAGAGACTCATCAAGACTGCGGTGTACGCGCCGATGGCCATGAATCCAGGCGCCGCGAGCGAGAGCTGCCCGGAGTAGAGAACCAGAAACATCGAGCTGGCGAGGATGCCGTTGATCGCGATCTGCGCGATGAGGAGAGTGTGCGAGTTCCAGAAGGCGACCGGATCTGTGACCAGCTGGGTCAGGAAGTCCACTAAATTCGCTCGCGCAGCTGCGCGCCGAAGAAGCCCTGGGGGCGGAGCACCAGCATCAGCAAGAGGGCGGCAAACGCCACTCCTGCGCGGACATTGCTGCCGAGCAGCACGACCGCAAGCACCTCGATCAAGCCCAGCAGGTAACCGCCGATGACCGCGCCCGGGATGCTGCCCATTCCGCCAAGCACGATCACAGCCAGGCCGCGCACCTCGACGCTGTCGCGTCCGATGTATGGGCTGATGTCGCCTAGCGCGACGCCGAACAGGATTCCCGCAAGGCCGCCCAGGGCCGACGAGATCACCAGCGTGAGCGCAATCATGCGGTCGACGTCGATGCCCATCAGCCGCGCCGCGCGCGGGTTTTCGGCGACGGCGCGAAGCCCGCGTCCAACTTGCTTGAAGCGCATTACGTAGCCGAGTAGGAGCATCAGTGCGATCGAGATCGGGAAGATGGCCAGCTTGCTCCCCTCCAGGGTGAGGCCGGCCACGTGCCAGGTAGGGTTGGGCACCACGCCCGGCGGCAAGCTGACCGAGTTCGCGCCATCCACCCAGAGCCACGAGAAGAAGGTTCCGGGTCTACCTTGCTCGACCGCGGCGACGATGATGAGAGCCAGGCCGATCGTGGAGATCAGCGCGGAAATCGGCGGTGCCCGGCGACGGCGGAGCGGACGCAGGCAGACGTACTCGATCACCAGCCCCATCAGTGCGGCCACGACGATGCCGAGCGCGCAGGCCAGCCAGAACGACTGCCCGTGATTGACGACGAGGCTGTAGGTGACCGCGGCGGCGAGCATGAAAACGGCGCTGTGCGCCAGGTTCAGGATGTCCAGCACGCCGAAGACGAGCGTGTACCCGACCGCGAACAGCGCGTAGATGGACCCGATGAAGATCGCGTTGAGGATTTGCTGCCCCAAGGCGAATCAACAATAAGAGGTAGGGCGGGGGACCTCTCGATCCCCCGCCACGCTTAGCTTGCCTTGATCTCGTGGACCAGGGTGAACCCGCCCTGGCCGTCCATCTTGATGACCCAGACGGTCTGCTTGACGTCGTGGTTCGGGGTGAACTGGAACGGGCCCAGCGGGGTCTGAAGGTTCACTGTCTCCATCGCCGCTCGCAGCTTGTCCCGATCGCTGGTGAGGTCTGAGAACGTCAGGTTGGCGCGCCTGGCCGAGTCCGCGAGGATCTTGATCGCCGTGTAGCCCTGCGCGGCGAACTGGTCCGGATCCTTTGAATACGTCGTCTGGTACGCAGTCACGAATTCGGCGTTGGAAGGAAAGGTGTTGCCGATGTACCAGGCGCTGGCGCTGCGCGCGCCCTGGCCCGCCGGACCAGCCTGCTTGGACACCGTGGCGGTGTTGAAACCGTTGCCGCCAAGGAACTGGCCCTTCCAGCCCTGCTTGCGGGCCTCCGTCATGATCTTGGCCGGGACGCCGCCCAGCGAGGTGATGAAGATGACATCCGGCTTCAGTTGCACAGCCTGAGTGACGTACGGCGACAGATCGGCTTCGGCCTTGTTGAACGGGATCGTCTTCAGCAGGTTGATGTTGTAGTTGCCGACGTTGGCCTGGACGATCTTGCCGCCGTCGCTGGAGAACTTGTCGTCCTGCGCCACAAGGAGCACACCCGTGCTCGGGTGGGCGTCGGCCGCGTAGGACATGATGTTGTCAGGGATCGCGGTTTCCTCGCCGAGGCTGTCGCGGAACACAAAACGGCATGGTGCCGTCTGCGGGAAGTTGCAGTCGGGAACGATGTGGATGCCGGTGGTACTCACGGCGAGGATGGGGACCTTGATGCTCTCAGCCAACGGGTGCACGGCCACCGCAGAGTTGGAGAGGGTCGGCCCGAGGAGGGCAAGGTCCTGCTCTTGCTGGATCAGCGTCTGCGCCACCTGCGCGGACTGCGCTTTGTCAGAGGCGTCGTCGGTGACCGAGAGTGCGATCTGTGCGCCGTTGACCCCGCCCGCCTTGTTGATCTGGTCGACGGCAAGCTTCATGCCATCCCGGCTCTGCGGACCATAGACGCCGCCCGCCCCGGTGATCGAAAGGATGGCCCCGAGCTTGATGGTCTTGCCCGCATACGAGTTGGTGGGTGTGCCGCCGCCGCCCGACGAGCCGCAAGCCGCGGCGATGACGGCCGCCACCAATAAGGAAACGAGGCGCACGCGTCTCATGTCAGCTCTCCCAGTGACGTTTCTTAACGACTCCTAAACCTAACCCACTCACCCTTGGAGCCGCTTGAGAAGCCTCGGAACGTCCAGCTTGGGATGGGGGTATTGCGGGTTCATCTCTTCCAGGGTCTCGATGAGGATCCTGCCCACCGCCCAGTTGCGGTAGGCCTTGTCGTTGGCAGGGATCACGTACCACGGTGCGTACTTGGTCGAGCATCGGGTGATCGCGATGCTGTACGCGCTCTGATAGTCGTCCCAGTACGCCCGCTCGTCGATGTCGTGCTCATTGAACTTCCACTGCTTGTCAGGGTCCTTGAGCCGCTCGATGAGCCGGTTGCGCTGCTCGTCGTAAGAGATGTGCAAGCAGATCTTGACGATCTTGATGCGTTGGCTGGTGACCTGCTTCTCGAAGCGGTTGATGACGTCGTAACGGCGCTCGATGACGCTGAGAGGAGCCAGGTCGTGAACGCGAACCACCAGCACGTCTTCGTAGTGGGAGCGGTTGAAGATGCCGATCTTTCTGATTTCAGGCAGGTTGCGGCGAATGCGCCATAGGAAGCCGTGGCGCTTTTCCTCGGGAGTCGGCTGCTTGAAAGAGCTGATCTGCACTCCCTGCGGGTTCAGGTTTCCGATGACGTGCGTGATGGTGCCGTCCTTGCCGCTCGTATCCATGCCCTGGAGCACGAGCACCAGCGCGCGCTTGTTCTCCGCGTAGAGCTTTTCCTGGAGCTGGAAGAGCTTGGCCCGATGTTTTTGAAGGTCTTTTACGGCCCGTTTTGGTTTCTTCAGGCCAGGGGTCGCGCCAGGGTCGACCTCGGCTAACCGGAAACGACCGTCCTGGACTTCTGCGCGGAGCAGGTCTCGGATCTGCTTCGGCACGACCGCCAGTCTAAAGGGCTAGGCGAGCTCCACCGGAACCACTTCGACCGTTACCTGCTTGTCGCCGCGCAAGACGGTGAGCGGCAACTTGGCTCCGATCTGCGCCTCCACCATCAGCCGCTGGAGGTCGCCGGCCTTGGCCACTGCGACGTCGCCCACCGAGACGATCACGTCGCCGCTGCGCAGCGAGGCCGCTGCGGCGGGACTCCCGCTTACCACCTCCTGCACTTCCACGCCTGCCTTCCGGCCGAGGCGCTGCGCGATCGCGGGCGCGAGTGGTCGCGTGCCGCCGGCGATGCCGAGATAGGCGCGCCGTACGCGGCCGTTCCTCATCAGCGCCGAAAGGATCGCCTGGGTGGTCTTGTTGATCGGCACCGCCAGGCCGAGGCCCATTCCGGCCACCGCCGTGTTGACGCCGACCAACCGCGCCTGCCAGTCGGCCAGCGCGCCGCCGGAGTTGCCCGGGTTGAGGGCGGCGTCGGTCTGGATAACGTCCTCGATGAAGCGCCGGTGTCCGTTGCCGTCGGCGGTCGCCAGCGAGCGGCCTAACCCGCTGACGACCCCTGACGTCACGGATCCCGAAAAGCCCATCGGGTTTCCGATTGCCACCACCAGCTGGCCGACGCGCAGGTTGTCAGCGTTTCCGATCTCGATCGGCTGGAGCGAGGCGGCCCGCGCCCGGGCGATCGCGAGGTCGGAGAGCGCGTCGGCTCCGACGACGTCCAGCTCGTACTCGGACCCGTCGATGAATGAAGCGCTGGCTGCGCCCGCCTGCGCGACGACGTGGGCGGAGGTCACGAGAAAGCCATCGGGCGTGATGACGACGCCGGAGCCGGCTCCGCCGTCGAATGACCGGCTGCTGCGGCGAACACGGAGGCTCGCGACCGAGGGCAGGACTCGCTGCGCGACCCCGGTCACTGTTGCCGAATACGCGTCGAGCGCCTCGCGCTCGGTCGTCACCGCCGAGGCTTCGTCTGCCATTGCTTACAAGATTACTACGATGCGGAATCAGTTATTTCAAGTCCCCACCTAGGCCGGGTAGACCGAGACCTCTGTGGCCTTGACGACCATCCACACGTCACTCCCGGAGCCGAGCCCGAGCGCCTGGACCGAGCCTCGCGTCACCTCCGCGACAAGGGGTACCGGACCCTTGACGCGCACCCGGACGCGATCGCCGTACAGGTCGATGCTGTCGACCTGACCGTGCCACACGTTGCGGGGTGTCCCATCCGGGCGCGTCCTGTAGAGCGCGACCGCGCGCGGGTGGATGACCGCGAACACGTCGCCTTCGCCGGCGTCCGCCGCGGCAATCGATGCGCCGCCCACAAGCGTCACGTGATCGCCATGCGCGCGACCTCGGAGCAGGTTGACCCCGGCGAGGTCTGCAACAAAGCGAGATCTCGGCTTCGCGGTGACTTCATCAGGCGTGCCGGACTGCACCACGGATCCGTGCTCGAGCACAACCAACCTGTCTGCCAGCGCCATCGCCTCCAGCGGATCGTGGGTCACCAGCAGCCGCACCCCATTGAAAGAGGCGAGCTGCTTGGTCAACTCCCGGCGCACCTCGGCCCGGATCGAGACGTCAAGCGCGGACAGCGGCTCGTCGAGAAGCAGCAGCTTCGGCTGGGTCGCAAGCGCTCGGAGCAGGGCGACCCGCTGAGCCTGTCCGCCGGATAGCGCCCGCGGCATGGCTTCCGCGCGGTCGCCAAGACCGGCATCATCCAGCCACTTGCGGGCCACGGCTGCGGCGCGCGGCCGCCCTTGGGCGCGCAGTCCAAATGCGACGTTCTCGACTACCGACAGGTGCGGGAAA
>WNFA01017700.1_pt1 | contig 12530 bp, 11 predicted proteins | sample 5400481 | NCBI WGS metagenome assembly WNFA01 (sample SAMN13153340, study PRJNA577476) | soil metagenome | isolation source: 120 cm saprolite under Douglas fir tree site 2 hole 1 replicate 2 | place: USA:California | collected 2015-04-18
GGTCCACGGATTGCCGCGAGGCATCGACGTCCAGAAGGCTGGCGAACAGGGCGGTGATGGCGTCCTGCTCTTCCTGGGAGCGGTGTTCGCGGTCGGCGATGAAGGCGGCACGGACTTTGTCCATGTCCGCGAGGTCTTTTGTGTCATACCAGCCGTAGTGGGTGAAGTCGCCGTCGGTGCGCACTTCTTCGACGCCGAGACCGTAGACGAGGACGGTGCCGTCGGCAACAAGCTTGTCGAGGACGGGCTTGTTGTACTTCTCCCATGCCTTGCGGTATTCGCCCGCTTTACCGGGCTTGACCTTCACGAAGTTGTAGCGGGTGAAAGGCAGAATGTCCTTCGGCATATTCGAGCCGAGGCCGAAGACGATATCGCGCGTGACGTAATCGTGGGTCTTGCTGATGTCCACGATCTCGCGCAAGCGCGCCGTGACCGAGCCTGCCGGTGCGCTTCCCTTCTTGCCAGTTGCAGGCTTTTCGCCTTCCGCATCCAGTTTGGCGATTTGCGCCGCCATGGCTTTGTCGACCTTTTCGATGGCGGCCCAGTCGGGAGCCGCGTACCAGATGGCGTGGGTGATATTGCCTGGCACGCGGAGAAGGGGAGTCTGCACACCCCAGGCATAGATCACGCCCTCCGCCAGCAATTTGTCGCGCACCGGTTGGCCTACCGTTTTCACCAATTCGAGGAATTGAGCTTCCTTGCCGGGATTGACGCTGTACTCATACCAGAAGGTCATCGGTTGGTTGGGTGCATTCTGGGCGAAGAGCGAAATGCAGGACACCAGACACACGACCAGACACAAAAGCACTTTCTTTGTCATCGTTAAATCTCTCCGTAAGCGAATTTTGCCTGCTGCTTGTTTTACTGGCGGTATTGAATGAGGTGAAGTGCAGACGTTGCGAGCAGGCGTTCAACATCCGATCTTCAGGGGCTACCGTGAGTATGCGGAAACTTGTAGCACCGCCACGGGGACACCGTCAAGAGAATCCGCCGCTGAACCCTGAGCGGCGGGCTAGGCGGGCAGCGCGCTTGGCCGTAAGATAGAAAACTGGGTACCTCCGGAGAAACACCGAACATGACCGAGACCAGCGCCAAGCCGAAACTTTCGCGCCAGCAGCACCTGGACCTGCATTACTACATGCGCCTGAACCGCGAAGTGGAAGACACCATGACGCGGCTCTTCCGCCAGAACAAAATCGTGGGAGGTTTGTACTCGAGCCTGGGGCAGGAGGCGATCTCCGTGGGCAGCGCCTATGCGCTGGAGAAAAAGGACTGGATGGCACCGATGATCCGCAACATCGGGGCGTTGCTGGTGAAGGGTGTTCCGCCGCGGGACATTTTCACGCAGCATATGGCGAAATATACTTCGCCGACCAAGGGCAAGGATGGCACCAGCCACTTCGGCGACCTGGAAAATCTGCACATTGTTTCGCCGATTTCCATGCTGGGGGACCTTATTCCGGTAATGACCGGGGTGGCCATGGCGGGGCGCTACCTGGGGCAAAAGATTGTGGCCATGACGTGGATCGGAGATGGCGGAAGTTCCACGGGCGTTTTTCATGAGGGGATGAATCTAGCGGCTTCGCAGAAGGCCCCGTTTGTATTGATCCTCGAGAATAATCTTTGGGCGTATTCGACGCCGGTGCGGCGGCAAGTGCCAGTGGAGAATTTGGCGGATCGCGCGAAGGCGTACGGAGTTTCGAGTTACATCGTGGATGGGAATGATGTGGTGGCGGTGTACGCCGCAGCGAAGGAGGCGGTCGAGCGGGCGCGTGGGGGAGACGGACCGATTCTGATTGAAGCGAAAACGTTTCGGAGACGGGGACATGCGCAGCACGATCCGGCGGAATACGTTCCCAAGGAACAGCGGGAATTTTGGGAGAAGCGCGATCCCATCGCCCTTTACGAACAATTTTTGATGAAGGAAAAGCTGCTGGATGCCCGCGGGAAGAAAGAGATCGAGGAGAAAATTTCAGCGCTGCTGGAAAAGGAGCGCGAGTTTGCGGAAAATTCGCCGATGCCACCGCCGGAGTTCGCCGCGGAGGGTGTCTATTGCACCGGTGATCAGTGTCACAAAATTCGCCCGGACTGGCAGCGGCCGATTGCGGAGGTGACGCCGCCGAAATCGCAGGTCGAGCCGGTGTGGAACATTGAAGGGTTTGGACGCGGAAAGAGTTCGTCCAGGAATGGCAACGCACCGATTCATTTCGGCGATACCGCGGCGGTGAAGGAACCGGTGACCGCCAAATCGCCTGCGAAGAAAGCGCCTTTGGCCAAATCCTCCGCGCGCGGAAAGGCGAGGCGATAACCATGGCGCCCGTCACTTTTCTGGAGGCGATCAAGCAGGCCATGTTTGAAGAGATGGCCGCCGACCCCAGCGTTGTATTGATTGGTGAAGATGTCGGTGTGTATGGCGGCGCCTTCAAGACCAGCGAAGGCTTGCTTGAGAAATTCGGCTGGGAGCGCGTGATTGATACGCCGATCAGCGAGAGCGCGATTATTGGCGCGGCCTGCGGCATGAGTTATCTGGGGCTGAGGCCGATTGCGGAGATGCAGTTTACCGGAAATGTATTTTCTGCACACGCCGGGTTTGAAGATTGTCTATCCGTCGACGCCGTATGACGCGAAGGGTTTGCTGAAAGCGAGCATCCGCGACAACAATCCTGTGCTTTTCTTTGAGCACAAGTTTCTCTACCGGCGGATCAAGGAAGAGATTCCCGTGGAGGACTACGTGGTGCCGCTGGGAAAGGCAATTGTGAGGCGCGAGGGAAAACATCTCACCATTCTTTCGTATGCGGCGATGATGCACACGTCGCTGGAGGCGGCCGAGGCGCTGGCCAAGGAAGGCATCGAAGCGGAAGTGATTGATTTGCGCACGCTGCTGCCGCTGGACGAGGAGACCATTCTGCAATCGGTGAGAAAGACGAATAAATGCCTGGTGGTCCACGAAGACACCAAGACCGGCGGCATCGCAGGCGAGATCGCGGCCATCCTCGCGGAGAAAGCGTTTCACGATCTCGACGCTTTTAGGGATTAAGTGGCAGGCTAGCAAGGAAGAAAATTTTAGGAATTCCGGCCTGGAAGATTTTGAGAAACGGCAACATTTTGCGCTACGTGGCGCGCTTTTCGTGCTCTGACTTTCGCTGTAAACTATTGGGGTTAAGCTGTTCACTGGCCTTGAGCGCTCCCGTTCGCAGTGTTCCGACCAGCCCCATAAAGCAACCGCAGGCAAGGAGAGACTCCCCATGGCAGTCGACGTAGTCATGCCCCAGATGGGCGAAAGTATTTTTGAAGGCACCATCACCAAGTGGCTGAAGAAACCAGGTGACAAGGTGGAGCGCGACGAACCGCTGTTTGAAATTTCCACCGACAAGGTGGACGCGGAAATTCCCTCACCTTCAGCGGGGGTGCTGAAGGAGATCAAGATTGCCGAAGGGCAAACCGTGCCCATCCAGACCATTGTTGCGGTGATTGACGGCGCGGGCTCGGCGCCTGTTGCGGCACCTGCGCCTGCGGCTGCTCTAGCGAAAGCACCGCCTGCTCCAGCACCGGCGCCGACCCCAGCTCCGGCCGCTGTTAAGCCCGCGGCACCCACACCTGCTGCGCCCGTTGCCGCTTCTGCGGCGCCCGCGGCGGCGTCCGCCGGCGCCACGGAACGCATTCACTCCTCGCCGCTGGTACGGCGGCTGGCCAAGGAACACGGCGTCGATCTTTCCGCGATGGAAGGCACCGGCGCGGGCGGGCGCATCACCAAGGAAGACATTGAAGCGGCGATTGCCGCGCAGTCCGCACCGGCCGCGGCTGCGGCGCCAGCTCCAACACCTGCGGCGCGTCCTTCGGCGCCGCCACCGCCGCCCGCTCCGGTTGCGGTTCCTGGCGCGCCGGGCGTGCACGGCAGCCAGTACACCCCGGCTTTGCAACTCGGCGTGCCTCGCGAGCGGCTCTATTTTGGCGATTACGAAATCCAGCCGATGAGCATGATGCGGCAGAAGATCGCCGAGCACATGGTGGCTTCGAAGCATGTTTCGCCACACGTCTACTCCGTGGACGAAATAGACATGAGCAAGATCGTCTCCTTGCGCGGCAAGGCCAAGGAGGAGTTTGAGAAGCGCTACGAGACCAAGCTGACCTACATGCCTTTCTTTGTGAAGGCGGTGGTGAACGGTTTGCGCGCTTATCCCACGCTGAACGCTTCGCTGGACGGGACCAATGTGATCCTGCACAAGGAGATCAATATCGGCATGGCCGTGGCTCTGGACTGGGGGCTGATCGTTCCGGTGATTAAGAACGCCGACGAAAAAAATATTCTGGGCATCCAGCGCAACATGAACGACCTGGCGGAACGCGCGCGTTCGAAGAAGTTGAAGCCCGAGGAGGTGCAGGAAGGGACTTTCTCGATCACCAACCCGGGAGTGTTTGGCGGGTTGTTCGGGTTGCCGGTCATCAGCCAGCCGAACGTGGGCATTCTGGGCCTCGGGGCCATCGAGAAGCGCCCGGTGGTCATCAACGATTCGATTGCGATCCGTTCGATGTGCTATGTGACGCTGAGCTACGATCACCGCGTGGTGGATGGAGCGGTGGCACACCAGTTTCTGCACAAAGTGAAGGAGACGCTGGAGAACTGGTCGGAGCCGTTGGTTTAGCGACCAGTGGCCGGCGACCAGGGAAGAGTCACTAGCCACCAATCACCAGTCACTGAATCATGGGGCGCATCTTTGCGGTCCACACGGCGAAACTGTCGAGGGGCACGGTTTCGACGCCGGCGTCGCGCAGGGTGTCGCGCACGAAGCGGTGGCGTTCGTTTTCGGCGAGCAGGGCGACGTCGGTGACGGCGGTGAACTCGCTTTCTGTCTTGCGACGGACGTGTTCGGCGGTGTACGCCAGCAGCTTGGCGTCGGCGGGGGCGCGCGAAACGCTAAGTGCCTGCACGAAGCCGCGCGTTCCGTTGCGGCGGTAACCGTAGTCGAGGCGCATGGGGTCGCCGGGAAACGTAAAACTTTCGGCGCGGACGCCTTTTTCGAGACGCTCCCACAAGCGAGCCTGTTTAAAAACCTGGGCGCAATAGTTGCGGATGACCGCGCGGCTGCCCGGCGCGCCCACGCGCGAAGCGCCACGCTGCGGAGCCACGTGATCGGCGTACAAGCGCTCGGTTTCCGCATCGAGATCTTTGGCGTAGACGCCCTTTTGCGGGGCTAATTGCAGAGCGTTCGACAGGGTCTCATCCCACTTGCCGAGAAGCTTCAGCCAGTCCTCCCGCGCGGTGGCTTCGGTGCCGCCGGCAAAGAGAGTGCTGGCGGTGGCGAAGCGGTTTTCCAGGTCGTCGCGCAGCGCGCGCAGCAGGGCTTCGTCGGCCTGCGGATGCAGCCGGCGCACGCGCGCATACTCGTCGGGCTCCTCGATCAGACGCAGTCGGCGCTCTCCGGTTCTGGTGTCATAGACCAGCACGCCGATATTCAGCCACTCGTCGCGAACCAGATTCGGTGTGTAGCGCAGCACCCGGTAGGTGCACATCCTGTCGGTGGTTTCAGAAACCATGGCCGGTCCTCCCGTCGTTCCTTTTGTCTCATTAGGTATTCTTCCCACCTTCGCGGTCAATTCCCTAAACATTTGATTAGAGCTAGCTGCTCCAATACCCAAACGGCTGGCGCGTCGAATCCTTTGCCGAGAGAATCAACTCCGGCACGCGAGCCCGGCGCCGATAAAGCTGCTCCATCAACCGCAGGACCGCATCGTAGTCGTCTTCGTACCATTCCGGGGGAATCTCACCGGCCAGTTCGCCGAGCAGCGCTTCGGTGATGCGTTTTTCCACCCGCTCGAGCCAGGGCCCGAAGGAATCCATGCCCGTCACCCCCGCGTAGACACGGTTGCGCGCGTACAAACCGCGTAGCGGCGCGTCCGGAAAATTCCACTCCCCGGCATTGAAGCAGAAGCCCTGGTCGATCATCACCGTGCGGTAGCTGCGCGCGCTGGTGTAGGCGCTGCCGGGACTCTCTCCCGGTGCGCTTCCCGGGCTCTTTTTTCCGGCCCGCCCGTAGTCCTCGAAAAAAAGCGTCTGTCTTCCGTTGGTGTTGCAGGTCCATTTATCGAAAACCAGCATGCCCGCAAAATCGTGAAGGTTTTCGACCTCCTCGAGTTTTTCGTCGGGTAGGAAATCGTGCAGCGCGAGCTTGCGCGGATCACCGGGATAGCGGGAGCCGAATTGCAGCCCGGGGGAGCAAGGCGTGCGGGAACGGGGCATCTCGATGCACAACTCCGTGGTCCAGCGGATCAGTTCCGCGCTCACTTCGATTACCTCCACCGGCGCCGTCGGGAGCCCGAGACGCGAGGCCAGACGAGTACCGAGCAGCTCGTTGACCAGAACGCGGCGATGCTGCGGGTTGTTTTGGAACTTCACGACATAATAATTTCCGTCCGAGCAGCGCATTAGGTGCGCTTGCGCCCCTCCTCGCATCCGCCGTATCTGCTCCAGGGCGTGTAACATGCGAAATTATCCTAACGTTACTTACTCTTTCCGGCAAGAAGGCCCACGGCGCATTTTCCTCTTTCGGGCCTGGACCGTCCCGTTTTCGCAGTGGGGTTTCCAGGCCGGGTGGCTTAAAAGAAAAAGAGCCTCCCTTTCGGGAAGCTCCGCCTTCCGGAAACCGGATCTGACTTCGAGCGCTTTTAGCGGCGCTTCTTCGTTTTCTTGGCCGGTTTTTTCTTGGCCTTTTTCGCTGGCTTTTTGGCTTTCTTCGCGGGCTTTTTCGCCGCCTTCTTTCCCGCTTTCTTGGCCGGCTTCTTTTTCGGTTTCGGAGCGGCCTTCTTTGGGGCTGCCTTGGGCGCGGCCTTGGGCGCCGGCTCGTCCTCTGGCTCTTTTTCCACGATCAGGATCTCTTCTTCTTCTTCCTCCATGACCCCGCCCGCGTCGCCGCCCAGCTGCTCATCATCTTCGAGCCGCGAGAGCTCATTGTCATCCTCAAACTGGTCCTTATCAAGTTCCATGCTTTCCTCCCCTGGGGGCTCTTTTCTTCCCGATGTTCTCGGCACGGTTCACCAGCCGGAGAAAACCACGCTCCGTCCCTTCGATTTGTTATCCCACTCCAACCTGCTTGTCAAGCCTTCTGCGGGGATGGACCGCATTTTTTCGCCGCAGGCGGTCTAATGCGCTTTACTAGGCGGGGAGCTCTTCTTGCGGATCTTGGTGGAACTGCGCACGGTCCGTGTTTCCGGAATCCCGCCGACGGTGTAGATGCGGAGCACCTGGCCCCGGCTTATTTTGCCTGCTTTCAATCCATTCCACTTGCGCACATCTTCTGCGGTTACGCTGAACTGGTCCGCGATACCCCCAAGGGTGTCTCCCTTGCGCACCCGGTAGCGCACCAGTTTGCTCTTGCTTTCCTCAGCGGGGCGAGCGGCGGGGATAATCAGTTTATCCCCTGGGGTCAGGCCCTCGTTGCGTTCAAGATCGTTGGCGGCCGCAATCGAAGCCGCTGTCACCCGGTATTTCTTGGAGATCGATGTGAGCGTCTCTCCGGCCTCCACACGGTGGCGGCGCCAACTGACCCACTTGTCCGCGGGTATGTCTGCAATCTCAGCGGAGAACTTTCCCGCCATGCCCTTTGGCAGATGCAGCATGAACGCCGGATCGTCAGGCGTGGCCATACGCAGGAGCTCTGGATTGAGCGTCCGCAAAGTGGCCACATCCACGTCAATGGTCTCGGCCACCAGCCGCAGATCAATGGCCCGGCCGGGTTTGACCACGTCGCTTTCCGTGGGCGTTTCGGGTTCCACAGCAATACCGTAATGCGGGGCGTCCTTGGCGATCAAGGTCAGCGCAAGGATGATTGGGACGTAGTTCTTGGTTTCGCGCGGGAGGACGTTGCGCTTGTACAACTCCCAGAAATCGGCGTAGCCGGTGCGTTCGATCCCCTTCTGCACATTGCCTGGCCCGCAGTTGTAGGCGGCGATGGCCAGATACCAGTCTCCGAACAGGCCGTAGAGATCCCGTAAGTGCTGTGCCGCCGCGCGCGTGGCTTTCTCCGGGTCCATGCGCTCATCCACCCACCAGGTGCGCTTCAAACCATATTCGTTACCGCGCCACTGCACGAATTGCCACATGCCGCGGGCCCCGGCTCGGGAAAGGGCCAACGGCTGGAAGGCGCTCTCTGCCTGCGCCAGATAGATCAAATCCTGCGGCACGCCTTCTTCCCGCAACACCCGTGAAATCATTTCGTGATACCGCCCGGAGCGCCGCAAACCGTTCTCCACGATGGCTCGCCCGCGCGGGGTTTGGAAAAAATTCAAGTAAGAGGCCACCGTGTCGTTGACCGTCAGCGGCAGGTCGTGCGAAATACTCTTGGCGGCCGCTTCCGCGCGCTCGCGTAGTTTAGGGTCCACCGGGAAGGTCATCTCTGCCACTTCGTCGATGGCCGCAGGCACTGCGGGCGATTCCGTGAAACCGTCACCGGCGCGGAAGGCCTGCAGTTCGTAGGAGTAGACCGCGTCGGTCACGTGGCGGAATAGTTCGCTCAAGCGCGGGTCGCTATTAGGGTCGTAGCCGCTTTCGAGCATCCAGTCCACAGCGTCGTCAAAGTCCCGGCGGGCGGCCGCCAGATGCCCGGCTTTGTAGTTGGCCTCGCCGGCTGCAAATTTCTCCTTGACCCGAACAATCAAATAGTCAATGCCCCCCGGGAGCGGCGCCTGCAAAGGGAGCAGGGGCTGAGTGACCAGATTTCTCAGCGGGAGCCGCCCCAGCGCAGCCGTAGATCCCAAGAGACACAGCGCGACGGCCAGCCTGCTAACAACTCTTACCCCCCAATTACTCCAATACTTTACCGCCGGCTGTATGCGCATCCTCCTATGGTATGTAGTGCTTCTCCTCCCGGTCAACGCAATGTGACTGACCGTAGCTCATCCTTCACCCCTGCAGGCAGCGTTCGTTTCGATTGAGTGGGGGCCGCTGTATTGTGGCAGGCGAAAAGGGCTGCTCCGAGGTGAGTTCCCAGCAGCCCTTTCTTATTTCTTCCGCGTCGCTAGCGCTAATTCAACTCGAAGTGAAAAATATCCACCACCAGATTGGTTCGGGCATTCAATAGGACGATGTGGCCGCCGATCAGCACGTGGCGGCAATCCGGCGGTGGTGGAGGCAGCCAGCGGTCCAGATCCCGCGGGACCGGCTGAATCTTCTTTTGCAGGCCCGGGGGCAAAGTTCCTCTTACCACCAATTGGCGTTCGAGGCCCGGAGGCAGGCGGTCTTTTTTTGCAAGGCCGGGGGGCAAACTGTTCTGGTGTTCGCTGTACCACTGCCGCACTTCGCGGTCGTGGCCCTTGTAATAATGGTCGCCCTGGTCGTCATCGTCTTTTCCGTGTTTTTCGTGGCCTTTTCCGTGGCCATGACCTTCGCTATTCCCTTGCGCCAGCGCGGCCCGGCCGCTGAAGAAAAAGAGTGCGGTGGCGCAAGCCATCATCCATTTTCTTGAAGTCATTTGGTTCTCCGTTTCGAGGGGGTACCTCCAGCCTAACCTCGGCCCCGCTTCTCGGCAATTCCTTTTCTTCCGCAGTTTCCCGCCGTTCAACGGCCTGGAAGCGGCTCCCGCGGCCATCCATTTTGCGCCGTATCTCTAGACAAAAACGGCCCAGTGCTGTGGCCTGCAATCCACAGACTTTTGCTAGACGAAACGTCGTATCCTGTGACCAGAACTGTTGGATTTCTTTGCGGTGTCCAGGGAGATGGCGATGCGACTCGATTCCGAGGACGCCCTGCGTTTGGCCAGCGTTCTGTGGTGGCTGCTGCTGGGAGTATGGTTTGCCTTATGGTCGAGGTCCAAGCAGGACAAGCGTCATGAGCTGCCCTGGCAGCGGGCCTTGCACATAGTTCCGGTGATCATCGGGTTCTGGCTGCTGTTTGGGAGAATGAGTCCGTGGACGTTTCTGAAGAATCCGTTTCCGCCGCCAAACGATTTTCTTCCGTGGATCGGGCTATTCGTTAACGCCTGCGGAGTCGGCATGGCCATTTGGGCGCGCTTTTCTCTGGGAACAAATTGGAGCAGCGTGGTGACCTTGAAGAAGGATCACGAACTGATTCGCAAGGGGCTGTACAGCAGAATTCGCCACCCCATCTATACGGGAATACTTGTAGGCGCGCTCGGCACAGCCCTAATTCGCGATCAGTTGCGTGGATGGCTGGGCGTGGCCGTTATCTTCCTCACTTTTTATTTCAAGGCACAACGGGAAGAGGCGTTTCTTCGCCAGGAGTTTGGCGCCGGGTTTGAAGAGCACGCCCGGCGGACCGGCATGTTCTTTCCAAAGGTTACTTAATCTTTTATAGCTCACCCGCCGAATTATTCTGTTTTAGGCTTCTTCCTCCACCAGGGCTTCGCCGTGGGTCAGCTTGTGAGTGGCGATTACCTTTTCGGCCAATTCGTTGGGAACGTAATCGTAATGGTCAAACTCCATCGAATAGCTGGCCCTTCCTTGCGTCATGGAAGTGAGATCGGTCGCATAACTCAGCATCTCTGACATGGGCACGAGCGCTTTGACGATGACGTTGTGGCCGCGGGCTTCACTGCCGGCAATGCGTCCACGCCGCGAGCTCAAGTCACCCATCAGGTCACCCGAATACTGGTCCGGCGCAAACACTTCCACGTGCATCACGGGTTCGAGCAAGGCCGGGCGCGCCTGCTTCATCGCTTCCTTGAACGCCAGCGAGCCTGCAATCTTGAACGCGATGTCCGAGGAATCCACGTCGTGATATTTTCCGTCGTAGAGAATTGCGCGGAAATCGGTCATGGGAAATCCCGCAAGGAAACCGCGGGCCGCGGCTTCGCGAATGCCGCGCTCGACGGAAGGAATCCAGTTGCGCGGGATCGCGCCGCCGAAGACGTCGTCGACAAATTCAATCCCCTTGTTGCGTTCGCAGGGTTCGAACTTGACGCGGCATACCCCGAATTGGCCGTGCCCTCCGGACTGTTTCTTGTGCTTGCCTTCGGCGTCGGCTTTTCCGCGAATGGTCTCCCGGTAAGGAACTTTCGGCGGCTTTAGCGTCAGATTCACGTGATAGCGCTTCTGTAGCTTGGCCACCACGACTTCCACGTGCTGCTGGCCGCTGCCGGAAAGCAGAAATTCCTTGGTCTGCGGGTCGCGGGAAAAACGCAGCGCTGGATCCTCTTCGATCAGCTTGTGAATGGCGATGCCGATTTTGTCTTCATCGGCGCGCGTCTTGGGCTCGACGGCAAAGGTAATCGCAGGCTCCGGCAGTTGCACGGGGCGGTAGTAGATCGGAGCATTCTTGTCGCCCAGCGTGTCTCCGGTGGTGGTCTCTTTCAGCTTGGCGATGGCCCCGATGTCTCCCGCATGCAACTCCTGCACTTCGGTCAACTGCTTGCCCTGCACCACAAGGATGTGCTGCATGCGTTCCGGAGTGTTACGGTTGAAATTCTGCACCGTCGCATCGTTTTTCAGCACGCCACTTTTTACCTTGAAATAGTTGATGCGCCCGGAGAAGGCATCCGCGAGGGTCTTGAACACGAAGATGGACAGGGGCTGCTTGTCGTCATATTTCCGTTCGATTCGCGCGCCTTTTCCGGCCGGTTCCGCGTAGCCTTCTTCCGCGTGTTCGTCCGGGTGCGGGAAGACGTCCGCCAAAAAGGTGAGCAGGCTGGCGTTGCCCACATTGCGCGTGGAAGAGATCATCAGTACCGGGACAATTTTTTCCGCCTCGTGTGCTTCCTGGGCCTCGTCCATCAGCGCATCGGGAATATGTTCTATTTTGGCTTTTCCATCTCCATCCGGGGTGTAGAAATGTGCCTTCATTCCGACCAGGTCAATCACACCTCGAAATCCCTTTTCGCTTCCGATGGGCATCTGCAGCGCCACCACCGAGCGGCCGAAAAGGCTTTGCAGCGATTCCATGGAGCGTTCAAAGCTAGCCAGTTCGCGGTCCATCCAGGTGAGAACGAAGGCGCGGGGGATGTCATACTCGGCGCAGTAATCCCAGACCTTTTCCGTGGTTACCTGTGCGCCGGTGTGTGCGTCCACGGTGATCAGCGCCGCGTCGGCCGCGATCAGCGAGGCTTTGGCTTCGGTGATAAACGTTGAATACCCGGGCATATCCAGAAAATTTACTTTTACTGTTTCGCCGCCGCAAAGTGTGCACGGCCACTCCGCAAACGCCAGGCCCGTCTGGATAGAGATTTTCCGCGCGATCTCTTCCTCGTCCCAATCGGTGGTTGTGGTGCCGTCCGACACTTTGCCGTGACGCGGCGTGGCTCCCGCTGTGTACAACAACGACGACACCAGTTGCGTTTTCCCGGTGCCGCCGTGGCCGACAATCCCTACGTTACGAATGTCCCTTGTTGGATAGATTTTCATGGCAGTCCTCCGAGTAGTTGTGACCAACCGCGTCACCGGGAGGAGGTCCGCCGGTACTACCACAGGCGCGGGCCGCGCCTGGTGAGATGTTGGTTTTGAAGGAGAGCGTGGCCCTACCCTGGGTCCCACACTGCGGGGCGAAGGAGAATCGAAAAATCCCTGGTCCGCTCTTCTTAACGGGG
>WNFA01005991.1_pt1 | contig 12529 bp, 7 predicted proteins | sample 5400481 | NCBI WGS metagenome assembly WNFA01 (sample SAMN13153340, study PRJNA577476) | soil metagenome | isolation source: 120 cm saprolite under Douglas fir tree site 2 hole 1 replicate 2 | place: USA:California | collected 2015-04-18
AAAAAAAAGGGGCTGTGATGAATGCCGCCTAAACTTTCAAACAACCCAAGGCCCACCGCCTGTGTGTGAGGTGCTACGTGAACAGCGAGTCTCGAAGTGTTCCCAGCGAGGTCCGTTGTCCCTTTAGACGCTCTTTGACTGCCGCCGCACTGTGTATCCTGATTGCCGGAAATGGCGCGCCTCCGATTGCTTTGGCTAGCCCGCCTCGAGCAATGCATCCGGGCACTGTTCGCGCCATTCCTGCCGTGCCCACCACCTTGGCGATTCCTACGAGTGGACTACTTGCACCCCAACGGATACCCTTAGTGCCGATCGACCCCAGTGACGCCGCGCGCTTCCTCGAGCAAGCGACTTTCGGTCCCACCGCAGCTGATATCGCGCACCTTCAGGATCCTACCGTCGGTTTTGATGGCTGGCTGAAAGAGCAGTTCAATATGCCGCTGCCGAGTGATTACGTCCCTATGGAAACCTGCCAGACGAGTACTAATCGCTGTCCTGACCAACCCCCGAACGGCTGTGGTGGCGGCACCGATTGCAACCGGGATAACTACTCCATGTATCAGCTGCAATCACGGTTCTTCTACCGCGCGCTGAATGGCTCGGACCAGTTACGCCAGCGAGTGGCATTTGCGTTGAACCAGATCTTAGTGACCTCCGCGCAGGATGGAGATCTCAACCATCTGAACCGGATGCAGCCTTACATTCAGGTGCTCGAACAAGATGCCTTTAACAACTACTGTCTAGTTCTCGACGCCTCGGGTAACCCCAGCGGGATACTCTACGATATCACTCTGAATGCCGGCATGGGCCGTTACCTGGACATGGTGAATAACAACAAGAACGCTCCCAATGAAAACTACGCGCGTGAGATCCTGCAACTATTCTCTGTCGGCTTGGACAAGCTCAATCCGGACGGTACGCCAATTCTGGACGGCCAAGGTAACCGCATCCCCACCTACAGTCAGGATACGATTACCAACTTTGCCAGGGTATTCACCGGCTGGATATTCGAGGCACAACCGGATCCACTGGAGCCCGGCTATGTCAACTATATCGATCCTATGAGAGTTGGTAACATAAATAACCACGACACGAACCCTAAGACTCTCCTCGATCATGGCGATCTCTCTTGCTCTCCGCCCGGGGGCGAAGGTGCTTCGGCCGAACTACGGGAAGCCTTGAATTGCATCATGAGCAGCCCTTACGTGGCGCCCTACGTAAGCAAGAATCTTATCCAGCATCTGATAACCAGTAACCCAAGTCCGGCCTACGTTTCCCGGGTCGCGGCCGCCTTTTCCAGCGGCACCTTTACCGACGTTAACTACACGGGGCAGACCTTCAGCGGCGGCACCGGAAACGGCGATATGCAGGCGGTGATTGCTGCAATCCTGCTCGATCCTGAGGCGCGAGGTATCAGCGCCCCGAATGCGTATTACGGCCACCTGAACGAGCCGGTCCTCTTTATCACTAACCTGCTTCGTGATTTCAATACCTCGGATAGTTCTACGGATTATGTGTTGGGCGAGCTGTTTCTGCCCTCGGAGGTCCGCATGGACGAGGACCTCTTCCGCTCGCCCACAGTGTTTAACTTCTTCCCGCCGAGCTATCAGATTCCTGGTGAAAATACCTGCGGCGGTTCCGGAACGGATGCGTGCCTGGGACCAGAATTTAACATCCAGTCCACAGCCACCTCGCTGGCACGTATCAATTTCGCGCAGGAAGCGGTCTTCCACCAGATGCCCACGAACGCCAACCGCCCTATGGGCACTTGGATTGATGAGAACGCACTACTTCCATTGCCGACCGATGACCCTCAGACGCTCGTAGACACGCTCAACGGCCAAATGATGCACGGCGCAATGAGCACCGATATGAACTCCCGTATCGTAAGCGCCGTGTCGGGGATTACGGACCCCGATCCCACAGTCCAAGCGCTGAAGCGCGCGCGCGAGGCTGTTTATTTAATTGCAGCTTCGTCTGAATATAACGTGGGGAGGTGAGCCAAGATGTCAAGTTCAAGAAGAGAGTTCTTAAAACAAATGGGTTGCGGGCTTCTTACACGGGCTGCGGTCGCGGCTGGAGCCGAGCGGTTGCTCACCATGAATGCTTTCGCCGACGCCTCCCCCAGCACCTACCAGGCTTTGGTGTGCATTTTCATGTTTGGGGGCAATGATGCCAACAACGTGATCATCCCCTACGATGACTACTCGCTTTATGACGCAGTCCGCGGCGGAACTGGAATTCAGATTCCCCAAGGAGATCTGAAGCCGATTTCCCCGGCAAGTGCCGGCGCGACTTTTGGACTTCATCCAGCCCTGGGGAATCAGTTCAACGGATCGAGTTTGTACGACCTATGGAAACTGGGCAAAGTTGCCGCAGTGACAAATGTTGGCACCTTAATTCAACCAGTCAGCCGGACTGATTATCGCGCAGGCAAATACCATCCCTACCAGCTCTTCTCACACTCAGATCAGCAAAACGAATGGCAGACCTCTGTTGCCAATACACCCTACCCCACAGGCTGGGCGGGCCGCACAGCTGATGTCTTCGGAATTGATCCGTCGGGATTCCCGACAATTGCCTCGGTAGCGGGGGTAACTATCTTCAGCGCAGGATCGTCGACTCGCCCCATCGTGCTCCCGGACTCGAACACGACCTTGGCCAATGCTCTCAAACTGAGGCGTGCGGCTGACGCTCAGGACGGAAGCGCACTCAAAGACTTGCTCAACATTGACGCGGGCACTGGCTCGCCAACGCTAGTCCGCGATGTGGCAGCGATTACGAACCAGGCCATCCTCAACAGCCAGGCACTGCAAATGGGTCAAGATGTCACCACTCCATTCCCGAACACCGGGCTGGGGCGCCAATTGAAGCAGATTGCGCGGCTCATCAAGTTGGCTCCAAACTTGGGCATCGGACGGCAAATCTTCTTCTGCTCGATCGGCGGATTCGATACGCACAACAATCAGAATCCGAATCCCGACCCGCTCAACTTCGGCGCAGGACAGCCGAGCCTCCTAAATCAAGCCAGTCAAGCCATGGCGGCGTTCTACCAATGCGTATCTGGCGAATTGGGAGTCGGGTCGCAAGTGACCACTTTTACGGAGTCCGACTTCAGCCGGACGTTCAAGACCGGCGGGGCAGGAACTGCCACGGGTACGGATCACGCCTGGGGCAGCCACCAATTTGTGATGGGCGACTCGGTCAAGGGCGGGAACTTCTACTTTGATCCTCTTATCGGCGGTTATCCGACTTTGGCGCTGGGTGGTCCCAACGATACCGATGATGGAACCGGAGCCAGAGGACGCTGGATACCAAGCACTGGAGTCGATCAGTACGCGGCGACCCTGGCGACTTGGTTTGGGGTTCCGTCCTCCAGTCTGTCCACTGTCTTTCCCAACGTCGGAAACTTCGGAAGTTCGGATCTTGGCTTTATGAGCCCAGTGGGCTCGGCTGCGGCAAGAAGGGCTCCGCGCAGGAGTTAAAGAGCATTCAGGAGCATGGCGCAGGATTCCCGCCTGTGCCATGCAGATCTCTGATAATCTTTCGCGCGCCCACAATTGCTCAAAAAGCATTCTATGAAGGCTCTTGTCATTGCTCTTCTGCTTTTCACCGCAGCTATAGCAACATCCTGGGTTGCCTTTTTCCACTCCCGTTCTTCATCATCCTTTCCCGTTCGAGCGTCGTCCGCGAGAATACAATCGAAGTCCAATCAGAACGCCGCTGTTCCTCATCGGCAAGCACCCAGCCCACGCCCAAGAATTTTGCCGGACAAAGAAACAACGGTCAAAACCGAGAACTTACCTTTAGCCTTCGAGGTCAATCAAGGACAAGCCGACGCAAGCGTGAGATTTCTCTCACGCGGAAGCGGCTACACAATGTTTCTAACCAGCAACCAGGCCATTTTGGCGTTGGGGAGGCATCAGGAGACGACGGATACTGAAATCAACAAAAACAAATCCGACTCCATCGGATTGCGTCTTAACCTCATGGGTGCCAATGTTGCGCCACAGATTTCCGGCCTTGATGAGCTTCCCGGCAAGAGCAACTACTTCATCGGCAACGATCCCAAACAATGGCGCACGAATGTTAGGACCTACGCTGGCGTCAAATACCAGAATGTCTATCCAGGCATCGATCTCATTTATCACGGCAATCAAGGCCAGCTCGAATACGACTTTGTCGTAGCTTCGGGCGCCGATCCTAAGATGATCAAGCTGGACATCAGAAATGCAGACCTTCGTGGGCCGCCGGTGAATCAAAGGTTCAGCAACGATACTGCTCTGCGGGTCAACAGTAGAGGCGAATTAGTGTTGACCGTTGCGGGCGGTCAGGTGCACTTCCACAGACCTGTGGTCTATCAGATCGCTCACGCAGCCGCCAAGACCTATGTCGACGCTCATTATGTACTCGCGAGCGACCACAGCGTGAGCTTTGCAGTAGCGAATTATGACCCTAGCCAGCCACTTGTAATTGATCCTGTGCTCTCCTACTCAACTTACCTGGGTGCGGAGTCTCTCGATACTGGAAACGCGGTTGCGGTCGATTCCACAGGCAGTGTTTACGTGACCGGCGAGACCGCTTCGCTGAATTTCCCGACGACGATCGGGGCTTACCAGGCAAGTAACGCAGGAGCGTCCGACGTTTTTGTCAGTAAAATCGATTCCAGCGGCGCCAATCTCGTTTATTCCACATATTTGGGTGGCAGCCTGTCGGAACGCGGTAATAGTATCGCCGTCGATTCTGCTGGCAATGCCTATGTGACGGGAAGAACCAATTCGATCGACTTCCCTACGATGAACCCTTGGCAGGACCAGCTTTTCGGAGACTTTGACGCCTTTGTGACCGAGCTGAATGCGCAGGGCAATGGCCTCATCTTTTCGACATATCTTGGTGGTGCCGGTAATGATGAAGGGTCAGGCGTCGCCGTGGATTCGTCGGGGAAAATTTATGTCACTGGCGGAGCCTCTATGGCCTCAGGAGACGACTTTCCCACGACGTCGGGTGCCTACCAACGCCTCTTTGGCGGCGGGATGAATGACGCCTTCGTGACAAAGTTCGACCCTACCCAGTCAGGCTCAGCCATTCTCGTCTACTCAACATTTCTCGGTGGGAGCGATATGGATCGCGGCAACAGCATCGCTGTGGATTCCAATGGCAACGCCTACATTACCGGCCGCACACGATCGACCGATTTCCCCCAGCGCAATCCTCTGCAAGCAACATATGGGGGCGGCGACTACGACGTATTCGTTAGCAAATTGAACAGCACGGCAACCGATTTGGTCTACGCCACCTACATTGGTGGCAGCGGAACAGATCAGGGCTATGGTATCGCGGTTGACAGCGCCGGCAACGCATATGTCACCGGCCAAAGTGCGTCGGTTGACTTCCCCACTACAGCCAATGCCTTTCAACCTACGAGTGCCGGATCTTCCAATGCTTTCGTGGCAAAGATTGATTCGACTGGAAGTTCGCTTATCTACTCCACGTACTTTGGCGGGAGCGGCACTGATTTAGCTTCCGGAATCGCGACGGATACTTCAGGCATCGCCTATATTACTGGACGAACGTCCACCACCTCAGGCTTTCCCACCACGCCGGATGCCATCCAGCCCAACTTTGGTGGTGGCCCAAATGACGCCTTCGTCGCCAAGATCGACCCTTCTCAATCCGGAGCAGCTTCGCTCATCTATTCAAGCTATCTGGGTGGCAGCGGCGATGAAAACATACCCTCGGCAGGTCCAGCGGGCAATCCTTCAGGCGGCATTGCGGTTGATTCCGCCGGAAGCATTTACGTAACCGGGAACACGTCCTCGGCCAACTTCCCAAGCGTGAACCCCTACCAAGCAACGTATGGGGGTGGGCCCTCCGATGCCTTCATCGCCCGGATTACGAATGCGACCACACCGGACTACACGGTATCCTCAACGCCCGCATCGTTTACAGTCATACCCGGAGGCACAGCCAGTTACACAGTCACCGTGGCTCCGGTTGGTGGCTTCACCGGAACGGTCGATCTGTCTGCCAGCGGGCAGCCTGCGAACACAATGGTGAGCTTCGTCCCGCCCTCCGTCGTCATCACCGATGCCACGCCGCAGACATCTACGATGTCGGTGCAGACATCGATGTCGACGCCGCTTGGATCGTCTTTGCTGACGGTTACTGGCACAAGCGGCACATCTCAGCATGCGACTCAGGTTACCCTCAGCGTGACGGGCGGGATGAACACGGCGGACCTTTCGCTGAGCATGGGGGCGTGGCCGAGCCCGGTCGCAGTCCAAACGAATCTCACCTACCGCGTGAGGATCACGAACCTGGGCCCGGCCATGGCCACGGGCGTCCAGGTGACCGACACGCTGCCGGTCGCGATACGGGTGTCCGCGACGTCCACACAGGGGACATGCAGCGGTACCAGCGCGGTGACGTGCAGCATCGGCGACCTTGATGTCGGCTCGCTCGTCACAGTCACGATCGTGGTATCACCGCAAGTGATCGGCTCCATCAGCAACACGGCCACCGTCACGAGCAATCAGCCGGATCCCACTTCCAACGACAACGCGGCGACCGTGGTGACCTCCGTGGTCCAGGTGGGCGGGGCTCCAGTGGACGTCCTCGAACATCATCTCCACCCCACACGCGACGGCTTATACATCGATCCGCTGATCACACAAGATGCCGCGATCACCACGCATCGTGACCTCTCGTTCAACGCCAGCCTGAACGGTCCTGTCCACGCGCAACCGCTATACGTGAACAACGGGCCGAATGGCGCGGCTGCGTTCATCGTTGCGACGGAACACAATGACGTCGTGGCGCTCGATGCCGCCGATGGCAACCAGATTTGGCTGAAGAATCTAGGGACCCCCGTGCCGCGAGCAGAACTCCCTTGCGGAGACATCGACCCGCTCGGGATCACCGGTACGCCGGTCATCGATCCCGTCGCGCGCGCGATTTTCCTTGATGCCATGACGACGCCGGACGGAGGGGTGACGAAGCAACACTTTATCTATGCGCTTTCACTGGATGACGGATCGGTGATCCCCGGGTGGCCGGTTGATGTCAACACTTTGTCGTACAACGGCCTGACCTTTGACTCGGGCGTCCAGAATCAGCGGGGCGCTCTTCTCCTGCACTCGGGCGTGCTGTATGTGCCCTACGGCGGCCACTTCGGCGATTGCCAGAGCTATCACGGTTGGGTCGTTGCGGTTCCAGAGACCGATCCCACGAGCGCCGTAGCCTGGGCGACCGATGGCGTCAAAGCCGGAATCTGGGCCGTCGGCGGCTTATCGACCGACGGAGACTCGGTCTTTGCCGCGACGGGCAACACGGCTGGTTCCACTGAGTGGATGGGAGGAGAAGCGATCATACGCTTGGGCCTTGACGACACGTTCTCAGGTAGCTCGGCGGACTTTTTCACTCCCTCGAACTGGTTCACGCTCGATCAGAGCGACTTGGACCTAGGAGGCGAAGCACCACTCATACTCGATGTGCCTGGTGCGACGCCTTCTAAACTGGTCGTCGCGTTGGGGAAGAGCGGCGTCGCTCATTTGCTCGATCGCAGCAACCTCGGCGGCATTGGAACAGGCGATGGAGAGAATGGGGAAGGCTTGTTTAGCACGCGCGTCGCAATCGACAACCCGCCGGGTGACCCAAAAAGAGGCAGAATCCGCACCGCGGCCGCTACCTACACGACGGCATCTGGTACCTATGTTGTCTTCAGCGTCTCCACTCCGGGCTCTGTCGGGTTTGGATGCCCTGCGACTCCGGGCGATCTCGTTGCGCTCCGGATCGGCGCATCGAGTCCGCCAACTATCAGCGTGGCGTGGTGTGCCAACAACAACGGTACAGACGCGCCAATCGTGGGGAGAGGCGCGCCAATGGTCACGACGACCGACGGATCATCGCAACCGGTGGTGTGGACGATCGGCGCGGAGGGGACGAACCGGCTCTACGCGTACAACGGCGAAACCGGTGACCCGTTGTTCGCGGGCGGCGGCGCGAATGAACAGATGAGCCAGGTGAGTCGGTTCCAGACGCCGATCGCCGTCAACGGGCGCATTATTGTGGCGGCGGACGACAGGCTCTTCGTCTTCAGCACGCAGTGAACTCTGACCTCGTGCTTCTCGCGCAAGTCGCCGCGTTCGCTGACCATCGAGCGCAGTCCGGAGAAATCCAGAACCATGCCAAGCTCCCCGTGACCCTTCCCGGCGTAGCCCCACGCAGTTTCTTCGTTCCTTGGCCCAAAGATCGGTCTCAGGCCAAAGTGAGTTCAAGCGATCCATGACCGGTCCCTCAGACTGTTCCCGCTCATTTTCTCGCCTGCACCACGGCAATCATAAGATTTGGCGCATATGGACTCCATTTGACTCCAATTGAACTGGAAAGCGAGTGGTAACGCCTTTGTTTGGCTTATTTGGATTTGTTCGATTCCCATCGCCCGCTCCAGATTCAAAAGGACTTACGCAGCCACGTCATTTACAATATTCTCCCAAAAATCAATTTTGTTGCCATACCTCTCGGGAAATTCAGCCCGGACTTGCTTACATGAAATCTCTCAAGAGTATCTCGCCACCATCACAGCGGAGCTAGAGCACCCCCTGGGGTGCTGGTGATAGGTCAACAGAGGTTGAAGAGTTGGGGTTGCGCCGCAGTTCCGACCAGACTCAGGATAATCCTCTGCTTAGGTTTGCAACTTATGCGCAAAACTCTTCCGTGCCAATACCGCAGCAAGACATAAATGCTTTATTATCATGAGTCATTCTTTGGTTACGGTATTGCTTCAATTACGGAAGGAGAGTACGCGTACACCTGAAAAAGTGAAGAGAGGTGGTAGCATCCCCCTCCACGATCGATTCCCAATCAGCGCGTCGCTCATCACCTCGCGTCGGGTAAACGGCTCCAACACTTAACGTAGTTTCATTAGGCCCAGGGTCCCTAATCAGTTTTATCCAGGGTTCAATTTCCAAGTCAAAAGGAGGGCTTCCATGCTCAGAACAATTCTCAGGTTAAAGCTTTGTAGTATCGCCAATTTGCCACTGCTGGGGATCGCACTCATATGCGGCAGCGTCACGGCCTCCGCACAGGATGCGGTCGTCGGTACATGCAACCCTTCAATACCCAGCTATGATGAGCTGCAAGACGCCGTCGATGGTGTGCCAAACGGCGGGGTCGTTGCAGTGTGTCCTGGCAAGTGGGCTCAGCAAGTGCGCATCACTAAGTCATTGTCACTCATGGGAGTGCGGAGCGGCAACGATGCATTACCCGTGATCGTACCCCCTGTGGGCGGCCTCGTGCAGAATGCGATTGGGCTCACCGTCGGCGGGTTTATGCACGGTAAGCGTATAGCTGCGCAGATCCTCGTCACCCCAGGCATCACGGTCGACATCAGCAATCTGGCTTTGGATGCGACCGGTGGAGTTGCCAGTTGTTCTCCTGCCAACGATGCTCTCGCGCCCGTTGGCATTTACTTCCAGCAAGCGTCCGGTTCGGTGACTCATGTAGCGGCCAAGAACCAAAGCAATACGTGTGTTGGTCCGCAAGGAGATGGAGTGCTCGTCCAAAACGGGAGTGTCCCGTCCAAGACGGTGACCGTACAGAGCAGTTCGTTCCGGAATTTTGGGTGGATGGCCGTCGAGGCGAGCGCCAACACGGCGGGGGCAACTGTGACCTATGACGGCAATACACTGGTGGGACCGGGTGCTACAGACGGCAACGGCCTTTGGGTTTCTTATGGCGCCGGCGGTACGATTTCCAATAACTCAATTTCCGACGCGTTGCGAACCGGGGACGCTACAGGTTTTTGGGGCATTATCGGCGTATGCCCAAGCCGCCTCACTGTTTCCAACAATATGATCGGAAATACCGACACCGGCATCGCGATCATTAACAATCCCTCTAACTGCGGGGCTGTTTACGGCGCTGCGGGTGACATGATCACCAATAATCAGGTTTTCGACAGCGCCACTGTCGGCATTCAAGTGTGCGGATCCAAAAACACGGTCCAAAACAACAATTTCAACGACAGCATCGTGGCGGCGATCGACTTGAACCAGGGTTGCAACTCGAACCTCAACATTGCCACGCAAAACACGGTGAACGGGACGTGCGCGGCAGTGCTGGCGGGCACGGACGCGTTGCTTAATCTGATCGCTCTGAATGACGTCTTCAATGCGAAGAACCTTCTAGCAGTGCGAGACCTGCCCTGAATACCGCTGAACGGTAGGCTTTCAGCTCCCCATTTTTAACTCGAAGTTCCTTCTGCTGGTCGGCACGTCCTGCCAGTAGGGGGAAGCCGTTGAGCAACGGAGGACCTCCAGGAGCGGGCCTGTACTGGCCGCTCCTGGTTTTTCTCGGAGACACATGGGTGTCGGGAGGTCGGACATCAAGAATTCTATGGATTGAATTGGTCGTTACCCTCAATAGCGCTGAGACGTTGACATGCCCCTACACATCGGACCTCATCGCCCGCTCCACAATGTCGGATGTTCCTTTTCCCCGCGTTCAAAGATTCGTTTTTTGCAGCCGCTCTCGGAAGTAGCCCTTCCAGCTTTCAGGCAAGGCCGCGACTCGCAAGGCGCGGTGCAGGGAAGCCACCTCGTCATCGCCGTACCTTTTGGCGATGTACAGCCGAGTGATTTCCGAGACGGGGACGGCGTTGGGGTCGCGAGCAATCGCTTTGATCTCATCACCGGCGCCGACCTCTCCCTCGCGCATGACGGCAAGGTAGAAACCTGTCCGGCCGCTGGCCAGGAATCGCCTCACCATATCGTCGGATTGGAATCTCACGCCGAGCTTGTAGCAAGGGAGGCGAGGCTGCGTCACGACCACTTGCGCCGAACCGACTGAGAACTGGTCGCCAAGGTGGACTGAGGATTCCAGCAAGCCGTCGGTCGTGAAGTTTTCCCCAAAGATGGCCATTGGCAAGTCGCGGCTGGGCAACTCGTGCTTCCAGTAGTCGTAGTGTGCGAGCGGGTAACAGTAGACAGCTTTGTATTCGCCGCCGTGAACGCTGAGGTCCGCCTGGCGATCGCCGTCCAAATTGAGTTTGCGCAAGGCGACGCGGCCTTGGACAAGCACTTCGCGGGGAAGCCCGGTGTTGACGGAAATCAGTTTCATGGCCCCTCGTCCTTTCCAATGATACCGAACATGGTCGATGGTGTGCGTAAATGCGGATCTGGCCAGGGGTGATCGTGAGAATACGTCGGACAGAAGCAAAGAGTTAATCAACGTGGACTGCGCTAGGTTAGTGACTTGCGCATGTATGTGAATAAAGTGGAGTACCGCGAGGCTTTCCCTTTATCCTGTAACGGATGACTCGCCCTTCCACGCAGGAACGCCGCAAGAAGATACGCACAAGAATACCGCGAATGATACGTGTGCGGCCGTCGGAGCCGACGCTGGAGGACTTCGACGAGATCTTGCCGACGTTAAACGCTTCGCGCAACAGCGTGTACTTTGTTCCGCAAAACGGCATCTATGAGCCGAAGATGCGTGTGTTTGTGACTTATCCGTACGCGAGCGATCCTGGTTCCATCAATCAAGAATTTCTGGGAGCGGTGACGCGGGTCGATAAGCTGCCGGGTGACAAGCGGGCGTCGCCGTGGAATTATTGATGCCCATTTTTATAGGCACCAAAGAGACGATTCGCTGAATCAAACAGCAGGCTGACCGGGCAGTCGAGTGGGCGCGTCTTTCCGGGAGCCTGCCTCTCCAATGACCGACAAACCAAAGGGTTCGCGCGGGCTCTGGCTCATTGCCGCGTTCAAGCTGGTGAAGGGGCTGGGACTGCTGATCCTGGGCATCGGCGTGCTAAAGCTGCTGCACACAGACGTCGCCGCCGAAGTGGCGCAATGGATTGATATCTTGCGTGTGGATCCGCACAATCACTACATCCAAGAGGCGCTGGCGAAATTGGGGATGGTGGACGACCGAAAATTGAAAGCCTTGAGTGTCGGGACGTTTTTCTATTCTGCTCTGTATCTGACCGAGGGTATTGGGCTTTCGCTGCGGAAACGATGGGCGGAATATGTAACGATCATTTCGACGGCGTCCCTGCTGCCCCTGGAGATTTATGAGATCGTAAAGCGCGTCAACGCGCCAAAAATCGTCGTGCTACTGGCAAACATCGCGGTTCTCGTGTACCTGGTGATCGAAGTCCGCAGGACGCGCAATACGCAACACTAGAAAGTCTTTCGGCACCTTACTTGACTTCGCGAACGTGCGCGATCAAGTTGCGAATACTGTTGGCGAGCTCAACTACTTCTCCTTCTCCCTGAATATCGAAATCAATCTCGTAGTTGCCCGCGGCGGCGTGGTCGACGGCTTCCTTGAGGCTGAGCAAGGGCTTCACGACCTGGCGGGGCAAAACGAAACTGATCCACACGCTGACCAGGAAGGTGATTGCGGAGACGATGGTCAGCGACCATTCGGCGCGAGAGATGAGCCGCTGCGCCTTGTGGTGATCGCTTTCGATGCGCCCCCAGTTTCTGGCTTCGAGTTGGGAGGCGAAGTCGAGAACGCCCTGGCC
>WNFA01006193.1_pt1 | contig 12526 bp, 13 predicted proteins | sample 5400481 | NCBI WGS metagenome assembly WNFA01 (sample SAMN13153340, study PRJNA577476) | soil metagenome | isolation source: 120 cm saprolite under Douglas fir tree site 2 hole 1 replicate 2 | place: USA:California | collected 2015-04-18
GGAGTCGCGGCCTTGAGCTCCTGGTCGACGCAACTGGCGAACCGTTGGGCCATCCGTTGTGCGACCTCCTGCATGATGCCGGTGCGACCAAACTGCGCCACCAACCCGCTCACCGACAGGTCGGTGTTCATCACGACGCTGGTCCCCTTCTCACTTGCTTGCAGCTGCGCCGTCATCGTGGCGGAGGCGCCGCCTCGGCCGCGCGTCTCCGCGCCCTCGGCCTTGACGTGCACCGTATGCGTCGTCTCGTCGATGCTGTCGATCGTGATCCGACCCTTGTAGGAGACGCCGATCGGCCCAAGCTTGACCTCGACCTTGCCGGCGTAGGTCTTGTCGTCGATCACCTCGCTGAGGGACGCACCCGGGACGCAGTGGGCGATCTTCGGTACGTCGAGGAGGTATGCCCACGTCGCCTCGATCGGGGCGCCAATCTCGAAACGAGTGGTGATGACCATCTCAATACATTAGACGAACAAACAAACGGCCGGCAACCTCACGGTAGCCGGCCTTCGAGCGCCTGTTGTCCCGAGTCTACGTCAGGACGCGGTGATCGGCGTTCCCGGATCGACCAGGTGCAACCAGGTGAGTCCGGCGGGAAGGTGCATCACCTTGCCATCGGCACCGACGATCTTCAGCGGCAACTCGGGGTTCGTCAGGTCCCAGGTGGCCGTGTAGCGGTGGCCCCGGGTGAAGACATCCGCCGGACCGGTCCCCTGGAGGTCGAAGTCGACAGCCGGCGCACCGTTGACGTCGGTGAAGCCGGCATCGTGATGGGCGACCTGCAGCACGATGACGTTCACCGGCTTGATCGGCTGACCCGTGTCCTGGTCCACGAGCGGGCCGAGGGCCGTGCGATAGGCATAGGCGTTGTCCGCGGCCGAGTAGGAGTAGATCACGCGGTGGGAAGTGGTCTGGTCGAAGACGATGCGGTTGGCCACGGCGGGCGCGGGGCTGGCCGCCGGCTCGGCCGGCGACGGTAGCACGTAGGTGACGCGGGGGGCGTACTTACTGACTCCCTGGGCCAGGCGGCTGCCGTCGGTATAGAGGTTGTGCGGCGCGCGCCGGCTCGGGTCGCGCGCAAAGTAGGCGCCGCCGTCGCTGCCCTCGGTCAGCGCCGGGATGTGCTGGTCCTGGATCACCTGCAGCACCTTGATGTTGGCGCCGGAGAAAAAGAGGACGCCGTGGTAGGCGTGCCAGAGCCGGATCGTCACCGGCCGGGCGCTGCGCACCGGCTCGATCCGCTGGCTCGCCGATGGGGAAAGGTAGATCGCGGTCATGCGCGTGATGCCGCCTTCGGCCAGGTACTCGTAGACGATGTTGGCCTGCTGCAACCCGGCGAGCGGGCGCGCCAGGACCGAATTCTCGATCTGCACCATGGCGGGGCCGGGGCGGCCGGGTGTCGGCGTGGGGGTCGTCGGTCCGGCGCTTGTCCCGCAGCCCGCCAGAAGCAGTGTAAGCCCGCAGGCAAGCGTCGATCCGAGCCGTCTCAACTCGCTCAAGGAAGGCACCAGTATAAGAAAACGCGATAGTGTAGTTCGCTCCATTCCGTGGTAACTTCAAAGTGATGTTGCCGCACGAGATGCTTCAGACGCAGACCCAGGTTGAGCGGTCGCTGCTCAGCCGGGTGATGGGCTGGCTCGCCCTCTCGCTCGCCCTCACCACCGGCGGCATCTACCTCTGGATCGCCCAAGTGGTGCCGCAGAACATTCCGTGGTTGCTCTACTTCATCGTCGCCATCGGCTTGATCTTCGGGATCCAGGCGGCGACGAACAGCAAGAACCAGACCCTTGCGGTCGGCCTCTTTACGGTCTTCTCGGTGGTCGAAGGTCTCTTCATCGCCCCGATCGTTTCCTTTTACCTGCACGCGGCACCCGATGCGGTTGGCAGCGCGCTGCTCGGCACGGTCGGCATCTTCCTGGTCGCGGCCGCGGTCGTCTACCTGACGAGCATCAATATGGCGGCGTGGGGTCGGTACCTGTTGGGGGCCCTCCTCGTCGGCATCGTGATTAGCTTTGCCACCCTGATCTTCCACTTCCCGATCAGCCAGCTGGCGCTCAGCCTCTTCCTCGGGGTCGTCTTCATCGGACTGACGTTCTTCGACTTCTGGCGGGTCAAGGCGGAGCGGGCGGGCGACAACAACGCGCTCCTGCTGGCTCTCAGCCTCTACCTGGACTTCATCAACCTCTTCCTGATCCTGCTCCGCATCTTCGGTCGTCGCGACTAGTTAGCAGGTTCAGCGAGCCCGCAGGGCGAGCCGCGCTTTCGCGCGTGAAGCGCCGGCGCCGCATGGGCGAGGCGCGAGCACCCGAGCGCATCGTGATTTGGCGCGAGGGCGCCGCGGAGCCCTGGACGGCGCATCGGCGCGTTGGATGAGGAGTCGACAGCCCGGCTGTTTTTGACCGAGCCAGGCGTGAACCCCGAAGGCATCCTTTTCCTGGCGGCCGACGATCACTACGTCGCTACCGCGACGGATAAGCAGCTGGCGCAGGCCGAGGTCGGTTACCTTCACATGGTCGCGGTGACTCCGCGTTACCGGGGAAGGGGATTAGGCCGATATATCTCCCTTGCGGCCCTGCTCCACATGAGGGAGGTTCCCGACATGCTCGAAGCCGATCACGCCGAGAGATGGCGCGCCATCTTCGCAGAACTCGGAGCGGCCCGATCTGGCAGGTAGGTCGTTGGCCGGGCTATGATGGTTTGCGACGCGGTCGACCTCTGAGAGAAGAGCGGAGGAAGGGGACGAAGCCTCCGCCGCGCATCTGGCCTCTGGCCGAACAGTCGCTTCCCCCTTGGGGCGGCCGCGTCCGCCTTTTTAGTTAACCCGGCGCACGAACTTAGGCGCGCCGACTCTACCTAGGCCGCTATGCCTATCTTGCGGAGGGCGGGGCTCAGTTCGCGCAAGTTGCGTGTGCGGCGCTCTCGCCAGTCCAGGATGAGATCAGCGAAGGCTGACTTCGACAACCGCTCCCGGCGAACGGCGTTGGTCTTGGTGTCTGTGATCTCCAACTCGACCCAGACCACGCCGGCCGAGACGAGGCGCGCGGGGTATTCGTTCTCTTCGATCAACCGAATCAGCTCTAGCTCTCCAAGCATCTCCATACACCCCTGAAGAAAACACGTTGCCGACGGCTCTTATTCGCTAAACGGGGACAATCGGAAAAACCGTCACTGTTTGAGATCCGGACGGGGTCGAGACCGGCGAAGTGCCCGGTAAACTGAGTCCGTGCTGGCCGACCTCCACATGCATTCCACGGTGAGTGACGGCTGGCGCGACCCGGACGAGGTGGCGAACCTCGCCGCCGACAAGGGGGTCCGGGTGATGGCCCTCACCGACCACGACACCTTCTTTGGGGTCGGCCGCGCGCGCGCCGTTGCCCACCGCCGCGGCCTCGGCTACGTCCCAGCCCTCGAGGTCACGACCTATCCCCCCAACCAGTTTCGGCACATCCTCGGCCACGGAGTCGACCTGAATCACCCCGCGCTGCTCGCCATGCTCCAAAGGACGCAGGGCGTGTTCCGCAAACAGACCGAAGCATGGATCCGGGTCCTGCGGGAGCAAGGCATCGGCGGCGACCTCGGCCTGGATGCATACGCGTACAAGCCAACCGTGATGCCGGGCGCCGTCCTCAAGGTCGTTCTCCAGCACGGCCTGATGACGGAGCGAAACGCCTGGGACAGCGTGCGCAAGGCCGTCGATTTCATGCCCGCCGATTTCTATGCCCCGATCCCGTCGCCGCAAGAGGCGATCGCGGCCATCCATGCGGCCGGCGGGCTGGCGGTTCACGCGCATCCGGGGTTGGTGCCCGACCAGGACTTGATGAAAGAGGTCCTTCACCTGCTCGACGGCCTGGAGGTATACACCCGCCGGCACAAACCGGAGCAGATCCCAATTTACGAAGAGCTGGCCCGCCAGCACGGGCTGCTGATGACCGTGGGGAGCGACTACCACGGCTTCAACGGCGAGGATTACGAGGCCCCCAAAAAGCTCATCGACATCCGTTACCTGGAGCGACTCGGCTCCCGCGTACAGTGGCCCGTGCTGGAGAAGGCCGGATGAGCCCAACGCTGGTCAACCCCGCGGTGGCCGAGGCACGCGCCGCGCTGCTCGAGCTGGGTGGCCGCGAATCGACGCCGATCGCTGCGGCGATCGAGGCCTTGCCCTCAATCCCCGCCTTCCAGGTGATGGCGACCGCCTCACTGGCGGCGCGCCCGCAGTGGGCCGGATTGGTCGACGACCTCTTCGAGCGGCCCCTCTTGAAGCAGGCGAAGGCCGGCCTGCGCAATGCCTTGATGTCGACCTTGACCGGAGACACGCTCTATCGCAACGTCTTCTTCTCCTTCGCGGACGCCGTGATCCTCTGGCACTACGGCTACACCCAGGAGCGCACGGGTAGCGCCCGGCTCGACGGGGCCTACGCGGCGATGCGGCGGTTGCTGGCCGGCGCCGAGGATTTCATGGACACGCAAGTGCCGGCCGAGCCCGACATTGCCTATTTCCACCGGCTGCGCCGCATCAAGCTGACCCGCGACGATGCCTACCCGATGCTGCGCCGGGCCGGCCGCCTGCTCGGCACGGTGGAAGCGGACGTCACGCAGGAACGGCTGCACGCGGTCCGCGGCAGCATCCTGACGAGCTACGTGACGTTCAGCGCCCAGGTGATCGCGATGGCCCGCGCCTTGCGCGCGGAGCGCGACGCGATCGACCGCAGCGACGTGCTGAACGGATTGCGGGCGATCACGACTCTGCTGCGGACTCCGCCGGGCGCGCTCCCGGCCTGACCCGCATCTCGGGCAACGTCGCGCCGAAGGCGAGCATCGCGAGCGCCCCAACCAGCATGGGCAGCAACGCAAGCCGAAACTGGCCGGTCCAATCCCAGGCGAAGCCCCCAAGGGCTGGGCCGAAGAATGCCGCACCGTAACCGATGGTGAACATTAGTCCGCTGGTGCGCGCCACCTCGGAGGGCGAGAACGTGGCGGGCAGGCCGAGGTTGAGGATGAAGGCGAGACTGGCGCCGGCGCCCGCGAGACCAGCCCAGATCGGCGCGCTCCCGGCCGGGCCGAGCGCATAGCCGGCCACGCCCACCAGCGACCCACCCCCGGCGAGGACGTAGGGCCAGCGGCGTCCCAGCATCCTTTCGCCGCGTAAGGCCAGCCAGAAACTGACGGGGAGCTGCATCGCGTTCAGCGCGCCCAATGTCAGCGGAATCAGGGCATGGGCGTGACGTGCGTCGAGCGTGTCGGGGACCCAGCTGTTCATCCCGAAGTAGACGAGGCTGGCCCCGCCCATCAGCAAGCCGACTCGCAGCATCGGTCCACTCCGCCAGTCGGGAAGCCAGGCACCGGCAGTCGCGGCAGCCGCCTCCGATGCGGGCGTGACGATCAGCCAGAGCGCGAGCACGATGGCGGCCGGCATAGCCCAGATGGCAAGGGCGACCTGCCAGCCAAAAGGCACGAGCAGAAATGGCAGGGTGATGCTGGCCGCGATCACCTCGCCGACCAGCAGGCCGTTGGAGTAGATCGCCACCGCGCGTCCGATCCGCGTGGGAAACCAGGCCTGCGCCAGGCTCGGCATCGCCGGTTGCGCCACCGCGATCCCGAGCGCGAAGACGACGGTGAAGGCAAAGAGTAGGGCGGCGCTGGGAAAGGCGCCCCGCAGGGCGGCTCCGAGCGCGACCAGGGCGAGCCCGACAGCGACGGCCCGGCGCGCGCCGACGCGGCTCACCAGGTAGGCGCCCGGGATCGCGCCCGCCGCCATCAGCAGCACCGGCAGCGAGGTCAAGATTCCGGCGGCACTGTAGGAGAGCGACAGCGAGCGGTGCAGGGCGGGCAGGGTGGGCGGAACCCCGAGGATGACGGTGCGCAGGTTGACACCGACCAGCCACAGGAGGAGCAGGGTCAAAAAGGGGCGGAGCGGACGTGAGCGACTAGAGACCGCCGACGGGTAGCTCCTCGATCAGGACCGTCGGGCTGCCGCAGAAACCGCCGGCGAACATGAAGCGAAGGTCGTCGCTAACGGCTACCACCTTCTTCAGCAGGGTGATCACGTTGCCCGCCACGGTCAGCTCCTTGACCGGCCGGGTCAAGTGGCCGTTCTCGATCCAGTGCCCGGTGAGTCCCAGCGAAAACTCCCCCGAGACCGGGTTGACGGTGTTGAGGCCGGAGAGCTGCGAGACGTGCAGCCCGTTGCTCACGCGCGCCAGGAGCGCCTCCCGCGAAAGGTCGCCGGGTTTGAGCACGAGATTCGAGACGCCAACCTCCGGCACACTCTTGTACGAGCGGACGGCGCTCCCGGTCGACCGGCTGTGCGTGCGCATCGCCGTGTAGGTGTTGTGCAGATAACCCTTGAGGACGCCCGCCGCGATCAGTTCGTTGCGGCCGGCCGGCACACCCTCGCCGTCGAACGGTCGGCTCGCCAGACCTTCCGGGAGGCGCGGGTCGTCGGTGATGGTGACGATCGTGGCCGCGACCTGCTCGCCGACCTTGCCCGCCAGCAACGACCGCCGCTTGATCACGGCGTCGGCGCTGAAGGAGCTGGCCAGGACGCCAAGGATCATCGCCGCCGCGTGCGGATGGAGCACCACCGGGACGCTGGCAGTTGGAACCGGCTTCGCCCCCAGCAGGCCGGCGGCATTCTCGACCGCCTCCTTCACCACACCGGCAAGGTCCAGCTGGTCCATGTCGCGGCCGTGGGTGAAGGCAAACCCGGACTGCATTTCAGAGTCTTGTTCGGCAATCGTCTCGAGCACGCCGTAGGCGACAGTCCGATCGAATGACGCCTCCAGTCCGCGGCTGTTGTAGATCTCGACCTGGCCGCTGCCGTCGCTGTACATCGCATCGCTGACCCGGCGGACGCGCGCATCGAGCGAGGTGGCACGCCGCTCCATCTCGAGCGCGAAGTCGATCTTCCGTTGGGGATCGACCCCGGCAAGGGCCGGCGATGCGAGGCCGCCCAGCGGATCGAAGGGCCGCGGTTCCGGCAGCACGTTGGCTTCGTCCGCGTGGTTATACCGGCCATTAAGGAGCGCCTCATCGACGAGGCTGTCGAGCGCCGCCGGCTCGAAGTCGGAGGTGTACGAAAAACCAACGCGATGCTCGCGAAAGGTACGAAGGCCGATCCCGCGGCTCTCCGCCGACACCAGCGACTCGATCTCGCCTTTGTAAACGCGGACCGTGAACTCGGTCCCGCGTGAGACGTACAGCTCGGCGTCCTCCGCCCCTTGCGCTTTGCAGCGCTTAAGGACCCTCTCGCCGATCGGCTTCACTGCCGCATGGCGCCGGTCGGTACCACGCCCGTGCCGCCGACGGTGAGCTCCGAAATGCGGATGGTCGGCTGGCCGACCGACACGGGGACGCCCTGCCCTTCCTTGCCGCAGGTGCCAGGGGCGAGCTTCAGGTCGTTGGCGACCATATCGATCTTGTGCAGGGCGCGCGGCCCGTTGCCCACGATGGTGGCGCCGCGCACCGGGCGGCCGATGCGGCCGCCCTCGATCAGGTATCCCTCGGTGACCGCGAAGACGAAGTCACCACTCGTGACATCGACCTGGCCGGCACCGAGCTTCTTCGCGTACAGCCCTTGCGGCGTCGCGGCAATGATGTCCTCGACCGAGTGCGCCCCGGCGGCGATGAAGGTGTTGGTCATGCGCGGGATGGGCAGGTGCTGGTAGGACTGGCGGCGGCCATTCCCCGTGACCGGGTGGTTTTGCTGGCCGGCACGCAGCCGGTCGTACATGTAACTGACCAGGACGCCGTCCTGGATCAGGACGTTGCGGCGGGTCGGCACGCCCTCGTCATCGACGGTCAGCGTCCCCCAGCGGCTGGGCATCGTGCCGTCGTCGATCGCCGTGACGATCGGGCTCGCGACCGCCTGGCCGATCTTGCCGGTGAAGACGGTCGATCCCTTGGCGACGAAGTCCGCCTCGAGGCCATGCCCACAGGCTTCGTGGAAAAGCACACCGCCGAATTCGTTGCCGATGATGACGGCCATCTGACCCGCGGGCGACGGCGCCGCATCGAGCAGCGCGACGGCGCGTTGCGCGGCCGCCCGAGCGTACTCGGCGGCCGAGGTGTCGTCGAAGAATTCGAAGCCACGCTGCATGCCGGGCGCCTCCATCGCGGTTTGGATCTCGCCATTGCGCTCGGCGACGGCGTGCACCATCAGGCGGACGCGGGTGCGGGAGTCCGAGTGATGGATGCCTTCAGAGGTGGCGACCAGCACGTCCTGCGAACTCTGGCCGTAGCCGACCGCGACCTGCTTGATGGCGCCGCTCACGGCTCGGGCAGCGTGGTCGGCTTCGAGCAGCAGCTCGATCTTTGCCTCCGGCCCGACGGTGTCCGGCGGAACGTCGATCCGCTGCAGATGGCGCGGCGTCCCGCTCAACTCGCCGAACGAGAACTTCCCGCCACCACGCCGCCCGATCTGGGCGGCCAGGTCCGCGGTCTTGAGCAGACCGTCTTCGGAGAGATCCTCGGTGTAGACGTAGCTGACCGTGCCCTGGTGGATGATGCGTAACCCGGCACCCAGGTCATTACCAGAGCTGACCCGTTGCACCTTGCTCTCCTCGACGCTGATCGACTGATTGCGTTTGCGCTCGACGAAGAGCTCCACGAAATCGGCGCCAGACCGCAGCGCGCGCTTGATCACGCTGTCCACGAGGGATTGGTCGAGGAGTGGCATCAGCTTGAGTGTACCGGCCTTTTTCGTCGCCCTGGCTTTTCAGCTGGCAACAGTCGCATCAATTCCTCGGCGACGGCGTCGAGTGGCTTGACGTTGCCCTCAGCTCGACACAGGATGAGCGCGCCTTCCATGCCGGCCAGCGTGGCCATGGCGATCGGCTTCGCGCGACGCGACGGAACGCCCGCCGCCTCGAGCTGCTCGGCGAGTAGGGCCGCCCAGGACCGAAACGTCGCGCGTACGAGGGCGATCAGCCCCGTCTCCTCAGGGGCCGTATCGATCGCGACCCCGGCGACCACACAACCAGCGGTGCCGCTCGAGGCGACCACCGTCCGGCGCCACATGTCGACGAAGCGTTCCAAAACGTCCGACGGGCTGGACGGGGCGCCGGCACGCAGGTGCGCGAGCAACCGCTCTGATGTCCATTGGATGGCGTCCTCGGCGAGCTGCCTCTTCCCCTCGGGAAAGTGGTGATAGATCGAGCCGCGCGGGGCTCCGCTGTCGGCGAGCACATCCGCGAGTGACGTTGCGCTCACACCCCGACTACGGATCAGCGAGGCGGCGCTGCGCACCATGTTCGAGCGGCTATCGCTCGCCATCAATCGACCTCTTGACTATGACGGTCAGCATAGTGCATGATGTAGCCTGCTATGACGACCATCATAACCACTCGAGGAGACACCCCATGCCCATGATTGACGTCTACGCCGCTGAGGGAACGTTTGCCGACAAGCATGCACTCGCCAAGGACCTCGCCGCCGCCGTGATGCGGTGGGAGCAGGTCCCCAACCTTGCACTGTTCCGCAACAACACCGCCGCGTTCATCCACGACCTGCCGGCCGATTCGTTGTCCAACGTGGTTGGTGACAGCAACTACGTCCGCGTTCAGGTCCTGACTCCAATCGGCGTTCTCGATCGCAACAAGCAGCTCGGCGTGGTCAAGGAACTGACCGAGCTCGTGGCTGTCGCCGGCGGTGATCCCACGTTGAGCGCTCGAACCTGGGTGTTGCTCACCGAGTCACCCGAGGGCGGCTGGGGCGTCAACGGGCACGCCAATACCGGTGCCGACCTCACCGCGGCCGCCCGCGCTGAGATCGCAGCCACCGCCGCCCAGAAGTCGGCGGCAAAGTAGGGTTCTCGGGTCAGGGTGGGGGATTGCTGACCGGTTCGCGCACGAGAGCGATCACCCACAGCCCGAGCAATGTCAGCACCCCGGCGGTGACGATGAACACGGAGGGATAGCCGAGGCTGGCCGCGAGGGTCGACCCGAGCAGGGGCCCGATCGCGTTGCCGACCGCGGTCGCGCTGCTGGTCAGGCCGTAGGCGGAACCGCGCAATTCCGGCGGCGTCGAAAGACCGACGATGGCGTTCGTCGCGGGAATCAGCACCCCGAAGAAGATGCCGAGCCCGGCGCGCAACAGGAGAAACTGGCCAATGTTCCCCACGAATGCCTGCGGCAGGAAGAAAAGGGCCGCGCCGAAGCAGGCAAGGATGAGGATCCGCCGGTAGCCCGAGCGGTCGACGAGCCGGCTGTAGAAGAGCGCCGCCAGCGCGCTGAACACGGCCGTCGCTCCAAACGCTAGCCCCGCATAGAGTTTGACCGGGTCGGAGGCCGACGAGAGACGTTCGACGAACAACGGCAGGATCGGAAACACGATGGCCGAGCTCAACTGCACGAGCAGGAGCGTCACCATCAGCGGCATCAGGATCGGCGAGCGCAGCCCGATGCCCACCGTCTTGAAGAACCCCGGCCGCTTCGTCGTCGACGGCGGCGTGAAATGCTCGTGGACGAATTGCCAGACGAAGATCCCCGCGATAGCGAGCATTGCGCCTGCGACGAAGAACGTCCCGCGGATCCCAACCGCCTGTGCGATCAGGCCTCCCAGCACCGGACCGGCGGAGATCCCCACGTAGACGCTGGTCTGGAGCAGCCCCATGCTCCAGGCGAGGCGCTCCCGCGGAACGATGCCCGCCACGAGAGCGGTGGCCGCCGCGATCGTGCCGGTGAACACGCCCTGCAGGACGCGTAAGACGAGGAACTGCTCCACGTTCTGCACCAGCCCCATCAGGGCGATGATCAGTCCGCCGACCAGCATCGAGCGCAGCACCATGATCTTCCGTCCGTGCCGGTCGGCGAGCGCGCCCCAGATCGGGCTGAAGATCGCTAGCGAGACGCCGGTGCTGGTGACCAGCGCGCCGGACCAGAAGACGACCGCGCTGTCCGGGAGGACCCCAATCTCCTTGAGGTAGAGCGGGAGAAATGGCAGTACGAAGCCGAAGGCGAGCATCGCGGTCGCCTGCGCGACACAGGTGACGTACAGGCTGGTTTGCCAGCTCGGGCTCAGCAGGCCGGACACGTGACTCGGTGGAGGAGGCCGAAATCTCACGTCAGCCCCGTCGAGTCGGGGTTAGCGAGGCCGCGGGTTAGCCGGCGCCTTTCGCGTAGCTGTGCAGTCCGACGATCCAGAGGTTGACGGCGTAGAGCGTGATCATGATCGAGATGAACCCCGCCGTCGCGATCAGGGCGGTGCGCCGGCCGCGCCAGGCGCGAAGACTGTGCGAGTGCAGGTAGATCGCGTAGACGATCCAGGTGATGGCGGCCCAGGTCTCTTTCGGATCCCAACCCCACCACCGGCCCCAGGCGTGCTCACCCCAGATCGCACCGGCCATAGTGCCGAAGGTCCAGATCGGGAAGCCGAGCAGGATGGCACGGAAGGTCAACCGGTCGAGCGTCTCGAGCGACGGCAGGCGAGCCGCGATCGCGGAGCCGTTCAACCATGACTTGACGCTGCCACTGCGGTCCTTGACGAGGTAGAGCGCCGCGAAGACGAAGCTCGAGACGAGGATGCCGGAGGAGGCCATCATGCTCGAGACATGGATCTTCAGCCAGTAGCTCTGCAGGGCGGGCACCAGTGGCTCAGGCGACTGGTACAGGCCGTAGCCGATCCCCATTAGCGCGACGACCACAAAGAGGGCGACGCCGCCACCCAGCGAGGCCACCGGCCACCGAACCGTCATCAGCAGGAAAACGGCGACCGCGACCAGGGACAGCATCGAGCTGTACTCATACATGTTGGCCAGCGGGTAGTGTCCATCGGCGAAGCCGCGCGCGACAATCGCACCCAGATGGAGGAGCGCCCCCGGGCCCACCAGCGCGATCGCGACCCAGCGGAGCGCCTCCGTGCGGTACGCGAAGAAGGCGAAGTAGAAGAACATGCCGCCGACGTAGAGTCCCATCGCGGCGAAATACAGGTGCAGCGAAAGGTCGGCCACGTTGCCCCGAGCCAGATCGCCGCGCACCAGGGTGAAGGCGAGCAGGTAGAAGGCGAGCGGCACGAACCGCCAGAGCACCGGCCCGCGCCGTCGGGCGACCGCTGTCGTCGCTGTCACCGGTTCGTTGATCGTCACCCGGGCCATCTCAGACCCCGGCCTTCGCCGCGACCTTACCGGATGCGACGGGAGTCAGCGGAATCATTTGCATCGCGTCGTCGCGGAAGCGCACCCGCTGGAAGGTGATGCAGTTGACGGGGCAATGGTCTTCGCAGATCCGGCAGTTCGTGCAGCGATCGTAGTTGACGAGGATCTTGCCGGACTTGCCACCGAACTCCTCGCCGAGCACCGTGTTGCAGATCTCGACGAAGCCGCCGCTCGAGGTGTCGCGGTTTTCGCCGGCGACGACGACGTCCAGCGCCTTCTCCGGGCAGACGTCGTCGCATGCGCCACAGAGGATGCAGGTCGATTCATCGACGTGGTGGACGGTGTCGCACTGGAAGCAGCGCAGCGCGGCGGTGATCGCCTGCTCGTCGTTCCAGGGCAACTCCACCGGCGTCATGTCCATCCGCTTCTCGGCCGGAA
>WNFA01003966.1_pt1 | contig 12525 bp, 16 predicted proteins | sample 5400481 | NCBI WGS metagenome assembly WNFA01 (sample SAMN13153340, study PRJNA577476) | soil metagenome | isolation source: 120 cm saprolite under Douglas fir tree site 2 hole 1 replicate 2 | place: USA:California | collected 2015-04-18
TCGTGTAAGGAATTGTAATCACCAGCTCTGTCCCTTGGCCTGGGGTGGACACGAGCGAAGGCGAACCACCTAAGCTGTTCAACCGTTCCCGAATGCCGATCAAGCCGAGGCCTCGTTCACCTGTTCGGGCCGAGAGGGACGACACGTCAAAGCCGATCCCATTGTCCTTGATGGAGCACCGAAGAGTCTGAAGTTCGTGCTGAAGGGTAACCTTCACCTGAGTCGCCTTGGCGTGTCTCGTCACATTGGTCAATGCTTCTTGGACGATTCGGTATAGGGTGGTCGCCAGCAGCGGGGAGAGCGAGGGTGTGGATTCCCCTTCTACCTTGATAAAGAGTCCTGTCCGGGCCGTAACGCCCTCGGCCAGAAATTTGAGGGCGGGGAGCAGTCCCCAATCGTCAAGGATCGTGGGGCGAAGCTCATGGGAGAGCTGCCTCAACTGTCCTTATTTCCAGCCACCTCGTCCAAGGCGAGATAGACCGAGGCGAGAAGCTGCGCTGCCTCATCATGCAGCGCATGGGCAATCCGTTTGATTTCTTGCTCCAGTGTCTGATTCAGGTGGCGGAGCGCGATGTTGCTGTCCCGGAACCCGCGGTGAGTCATTTCAAACGGCGACAGGCTCTCCGCAAAAAAACTGGCCCCTGCCTCGAGCATCAGCGCAGTCTCTTCAGGCGTTGAGTCCCGAGGCAAACCTGCTGCCAGCGCCTTATGATACATGGCTGCCATGTCCAGCACGCCCAGCCCATCGGCCAACGCTCTGCGTCCCAACTCATACGCCTGTTGCAAGGAGGATTCTCCCATCCCTGCAATAGAATCGCGCAACGCGGCCGTATATTGGTCCTCCAGCTTTTCCATGGTCTCTCGCATGGTGAACTTATTTAGATAGCGTGCAACGAGCACGAGAGCGTCGTCCGAACCCTTGCTGTACTCGGCCAGAATCCGGTTGGCGATCAGCTGCGGTGGATCGCTCACATTCACCACATCGGCAAAGTTGCTGCGGATGCCGTCCGTCACGAGAATCAACGTATCTCCCCGCATAATGGGAATAATGGATGCATACAGCGACGGGAGTTGGTTACCGACCACGCCGCCACGGAGCAGCAGAGACTCCTGCCGTGGGCTCGCAGACGCTGCCGCACGCACAACCACGCCGCCGACGTTTCCAATGCCCATCCACGTCAAGTCTCCTTCCAGCGCGTTGATCACCGCCAGGCTCATGACGACGCCACGGGTCTCACGTAGCTGGGCATGGCAGCGTTTTACGATCGCGATCATGGATTCCTGGGCATGTTTGGTCAGTATGGTCGCCGCGAGGTCGGCAGCCGTGGCTGCCTCCTGGCCATGCCCTAACCCGTCGATCGCCGCCAACAGCACCCCGTTCGGACAGGGATGCACCACATGCCGGTCGCCCGATTGGGATTGTCCGGGCATCGTCAAGCAGGCGATGCCCGATTCGATCAACGGGGTATTCATCGCTTCCACTTCTTGATCGTGACCGTCGTGCCGTTGTTCGCATCGGAGACGAGATGGAACTCATCCATCAGGCGTTTCACGCCGGGCAAGCCCAGGCCCAAACCACCTGACGTGGAGAAGCCGTCCTGCATCGCCAGTGACATGTTGGCAATACCCGGTCCTTTGTCTCGAGCCACCACGGTAATACCCACCCGATCGCCAGACTGCACCGACGCGATGAGAATTTCGCCGCACTTGGCATAGCGAACGATATTCCGTGCTAACTCCGAGATGGCGGTGGCAAGGAGGGTCGAATCTGTTGAGACAAAGCCCAGTTCGGTGGCTAACTCACGCCCCTTCTGTCGAGCAGCCACGACGTCGGTGTCCGTATTGATTGGGACAACCGTTTTGCTAGCCACGGGGCGTGCGTCTCTTCGTTTTCTTGTCCAAAAACGCGAGCCCTTCTTCCAGGTCGAGGGCTGTGTCCACTCCCTCTAGCGTCAATCCGAGCTGCACCATCGCAAATGCCACTTCAGGCTGGATCCCCACGATCACGGTTTCTGCCCCACGCAACCTGGTCATATGGGCCAGGTCGCGCAGGGTGCGCGAGGCAAACGAGTCCATCACGTCGAGCACCGTGACATCCACAATGACTCCCCGAGCACGGAACTTGCCGACTTTCTCTGCTAACGCGTCCCGCAGATGCACCAGGTCGACGTCGCTGAGCGCGGCTTGGATGGAGGCGATGAGATATAGCCCTTGCTTCAGAATGGGAACTTCCATGGTCGCCGACTCCCTAGATGGGTTGCGGAGCGATCTCGGTGAAGGGGGTCACCTTGTAGCCCAGCAGCCGTTCAGCTTCCTCGATGCCGCCTTGGAGGTCTCCGACCGTATTCATCTTGCCCAAGTCTACGCCGATGGTGACCAACGTCTGCGCAATCTCCGGCGACAAGCCGGTCACGATGACGGTTGCACCCAACAGCCGCGACGCCTCCACAGTTTGTACAAGGTGATTCGCCACGGTGGCGTCCATCGCCGCGACACCGGTGATGTCGATCACGACGACCTTGGCGCGGTTGGTCCGAATGCCCCGCAGCAGTTGTTCGGTCAACTGCCGGGCACGCTGGGAATCGATCACACCGATGATCGGCAAGATGAGCAGGCGCTCGCGGACCTGGAGCACGGGCGTGGAGAGTTCCCGGATCGCTTCTTGTTGTTGGCGAATGATGCGCTCGCGCTCTTGGACAAAGCCCACGGCCACCGTGTTCGCAATACGGTTCGCCGCAGGCTCATACGCGTCGAGGATGCGGTTGAGCAGCTGGAAGTCGGTTTGGTATTTCGCGAAGAGCGAGCGCGCGAGCACATCGCGCAGGAGCAGCACGATACCCACGACCTCATCGGTTTCCACCCCTCTCGGAATAATGCGTTCCGAGAGATCACGGGCGTAGGCTTGCAACGCTTCGACGGCGCCGGTTTCCAACACCTCCACGTAGTTATCATAGACCGACGTGGCTTCGGCAAACATTTCCTCGCTGGACATCGCCCCCAGTAACTTGGCCGCCGTGATGCGCCGCGCCCACTCCTCACGGAGCTGCGTTCGGTTTTTCCGCAGGTGGTTGACCAGTTCGCGCAGCAATGAAACGGTGGACTCTTCATCGGGAGGTGGCATTTCTCTCGCAGGTGAGACACCTCTGCCCTTGTCTTCGGTTCTCTTTATTTTCTGGTCACCCATGTGAACCTCCTGCATCCATCATGACGATTCCTCCTACATACTCGTGGTGGCATTGATCAACGCACCGGGACTCATACCGCTGTCGATCGAATGTTGAATAGTCCGCCTTCCATCTGTCCCAGTGGGTCGTCATTTTAAATAGGTTCCTCTTTTCCCCCGGACCCAGGTAATGTAAGGGAGTGAACAGCAATCTCGCAATCGCTATTCATTGGTAGTAAGAAGAATATCTTCTGATCCGACGGAGGTCAAAGGTAGGGCATAGGCCTGAGCAGAACAATCGGGTAATCACCTGAATGTCGGGTGGAGTAAACACCCGAATATGGAGGGAGACTGGACTTATTGCCTAAACCAGCACATCACCACCGACTCTCTTGATTGGTGTCCATGTCGGAATCCGAAGGAGGCTTCCCCCCGCTCCGTTTCTGTTCCGAGGTCTTGGACCAGCCTGGTGGCGGCGGCTTCACCATCCAGATGTTTCCCGGTTGGTCAAGTTCCAGCGCGACAGTCCATGTCGTGAGGAACATGCCAGTTCCAATCGGGTCTGAGTGTACAACACGCGCGGTGGTCGCGCGGTTTCCGTGAAGGATATCAAGGCGCAGCTCGGTGCCGCGCGGGAAGGGACGGAGAGCATGGATCAAGCAGCCGTGGCTACTCACCTCAACAGTATTTAGATTTCCGCCGAATGTAAAAGAAGAATCCACACATCTCACGAATAGTGGAATTGACTGCGGAATCCGTTGGCTACGCCGACGTTCTTGGTTATAGACAGGATGTGTCATCTCCGATCCCTCCTCCTCTAGAGCCATGAGCACCACGGCCCGGCCTGGGCCACATTCCTCATGCGATTCAGATACGCATGCGACTCGGAACACCACTACGCAGTCATGAATCGGACTGCATACCGACGAGGGTGCTATGACTGTACGGTGCCTGTCCTTCATCGCCCCCGTGTTCTTGCTGACAGCCGGCCAAGTGAGTTCTCACCTGTCTCAGGTTCGTCTTCTGTCGTTGAAGATCTTCGACTTGTTTCTGGATGTCGGCCTGTAAATGGTCGATCTTCTCAACCGAGATCGTCAGCCTCTGCGGTATCCGATGTGGGGCGTATCGTCCTCCCGCATTGTGAACCACACTTCCCGGGAGAGGAGACAACCCGACCACATCGTTTCTCTTCGGCTCGAGCATTGTACCCTTCTTTGACTCTGATCTGTCATCGTGTCGTAGGCAATTTGCAACACGATGGTTCATCAGTGTATCTCACGTCGCGTTGACCTCGCTCCGTTTTCCTGTTGCATGAGACGACCAAACTTACGCCGCTGTTCCGAACCAACACTGCACCACTTGCTCCAACGTCCCCTGGTCAAACGGCTTGAGCAAGCAGGCTCGCGCTCCTGCCGCACGCGCCTGAGCCGGTACCTGGCTACTGGTCTCGCCGGTCATCATCACCACGGGTAGCAGGGGATGGTGCTGCCGGATGTGTTGCAAGACCGTCACGCCGGTGATCCCCGGCATCAGGTAATCGAGCAGCACACCATCAAAGACTGCCTGGTCCAGCTTGGTCAGGGCGTCATGACCATTTTCGGCGGTCTCCACCCTGTACCCGCGATACGTGAGGCGCTCCTGAAGGACGCTTCGGAGATCAGGATCGTCATCGACGACCAGAATGCATGTTCTTGACATGAGAGTTTCCTTTCCGACCGCCCGCGCGGCGCGAGCGTACCAAGGATTTAACTCTTCGGGACGCGAGGACCACCCCGGCGACGGGAGACCGGACCCGTTTCAGTGACGGAGGCAGGCGTTGGTTCAGGCAAATGACGTCGTCGTGGATCGCGCCACAGTTCAAGCACCGCGACCCGTGAAAGCCGGACAGGGACCCCTCCCGAGGATTGAGCAGGTATTCCTGGACCACAAGGCCGCCACAGCGTGGGCAGGTCATCGTTGAAACTCCACATGCACTGGTGGAGGGGCTTGTGAGGGACGGCGGTCTACCCGGGCAGAGGCCGTGAGCGGGACGGGCCCAACCCCTTCATACATGTCATGCCACCGGGAGTTGACCTTCTGGAGGCGGAGGAGGGTTTTCCCATCCTCGAGCCCGCATTGATAGCGCGTAAACTGAGACCGGTGTTCCTCTCGCATGAAGGCCATCCGATCTCTGCAGCCCAAGGCATCCACGAGGCCGGCTTCCTCCGCCCGCCAGCCTGCGCGTTCATCCCCCGTGACCGAGTGGAGTTGTTGCTGGAGCCGGCACCATTGGATGCGTGAGATGATGTTGGTGGGTTCGTACTTCATGGATCCCTCCTGAGCTACGGGGTTACGGTGTTCCGCCTCGCGTAAAGGTATCCGAGACTGGGGGAATGCACTATCCTGTGTATTCCCGCATTTGAGGAGGGGAAAAACCTGCAAGGAAAGGGGCAACAGACCTCAACGTTCATTCCGGTATGCCGGCGCGGCTCACACCATTCGCGGTCCTGACTCGAAAAGGGTTGAACCCTCGGCACCGGCATGTGAATAGGAGTGTGGGCCAAAAACAACTGTTCTTTACCTTGGAGACTAGATCTCTGCCTTCGGGTAGTGCGCGCAGACTTGTACTGCCACGCTTACTTTTGGACAGGTCGAGTCTTGTTGTTGGTGTACCACTCCGAATAGCACTCGGCTGGCGACTACATCCCCAAGGTGTTATGTCCCACTTAATATTGGACAGGTCTCATAAGTTAGGAGGGCTCACTGGAAACTGTGATGAAACCTGTCCTGCACTGGGCTTGTTCACGTTGGGAACCATGAGAAAACTTGGTGGTGATTCGGCGGGGAAACCTGAATGTATTATTATCAAGTGGAACGCAATCCATAACGTGCAAGTTCAACCCACTGTGGCCAGGCCATCAGTAACCGGCTGTTTCCGTTAGTTCCTCCCCATCAGGGCTCATTCTAACCCTGCGTCACACAAGAACCATCACTTCTGTTGTCTTGCTGCCAGCCATTCCAGAACTGAGTGGAGTTTCTTGGGGTGAGGTATCCAGGCATCCTCACCGGCCGCGCCCCGCCGCCCGCCGATTCGAATCGCAAGTCCTCGGCCATGTACCACAGAGAATGCGTCGAAATCCGTATGATCGTCCCCAAAATAAACCGGCACTCGATGACGTGCCCATGGTCGCCGAAGCAGCATCGACACGGCTGTGCCTTTGTTCCCTGCTCTGGAAGATCTGGCTTCCAACACGCGATTTCCCTGCAGAAGACTGACGGACCCTCGCGCGATCCATGGGGCAAGCAAACGCCAGGCGCGCCGCCTCAATCGAGAACGCTGCTTCGGCTTCACCAACCGATCATGCAGCGCGACGGTCATGCCCTTGTCCTCGACTAAGGCGCCATCGATTCCCTCCGCTGCGATTCGCAGCGCCTGAACCCATCGGCGAACCAGCGTTCTATGCGGCGGTGGGGTCAACCATGTCACGTCCCCGCCTGCTTCGAGGCAGGATAATCCATGATGTCCCACGTAACACACCTCCTGCAACCCGACCCGCCGTCGAAGATCTCTCGGGGCTCGTCCGCTTATGACAATGACCGGCAACAGGCCGACAAGTTTCCGCAACGTCTCTCTCACCGGCCGACTCAGCCTCGCCCGATTCGGGCGCGCCACGATGGGCGTCAACGTGCCATCGAAATCCAGAAATAGGATAAGGCGATTCTTCGGAATCGCAGCAAGTCTGGTTCGAAGCGACACCATGGGTTCATCCCGGCACGCTTTTCACGTGATCGACTTCAATATCAACATCGCGCAAACAACTCTCTGCCCAGTGATAAATATCGTGCGTGCTGAGATGAAGACGCATCTGCCGCATTCGCTCTCGTCGTTCGTTTTCAGGCATCTCCAGCGCCCGCCTGATCGAATCGGCCATTCCTTCCTGGTCGTACGGATTCACAACCAGCGCCCCGCTTAGTTCTTCCGCGGCTCCGGCCAGGTGACTCACGACAAGTACACCGGTCTCATCGACCTGCGAAGCCACATACTCTTTGGCCACGAGGTTCATCCCGTCATACACCGAACTGACAAGTGTCAGGTCAGCCATCCGGTAGTACGCCACAAGTGTGGGCGGGGTCACGCGCCCTTCGACATACTCGATCGGCTTCCATCCCTTGTTTTTTCCTCCCGGCGGAACCTGGAACCGGTCATTGATTTCCGTCACGGTCTTTCTGATGAGATCCCGATATTGGCGATAGGCTTCAACGTTGTTTCGAGTCGGGATGGCCACCTGAAGAAAGGTGAACGTCCCGCAATACTCGGGGTATCGATCGAAAAAATCCTTCAGTGCCCACAGACGCTTCATCAGACCCTTGGTGTAATCCAGACGATCGACACCGAGTCCGACTCGAACCCCTCGAGGAACACCCAGGCGTCGCCGTGCGCGAGCCATGAGGTCTTCGACCTCCATCGACTTTGCGAGATCGGAAAACAGGTTAAAGTGCACGCTGATCGCACGTGCTGTCAGTTTTGTCTTATGCCCGCGATAGAGCACAACCGCCTTCGACGCATCGATCGAGACGGAGGCATCCAAGAACTCCGTCACACAATTTGCAAATGCCGTCGCATAGGACATAGTCTGGAAGGTGAGACAATCGGCCGCTAGAAGACCTTCGAGCAACTCTCGACGTTCCGGCAGGATGCGGAATACCTCCGGTCCCGGCCAGGGAATATGCCAGAAATGGCAGATGGTAGTATCGGGTGAATCTTTCTTGATCAACGCCGGTAGAATCCCAAGGTGATAATCATGGATCCATACGGAAGCAGGCTGCTTGTTTAACTCGTCCAACACCGTGTCGGCGAAGCGGCGGTTCAGCGCTTGGTAGCCGGCCCAGAACGCCTTGCGGTAGGAAACCCGATCCAGTGTGACATGACAGAGCGGCCACAGTACTTGGTTGGCGTAGCCCTGGCCACCGTTTCTGACCACTGCAGGCTCCAACCAGACTCGCCGTAATCGATAGGCCGGCGAATCAGGAGGCACATGAAGGCCATCGACTTGGCCTGGCACTTCCTGATCGGCGTCTCCGCTACCCCAGGCGACCCACGTGCCGCCGATACGTTTCAAAACTGGGTCCAAAGCCGAAACTAAACCTCCGTCAGTATGCTGACAGACAACACCGCCGTTGACTGAGTTATGCTCGTAGGGTTCACGGTTTGATACAACAATCACATTGGACATAACGTCCTCCCTTCTGGGGATGAAGTCACTTTCAGGCCCTGTTAGCCATTCCGAACTCTCTGCTGTAGATAAATGAGCAGCCCCAAATACTCTTGAAGATGCCGCGTGATGAGAAACCGGTGCCGCGCGTATTCTTTGCCCTGTCGCCCCAGCACGGCCATCAACTCTGGTTCGTTCAGCAAACGCCTGGTGTAGAACGCCGCACCTTCCGGTGAATTCACGGTGAATCCAGTCACCCCCGGGATCAGTTGAACGGTAATGCCGCCGGTTTCCCCTCCGATCACCGGCTTCCCTTTCCACAATGCTTCTGCCACTGTCAGCCCAAATCCCTCCCTGGTGGATTTTTGATAGACAATCGTCGCGGCGCGCTGGAGCGCATTGATCTCCAGGTTGGCGGTTGGAGGCAATAACAGAATATGCACGTCGGGGTCTGTACCGACGGCTTCCTGAACTTCGGCTAGCACCTCCGCACCTTCCGGATCATCCGTCGCGGTCCCCCCGGCCAGCACCAGGCGGCAGTCATGGCTTTTTTTGACCAGTCGATAGGCCGCCACTACACCGACCGGGTCCTTGAACCGATCGAACCGTGACACTTGCAGCAGGATCGGTTTATCACGAGGCACACCCAATCGTTGAAGAACCCTGTCGATCTCGTCAGGCTCCAGTTCACGATTCTTTTCACTGAAGGGGTCGATAGAGGGGTAGACCAGAAATTGTGGAAGAGGCAGCCTTTGCGAGAACTTGGGAAGTGAAAAGACTGCTGCGTCGTACCGGACCACGAACGGGCGCAGAAACTGCCAGACCGAGTGCTGAGGAGTCGAGACGTCAATATGGCACCGCCACATCCACGTGGCTCCATGCGGACGTGCGTCAATCAACGCGGCCGGTTGAGGATCGTGGATCATCGCAAACTCCGCATCGAGGTTCAGCCGCTTCGCATTGTCGCGATTGCACTCGATGAACGCGTCATACAGCTCGGGCGTGATTCGTTGTCTGGTCCCTTGAAGAGCGTTGTGAAAGCTCTTCGTCGCGCGGTAATAAAGATCGGATCCCGTCATCACTTCCCACCGAACCTTGATCCCCAGTTCTTCGAATAACGGAAGGAGACGATGGAGCATCTCAGCCACCCCGCCACCGTACCGCGTCGAATTGACATGCACCATGCTTTTTCCCTCGACTTGGCGTCCGAGTTGCCGCAACAATTCCACGGTTCCTTGTGGAGCGACGTCTCGATAATTTTCAAGCATCTCGGTCGCCTGATTAGTGTAGACCGCCGAATCACAGAGTACGTTGCCTTGCCAGATCTTGATCGCAAAGACGAAGGATTTTGTTTCGCATGCCCTCCAGGCTGAGCCCCAGGCGCCCCACTTGCTCGACTTTAGAAGCTAGTTCCTGCAACCCTAAGCCTTCCTCTGAAGACAGCCAATATGCAAAATCAGCCGACAGAGGTTTCTTGCGCATGCGTGCTTCGCACACATGGTTGTAGACCGCTCCAACCTCCACCTCGGCCAAGGCATCATAAAACTCCCTCAGTGATCTGGCCTCCAAGCCCAAAGGAATTTCGATGATATGCGAGCGGAGAAACTCGAATGGCTCACTAACGATGCACCGCGGGACAACTGTTGTGGAGTGGTTCAAGTGGTCGGCCATAATGCTTACGATCTCATCGCGCAGTTGTTCAATGTCGCTGAATTCGAAGGGATCGAGCACACCCAACCGTTCACCTAACACCCGATCCTGCGCATACAGCACAATCCAGGCAGCAAAATCATTCGAGTACAACTGTTGGGTATAGGCATGCCTCAAGTAATAACTATGGGTGTGGTAATAAATACTGTCGGGCGGAGCCTCTTCGATGAGTTCAAGCAGTCGGTGCTCGTCCGTGGCGCGTTTGCCGAGCACTTCACGCAGTTCTATGCACGAGACGAAACGAAACGGCATGTTGGCTGAGCGGTTCGACATTCCGAATCACCTCTGCGTATGTGGACGGTATATCATGTGTGATTCGTGATGCAGGTCCTCAGCCGTGCGGTCATTTCGACAGAAAAGAAGCGCAGAATCATCCGAAGGTGCGACGCGGTAATCCTTCTGCTTCTTCACGAACCGAAATGCATGAATGCATGAGAGTGACTCCCCACCAGCGCCGCCTCGATTTCGCAGGAGCGCTCGCTGCGAACTGGTGATGGCGCACAATGACGGGGTCGGTGATGTCTCCACAGTTCAGACAACGCCACCCTTTGAAATCAATCTCGCCGCTGGCGTTCAGAAGGTCCATAAAATGATCGCTGATCATATAGCCTTGACAACGTTGGCATCGCATAGGCTTTTTCTCCTTGATGATGTCCCCGCTATCATCCCTGGCGAGGCAGGCTCTATCCGACTTCTCTTCCAACCACGTTCTTCACATATGTAGGCCGAGATAGTTTTCCTGAGGACGCACCATTATTCTGGATGATCTCCGACAGGGTCATAGGTGGATCAGCGCTATGCTGCACCGCTTCCTCCTCTGCGTCATGCATCGACTACTTGAAGGCTTTGATGGCTTTACAGACCCCCTCGCCCAACTGTGGCAACTTGCCTGCCCCAAAACTGATTAGGACTATGACTAAGATGAGCAGCGCTCCACCCAACCAAATGAGCCGAACATGCACACCTCCTGCGCATCCAAGCCGCCCACTGCTGTCTGTCAAACGATCCTAGGTCGTAATCTCGTGGTCGCTTACCCCACGAGACTCTTGTCGTGCTCGATCACCTTGCCGATCGATCTCTTGGCGTCGCCCAGCATGTGACTCGTCTCTTCCTGCAGATCCTTAGCCAAGCTGTGGAGTTGCCGGCGTGTCCGGGCGCCTGATTGAGGCGCCAACAACAAGCCGGTGCCGATTCCCGCCACGAGACCGGCGAAGAAAGCTGTGGTGCTCATCCCTGTGCATCGTGTTCCCTCGGTCATGGCTCCATCCTCCTGTTGTTCTTGTCCATGGTTCTTCATTTCAGGCATGGCATCCCCGTTCGATTTCGCCTGCTGCCAACTCTCGGGGATTGCGGCAACGGCTGCATCGACCCGCGAGTATTCCGTTCCGTCCGTCTCCGCTCACGCGAAAGACGAGGCAGTAACGACGGCTCCCGCAATGAGCACAAATAGGACCTTCCAGATCGCGCAGGACTGGCAACCCTCCAATGATCTGGTCCCTCTGCACATCGGGAAACGTCACTGACTGAGGATGATTCATCTGTTTCATTGACCCACTCGTTCTGAATACCAATGTCGAATGGGCTCTTCAGCAGCACCTCAGCCCACAGCCGTGATGTCATGACAAAATGCAAGACTCAGACCGCTCCATCAGCCATCAGATCGAAACTTCACCATCGGATAACTCTCAATGTTTACAATGAATAAAGACATATGACTTCATTGCGCGAGTCAGATAATCGGTTATAGACATCGACAGACAAGCGGACTCGTTGGATTCAACTGAGTGACGGGCTAAACACAAGTCACAGTCACACAAGGAGATTGTGTGTGGAAGGAACATCTTGTCCATCCGGGACAAGATGTCTCGATGAAAACATCATCGTGCATAACGAAAGAAGGCGCCGCGTTCGATTATTTCGTGACGACAATCTCGACTCGGCCTTCTCGCCGCAGTATGTTGATACCGACATCCTTTGCATGACGTTCAAGCGAGAGGTCAACTGCGGCGTCTCCAATCCTAAGATTCTTAATCTCAATGTGCTCCAGGAACGGCGGCAAGACCGGTTGTGAGAACGACAGGCGGGCCCGTGGGGCCTCAATTCGCAAACCGAGGCAGGATTGGAGCAGCAGGAACACGGCGACCGAGGACCAAGTCTGAGGACTACAGGCTACCGGGTACAGCGTCGGACCTTCACCGGGCCGGCGCGAGAACCCACACAACAGTTCAGGCAACCGATGCAGCTCGAGAAACTGGCTGGCGTCGAAGAGACCGCAAAGAATCTTCAATGCGCCTTGTTTGAATCCGTAGGAGGCCATACCGGCTGCTATAAGGGCATTATCGTGTGGCCAGACCGATCCATTGTGGTACGCCATCGGATTGAAGCGGGTTTCAGTGGCTGCGACGGTTCGGACACCCCATCCGTTAAAAAACTCCTCGCCCACTAAGGTCTTGGCCGTTC
>WNFA01008604.1_pt1 | contig 12525 bp, 12 predicted proteins | sample 5400481 | NCBI WGS metagenome assembly WNFA01 (sample SAMN13153340, study PRJNA577476) | soil metagenome | isolation source: 120 cm saprolite under Douglas fir tree site 2 hole 1 replicate 2 | place: USA:California | collected 2015-04-18
ACTGCGAAAGGAAGCGAGTTCCATCGTAGAAGAGGCCTTCTTCTCCGAGACCGAGGGGTTCGATGTCCCCGTAGCGATCAAATACAGCAAACAGGTTGCCGTATTTAAGAACTCGAGGCCGATCCTCGGAGCGCGGGGACTTGGTGGTTATGTAAAACTGTTGTGCGACGTTTACTTCATCCAACTGGCACTCCATCCGTTACCGCTATCGGTTCGGATTGCCCGTTTACGAGTCGCTCGTAAAGGGCCAAATAATCCTCGCTCATGCGCCTGGCGCTGAAGCGTTCTTCGAAACGGCGCCTGCAGCTTCTTCGCTCAATCGCACCAATTCCTTCCACGGCTTCAGCGGCTTCTTCAGCATTATGGACCAGGAACCCTGTGATGCCGTCATCAACGATCTCCGGAACCGAACCACGGGGATAAGCGATTACCGGGGTGCCGCATGCCATCGCCTCGATCATGACCAGTCCAAAAGGCTCCGGCCAATTAATTGGGAACAGAAGAGCCGCAGCATCTCCCAGGAAATCATTTTTCTCAGGATACCCAATTTCGCCCGTGAACTCTATCAGTGGATCATTCAACCGCGACTTAATGCAGGTCTCAAAATACTCCTGGTCGGCCCGGTCAATTTTGGCCGCAACCCTGAGAGGCATTCCGACAAGCTGCGCAATCTTGATGGCTTCGTCCAGCCCTTTTTCCGGCGAGATCCGCCCCAGGAACGCCAGGTATTCGCCGGTGCCGGGCCGGAAGGTTAACTGATCTTCGGGTAATCCGTGATACACAGTTCCTTGCCAGTTTGCCCAGGGCAGAGGATCGCGTTGCGCGTCGGAGATAGAGACGACTGGCATGTCTCGGAAGACCTGGTACAAGGGCGCGAGCTCGGGAATGTCGAGTCGTCCATGCAGGGTTGTGACATTCACGATCTGCTCGCGGCGGCTCAGCGGGAAGTGCAGGTAATCGATATGGAAATGAATGATGTCGAAGTTACGCCGTTCACTGAATACATGCTCCAACATTAGGACATGATAGGCCAATTGATCGATGCAGTTGGGAGCGAGGCGTAGTGACTCGGGGCAGACGGGCACAAGCCTCGCCTGGGTCATCGAGTCTCCGCTCGCAAAAAGCGTTACCTCGTGTCCTTCCCGCACAAGTTCTTCAGTTAAATAGGAAACAATTCGCTCGGTTCCTCCATATAGTTTCGGGGGAACACTCTCGTAAAGTGGCGCTACCTGGGCAATTCTCATCATAATAAAGGGTTATTTGCGGTCTCCAATACCGTTCTCAAGCAGAATTGTTGTCTCGGTGGGAGCACGAATGACTACCCTGGACTCCTGCAGTCGGCCATGCAGTGCAGGGAGGCGTCTCGTTAAAATTGCTCCTTCAACTCACTCACGGCTGGTCGTGCGCCAGCATCGGTCAGATGTTCCTGTCACGGAAATTGACGTTAAATAACTGATATTAAAGTACAACCAACCTTATATCTGTGTCCAGTGAATGCTGTATCCGGTGAATACTGTAGTTCGCTTAAGAGATTTACTGTAGTCGGGCTTTTCACCGGAACATAAGCGGGAAGGTGGAGCATGCTGTGAGGAAATCTTGGCACCCGAGGAAGTGTAGCGATTCTCCTCCCATAATCCCCCGATTCAGGAAGAAGCCCGTTGCGAACCGGCTCCCGACTAGGCCGCAGCCCCAATGCCCATAAATTGTGGCGCCGGCACGCTGCCCACAAAAATTTCCTTATCCTGATGCGTTTTTCCACTGCGCTTGGAAGGATGCCAGGATGCTTGTGGACCCGCGGCGGAGGCTGCAATTGCTCGGGCCGCACTCAACCGGCGCTGCGTGGCCAGGTCCTGTGTGTCCGTCGGCATTTCAAGCCGATTTTTACTGCGATAGCAGAGTATCTCGCGCATTCTAACTCGCGCTTTGTGCAGTTGCGACTTTGAGTTGCCAACAGAGCACTTCAAGAGCCGTGCGATCTCCCGATGCTCGTAGCCTTGTACTTCATGTAGTAGGAATATGGTTCGGTACCCATCGGGTAAATCCTTAATCGCCCGAGCCAACGTTATACGATCAATGGAGGTCGCCAAACGCTCATCGTCGCTTCCGTACTCACGTTTTCTTGTTTTGACTTGCTCATTGCACGGCTCATCGAGGGAGAGCTGGGGACGCCCGCGTTTCCGGAAATGCATTAGCACCGTATTTACGGCAACCCGGTACATCCAGGTGGATAACGCTGAATCGCCACGGAATGTCGGCAGTTTCCGGAAGACCTGCAGAAAGGATTCCTGCGTGAGGTCTTCTGCTTCAGCGATGTTATTGGTCATGCGGAGACACAGTGAATAGATTCTTGGCTTGTGTGTGTAAAACAAGCTTGCGAAAGCATTTGCGTCGCCATGCTGCGCGCGCCGTATAAGCCCGGCTTCGGATTCCACACGACCGATCAAATGAGTATCTGGGCTCACCTGGGTCTCCTTTCAAAGAACCGGAATGTAACATACAGGTTAGAACTCTATGGTTTGGGTCTGATAAGCGTCTATCGGGGACAGCCCGTAATTCTCAGACTGAGTTGCTGTACTGTCGCGTTGTTTCTGGCGTGCAAGCCTTAGTACACAAGCCTCGGCATTCACACTGAGAACGGGATTCTCAGCTTTGGGGGTGATACGCCGCTTACAGGAAATCCCGAGACGGAAATACAGCGTCCAGGGGATTGTTCCGGTCGGTCAGCCGCCCTAGAGTTTGTCCACGAAAACGTTCAACTCTCCGAGATCCGCCAATCAAGCAGGTGTCAGGTGTCGTAGTACTGGCACCTGCTTCTCGCCCTCAAAACTCGCGGTGAGTCGTGGGGCAAACAACAGGGAAGGGGTGGCTGCCGCTACGACGGGAAGGGGATCGCCTGTCTTCCATCAATTCTGAGCTTGCGCGATCTGCACGATACTATTGCGGACAGCGTAGAGTACCAACTCGCTTATCGAATGCAATTGCAGCTTGCGCACTACATTCGAGCGGTGCGTTTCAGCGGTCTTCACACTCATACCGAGGGCTAGCGCCGCCTGCCTGGTGCTCTTACCTTCAGCCAGCAGTTGCACCAGTTGACGTTCGCGAAAAGTCAGCCGGGTGCGTTTTGATGCCAGTAGAACCGGCTCAGTATTCTTCTTTAAATAGCCGTCGCGCACCATCTCCGCCACTTTGGATGCGAAGTAGGTGCCACTACGCCTCAGCGCTTCCACCGCAGCGACGAGGTTGCGCCCAGCATCAGACTTCAACAGAAACCCTCGGGCTCCGGCATTCAAGACCTGCTGGATCATGTCATCGGACTCGTACAACGTCAGAACGAGGACCTTGGTTTGTGGAAGTGCATCGACAATTTGGCGAGTCGCATCAAGACCGTTCAAATTCGGCATGCCAATATCGATGATTACGGCGTCGGGCTTGAGTCGTTTCGCTTTCTCTACGGCGTCTATTCCGTCTTTTGCCTCGCCACACACCTCCCATTCCGTTTTGTCTTGCAATATGGCGCAAAGGCCGCGCCGCACGACTTCATGGTCATCTGCCAACAAGATTCGAAACGCCATACGAGGTACCTCGCAGAAATCCCCAGCTCTTTGCGCCGAGCACTTCAACCGTCATTGGAACTCCGCTGAACCGCATTGATATAACACAAAATGATAGTCCGTGTCGGTCCGAATGGGGCTAAAGGGGATTTCGGATACCTGATTGCGCAGGCCTCGTCTTTGCGATTCCTGTATAGCGCTGATGCGGCAACCGGCATCGGCCCTCTTACATCACAAACAGGTGCGAGCCAAACCATCAATTTCCAAGTCGGCGTCCAAGCCGGCGGCCCGCGTTTCAGGAAAAATAGTGTCCCTATCAACTGGTGAGAAAACGAGAAATGGCATGGTAGCCGAGTTACTTCGGCAAAACCCCACACTGGACGACCTGCGCCAAGTTGCTGCCCATTGCAAAGCCTGCGATCTGTGAAAGACGGGCACTCAGACCGTTTTCGGTAAGACCTGCTTAAGCGGAGAGCCAGAACGCAAGACGCCAGAACCAACACTCAAAGGCTTGAACCGTCGAGTTCCGTAGGGAGCACACTCAAGCCGGCAGACTTCGGCGAATTGCACCATTTCCCCCAACTTCATGGACAGGTTGGATGTCTTGAATTCGCGACGTGACGATGGGTGCCCCATACATTGGATGACGGAATTCCAGGCACATGCCTCGACCGATATACCGAGGCTTCAGCATGGAGCCGCCCCAAGTCGAACCCTCGAGCTGCACCAGAATGGGTCGAGGACAGTACTGCGGATGTCCGGAAATCAAGGCGCGACCATCTTCCAGGATCACTACCGTATAGCAAGTGTGCTGAGTGTGCACCAGTAGAGTAGTCTCTGGCGCAAGATCCATGAGAGAAACGCCGCCCTCAATCTCCGACTGAATGATGTTGTGATTCACTACATCGCTCAGGTTGCGATGCGGCCTGAAAAAAAGTGGCAACTGGGCCAAGAAATTGGTTTCCGATGGGAACATCCCGGTTGAGTATAACCGTGATTTCCTCCTTTAGGGGCGCGTTCTACAGGGAGCTACTAACGGAAAATACAGAGTTTTCTGTATTTCATAGTTAAGCTGTTGATGTTACACGATTTAGAGGGTTGACAAGCGTGTTCCGGTTGAAAAGTCCGCCATTCCCCCAATCACGAACCTGCTCCACGGAGCAGCGTGCAACAACTCTAATCGCGGAAGAGAGCAAGAATCGCGAGTGAGAGGTCAGCTTTCCACCTGGAGCGCAAGAACCATATGGTGATACGCATTCTTCTTGTGGATGATCACCCCGTTTGTCAGACACGGGCTGCGGGCCTTGCTTGGCTTGCAGCCTGACTGGGAAGTGATCGATGAAGCAGAGGACGGATCGGAAGCTGTGGATAAAGTACAGCGCCTGAATCCGGATGTGGTGGTGCTCGACATCAGTATGCCAAAGATGGGTGGACTGGAAGCTTGTCGTCTGATCCGCGAAACGGCTCCACAATGCGAAATCCTGATTTTGACTCAGCATGATTCTCCGCAGATGCTGCGAGAGGCACTCGATGCGGGGGCAAGAGGCTATGTGATGAAATCACACGCTGCTCGCGATTTGCTCGATGCTGTGGAAGCAGTGAGTCAGCACAAATCTTTTACCGCACTGGGCAACGGGGACTAGCCGATTTTCCCCTGGGCAGGGTGCCCGGTCGGCCGAACGGGTTGCCGCAGACTGAAGCAGTTAGGTACAGTAGAACCATTGGGGGCAGTAATGGAAAAGCTTCGCATATTGATAGCTGATGATCACGAAGTGGTGCGTCAAGGTGTACGCAACCTTTTAGAGGGCCGTCCAGGCTGGGAAGTGTGCGCCGAGGCCGTAGACGGACGTGACGGCGTGGAGAAAGCGGTCGAGTTGAAGCCGGATATTGTGATTCTGGATATCGGTATGCCCAACCTGAACGGCTTGGAGGCCACTCGACAGATCCTGCACAATCGCCCGGAAGCCAAAGTGCTGATCCTGACTATCCACGAGTCAGAGCAAGTAGTTCGCGAGGTGCTGGAAGCAGGGGCAAGAGGGTACTTGCTGAAATCGGATACTGGGCGCGACCTGGTTTCAGCGATAGAAGCCCTGCACAAAAACCAGACCTTCTTTACTTCAAATGTTGCCGAGATGGTGCTGGAAAATTATTTGAGGAACAAACCAGAATCTTCACCGGGCACGAAAAACGAACTTACCCCTCGTGAACGCGAGATCGTACAGCTCCTGGCTGAAGGGAAAAGCACAAAGGAAGTTGCAGTAGCTTTGGGCCTGAGCGTCAAAACCGCGGAGACTCATCGTGCCAATATTATGCGCAAGCTGAACCTGCACTCCATCAGTGAGTTGGTGCTCTACGCGGTGCGCAACAACATTGTTCAAGTCGTCCAGCCAGGCCTGGAGTCACAACGACAAAGTTGAAATCCCAATCCCGGCCTGGAGTCACAACGACAAAGTTGAAATCACAATCCCGGTGTCTGAGCTCTAGAGTTTCCGCTAGAGTTACAAAAGACGCTTCTGGCAATTATCCGGGGCCCGTAGCTCAGCGGTTAGAGCAGGGGACTCATAATCCCTTGGTCGGTGGTTCAAATCCATCCGGGCCCACCATCTTTGACCAGGATGGTCACAAGTTCGCTGATCGCTTGCATCAGCGTGTGGTTACGCGGTTCAAATTCAAAGAAGAGGAAATCAGGTTTTCATGGCGACGGCACGGCTTGCGTCCGCGTGGCGCCGGATTCTTGCAAGTCAGATTTGGCGAGACTCAGCCCGACCGCCCCCCGTATGCCGTCGTCGCCCGCCCCACGCCAGAACGTCGACTGCATTATCGCCACAGTGCCCCGTGGTGCAGCTTATGTAGTGGCAACCGCGCCGCCCATCAGCGGTGGGATTCATAAGGGCTGAAATCGGGGCTTTCTGGATAATGCAGGTGGCATATCCTGTATGCTTCCCGCGGCCTTGGTTTCCACGGTTTCTTCAGCTGCCGCGTCGTGACAAGGCTTACATAACTTATCGCCTTCCGTAGCTGGAGATGGACACGGCAAGGGATGTCCATGCTGCTTGCTGGTACATCGGCAATTCTCCATAGGTGCCACCCCGTCCGTGAAGATTCTTTTCGCCCAAGTATGATATCCCAACGAGGGGAATTCGGTTGTGAGTAGGGAGGTATTGCAGATCGGGCAACCCTTTTGCGCAACTTGCGCTCCGCTCTCAAGCCTGAAGCTGCCAAGATAGGAATCATCGACCGTAACGGCAACGGCGAAAATCATGGTGTAAATCGTGATGTGGTGATCAAAGAGGCAGCGGAAGCCGGCTATCGCTTGCTGGAACAGGACGATTTCGTCAAGGCCGACGGCATGGATTATTTTCTGGTCTTTGCTCCGAGATAGAAAACCCAGCTACTCGCTGATTTCAGCAATTTCAGCGTCCAGCGGACTGCCGTGCCGCGTCGGTCTGGGCTCGCACCCAGCGGCTTGCACCCAATTGTTCAATCGATGGGAAAGATGTAGGAACCGTCAACTTACATTCCGGCGGTTTGGTGTTGCCATGCATCGCCTGGACCAGCATTTCCAAGGCATGGCCGGCGTTCGGCGGTACAAAGATGGTTGCGGCCAGTAAGCCGCTCCGAACCCAGGCTTGTCCGGTCTTGGGAAGGCCGTCGCAACCGGTAAAGGGTAGGTGAAGCCATCGTTCCCGGTCCGCCTCCCGGGTGAGCTCCTGAAAGGCTTTTCTGGCACCCACAGCCATGGAGTCATCCTGAGCGGCGATGAGGTCAATGCGTGCCTCGCGAGAAGTGGACAAACGCAGCCATGAACTGACAACCTTGAATGCGCTGGCTTCGGTCCAGTTCCCGCGGAGGGTCTTTATTTGAATATCTACGCGCTTGGTCTCGTACATCCCGGCGGTGCGTTGCCGGGCCGCGGAGCTCTCGGCGGGTCCCTGAATATATAGGACACAACCACCTTTGGGGAGGAGTGCGCCAAGTTGCCGCCCTTGAATGCGGCCGATTTCCTCGTGATCCGAGCTGATCGCGAAAATCGGGACGGGGTAAGTGCGGCGAAGTTCAGTGAGGTAATCGACGTCGCGGTTCAGAACAACCCACGCGATGCCTGCGGTTGCCGCGGCACGTGCCACGTGCGGCAAGGCGGTTGCACCCACTGGCTCAAACACGATCGCGTCGGGATGAGAACTGGCAGCCGATTGAATGACCTTCAGCAATTGCTGGCTTTGACCTATGCCATCATTGTCAGCATCGATGACTTCTACTTCAATCCCAAGCCGGCGCGCTGCTTCTTCCGCGGCTGCCGCTTGCTCGAGCTGATAATCGTTATCGCTGTTGGTAAGCGCGACTAAGACTTTGAGCTTTTTCATGAAACTACCGCTGCCTGAATCATAGCGTGACTCTCGTGCGTCGCTTTATTACCGAGGTAACGGGCACAATCCCGTTCCAGGATCTGGTAGCGCCCTCAAATTCAAATTAGGACACCTACGCAGGACATGGCGTTTGACACTAAAGTCCCGACAATGTTAGCGTTAGCGTTTAGAAGCCCTCTTACTGCTGGTTCTATCCGCACAAAATGGATGAGACGCTCAGACAACTAGGCGGATTACTGCTCGGATCCATACCGACGATTATTCTGCTCACTTTGCTGTATGTAATCTATAAGGCAGTCGTCTACCAGCCGCTGAGCAGGGTGCTGGCGGAGCGGCGTAGCAAGACTGAGGGCGCTATCGAGAGGGCGCGCGCTGATATTGCTGCAGCCGAGGCGCGCACCGCCGAGTACGAGCAGCGCTTGCGAGAAGCGCGTATGGCGCTGTTCAAGCGCCAGGAGGAGCGTCGCCAGATGGCATTGCAGGCACGCTCGGCGGCCGTGGCGGAGGCTAGGGCCAAGGCCCATGCACAAGTCAGCCAGGCGCGAGCCGCCATCGAGCAGGACAAAACAGCCGCCCAGACGGCTCTCCAGGCCGAGGCGGGAAGATTGGCTGCTGAGATCGTCCGCACTGTGCTGCAGCCGGTCAGTGCGGCGGCACAGACTCCAGTGGGTGGAGGTCTATTAAAGCAAACGATTCGCGGAGTAACCGAAACGATCAGCCGAAATACCGAGCGCAGTTGGCGAAAGAGTCGCGCGAGGCCGCCGATGAGGACGAGACTACCGAGTTCAAGCAGTCTGCATCGGTGGCGTTCCTGGCTCGCATCACTGGAATGAGCCTCAAGCACGCCTACTGGCTCGCGGTGGTGCTGAACTTTGCAGCGGTTTCCATCGCAATCTTCTGGTTTGCGAAAAAATTTCTGCCGGGCATGTTCCGCGACCGTACGGCTGCGATCCAGAAAGCGATCGAGGAAGCGCGCAAAGCGAGCGCGGACGCCAATCGTCGGCTGTCCGAAATCGAGGCGCGGCTCTCAAAGCTCGACGTGGAAATCGGCAGCATGCGCGCAGCAGCCGAAAGAGAAGCCCTGGCGGAAGAGCAGCGCATCAAGGCCGCAGCCGAGGAAGATACGCGCAAGATCATTGAATCAGCCGAGCAGGAAATCGCTGCCGCCGCCAAACAGGCACGCCGGGAACTGACTGCATATGCCGCAGATTTGGCCGTCTCCCTCGCCCAGAGGCAGATACACGTGGATGCTGCGACTGATCAGGTTCTGGTGCGCAGCTTTGCGGACCAGCTTTCGGGGATGAATCCCAGCGACGCCAAGCTAAAGACTGGGACAAAGAGGGGTCAGTAAAAGATGGCCTCCGTGACCAGCACCTACGCGCGCGCCTTTGTGGATGTAGTCCTCGATAAAAGGCTCGACGCGACCAAAATTCTGCAGGAACTGCACGCATTAGACGCCTTGCTGGCCGAGCACAAGGATCTGCGCCGCATCTGGGAGAATCCGGCGATTCCCGCCCAGCAGAAGCGCAATCTGCTGGATGCGATTGTGGCGCACGAAGGGATTTCCTGGCCAGTGCGGAATTTCCTGGCGGTGCTGATGGATCACCGGCGCGTTCAGTTCTTCGAACGGATCATCGATGCTTTCGAACAGGAATTGAATCAGCGCCTGGGATTTGCCGAAGCGGAAGTCACCAGCGCTCGCGAGTTGAACGATGCGGAAAAACGTGCGCTGGAAACACAGGTGGAGAAGCTGACTGGCAAGAAGGTCAGGGCGCGCTACTCGCGCGACAGATCAATCCTGGGTGGAGCGATTATCAAGGTCGGCAGCACGATTTATGATGGCTCCGTGCTGGGCCAGCTACACAAGATACGGGAGCAGTTGGCGGGGAGTTAGCCGTTAGCTTTTCGCTTTTAGCGGTTAGCTTTGGGGTCACTTGCGGGCTAAAGTTACTGGAGCTAATAGCTAGTGGCTAACGTCCGCGAGCCGACTCGGAATCAAAAAACAAATTGCGACTGGCAAACTGAACTTATGGCGCAAATCAAAGCAGACGAAATCACCCAACTGATTCGTGAGCAGATCGAGAACTACGAATCCAAAATCGCCGTTGATGAAGTCGGTACCGTCATCACCCTCGGCGACGGCATTGCTCGCGTGTATGGCCTGGACAAGGTCATGGCCGGCGAACTGCTCTCCTTCCCGCACGGCGTCGCGGGCATCGCCATGAACCTGGAAGAAGATCAGGTCGGCGTTGTGTTGCTTGGTGAATACACCGAAATCAAGGAGGGCGACGAGGTCAAGCGCACTGGTCGCATCATGAGTGTGCCGGTAGGCGACGCCCTAATCGGTCGCGTGGTCAACTCGCTCGGCCAGCCGATTGACGATAAGGGTCCAATCGCCACCGATAAATTTATCCCGCTGGAGCGTCTGGCGCCGGGTGTCATCGCTCGCCAGCCGGTGCGCGAGCCCATGGCTACTGGACTCAAGGCCATCGACAGTATGATCCCGATCGGTCGCGGCCAGCGTGAGTTGATCATCGGCGATCGGCAGACCGGCAAGACCGCAGTCGTGCTCGACACCATCATCAATAACAAGGGCAACGACCTGATCTGTATCTACTGTGCCATTGGCCAAAAGCGGTCTTCAATTGCGCAAGTGGTAAAGATCCTCACCGACGCCGACGCCATGGATTACACCATTGTGGTCGCCGCATCGGCATCGGAGCCCGCGCCCATGCAGTACATTGCACCGTATGCGGCGTGCGCCATGGGCGAATACTTCCGTGACAGCAAGCGTCACGCGCTCTGTATTTATGATGACCTCTCGAAGCACGCGGCCTCCTATCGCGAGATTTCGCTGTTGTTGCGGCGTCCGCCGGGACGCGAAGCGTATCCTGGAGACGTTTTCTATCTCCACTCGCGTTTGCTGGAGCGCGCAGCCAAACTTAGCGACAAAAATGGCGGCGGTTCTCTAACCGCGCTGCCCATCATCGAAACCCAAGCAGGTGACGTTTCGGCTTATATTCCGACGAACGTAATCTCGATCACCGACGGCCAGATTTATCTCGAAACCGACCTGTTCAACTCGGGCGTGCGCCCGGCAGTGAATGTTGGTCTCTCGGTCAGCCGCGTAGGCGGCAACGCTCAGATTAAGGCCATGCGCCAGGTTGCTGGCACGTTGAAGTTGGAACTCGCGCAGTACCGCGAACTGGCTGCTTTCGCGCAATTCGGTAGCGACCTCGACAAAGCCACGCAGGCCCAGTTGAACCGTGGCCAGCGGCTGGTCGAAATCCTGAAGCAGGACCAGTTCTCACCTTTGCCGTTTTCCAAACAGATTCTCATTATCTTTGCTGGAACCGGTGGCTTCCTGGATGACTTGCCGGTGGAGCAAGTTCGAGCCTTTGAGATGGAGTTGTACAAGTTCGTCGATACCACAAATCCTGGACTGTTGCGCACGATCATGGAAAAGAAAGTCCTGGACGACAGCTTGAAGCAGGAGATGACGAACGTCATGCACGAATGCAAGCAGCAGTTTGTTGCCGCGCGCCAGGCGGCCGCGACAGCGAAGTAGCCAGCCGGCATTTAGCCCTTGGCACTTGCATTTAGCCATTACAGGTTATCCCGGAATCCTTTAGGCTGAATGCTAACGGCTAATTGCTAATTGCTTAGCAAGGAGCGCAGACGGCCAAACAATGGCAAATGTTCTCGATATCCGCCGCCGCATCCGCAGCGTAATCAACACACGGCAGATCACCAAGGCCATGAAGATGGTCTCTGCGGCCAAGTTGCGCCGTGCCCAGGAGCGTGCCCTGGCCGCACGTCCGTATGCGCAGATGCTCACCAGTGTGCTGAAGTCGCTAGTTTCGCGAGCGGAGATCTATGATCCGCAAACGGGCGAGCCGCGGCATCCTCTGCTGGCGCAGCGCCAAGAGAACAATATCCTGCTGATCGTCGTCACCGGCGACAAGGGTCTGGCTGGCGCCTTTAACACCAATATCCTGAAGGCCGGCACGCGCTTTCTAGACTCGAAAACTGAGAAGAACGTGGATATTGAAGCGATCGGCCGCAAAGGACGGGACTTTCTTCGCCGCCGCTTCCCGCTAGTTGCGAAGGACGTCGAGCGGGGAAGTGCTGAGGGTTTGCAGCATCCGGAAGCAGCGCAGCCTCACGAGCGACCTCATTCACGGGAGCGCGCCGGTGCAGTGCAGATCGTGGGGGAGCACGTCGGCGTTCTGAGCAAGCTGGAGTTCAGCCAGGCGAGCGACTTGGCCGAGAGCGTCATCAAACGCTATAGCGAAGGTGGCATCGATTCTGTGTATCTCGTACACAACGAGTTCAAATCCGTCATCGCACAGCGCTTGGTCGTGGAGCAGATCCTGCCCATCGAGCAGATCGGGGCGGCAGCGGTTCGCCAAGCCGAAGAACTGAGCCAGAAAGAACGAGAGCAGGCCATCAAGGCGGCGCAATCAGCAGGGGTGGGAATGCGGCGCACAGATCGCTCAGTCGACGTCGAGGCAACCCGGTTTGGTTCCGCGCCGGTGGACTACATTTACGAGCAGCCCCCAGGTGAGCTGTTCAACGCGCTCCTGCCCAAGTATGTAGGTATTCAG
>WNFA01004156.1_pt1 | contig 12520 bp, 11 predicted proteins | sample 5400481 | NCBI WGS metagenome assembly WNFA01 (sample SAMN13153340, study PRJNA577476) | soil metagenome | isolation source: 120 cm saprolite under Douglas fir tree site 2 hole 1 replicate 2 | place: USA:California | collected 2015-04-18
TGCTTCATCAGACTCCCCACACCTGCCTGACAGTATAAAGAACAACCGCTACCGCCACTGCCACTCCGAACGGTACCTTGAGGGATTCCGGGTTATCCAGCGAAACCTCCGGGCCGGGCAGGTGAAGCGTAAACAGTGCAGCCAGCATGCGTCCGACGTTGCGAAGGGTTTGACCAACCCGCCTTTTCCAGACGACAAGGACGAGAGCCATCGCCCCCGCTACCAGGATCGTTGCCACCAGCACTGCAATCAGCCGTGGCGGTCCCAGAAAGGCTCCCAGCGCCCCTACCAACTTCCAGTCTCCTCCGCCCAGGCTGCGTATCAAAACGAATGGCAGCAAGAGTCCCAGGCCCAATCCCGCGCCCAGAAGCGATTCTTTGGCCCCAGCCCATCCCAGAGCTAGGGAGTTGGCCACAATTCCCAGCAGCAGGGCCGGAACCGTCAGCCAGTTGGGGATACGGCGGGAGCGCCAGTCGGTCCATCCGGCGAGCACGGCAGGAATTGTCGCCAACATCCAAACCCCCTGTTTCAGCATCGGCTCAGCCACGCGGGTCGGGCGCGCACGCGGGTCGGGCGCGCAGAAAAACCAGCCGGATTTTGGCATTTGGGGTGGCCATCCGAATGTCCGGAACTGGCGGCCGGGGAGGGTCAAAACCAGCCTCAAGAGCGGATTATGCGCGGTTAATGCCCCCAAGTCAATGTGAAGAAAAGGGGGTCGTAGCGCCGGCGTCCCACCCGCCGTCGCGAGGGGGTCCCTTCGGCTTCGCTCCGGACAGGCTCGCCCTCGCAAGTTGAGCTCAAAGAAAAAGGCCCGAGTTATCGGGCCTTCTTTGAATGACTTAAGCGAACCGCAGCGGCTGAAGCCGGCTTAATTCTCCGGAGCTTACGGCACGACTAAAGTCGTGCCCCTCCCAAATCGCAGCTAGGCCTGACTTCCGTTACTGGCTCAACGGGTGCCCGCTGCCACGCTCTGCCACCACCCGACGCGCATTTTCCGCCAGTGTCTTGGCCTGCGGCAGAAGCTCCAGAGCCTTGGTCACCTGCGGATCGGTTTCAGCCCGTACTTTCAGGCCTTCTTCCTGGCCAAACACGTCAACGAACACTTCGCTCTTGATGTTGGACCGTACCCAGGCGTTATTTTCCAGCAGGTCCGCCTCGGTGTATGGAACCTTTTCGTCATCCATGAACTTGCGGAAGTCCTGCAACACCGCGTCGTCTGCCTCAAAGCCTTTGCCGGGGTGATGGGTCACGGCATAGTGCTTGGCGAAATTGAAGAACGCGTAATGCTGCAGCAGCGTGTCCTGGAAGTGATTGCTCTTGACCTGGGCAATCTTGACGTCGGGCGTGATCCCGCCGCCGCCGTAGACGGTGCGGCCGCTGTCGGTGAGTTTCACTTCGCGGTTGGCGTAGTTCTCGGCGTCTTCTTTCTCGCGGTTGAAGTAATAGTCGTAGAGGGAGACGTTGGAGTAATCGCGCTGGATCAAACGCATGCTGGGGGTGTAGTACTTGGCCGTAGTCAGGGCCAGTCCGGTATTTTCCGAGAGTGGATAGACAGTTTGCACCAGGCCCTTGCCGAAGGTGGTTTCGCCCGCGATCAATCCGCGGTCATGATCCTGAATCGCGCCGGCCACGATTTCCGCCGCCGAGGCGGTTCCCCGATTCACCAGCACCACCAGAGGGTATTCCTTGCCGCCGTTGCCATGTGCCGCGGTATAGCGCTTCTCCTGAGAAGCGCGTCCATGGTGGGAAACGATCAGTTGTCCCTTGCGCAGAAACTTGTCGGCCACGCCCACGCCTTCGTTCAGCAGGCCGCCGGGGTTCTGGCGCAAATCAAGGATTAGACCCTTAAGGTCGCCCATCTGGTCGAGCGCGTCGGCAACTTCGTGTTCCGTGGTCTCGTTGAATCCGGACACGTGCATATAGCCGATGCCGGGCTTGATCAGGAAGTGCAGATCGACGCTGTAACGCGGAATTTCATCGCGCACCACGGCGAATTCGAGCGGCTTGTCCGCGCCTTCGCGCAAAATCGTGATGTGGACCGTGGTGCCCTTGGGCCCTTTGAGCAGGTCGGCCACGTCCCCGGTAGTCATGTTGTCGGTGGGCTTGCCATCGACCGCAGCGATGATGTCGCCGGGCCGGATGCCGGCGCGATACGCCGGAGTTCCAACAAAGGGCGCAATAACGATGACTTTATTGTTGCGTGGACCGACCGTCATACCCACGCCGTAGTACTTACCGCGCTGATCTTCGCGCAGCAGCGAATACGCCTTGGGGTCAAAGAAATTCGAGTGCGGATCGAGCACGTGCAGCATGCCCGGTATGGCGCCGTTGTAAATGGCCTTGTCCGGATTTACGGGCTCGGCGTAGTTCTGCTCCACTACGTCATACACCGTGGCGAACTGACGCAGGCTGTCGCGGACGTCGGTATCCCCGCCGGGGGCGGCTGAGGGATTGATCTTCTGTCCGAAGACGATGCCGAGGAATCCGCAGGTGACCAAAATGAATACAACCAGGAAGAGTGCGCGACGAGAACTACCAACCATCGTTTTTTCCTTAGCCGGTAAATTTCGCCGGAAAGTTAGGATACCCGGGAACACCGCATGTCAGCGCAGTATAACACGCTACCAACGCCGCTCACCCCGCCTTCCGGCACTCGGAAGTAACCACCTGGTGCGATGCGGTTTATAGGTCTTCCCGTACTTCCGTTAGATGCACCAGGCAACGCTGCGGTTCCGTAGCGCCGGCGTTCCGCCGGCCCGACAGGCGGGCGCCCCGACCGCCAGAAACGGCGCGAAGTCCGGGTGGGCGAGCACATCTCGCCCAGGTTCGGCGATGGAGCGACGGGCGTCCACGCCCGTCCGGTCTGGCCTTTGCGCTGGCGAGCGTGGACGCTCGCCAGCTACACAGGTCTAACACTTTTGAAACTGGATGCCTCCGATTGCTGGCAATTCACTCCGGCAGTATCATGGAAGCTATGAACCTGGGTTTTCCCGAGATGATTTTTCTGTTCCTCTTTGCCCTGATCCTGTTTGGGCCCAAGAAATTGCCCGAGATTGGCCGGCAGATTGGCCGCGCGCTGAATGAATTCAAGCGCGCGTCGAACGAATTCAAAGCGCAAATCGAAGCAGAGATTGCCCAGATCGATGTGGAAAATAACCGCCAGACCATCCTGCCCCCGGCCCAGGCGCCGGCAGGATCGGTAGCTTCCGGCGGCCGGGCCCCGGCCGAAATCTCCGCAGGCGAGATTTCGCCGCCTCAGACTTCGTCCCTCGAAATTTCACCACCCCAGATTTCGGCACCCGAGATTCTGCCACCCCAGACCACTTCTCTGGCCAAGGCTCCCGATGCCTGAAATGGCAGGCGAGCTTCCTCCCGCCGAAGAGTCACGCGACGGATTGACTGCCATGAGTTTCCTCGATCACCTCGAGGAACTGCGCCGCCGCCTCATCTATTCCATACTTGCAGTGACGGTCGGTTTTTTTGCCTGCTGGAACTACCACGAATTCATCTTTGGCTTCGTGCAACGGCCCATCATGGATGCCCTCCACCGTAACGGGATGGCCGAAAAACTGGTCTATCTCAACCCCACCGAGCCCTTCAATCTTTACTTGAAGGTGGCGGCCCTGGCCGGTTTGTTCGTGACCTCACCCTTTGTGCTCTATCAGGTCTGGATGTTCATTTCACCCGGCTTGTATCGTCACGAGAAGCGCTACGTATTTCCCTTCATGTTTTCGACCGTCTTCCTGTTTCTGGCGGGAGGCGCCTTCGCTTACAAGATGGTGTATCCGGCGGCACTCACCTTCCTGATCGACTACGGCAAACAGTTCCAACCGATGATCACGATCGGCGAATATACCGATCTGTTTCTGACCATCATGATCGGGATGGGGGCCATTTTCGAAATGCCCATCCTGGTTTTCTTTCTGGCGCTGATGGGCATCGTCAACGCCGGCTGGATGTGGCGCAATTTGCGGTATTCGATTCTGGTCATCTTTATCATCGCAGCCATCATCACGCCGACCACCGACATTCTGAACATGTGTATTTTCGCCGCGCCCATGGTGGCGCTCTATGTTCTCAGCATCGGAATCGCGTGGCTGGTGCATCCTAAGCAACGTAAAGCGCGCCAGGCAAGAAAGAGCGATGACAAACAATAACCACGTGGGGACAGCTGCCCCCGGCTGTCCGGTCGAGCGCGGCTCGGCGGGCGATCGAACGCCGCGTTGCGAGGGCGGGACGCCCTCGCGACAGCCGGCGGGACGCCGGCGCTACCGGTTGTTTGCCGTTTTGCTGGGCTTGGCGGTTTGCGTCCAGGGGGCCTCAGCGGAGTCGTTCAATGCCGCCCGGGCGATGCAATACACGCGCGAGGTGGTGGCCTTCGGCCCGCGTCCCATCGGCAGTGCCAGTCACAAGAAGCTGGAGAACTACATCCTCAATCACCTGAAGGGTGACAGGGTGGAAGACGACGCCTTCACCGCCGACACTGTCGAAGGCAAGTTCCCGGTACGCAACATTATTGCGAAGTTTCCGGGCACGCGCGACGGGGTGATCGTCATCGCCGGCCACTATGACACCAACTATCCGCTGCGCAACACTGGCTATGTGGGGGCCAACGACGGCGGCTCGTCAACCGCTATCCTGCTGGAATTGGCCAACCAGTTTCGCGGAAAAAAACGCGAAGGCTACAGCATCTGGCTGTTGTGGACCGATGGAGAAGAAGCCGTAAGGCAGTGGAGTGCTACCGATAGCCTCTACGGCGTTCGCCACGTGGCCGAAAAATGGCAGCAGGACGGCACGCTGAAAAACATAAAAGCATTCCTGTTGGCTGACATGATTGGCGACGCCGACCTGAATGTGGAGCGCGACTCCGACTCCACTCCGTGGCTCGAGGATCTTGTATATCAGGCAGCTTCAAACCTAGGCTACCAGTCGCATTTCTTCGGGCGGACGATACCGGTAGCAGATGACCACCTGCCCTTCGTCCAGCGCGGCGTGCCCTCTGCCGACCTGATCGATCTCGAGTACGGCTACGGCAACGTCTTCCACCACACTCCGCAAGATACGTTGGACAAACTCAGCCCGAAGAGTATCGAGATCGTAGGTCTAGTGATCCTGGAGACGGTGCGTCTGCTGGACAAAAAGTAAGGCGGCCGTTGGTCATTGGTCGATGGTCTTTGGCAAAGTCGTCATCACTCTTTTCTCAGACTTTGCATCGCCCGACGGTCTGCGGTCAAAGACCAACCCAGGACCGGCGTCCATCTTTGCTCGGGCCCAACGACCAACGGCCATCTTTGCTCTTTTCCCGCTTTTCATTTCTAATGCCGCATCATGCGACGACGATTGTGCCTTCTTCTTCTCCTCGCCATTCCCCTGTGCACCGCCTTGGCGCAGGATGCGGCTGATCGGGTCATCACTGAAGCGCTCAAGGCATCTGCCCTCGAAATTAACCTGCATCGCTTGACGGACGAAGTTGGCGGCCGGGTTCCGGGCACGCCTGCCATGCAGCGCGCCGTCGACTGGGGCGTGGCCGCTTTCAAAGCCGCCGGCGCCGACAGCGTTCACACTGAGAGCTTCACCCTCCCGGCCTCCTGGGCGGAAGGTGCCACCGAGATGTTCGTCATCGCGACCAGCCCCGGGGACAAGGCGGAAGCGAATGCTAGTACTGAAGACCTGACATCGCGCTCCATCCCGCTGGCGCGCTTCCGGGTTCGCGCCGTATCGATTGCCTGGGCTCCCGCGCTGTCACTGCAGCGGCATGTGCGCGTGATCGACGTCGGTCAGGGCACGGCCCAAGATTTTGCGCACGCGGGCAACGTAGCTGGTGCACTGCTCCTGGTGCACTCGGAAGAAATGAAGACGTGGGAGGACCTCTTCGCCGAGTATCTACGCGCCCCCGGCATCATTGACCGCGCGGTTGCGGGCAAAGCTCTGGCGATTGCGTTCCAGTCCACTCGCCCCAACGATCTTCTCTATCGCCACACTAACTCGAAAGAGGGCGAACTGGACCGCCTTCCCATGGTCCTGGTGGCACGCGAGGACGCGGGGCGCATGGCGCGCTTGCTGGCGTCCGGGCAAACTCTCTACGCCGATCTCTCCATCCCCAACCGCGTCGGCGGCCCGGGCACCGCGGCCAATGTCGTGGCTGAGCTTCGCGGCAGCGAGAAACCGGATGAAATAGTCATTCTGGGCGCGCATCTGGATTCATGGGAATTGGGAACGGGCGCGCTCGATAACGGCTGCAATGCTGCGCTGGTGATCGATGTGCTGCGCGCCATCAAGGCATCCGGCGTGCGCCCTCGACGCAGCATTCGCTTCATTCTTTTTTCAGGGGAGGAAGAAGGGATGGTGGGCTCGAGGGCCTACACGGTCGCCCACAACGCGGAGTTGGACAACACGGCGGCGGTCGTGATCCTCGATGCCGGCATCGGACGAGTCACCGGTTTTTCGCTCGGCGGCCGACGTGACATCGTCGATGCCGCCACTGCGGTGGTTGCTCCGCTGAAGCAATTCGAGGCTACAACTCTCACTACCGACGCCGAGTGGGGCACCGACAACTTTGATTTCCTGCTGCAAGGCGTGCCGACGTTTGTTGCCAATCAGCAGGAGTACAACTACCTGCTCAACTACCACGCCATGTCCGATACCTTCGATAAAGTCGATCTGGTCCAACTGAAGAAACACGTTGCCGAAGCGGCTGCATTGACTGTCGGCCTCGCCAACTCTCCTGTGCGGCCCGGCCCGCGCCTCCACCACGCTCAGATTGAGCAGACCCTCCGCGAAACCCATCTGGATGAGCAGTTGAAAACGCTCGGTGTGTGGGATGGCTGGGAAACCGGCAAGCTGGGACGAAAGGATTAGGATTGTTCAATCAGGAATCTGACACGGGACTCCATTGATCCTCTTCTGGATACTATTCAATCTCTTTGTCGCGGCAATGCTGGTGCTCGACCTGGGCGTTTTCCATCGTCGCGCGCATACGGTAAAGTTCCGTGAAGCTCTCGCGTGGAGCGTGGTGTGGATCGCGCTGGCCGCCGTGTTCGCGGTCGTGATTTATTTCTGGCACGGCCGTACGCCATCGCTGGAATTCGTCACGGGATACGTGATCGAACTCTCCTTGAGCGTCGATAACCTCTTCGTCTTTCTCCTGATCTTCCGCTATTTCCAGGTGCCCCCGGTCCACCAGCATAAGGTCCTGTTTTGGGGGATTCTGGGGGCATTAATCATGCGCGCGGTTTTCATCGCGGCAGGTGTGGGTCTGATTCAGAGATTCCACTGGATCGTCTATGTCTTCGGCGCGTTTCTGGTATATAGCGGCGTCAAGCTGTTCCGCCAAGGCGAAGCCGAAATCCATCCCGAGAAGAACCCGGTTCTGCGCCTGTTCCGTCGCTGGGTGCCGGTGACGAAAGATTATGAGGGCAACAAATTCTTCATTCGCCGACCGGGCCTCTTTGCGACCCCGTTGTTTGTAGTGCTGGTTGTGGTCGAGACCAGTGACCTGCTCTTTGCCGTCGATTCCATTCCTGCCATATTGTCCATCACCCGCGACGCATTCATCGTCTACACCTCAAACGTCTTCGCTATTCTCGGCTTGCGCTCGATGTATTTCGCGCTGGCAGGAATGATGGAAATGTTCCGCTACTTGCACTACGGGCTGTCCCTGATACTGATGTTCGTGGGAGCGAAAATGCTCGCATCGCATTACTACGACATCCCAACCGCCATTGCCTTGGGAATCGTCGCGGGAGTCCTGCTCGTTTCCGTCCTGGCATCGCTGGCGCACCCGAAGAAGACGGCGACAAGCTAGAACTCAGGCGTCTCCTGAGAATGTGTGGGGGCGGGTCTCAGACGCGCCCAGGCTGGGCAAAGCCCGGCAGTCTGTTTTAGTTTGCAGCGCTATAAACCTAGGCAAACCGGATTTTCTCGCCCGTAGCCACCGAGTGCTTCAGAAATTTGGCGTCGTCATGAGCCGGGAAATCCATACGATAATGCGCCCCGCGGCTCTCTTCCCGCGCTAGTGCAGAACGCGCAACCAGCGTGCCGGCGGCATGAATGTTCGCGGCTTCATAAGCCCGCCGCGTCTTGGGATGAGACACGCGTGAGCTCAGGCTGTGCAGTTTATCGAGAGCTCGTGTGAGGCCACGGCGCTCGCGCACGATGCCCACATCCTGCCACATCAGGTCCTGGATTTCCTTCACCAGTTCCTCTACGCCCGCATCTACCGGCCCGTTTGAGTAGGCAGAGCGCGGCTTGCTTTCCACCTTGGCTGGAGGGCGGCGCAGTTCATCGCGCATCTTGCGCCCAGCTCTGGCTCCGAAGACCACGCCTTCGAGCAGGGAATTGCTGGCTAAACGATTGGCCCCATGCACGCCCGTCGCAGCCGCCTCACCTGCTGCGTACAGCCCGGGAAGCGTGGCGCGGCCTTCCAGATCGGTGCGGACTCCGCCCATCGCGTAATGCGCTGCCGGGCGGATCGGAATCAAGTCGGTTGTGATATCGATGTTGTAGCGCATGCAGGTGGCGTAAATCCTGGGAAAGCGCTTTTCCAGGTGCGATGCCTCCAGGTGCGTGAGATCCAGATAGACCACTGGATCCTTCGCCCGGCTGACTTCCATTTCGTGAACGATTGCTCGGGCCACCACGTCGCGTGGCGCTAGTTCCGCCATGGGATGGTATTTCGGCATGAAGCGGAACATCTCACCGTTGCGCAGGTAGGCGCCTTCGCCGCGCAATGCTTCCGAGATCAAAAAGCGCGGCGCATTTTTCAGATAGAGCGCGGTAGGGTGGAACTGGATAAACTCCATGTCGCCAATTTCCGCGCCCGCGCGATAGGCCATGGTCACGCCGTCTCCGGTCGCCACCGGCGGATTGGTGGTGTTGCGATAAAGTTGTCCCAGGCCTCCGCTGGCCAGCAACACGGCCGAGGCGGTCATCTGCGTCGTCTCGCCGGTGCCGCCGATCAGGTGAATGCCGCACACCCGCCCGCCCTCCACTCGCAACTCGGTGGAGAACTCGAACTCGCAGACGGAAATATTCGGCAGCCTCTTGGCCTTGGCGTAGAGCGCGCGAAGAATTTCGCGGCCGGTAGAATCGCCGTGAGCATGCAGGATGCGGTTGCGGCTATGTGCGCCTTCCCGCCCGAAGGTAAGTTTCGTGCCTTCCCGGTCGAACTCGGTGCCCCAGCGAATCAGCTCTTCAATGCGCTCCGGAGCTTCTTCCACCAGCACGGTCGCAGCCGCCACATTGCACAGCCCATCCCCGGCATTCAGCGTGTCCTGCAGATGAAGGCCGATTTCATCTTCGTCGCTGAGCGCGGCGGCAATCCCGCCTTGCGCCCACTGCGTGGCGGAATCGGTGACCTCCCGCTTGGCCAGGACTACGACCCGGCCGGCGGTGGCCAATTCGATGGCGGCCCGCAGTCCGGCCACGCCCGCACCAATTACGACGAAGTCAGTCTCGGCTGGCGCGCACTTCATAAACGGCAAATGTTATCACGCTGGTGCGGCCCACGCCCTTGCCTGCCATGCCGCTTGGATTATGATGACAAGGCATGACTCGAGTGACCATCGCGGTTCCCCCACGTCCCTACGACGCGGTAATCGAAAGCGGCCTGCTGCAAAAAGCAGGCGAAAGACTGCGCGAAGTGTTCGGCGGTGTTAGTGTGGCCGCGGGCGACTCGGCCGCGGGCACGAGCGTATTCGTGATCACAGTTCCGCCCGTCCGCCGCAAGTGGGGCAAGAAGCTGATGGCCTCCCTCACCGCCGCGGGCTTCTCCGGACAAGTCATCGAAATGCCTGACGGCGAGCGCCATAAAAAACTCCCCACAGTGGAAAAGCTCTCCGAGCAGTTGAGCCGTGCGGGAGCGGATCGAAACTCCATCATCATTGCCCTGGGAGGAGGAGTGGTCGGCGACGTGACCGGCCTGCTGGCGTCGCTCTACATGCGCGGCGTAGACCTGGTGCAAATCCCGACCACCGTGCTGGCGCAAGTGGACGCCTCCATCGGCGGCAAAACCGCCGTCAACCTGCGCGCTGGGAAGAATCTGGTCGGAACATTTCATCATCCGCGCGTGGTATTGATCGATCCTGCAGTCCTCGCGACTCTGCCCGAGCGCGAATTCCGCGCCGGCCTCTATGAGGCGCTGAAGTGCGGCGTGATCGGCAAACCGGAGCTGTTTCGCGCTTTGGAAAGCGTTGATGTTAAGAAATTACGTCGCGACCCGGCCAAACTGGAATGGGTGATCGCAGAATCGGTCAAGCTGAAAGCCGAAGTGGTTTCGGCCGACGAGCGCGAGAATGGCCTGCGTCGCGTGCTGAACCTCGGCCATAGCATCGGCCACGCGCTCGAAGCCCAAAGCGAATACCGGCACTTCCTGCACGGCGAGGCGGTTGCCTGGGGAATGATTGCGTCCGCCAAAATTGCCGCCACAGTCGACAGAATCGACCATGTCACCGCTGGCCGCATCACAGATGCAGTGCGCGGGCTGGGCCCCTTGCCGAAAGTTGAAGCGCAAAGCCGAAGCATCTTGCGCCTGCTCAAGTCGGACAAGAAGACGCGCAACGGGGTAGTGCATTTCGTGCTGCCGCGGGAGATCGGCAAAGTGGAAATCGTAAACGACGTGCCCGAACAGGCCGTCATCGAAGCCGTGGACGAGCTGCGCCGCCTCTCCAGCTAGAAGAGTGTGTGGCGGCGGGCGACTCGCCCGCCCGGTACGAGCAGGGCTTCAATCAAATTGAACGAGTCTATAAAATCCGCGGTCATCGGCGCCGCCCCAGAGGGTGCCACCGACCAGCAGTCGTCCGCACGGGCGGTGCGCGAGATGTTTACCTCCATCGCGCCGCGCTACGATCTGCTGAACCATGTCCTCTCTTTCAACATCGACCGGCTGTGGTGGAGAAAAACGGCGGGCACCTTTGCTCACATCCTTTCCCATCCGGAGGCGCAGGTCCTCGACTTGTGTTGCGGCACGGGCGATATGACATTCGCCTTGCGCCGCCAGGCAGGGAAGTCTTCTCCGACCATCCTGGGCGCCGACTTTTCTCATGCCATGCTGCAGCGGGCGAGCAGCAAATCGGCGGGCACACCATTACGCTGGATCGAGGCCGACGCCCTGCGCCTGCCTTTTCCTGACGGACATTTCGATCTCGTCACCTCAGCCTTCGGATTCCGGAACCTGGCCAACTACGATGCCGGCCTGCGCGAAATCATGCGCGTGCTGCGTCCCGGCGGAGAATGCGGGATTCTGGATTTCGGCGAACCCCAAGGCGCGGTCGGAAAGTTTTACCGAATTTATTTCAAACACGTGCTGCCCGCGATGGGCACCCTCATTTCTGGCGTGAAGGGACCGTACGCGTATCTGCCTGCTTCCGTAGCGCGTTTCCCTGCGCCGAACGAGATGCTGCAACGCATGCGGCAAATCGGTTTCTGCGAAGCGTCCTGGAGCCCGTACACCTTCGGCATCGCTGGATTGTACCGAGCAAAAAAGTAGCCGCCACAGGCCACGTGGGGGCGCACGCCCCTGTCCGCCCTGGCCGAGCGAAGCTCGGCAGTTTTCCGTACAACCATGCGAGGGCGAGACGCCCTCGCGACAGCCGGCGAGACGCCGGCGCTACCTGGTTCGAGTCCGAGCCAAACCGCCGCCGAGCCCAGGCTCGGCGGGACAGCCGAGAGCCCGCCCTGAGCGCAGTCGAAGGGGCGGCTGTGCCTACATGTTCTTTACCCGCGGTCGTATGCCCACTGCAAACCTTTTATGTCAATCTTGTCCATCTGAAGCATGGCGTGCATGACCCTGCTTGATTTTTCAGCATCTTTGTCGTTCAACATTGTTCCTAAAGCGGAGGGAATAATTTGCCACGACAGACCATACTTGTCTTTCAGCCAGCCGCATCTTTCTTTTTTCCCGCCCTCAGAAAGCTTCTCCCACAGGTCGTCCACTTCCTCTTGCGTCTCACAGTTCACGAAGAACGATATTGCGGGCGAGAAGGTGAATTGCGGGCCACCGTTCAGGGCAAGAAAGTCTTGCCCATCAAGTTGGAAGGTCGCGGACATTACCGTCCCCTTCGGACTGGGCCCGGCTTCGCCGTATCGAGTAACGCGCCCAACCTTGGAATTCTTGAAGATGGAAACATAGAAATTCATGGCCTCTTCGGCTTTGCCGTCAAACCACAGAAACGGGGTGATTTTGTGCATATCGTTTCTCCACATTGCTTGTTAAGTTGACCCCTGCCATTTGCGGTGCAGAACTCCGCCCAGCCAGGATTGCGGCATCGCCAGCGCCGTGAGTGCAATTGGATACCACTCGTGCCCGACCACGTCCGCGCGCCCCCATGTCGCCACAACCCCCACAATGCCCAGGACTGTGCCGACGCCGCCGAGCGCCAGGACGTGCTGCATGGGGCGGTTCGGCGCCAGCCACGCCGTGACGTAGCTGCCCGCGACGCCGTAAACCGCGCGATAGGCCGTCGCCAGCAAGAGGAGGGCGTCACTCATCGGCTGGCTCGACGATGGGAAGACCCCCGTTGCC
>WNFA01010424.1_pt1 | contig 12519 bp, 12 predicted proteins | sample 5400481 | NCBI WGS metagenome assembly WNFA01 (sample SAMN13153340, study PRJNA577476) | soil metagenome | isolation source: 120 cm saprolite under Douglas fir tree site 2 hole 1 replicate 2 | place: USA:California | collected 2015-04-18
AAGAACAAAGCGCAACAACGCGCACCCGACGGCAAACGAGGTAGCGCGCGAAACCGTTGCGGCGCAAGGACTTCCGCACGGCAGGCGCTAGGAATGAAACAGGCTGGAAAGCCCTCTTGGCCGCATGTGAGGCAGGCGCTCTAACCAACTGAGCTATGCGACCGCGGTGGAACCGCTCGTCCGGTCGGACCGGCCCCTCCTACTCGACCGGAACTTGAGCGTCAACGCCGAGCTTCACTCGGCAGGCCCGACCGTAGCGCCGGGGCATGCGGGGCCTCGCCGCGGTGAAGCTCGTGGTCGCGACGGTCCTTCGCGCCGCGGCTGGCGACCGCCCGCCATCGCCACCCATCGAGGCGATCGCCCCGGTACCGCCGGCGGAGCACAGCGCTTGCACTACTTCGCGCGGCGTCACCACCACCTCGTCCCCGGCACCGTGACCATCAACGGCGCAGCGTCGTCCATCTGCGATCTCGACGAAAGGCGCTTCACCGACCGCGACGCCTTCGTCGCCCACCTCCGCACGGCACACCACACTGCGCCTGCGCGGATCCCGAACCTCCTCCCGGTGCGCGACGGCCGGTCTATTTGATCGGTGACCCCGACCACGGCAGACATTAACGCGCTGATTTCCCTAGTAATTATCTCGTAGATGACGCCCAGGGCCCGCGCCCCTCGGAGGTCATGCGATTGACTTTCTTTGACGCAGTGCGTAGTAAGAGAGCCGGTCCCCAACAAACAAAGCAGCGAGGAGGAGCTATTCGATGGCAGAGTCCAAGGCCCGCCTGACGTTGAAGGACGTGCGAGCATCGGTGAAGCGGATGCAGACCGAGGGCGAGAAGCTGGTGACGCGGCTGCGCCGCGATGCCCGCGCGTTCACCACGCGCAGTCGCCGCGAGACCGTGTCCAGCCTGCTGAGCGACGCGCGCAAGCTCCAGGCCGACCTGCGCAAGCGCGCCGAGAAGGCGATCGACGAGCTGGAGACCCGGCGCACGCGCATCCTGGCCACGCTCGAGGAGCGCGTGACGAGCGTCGTCGAGGTAGTGGTGAAGAGCCTGAACGTGGTGACGCAGAATGAGTTCGCCGACCTGCGCAAGCGCGTGGCCGACCTCGAACGGCGGCTCGATGCGCTCTCCAAGGAGCGCGCGGCCTGAGGCTCAAAGACGCCGGGGGCGCCCGAAGCCGCCGCCCCCCGGCGTCTCGACACGGAGACGGTCGCCGGGTTCGGCGGCGAACGTCGCCTTCGCCGCGATGCGACGTGCGCGCCCGTCGCGGATCACCCAGTCGCGCCCCGTCGCGCCGGGTGCGCCGCCGGCGAGGCCGTAGGGCGGCACGATTCTCCGCTCGGCGAGGAGCGTGACCTCGGTGGGCGCCAGGAACTCCACCTCGCGCACCACCCCGTCACCGCCACGGTGGCGCCCGCGTCCCCCGGACCCGCGCCGCACGGCATAGCGCCGGACACGCAGCGGATAGTACGCCTCCAGGGCCTCGACGGGGGTGTTCATCGTGTTCGTCATGTGCGTGTGGACGGCGGAGAGCCCAGGCCCGAGCGGGCCGGCGCCCGCACCGCCCGCGATGGTCTCGTAGTACGCGAAGCCGGCGCCCCCGAGAGCCAGGTTGTTCATCGAGCCCGCGCTCGCGGCCGGGATGCGCCCGGGCGCTGCCCGCGCCAGCGCCCGCAGAAGCACGTCGACGATGCGCTGCGAGGTCTCGACGTTGCCCCCGGCGACTGCCGCGGGGAACCGCGCGTTCACGATCGATCCCTCAGGGGCGACGATGGTGAGCGGGCGCGCCAGGCCGTCGTTGGGGGGCACGTCCTCCGCGGCCAGCGCGGTGAACACGTAGAGGACCGCCGAGCGGGTGACCGCCAGGTTCGCGTTCACGGGACCCCGCGTCTGCGGCGCCGAGCCGGCGAAGTCGACCCGTGCCCGCCCGCCGCCGATGGTGATCGCGACCGCGATCCGGAGGCGCGTCGCGCCGAGCCCGTCGTCGTCGAGCACGTCGGTCGCGCGGTAGACCCCGGCGGGCAGGTGCGCGAGGGTCGCGCGCATGAGGGTGGCCGAGTAGGCTTGCAGGCCCGCCATCTCCGCCGCCAGCCGGCGCACGCCGTGGGCCGTGGCCAGGGCGCGGAGCCGGTCGGCGCCCACCCGCAGCGCCGCCCGCTGCGCCATGAGATCGCCCTCGCGCTCGCCTGGCACCCGCGTGTTGGCGAGAAAGAGGGCGAGCACGTCCGGTACCACGCGCCCGGCGGCCACCAGGCGGACGGGTGGGAGCCGGAAGCCCTCCTGGTAGATCTCGGTGGCGAGCGGCATCGAGCCGGGCGCCATGCCGCCCATGTCGGCGTGGTGGGCGCGGTTCGCGACGTAGGCGAACGGGCGGCGTGCGCCCGGGCGGCAGACGGGGGCGACCAGGGTCACGTCGGGAAGGTGCGTGCCGCCCGCGAACGGGTCGTTCACGATCACCACGTCGCCGGGCCCCATCGTCACCCGCTCGAGCACCGCGCGCACGGCGAGCGGGGTCGAGCCGAGGTGGACGGGGATGTGCGCTGCCTGCGCGGCGAGCGCGCCCCGGGCGTCGAACACGGCGCAGGAGTAGTCCCGGCGCTCCTTGATGTTGGGCGAGAGGGCCGTCCGCCCGAGCACGACACCCATCTCCTCGGCGACACCGGCCAGGCGGTGGTGGGCGATCTCGAGCGCGACCGGGTCCATCACGCCTCGAGGAGCAACCCGCCCTGCCGGTCGACGACCACGCGCCATCCCGGCGGGACGAGCGTCGTCGCGCTGTACTCGCAGATGACGGCCGGTCCCCGCAGGCGGCATCCCGGGGTCAGGTCGTCCCGGCGATGGACCGTCGCCAGCCGGGCGCGGTCCGCGAACACGACGGGCCGCGGTGGTGCGAGCCGGGCACGCCCCGCGCGCGGCAGGGGATCAGCGGGAAGCCGCATGCGCCCGCCGCGGGCCCGTACGCGGAGCGTGACCACCTCCACGGGCCGCCGCGGGTCGGCGTGACCGAAGAGCCGTGCGTGCTGACGATGAAAAGCATGCTCCCAGCCCCGCCGATGCGGCACGGTCAGCTCGTAGGACTGCCCCTCGTAACGCACCTCGAGGAGCCGCTCGATTGCGGCCGCGAGGACTCCCTCGCGCCGGAGATCGCGCTCCGCGGCCCGCGCGAGCAGGCGGAAGCCCCTCTCCAGCACCCGCGCGGGCGGCGCGACCGCACGCAGGGTACGGCCATGGTCCCGCACCACCTCGGCCGCCAGCGTTCCCCACGCGGAGAGCAGCCCCGGCTGCCGTGGCACGTAGACGCGGCGGATGCCGAGCGCGTCGGCCAGCTCCGCAGCGTGGAGGCCCCCCGCGCCCCCGAAGGCGACCAGCGTGAAGGCGCGAGGATCGTGCCCGCGCTCGACCGTGATGACGCGCAGGGCCCGCTCCATGGTCGCGTTCGCCACCCGCACGATGCCCGCCGCGGTCGCCGCGACGGAGCGCCCGAGGCGCCGCGCGACTGGTACGATCGCCCGCTCCGCCCGCGCCCGGTCGAGGTGCATCGCACCACCCAGGAACTCCGTCTCCACCAGCCGGCCGAGCACCAGATTCGCGTCGGTCACGGTCGGCGCCGTCCCACGGCCGTAGCAGGCCGGACCCGGGTTGGCGCCGGCGCTCTCCGGACCGACGCGGAGCGCACCGCCGGGGTCGAGGCGCGCGAGCGACCCGCCGCCCGCGCCCACGGTGTGAATGTCGATCGCCGGCAGGCGCACCGGGATCCCATCGATCGCCGTCTCGCTCCGGTAGGCGAGGCCGCCGTCGACGAGGCTCACGTCGGCCGAGGTGCCCCCCATGTCGAAGGTGACGACGCGCCGGTGTCCGGCACGGCGGGCGCGCGTCGCCGCGCCGACCACCCCGGCGGCCGGTCCGGAGAGGACCGTGCGCACCGGCTCGGCGCACGCCACCGGCGCGCCGATGAGCCCGCCGCTCGACTGCATGACGCGCAGACGGCGACCCGGCAACGCGGCCGCCAGCGCGCGCACGTGCCGCGACATCAGCGGCCCCACGTAGGCGTTGAGCGTGGTGGTCGCCACGCGCTCGTACTCGCGGTACTCGCGCAGCAGCGCGTGCGCCAGCGTGACGTGCAGGCCGCGCCCGGCGAGCGCCCGGCCGAGTCGGCGTTCGTGCGCGGGGGCCGCGTAGCCGTGGAGCAGGCAGACGGCGACCGCCGTGGCGCGCCTCCGCTTCACGGCACGCACCGCGCGCGCCACCTCGCGCGGACCGAGCGTCGTCTCCACCGTGGCGTCGGCGAGCACGCGCTCGCGCACGCCGACGCGGCGGGCGCGGGGCACCAGCGGCGGGGGCCGCCGGGGCTCGAGGGCGTAGAGCTGCGGCCGCACCTGGCGGCCGATCTCGAGCACGTCCTCGAAGCCAGCGGTGGTGAGCAGCACGACGCGGGCGCCGCGCCGCTCGAGGAGTGCGTTGGTCGCCACCGTCGAGCCGTAGTGGAGACGCGCGGCCCCGCCGATCGCGCGCAGGCCGGCGCGCACCGCGGCGGCCGGGTCGCGCGGCGTCGAGCGGATCTTGAGGACGCGGAGCCGTCCGCGGACCACTGCCACCAGGTCGGTGAAGGTGCCGCCGGTGTCGACACCGACGAGGACGGGCAGGGAGGTCAGGAGGTGGGCTTCTCGCTCGTGCCGCCGGTCTTGGCCTCGGGTTTCGTCCCGGACGCGCCCTCGGTCTTGCTTTCCGACTTGGTCTCGGACTTGCCCTCGGACTTGCCCTCGGACCCAACCGAGTCCTTGCTTTCGCCCTTCTTGCCGCCGTTTCCGCTCCCGGCGCGGGCATAGTCGGTCACGTACCAGCCGCTGCCCTTCAACTGGAAGCTGGTGCTGGAGATCAGGCGCCGGACCTTGCGCTTGCAGCGCGGGCAGCGCGTCAGCGGCGGATCGGAGCCCGCGGACCCGCACCCGCTTCTCTCGCCCGCGCGCGCCCGCCTCGAGCGCGAGGTCGGCGGAGCGAACGCCCAGCAGGCGGGCGAGCAGGCGGAGCAGCTCCCGGTTGGCCGCCCCCTCGACCGGCGGCGCCGTGACCCGGACGCGGAGCGCGTCACCGTGGAGACCCGTCACGCCGGCGCGCCGGGCGCCGGGCACGACGTGCACGCGGAGTGACGCGCCCCCGGGCGTGCCCCGGAGCCAGCCGCCTTCAGACGACAGGGGACCACCCGGTCGAGGCGGCGCCGATCCGCATCGCGAGCTCGTAGAGGCTCACGACCAGCACCTGCTGCGTGAACCGGATGGCGAGGAGGAGCGCGATCGGCGAGAGGTCGAAATTCCCGATGATCAGGAATGGAAGACGCCGGCGAATCCAGAACAGCACCGGCTCGGTCACCGAGTAGAGGAAATGCACGATCGGGTTGCGCGGGTCCGGGTTCACCCAGGTGAGGAGCACGGCGATGAGAACGATCCAGAAATAGAGCCCGAGGAGGGTGTTCAGGACGCCGGCCACCGCCACGATGACCCGGCCCAGGATGAACTGCGGCATGGCCCCCCTCAGGCGGCGGCCAGCTCCCGCGCGCGCCGCGTCGCCGCCTCCACGGCGGCGATGACGGCCTCGCGGAAGTGGAGCATGTCGAGCGTGGTGAGCCCGGCCTGCGTCGTGCCTCCGGGCGAGACGACCATCTCGCGCAGCTCGCGGGACGAGAGGCCGCTGTCGGAGAGCATGGCCGCGGCGCCGCCGAGTGTCGCGTGCGCGAGCTGCGCGGCCAGGTTCTGCGGCAGCCCGCCGCGCACACCGCCCTCGATCAGGCACTCGGCGAAGAGATAGACGAAGGCGGGCCCGCTCCCCGAGAGGGCCGTCACCGCGTCGAGCAGGTCCTCGCCGGTAATCGACACCGCCTCCCCCACCGCCTTGAAGAGCTTCAACGTGTACTTGAGATCCGCCGGCGTGGCCTTCGCTCCGGGCACCGCCACCGAGATGCCCCGCCCGACGAGCGCCGGGGTGTTCGGCATGACGCGCACCACCCGCGCCTGACCCCCGAGCCCGGCCTCGAGCCGGCGCAGGGGGAACCCCGCGGCGATCGAGACGAAGAGCTTGCGCGGCGTGACCTCGCCCCGGATCTCGTCGAGCACGGCCGCCATGTTCTGGGGCTTCACCGCCAGAATGATGGTCTGCGAACCGCGCACCAGCTGGCGGTTGTCCCGCGTCACCTCGATCTTGTGCGCCCGCTTGAGCCGGCGGAGCTGCACGTCGACCGGGTCGCTCGCCCAGATGGCATGTGCGTCGATTTGCCCGGCGCGCAGCAGCCCGCGGATCAGGGCCCCCGCCATGTTGCCGGCGCCGACGAAGCCGATCTTCTTCATTAACCCTCTCCCCCTACGGAAGAGCCGGGCCGGCTCGCGCCGGGGCCACGAACTCCAAACAACGCGCGTCCGAGTCGGAGCAACGTCGCGCCCTCCTCGACCGCAACCGGGAAATCGGCACTCATTCCCATAGAGAGGTGGGGCAGTTCAACCCCGAGGCGGGTGCGGGCGCGATCCCGGACCTCGCGCAGGAGGCGGAAGTGGGGCCTGGATTCCTCCGGGCTGGCCGGCGCCGGGGGGATGGCCATCAGGCCGTCGAGGCAGAGCGCGGGTTCGGCCAGGATCGCCGCCGCGACCTCCTCCACCCGCTCGGGCGGGACACCGCGCTTGGTCCGCTCGCCGGCAACGTTCACCTGGACGAGGACGGCGAGGGGGCGGCCGGCTCGCCCCGTCTCGGCGGCCAGGGACGCCGCCAGGGCCGCCGAGTCGACCGTGTGCACCCGGTCGAAGAGGGCGACCGCGGCGCGCACCTTGTTACGCTGGAGGCCGCCGATCAGGTGCCACGTCGCCCGTGCGGCGACCGCGGCCCGCTTGCCCGCCGCCTCCTGCACGTAGTTCTCGCCGATGTCGGAGAGCCCGGCGGCGAGGGCCTCCGCGACCGCCGCGGGCGGCAGGGTCTTGGTGACCGCGACGATGCGGACCGATGCCGGGTCGCGCCCCGCCCGGCGGGCGGCATCGGCCACCACGCGCCGCACCGCCGCGACGCGCGCGGCGACGTCATCGGGCAAGGAGATGCGCCTCCTCGAGCACCCGCTCCACCTCGCCCAGCGGCAGCCCGATCACGTTGGTGAACGAGCCGTCGACGCGCTCGATCAATCCGGCACCCAGACCCTGCACGGCGTAGGCGCCCGCCTTGTCGTCGCCCTCGCCGGTCGCCACGTAGCGCTCGACGGCGCGCGCCTCGAGGGGGCGGAAGCGTACGCGGCTCAGCACCAGCCGGGCGGCCCGCACGGCGCCTCCCGGAGCGACGAGTGCGACGCCGGTCGCCACGCGATGCTCCCGTCCGGCGAGCATCGCGATCATGCGCGCGGCATCGGTCCGGTCCGCTGGCTTGCCCAGCGCGACGCCGTCGAGCTCGACGACGGTGTCGGCAGCGAGCACCCAGTCGGCCGGCCGGCGGGCAGCCACGTGGGCCGCCTTCGCGCACGCGAGGCGGGCCACCAGGTCCTCCGTCGCCTCCCCCGGGAGTGGACGCTCGTCGACTTCCGCAGGTAGGACATCGTACGAGACGCCGAGCCAGGCGAGGAGCTGGCGGCGCCGAGGCGACGCGGAGGCGAGCACGAGCACCGGCGCATGCTCCGGGGCCGATCGGACGCTGTCAAGTTGCCGGGGCGCCGGACGCATGGTACGCCGGCCGCGCCTGATGCGGCGCTCGGCGTGGTGGGTCGGCGGGATGATCGTGGTCGCCGCGTGCGCGGTGCGACCATTCGATTCGCGGCTGGTAGCCGCCTCCGCGCGGCCTCTGCCGGCGCACGGCACCGAGGAGCTGGCGGCGCTGCTCGCCGAAGGTATCCGGCAGCATCCCGTGCTCGAGGACTACGCCCTCTATTTCCAGGCGCGCGCCGCGCGGCAAGCCGGGGGCGTCCGTGACGGCCTCGCCCTCGCGCGGCGGCTGATCGCCGCCCACCCCGACAGCGTCTGGGTCGGTCCCGCCTGGCTGATGGCCGGGCGGCTCGAGCGAGCCCAGGGCGATCTCGCTGCCGCCCGCGCATCCCTCGCCGCCGCCCGAGCCGCCTTGCCCGCCGCGAACATCCGCTGGCCGAGGGCGACGCTCGATCTGGCCGAGACCGACGCCGCCATGGGCGACCCGACCTCCGCACTCGACCTGGCTCGCGAGCTGCGGCGCGCGCGCCCGCGGAGCCTGGCCGCCCGCCGCGCGCGCCGGCTCGCCGAGCGCATCCGCGCCGCCAACCCCGCGCTCCTGCTCGACCACGCCGACGAGGCGGAGACGCGACTCAAGGAGGGCGACGCCGCAGGAGCGCGAGACGAGGCAGAGCACGCGCTCGCCGCGGCGGATCCGGGCGAGCGCCCGCGCGTCCTCTGGCTGCGCGCGCAGGCCGAGCACGCCCTCGGTCTCGGCCCGGCGGCCGAAGCCACCTGTCTCGCGCTCGCGCACGACGCCCCCGATGTGCTCGGCGCCCGCGCGCTCGCTGCGGCCGCGGGCTGGCGCTGGAACGCGGACGACGACGCCGCCGCGCTCCAGCTCTACGGCGACCTGCTGCGCCGCTTCCCGGAGAGCGCGCAGGCGCCGGAGGCGCTCTACGCCATGGGGCGCGTCGCGCAGGAGGCCAGGCGCTGGGAGGAGGCCCGGGCGAACTACGCGCGTTTGGCCGCGCACTACCCGCGCGCCGAGCTGGCCGCCGAGGCGCGCTGGCGGGCGGCCTGGGTCCGCTACCTCGGCGGCCAGATGCCGCAGGCTGCCCAGGCCTTCGCCCAGCTCGCCGGCCGGAGCGGCGGCGCGGCGCGGGTCGCCGCCGAGTACTGGCAGGCACGCGCGCTCGCGCGACTCGGGCGCCGGGCGGAGGCGAACGAGCTGCTCGCGCACGTGGCCGAGCGCCACCCGCGCTCGTACTACGCCGGCCTCGCCGAGGAACGCCTCGGCCGGAGCGACGCGGCGGGCGAGCCACCCCTGACCGAGCAGACGTTTCCCTTCCCGGGCGAGCTCGCCGGCAGCCACGCCGAGCGGGCGCGCACCCTCGCCCAGCTCGGCCTCGTGCGCTTCGCGCGCCTCGAGCTCGACGCGATCCCGCCCGCCGAGGTGCCGCGCCGCCGGCTCCTCGAGGCCTACCGTGCCGTGGGTGCCGTGGGCGCCGCGCTTCGCCTCGCGCACACGATGCGGCCGCGGTCACCCGGGCCGTTGCACGAGTTCATCTACCCCCTCGGATACTGGGAGACGGTGCGCGCGGCCGCGCACGCCCACGGCGTCGACCCGCTCCTCGTGCTGGCGCTCATCCGTCAGGAGAGCCTGTTCGAGCCCGAAGCCGTGTCGCCCGCCGGCGCGCGGGGATTGATGCAGCTCCTCCCCGCGACCGCCCGCCAGGTGACGGGCGCCGACGCCGCGCGCCCGGTGCTCGAGGACATCGTGACCAACGTCGACCTCGGCACGCGGCTCCTCGCGCGCCTGCTGGCGAAGTACGACGGCTCCCGCGTGAAGGCGCTCGCCGCCTACAACGGTGGCGAGGACGCGGTCGCCAAGTGGGAGCGGCGCTATGCGGGGCGGGAGACGGACGAGTTCGCCGAGCTTATCAGCTACCGCGAGACGCGCGACTACGTGAAGGCCGTGCTGCGCAACTACCGCGCCTACCGCCGGCTCTACGCCCCGCCGAGCCCGGCGACCACCAGGCCCGGCAGCCCGCCGAAGGCACCGTTCGACATGATGGCGATGACGTCGCCCGGGCGCGCCGAGGCGAGCAGGTAGTCGCGGATCGCGGGCACGCCGTCGATCACACGCGCCGGCACCCCGCGCCGCTCGAGGTCGGCGACGATCGTCCCCGGCGCCAGCCGCTCGGCGGCCGGGATCGGATCGCTCTCCTTGGCGAACACGGCGGCGAGGACGGCCTCGTCGGCGCCCGCGAGCGCGGCCACGAACTCCTCCTGGAAGACGCGGCGGCGGCTCGTGTTCGAGCGCGGCTCGAACACGGCACGCAGGCGTCGGCCCGGGTAGCGCTCGCGCAGCGCCCCCAGCGTGCCGGCCACGGCGGTCGGATGATGGGCGAAGTCGTCGATCACGGTGACGCCGGCGGCGGTGCCCACCACCTCCTGGCGGCGGCGGACGCCACGAAACTCGGCCAGCGCCGCCGCGCCTTCCTCCCAGCCGACGCCGACCTGGTTCGCGATCAGCAGGACGCCGAGCGCGTTGCGCGCGTTGATCGCGCCCGGGGGTTGCAGCGTCACGCGGCAGACGGGGCGCGCGCCCTGGCGCACCGTGAAGTGGGTCGCGCCGTCGTCGGTGAGGTCGGTCACGCGCCACTCGTTCGCCTCGCCGAGGCCGAAGCGCTGCACCCGAGCGTGCGCGCCCGCGATCACGTCGAGGACGTGAGGAAAGTCGCCGCACGCGACCAGCGGCGCGCCCGCGGGCAGGATGGCGAGCAGCTTCCGAAACGCGCTCTTCACGTGCTCGAGGTCGCGGTAGATGTCGGCGTGGTCGAACTCGATCGCGTTCAAGAGCAGCATCGCGGGGCGGTAGTGGAGGAACTTGGCCTCCTTGTCGAAATAGGCCGAGTCGTACTCGTCGCCCTCGATCACGAACCACGGGCCGCCGCGGAGCGCGAAGCTCTGCCCCAGCCCGCGCGGCACGCCGCCTACCAGGAAGCTCGGATCGCGCCCGCTTCGCCTGAGCACCCAGGCGAGCATCGCCGACGAGGTGGTCTTGCCGTGCGTGCCCGCGACCACGAGCGGCGAGCGGCCGGCGAGGAACATCTCCTCCACCGCCCCCGGCATGGAGAGCATGCGCAGCCCGCGCGCCTCGGCCGCCTGGGCCTCGGCGTTCGTCCGCCGGACGGCGTTGCCGCACACGACCAGGTCGACGTCCGCGAGGCGCGCAGGGTCGTAGCCCGCGAAGACCGGAATGCCGAGCTCCTCGAGAAGCGTGCTGGCCGGCGGGTACACGTGCTCGTCGGAGCCGGTCACCATGTGCCCGGCAGCGCGCAGCAGCCCCGCGAGGGCGCTCATCCCGACCCCGCAGGCGGCGATCAGGTGGACCCTCATGCGCCGAGCGCCTCCATCACCGCGTCGTGCACGCGCGGCCGTACCTCGCGGATGCGCTCGTCGTCGCGGGTGGGGTGGACGCGGTTGGTCAGGAAGACGACGCTCACCGCGCGCTCCAGATCGATCCACAGCGACGTGCCCGTGAAGCCGAGGTGGCCGACGGCGCGCCGCGCCATGCGCGTCCCCGCGCTCGAGCCCGCGGGCGACGGGGTGTCCCAGCCGAGGGCCCAGGTCGAATCGGGTACGCTCGGCACGGGCGTCCAGAACTCGCGCACGACGGCGCGCGGGACGAAATCGTCCTCGCCGCGCCAGCAGGCGAGGAGGCGGGTGGCCAGCGCGTCGACCTCCGCGGCGCTGGCGAACAGCCCGGCGTGGCCGGCCACGCCGCCCATGGCCCACGCGTTGTCGTCGTGGACCTCGCCGCAGAGGATGCGCTTCCGCCACGGGCAGCGCTCGGTCGGCGCGATCATGCCGGTCACCGGCACGAGCTGCTTCAGGCGCAGCGCGGTCAGGTCGACGAACGCCGTGCCCCGCAGCCCGAGCGGGCGAAAGATGCGCTCGTGGCAGAAGCGGTCGAGCGGCTGGCGCGAGATCAGCTCTATCAGCTCGCCGAGCAGCATGAAGCCCAGGTCGCTGTACACGCTGCGCGCGCCGGTCTCGTACACGGGCCGCTCGCGGTGGATCTTCTCGTAGACCCATTCCTTGGCGCCCCGGCTGGCGACGAAGTTGAGTCGCCCCTGGCGCTCGATGCGGTCGATCTCGCGGTAGAACGGCAACCAGCCCGGGAGGCCCGAGCAATGGGCGAGAAGATGGCGGAAGGTCACGTGGGTCTTCCCGTGCACGCCGAAGTTGTGGAGGAAGCGCGTGACGCGATCGTCGAGCTGCACCTTGCCGTCGCGAACCAGCAGCATGAACGCGGTGGTGGTCGCGAGCGGCTTGGTGAGCGAGGAGAGGTCGAAGATGGTGGCCGGCTGCATCGGCGCGCGCTCGGGCTGGAGGCTCCGGCAGCCGAAGGCGGCGTGGTAGAGGACGCGTCCCGCCTGCGAGACCAGGATCACCGCGCCCGGAAATACGCCGGCGGCGGTGGCACGTTCGATCTCCTCGCCGACGCGTGCGAAGTCCACGTCAGACGACCGCCCCCTCGAGCGCGGTGAGCCGTCCGCGCTCGGTGTCGAGCAGCACCTCGATGCCGAAGGGCAGCGCCAGGTTCTCCGCCTCGGCCCCGGCCGGCGCGTGGCCCGAAGGCAGGCCGAAGGCGATCGGGCAGGGCAGGTCCCCCACGCAGGCGCGGACGACTTCGAGCGGGCCCACGCCGTCGACCGCCGGGCACGCGGCCATGGTGCCGAAGACGACGCCCGCGACGCGCTCGAGGACGCCGGCCTGGCGGAGCTGCGTGAGCAGCCGATCGAGGCGATAGGGCCGCTCGGCCACGTCCTCGAGAAAGAGGATGGCCCCGTCGGTGTCGGGCGCCC
>WNFA01009277.1_pt1 | contig 12517 bp, 11 predicted proteins | sample 5400481 | NCBI WGS metagenome assembly WNFA01 (sample SAMN13153340, study PRJNA577476) | soil metagenome | isolation source: 120 cm saprolite under Douglas fir tree site 2 hole 1 replicate 2 | place: USA:California | collected 2015-04-18
TGGCGCTGAGAAATAATTGCGCCGCGCCCTGCGCTGCGGCCATCTCCAGCGCCGCCCCGGCTCGCGCTTCTTCGATTTTGTGCGCGTAACCGACAACTTGACCCGCGGGATTCACCCGCACGCGAAATTCTTCCTCCTGCTGCGGCCTGAAAAAACGCACATCCCAATACCAGATGTTCAGTTCGGACGACATCAGCCGGTTGGCCTGCTGCAGCCCCACCTCCCGCTCCAGGTAGGTTTTCGCATTGTCGTCCACGTCGAAAACGATCGCTGACTGGTAGCCGCTGATGTTCTCCCCGAGTCCGCTTACAAAGTTCTTCGCGCGCGCCAGCGCTTCCTCGCGCGACACGCGAAAGTCCACCGCCGCTTCCGGAAACGCCCGGAAAAAATAACGCTGCGCAAACACAACGCCCGCGACGCCGAGGAACACCCAGATCAGCAGTGCGCGCTTTTCCGGTCCGGTCAAGCGGTCGCCCGTCAAAGAAGCCTCCTCACGGCCTGCGTCGCGAATTGCTCACTCTAATGGTTCGCAGGAGCATAGCGCAAGTATCACTGGCCGCGTGTGTTTCCAGCCGTGATGATATAAAAATGTAGCGATGACCATGAACCTCTCAACGAGCGTGCGCATGATCAAGGGCGTGGGCCCGCAGCGCGCCGAATTGCTCGCCGAACGCGGCATCCACACGCTCGAAGACCTGCTCACTTACTTGCCATTCCGCTACGAAGACCGCATCCATTTTTCAAGTATCCGCAACATTCAGCCCAACGGCGTCTACACGATCCGCGCGCAGGTCATGAGCGGTCAGGCGGTGCGCACCGTGCGAGGCCGCGATGCCATCTATCATCTCTTGGTGAAAGACGACACCGGCCTGCTCCCTTGCAAATTTTTTCATGGGGGTTACCTCGAAGGCCGGCTCAAGCCCGGCCAGTTGCTTGTGCTTCACGGCAAGGTGGAAATTGACAAGCTTCGCCCCGCCCGCTTGGAAATGATCAATCCGCAGATCGAAACTCTCGGCAGCGGGGAATCGGATTCCACCGAAGTCGGCCGCATCGTCCCAATTTACGAAGCCATCGGCACCTTCGGCTCCCGCGCCATTCGCCGCGCCATGCACGCCGCCGTTCAGCTCATCGACCCTCAGATGCCGGATCTGTTGCCACAATCCTTGCGCGCGCGGCTTGCCTATCCCTCTCGCCGCGAAGCCCTGATTCACACGCATTTTCCCGCTCCGGAAGAGTCCCTAGATGCGCTCAACACCTTTCGCTCTCCCGCGCAGCAGCGCTTGATCTTCGAAGAGTTTTTTCTCTATCAGCTCAGTCTCGCGCTCGACCGCAAGGCCACCCGCAAAGAAAACGCCATCACCTTCCGCATTCGCGAAGACCGCGTGCGCGAAGCGCTCAAACGCATTCTTCCTTTCAAGCCCACGGCCGCGCAAAAGCGCGTCCTCGCGGAAATCGCCGCGGACCTTGAGAAGCCCGCGCCCATGAATCGCCTTCTCCACATCGTTGCGCTCCAGGCCGCCGTCATCGCCATCGAAAACGGCTGTCAGGCCGCTCTCATGGCGCCCACGGAAATTCTTGCCGTCCAGCATTTTCTTTCCGCGCGCCGCATTCTCGCTCCCGGCGGGTATCGCGCCGAGTTGCTCATCAGCGGCTTGAAAGGCGCAGAAAAATCCGCTGCGCTGGAGCGCATTCGTTCCGGCGAAGCCCAGCTCGTCATTGGCACCCACGCGCTCATCGAGGACAATGTCGAGTTCGCCCGCCTTGGCTTTGTCGCCATCGACGAGCAGCACCGCTTCGGCGTCTTGCAGCGCAAGCGCCTGATGGACAAAGCCGCGTCGCATGGCCACGCCCCGCACGTCCTCGTCCTCACTGCCACGCCCATCCCGCGCACGCTTTCGCTCACACTTTATGGTGATCTTGACGTCTCCATTCTCGACGAGCTGCCGCCGGGCCGCACCCCGATCCAAACGCGCATGACCACCGAGGAGCATCTCCCCGGCGTCTGGGAATTTCTCCGCCGCGAAGTGCAGGCCGGGCATCAAGGCTACATCGTCTATCCCGTCATTGAAGAATCCAAGCTCGAGTTGAAAGCGGCCATGGAAGAATACGAGCGGCTCTCGAAGGAAGTGTTTCCCAGGCTAAAGCTCGGCCTCCTGCACGGCCGCCTTTCCAGCGATGAAAAAGAAGAAGTCATGCAGCGCTTCCGCAAGAACGAAGCGCAAATCCTCGTTGCGACCACCGTCGTCGAGGTCGGCGTCGATGTGCCCAACGCCACCGTCATGGTCATCGAGCACGCCGAGCGCTTCGGCCTCGCCCAGCTTCACCAGCTTCGTGGGCGCATCGGCCGGGGTGCCGCCAAATCCCACTGCATCCTTGTTTCCTCCGGGCGCATCACCGACGAAGCTCGCACGCGCCTTGAAACCATGGTTCGCACCGCCAATGGCTTCGAAATTGCCGAAACCGACCTGCAACTCCGCGGCCCCGGCGAATTTTTCGGCACGCGCCAGTCCGGCGACCTCGGCTTTCACATCGCCAACCCGCTTCGCGATCGCGATCTTCTCGAACTCGCCCGCCGCGAAGCCTTCGCTCTCGCTGACGATTTAGCCCAGGCCCCAGATTTGCAGCGCATACTTCGCTTGCTTCCCGCCGAATGGCAGCGGCGGTATCATCTCGCGCGCATCGGCTGAGTTGAATTCCGGTATCGAATGTTGTAGCTCACCTCTTCAAGGGTGAGGCTTTTCTCTTCGAATTTGTTCTTGGTTGACGAGCAAAACATGCGCGTAATCGCTGGCAAATACCGCAGCCGCATCCTGAAGAGCCTCAAGGGCCTCGCGCTCCGCCCCACAGGTGACCGCCTTCGTGAAACTCTCTTCAACGTCTTGGGAGACGCTGTCGAGGGCGCTCGCTTCGTCGACGTCTTTGCCGGCACCGGTGCCGTCGGTATCGAGGCGCTCAGCCGCGGCGCTTCCGAAGTCGTCTTCATCGAAAACCATCCGCCTGCTGGAAAACTGATTCGCCGCAATCTCGATTCTCTCGGCATCAACTCCGGCGCAACCGTCCTCGCTGTCGATGCCCTTCGCGGCCTCGAACTCCTCGCCTCAAAACAGAAAGCCGGCGGCCTCTCCGTCGACTTCGTCTTTCTCGATCCACCTTACGCCGCCGCTTCCGACTACGGGCGCGTTCTCGATTTCCTCGGCGCCGCTTCCTTCCTCGCCCACGGCGCCTTCGTCATCGTCGAACATCGCAAGAGCTTCGACCTCCCCGAACAATCCGGCTCCTTGAAACGCGTCCGCGTCCTGAAACAGGGAGATGCTGTCCTCAGCTTCTTTCGAATAAGTAGCCGCGAGGAAGAGAAAACCTCAATTTCCGACTAGCGCATTACACGTCCGCGTGACGACGGTCCCTTGGCGTCCCAACGTCCCAGAACCCCGTTTCTAGACCCCGACAGTCACATGTCCGAGATGCTTACTGTGGAGCTAAGTGGTTTCGGACTATCCCGATGGCCGCCCTCCACCCACTTTCATGCGGGACTCAATATCCATCGAACGCACATTCGATTTCCTTCGCTTCTTCACATGGGGTTTATCGGAACAAGCTTGACCGGAGTATCATTCCGCTATCAGTTCCTCTCAATGCCGCCAAAGAACATACTTTCTCGTCTGCAAGGCGGGGACCGGCGGATGATCGGCCGCTCTGACGAGGTAGCGGCAATTGTGTCCAAGAATCCACGATTGTTTCCTGGGCTGATCGCAGGTTTGTGGTCCGAGGACCCTCTCGTACGAATGCGCGCTGCAGACGCCGCCGAGAAGGTCACGCGGAGAAATCGTGAATTCCTCCAGCCCTACAAGAAGGAACTATTAGGTTTAATGGCCGACGCCAAGGAACAAGAACTCCGTTGGCATCTCGCGGTCATGGTTCCACGGCTTCTGCTGAACGCCAAGGAACGGCAGCGCGCGATATCTTTGTTGAACAGCTACCTCGAGGATCGTAGTTCCATCGTCAGGACCTTTGCTCTTCAGGGGTTGGCCGACTTGGCTCAAGATGACCCCAGTATTCGGCCCACGGTGATAGAGGTTTTACGCGAATCCACTCGGAACGGTACGCCTGCGATGAAAGCGCGCAGTCGCAAGCTGTTGTTTCATCCCGAATCTTAATAACGAGTACTGGCCCCTAATGCCGTTCCAACTTATTGGAGCGAATCCTCTTGGAACGACTGCCTCCACGCTTTCAAGCGAGGTCTCGATCCTCAGTTCGGCTTAAATAGCTGGAACAGCACTAGCCGCCAGCAATGGCGCCTATGATGAGAAGGGGTTCCGCTCCCGACGCGACCGCGTCGGGCAGCAGGGCGTCTGGCAACTCATGGGATAAATCCTCCTCGGAACGCGCGCCAGTGCCCGCAGATGTGCCGGGAGTATGACTCGGATCATGGCAGCGTCTGGACCTCGACGGAAAGCACGGCCGGAAGATCTCGGACGATGGGGGCCCAGGTGTCTCCGGCATCGGCCGATGCGTACACTTGCCCGCCGGTGGTGCCGAAATACACACCGCATTTATCGAGCGAGTCTACAGCCATGGCGTCGCGCAGCACGTTGACGTAGCAGTCTCGTTGCGGCAGACCTTTGGTGAGCTCCTCCCATTCGTTTCCGCCCGTCCGGCTACGGTACACGCGCAGCTTGCCATCTGGGGGAAAGTGCTCCGAGTCGCTCTTGATGGGGACGACGTAGATGGTCTCCGGTTCGTGCGCGTGAACGTCGATTACGAACCCGAAGTCCGTCGGCAAGTTCCCGCTGACCTCTTGCCACGAGTCGCCCGCGTTGTCGCTGCGCATGACGTCCCAGTGCTTTTGCATGAACAGCACTCCGGGGCGCGACCGGTGCATCGCGATGCGGTGAACGCAGTGGCCGACCTCGGCCTCCGGGTCGGGAATGTATTGGGATTTCAGTCCACGGTTGACCGGTCGCCACGTTTTGCCGCCATCGTCGGTCCGGAATGCGCCTGCGGCGGAGATGGCAATGAACATCCGCTGGGGATTGCTGGGATCCAAAACGATCGTGTGCAAGCACATCCCGCCGGCACCAGGCTGCCAACGCGGCCCCGAGCCATGGCCGCGCAATCCAGCGAGCTCATGCCACGACTTGCCGCCGTCCTTCGAGCGGAACAACGCGGCATCTTCCACTCCCGCGTAGACCGTGTCCGGATCGGAGAGCGATGGTTCGAGATGCCAGACGCGCTTGAACTCCCACGGATGCTGTGTGCCGTCGTACCACTGATGTGTGGTCAGGGGCTTTCCGGTTTCCGTGGAGGTGTCGTACACGAACTTGTTGCTGTCGCCTTTTGGCATTCCCGCTGGTGCAGTGGTCGCCTCGCCAGGCGGTGTGCCGGGCTGTACCCAAGTCTTGCCACCGTCATCGGACCGCTGAATAATTTGCCCAAACCATCCGCTGGTTTGCGACGCATACAGCCGATTCGGGTCAGCGGGCGATCCCTTGAGGTGGTACATCTCCCAGCCCGCAAAGTGGGGGCCGCTGACGTCCCACTGTTTGCGCTTGCCGTCCGATGTCAGGACGAACGCGCCCTTGCGTGTGCCAACCAGAACTCGTACCTTGCTCATCCCTCACTCCTTCCTTAGCTTCGGTTTTGTGCTAATTAACTAACTCTCCCTCCAGAACGGCCCACCATGCTACACCCACTGCGCAGGCTAGCTGCGCAGTGGAACGAGTTCGCCCAGCCGGTCATCGCGCAAGAATAGCCCTGCCCAGACCAGTACGCCAAAAACGATTGGAAAATAGAACGGTTTGCCGGCGCGCACATGAGTAGCGGTTGCGCCGCCAAGATAGGCGCTCAGCAAAATCGCACCAAGCACGGAAGTACGCGGAATTACATAGACAGTAGTACAAGCCAAGAGAAGGATCCCGATCGGGACAGCGAGGCTCTCGGGATATCCCAGCCTAGTGAATGCCTGCAGGACAGGAGCGATCCTCATCAATTTAGCGACAGCGTCGAAGAGCAGGAACAATACCACGAGGGTGCTGATGATGCGTCCGGCCCAGAGCCTCTTCCTCGAGGCGGGAGCAGTTTGCGTACCCGATTGCATGAACTCTTTCCTCCGTATGTCTTTCAATTGAGAATCAACAGATGTGTGAAATCGTTTCAGGTGATGAGGAAAGTCGCAACTCCAATTTCTGCACCACCGGCCATGCTTGTTCTCCTTGTTTTGGCGCGCAAGTTCGCTATTTCACAATTTGAGACACGAACTGAAATCGAGAGGTCAGTCCGATCGCAGCGCCTGCATGACGTCGACGCGCGCGGCGCGCGCTGCCGGCAGGGCGGACGCGACGACCGCGGCGGCCAGCAGCACGATCGCCGAGCCGGCCACGGGCACGACACCCGGCATCTTCATGTCCAGGAAATAGCTGCCCGCCAAACGCGCCAGCGCATACCCACATACCGCACCGGCGATGACACCCGCGGCCGCTATCGCGGCGCCTTCAGCGATGACACGCGTGAGAAGATTCCGGGGCTGCGATCCAATCGCCAGCCGAATGCCGAACTCGCGCGTTCGGGCACTGACCGAAAACGCCAGGACGCCCGCGACGCCGACGATGGCAATTGCGAGCGCGACAACGGCAAAGCCGCCGAAGACGAGCGTGTTCAGCCGATCCGGCGTGAGGACTTCGGCGCGGACGTCTTCGAGAGTGGCCGCGCGCTCGACAGGTTGGTCCACGGACATGTCGCGGATAATGCGCGTAATCGGCGAAACCAGCGCGTAGGGATCCATGCGCGTGTGGACGAAGAGACGGCCGCCCCAAATCTCCTGCTGCTCGAAGGGGTGATAGACGGTGAGCGCCGGGCCGGGCACGACGTGCTCATCGTCGACGTCGGCGGCAACGCCGACGATGCGCCGGGGCGCGCTGCTGATGTCGATGAACTTCATCACCGGATCGGTCCACATGATGTGGCGGTTGACGGCGTCCTGATTCGGGAACATGCGCTGCGCCAGGGTCTGGCTCACGATGACGACATTTTCGCCGCCTCGGCGATCCAAGTCGTTAAAATCACGTCCCGCGATCATCGGGACGCCAAGCGCTGCGAAAAACCCGGGCGAGATGGTCCGCAACTGCGCGCGCGGATCTTCTTCGCCGGACGCGCGGACATGGCCGTCCGCCGAGAACTGGAACCCAGGACCAAAGCTGCCAGCGTCGCGCCACGGAACGACAATGCCGAAGGCGACGCGATCTACGCCGGGCAGCTCGGTGATACGCCGCATCGATTCCTTATAGAAAGCGGTGACCTGATCGGGGGTCTTTCCGTACGAAATTGCCGGCACGTTTACTGCGAGGACGTGCCGCGTGTCGAGACCGGTCTGCGCCGATTGCAGCGCGAGGAGCGTCTTGAGCAGCATGGTGGCGCCCGCCAGCAACATGAAGGACGCGGCGATCTGCGTCACGGCAAAAACTCGCAGGCGGCGATTCGTGCCGCCGGTGATGCGCAGGCTGCCGTTCGACAGACTGAGTCCTTGCGACGTGCCGGCCGACGGCAGGCGCGGGACAAACGCCAAAAGCACCGCCGCGATGACCGCGAGCAGCGCGCCAACCCAGAGCAGACTGGAGTCCACCGTCAGATCGAGAGCGCGGACGGAGAAGCGGGAGGCGTAGCGAGCCAGGATGGCCACCATGGGCCGCGCGCTCAAGACGCCGAGAGCGGCGCCGGCGCCGCAGAGCAAGAGGCTTTCGGCGAGAAGGGTCCGGCGCAACGCGCTGGTGCTTGCGCCGAGCGCGGCACGGATCGCCAGTTCGCCTTCGCGCCGAACCGTCCGCGCGAGAACGAGGTTGGCGACGTTGGAGCAGGCGATGATGAACACGAGCGCCGACGCGGCAAGCAAGACAAGCAGGACGGTCCTGGCGCGCGACGTAATCTGGTCGCGCAGCCGCACGGCATCGATGCGGAAGTCCGCTTTCGGCGAATACGCTTCGGGGTGTTCTTTCACCATGGCGCCGTGGACAGCGCGCAGCTCGGCGCGCGCTTGCTCGAGATCCGCGCCGGGCGCGAGCCTACCGAATAGCTCGGTCATGCGATGGACCCGCCCGGTCACCATCGTCGCCGAGAGATGATGCGGGCTTGTGACGACATTGGCGATGATTTCAGTTTCCGCCGGATATGGTACGGAGGGTTCCAGCACACCAACGATGGTCGCCGAGCGCGTGCCGAGCCTGACGGTTTTGCCGAGCACAGACGGATCGCTCTTGAGGCTGGTCGTCCAGAAACGATAGGTCAAAACCGCGGCGCCGGCGGCGTTCGGGCCGTCGTCTTGCGCGTCGAGCAGGCGGCCGAGCACCGGGTGCAGACCCATCACCTGGAAATATGATCCGCCGACCACGCCCGCGCGGACCTCGCGAGGCTCGCCGAGTCCAACCATGGTGAAGCCGATAGTAGAGAAGTCGCCGAACGCGCTCAGCGTTTTGACGCGCGAGCGGAGATCCTGAATCTCCGGGACGGAGAAGGCGGCATTTTCCGCGCCGATGCCGCGCGCGCTCTGGCGGATGTAGATGAGCCGGTCCTCGTCGCGGTTGACGAGCGGCCGGAGGAGCACGCCGCGCACCAGACTGAAGATGGCGGCGTTGGCGCCGATGCCGAGCGCCAGCGTGAGCACCACGGTGAGCGTAAGCCCTTTGGTGCGCGCGAGAGAGCGGAGCGCGAGTTTCAGATCCTGAAGGAACAAGTCTGGCTTGGTAATCATCGTTCAGTCTCCTTGATCACGGCACAGCTTAGCTTCGCAGAGGGACGAGTGGGCGCAGCCGGTCCTCGCGCAAGTAAAGCCCTCCCAAACCGGCACGCCGAGAATGACTGGGACAAAAAATAATAATGGATCGCCGACACGCAATTGCATGAACCTTTCCTCCGAATGCCTTACTTCGAAATCAGAAGAGCCGTGAAATGGGTCCCGGCTATGATGAGAATCGCAACGACCTTTCGCAAGGGCAAAAATACGAATTCAGCGAGCGCCCATTTGCGAGCATCTCCTTCAAAGGGTTAAGCAGCTTGCTCGCAGTTAACCATCCAGGGTACGCCGAATCGGTCGACCACCATGCCGAAGCGGACCGACCAGAAGGTTTTCTGGATCGGCATCTGCACCGTCCCATTGTCTGCCAATGCGTGAAAGATGCGTTCCGCTTCTGCAGGGTCCTTGACGCTGAGAGACACGGAGAAGCCTCTTGGCTCTTGATAGCGCTCGGGCGGAGCGTCGGAGCCCATCAAGACCTTGTCGCCCACAACCATGCGGGCATGAATGATTTTATTGCGCCATTCCGGTGACACTTGTTGCGACATGGGAGACTCCCCGTGGGTCATCATTGCGTCGATTTTGCCGCCAAGACACTGCTCATAAAACTTAAACGCCGCTTGGCATTGGCCGTTGAACAAAAGATAAGGATTCAATTGCACAGCGCGCTCCTTTGGCTAGTCCTTGATTGAGAAATCCGTTCGCGTGAAACTATGCCCAACTTACTTGTGAAATGCAAGTGAAAATGTGCTACTGTGCAGATGTGCAAAAGAAGAAGCCGAGTCCAAAGCGGCGCTCGGGGTGTCCCCTGAACGCCTCCGTGGAGATGCTGGGCGATCGCTGGTCGCTGCTGATCATCCGCGACATGATGCTGCGGGGGTTCCGAACCTACAAAGAATTCTTGGAGTCCTACGAGGGAATCGCGACGAACATATTGGCAGATCGCCTCCGAAAGTTGATGGCTCATGGAATCATCACCACGGAACGAGATCCATCGGACGGGCGAAAGCTGATTTACTTGCTCACCGGGAAAGGAATCGATCTTGCTCCGGTCCTCACGGAAATGGTGCTGTGGGCAGCCGGACACGAAGATACGGAAAATCAAGCGCTTGTCCGGAAAATGCAAAAGGACAAGAAGCAATTTCTGACTCAAGTGCGGCACCGCTGGGCCGAAAAGACCATCCGTTCAACGGCCAGGTAAGTCCGAGCAGAACCCCTCGCAGGACGTTCCACGCGATGTACGCGATGACCCTTGCCGCGGACGAAACTTCTCGGCCCATTTCGGTTCGCTGGCGTGATGGTGACGGTCTGCCTGGTCACTTTCGCGCCTGTGCCTGACGGCGCACTCGCAAGTTAGTTAGCGAACGGACCCATCTCAATTTCCGGATTGCCGACTAACCGCCCACAATGCGGCGGAACCGGGCCAAGGAATCCTAAATGCAAAACAGGCGTGTTCATCAGCGAAGTGTAACCAGCCACCGCAGCCAGGTCTCCACGAAGACTTGTCCAGGAAAGGTTTCTATCAGGCGCTTGCGAGCGCGCACTTCAACCAGCTTTCGTCAACCTGGCAATGGCATCGAACAGACTCATCGCCATGCCGAATGTCACCTTCCAGTGCTTGCTGCCCTGCTCCGCTGTAATCGGCTTATGGGCGCGACCAAGTCTCTTTAATCAAAAGGGGCAGGTCGTGTATCCAATCGTCTTTACTCACCCCGCCAGGATAGATGACATGCGCCAGATTGTCTTTGGTGTACGCGACAACAAAATTGGAGTGCGCAATTGAATAGTTGCCGTTGGGGGGCTCTGTTTTGTGGGCCGGAGGAACCCCCGCAGCCTTCTGGACCGCCTCGAGAGCAGCTTCGGTTCCCGTGAGGCCGACAAAATGTTTATCGAAATTGTCGAGCCACCGGCGCAGTTGCACCGGGGTGTCGCGTGCGGGATCGGTGGTAACAAAAACGAGCTTGACCTGATCGGCAATACCGGAGGGCAATTTCTTCAGCGCCACGCCAGCATTCGACATGTGCATGGGACACTGATCGGGGCAATAGGTATAGCCAAAAAAAAGGAGCGTGACCGATCCCTGGGTTCGGTTCCAGAAATCAAACGGAACACCGGAGGTGTCGGTGAGAACGAATCTCGGTTTCGGCAGGGGCGGCGCGACCAGGCCGCCCCGGTATGTTGTTTCAGGGGGCTCGGCATGGGCCGGGTCGCGTTGCGCTTCTTGCCCCGACACGACAGAGGCATGGTCACCCAATGAAAGGGCGACGATACACAAACAGAGAAAGCGTAGATTCATTTTACGGCACTTATGGGTGAACAATGACCGTCCCTTTCATGCTGAGCTGGTCATGAACGGCACAGATGTAATTGAAAGTGCCCGGAGATGTGAAGGTCACGCGAAAGCGCGTTACACCCGGAGGCGATTGGGCGGTTCCCGCCCTATCTTGCGGTGCAGGAGACAAAAATCCTGAGTTCACGCTGTCCGAGGGTGAGGCTATTGACGCCTGCCTGGCCCCGTCCGAGGCCGGTTGCACATTTGCCGAAGGCTTCCGCGGATCCGCAGGTTCCACCCCAAAGGTCACGGTATGATTTATCGACGGGTCGAGACTCGTCCACTCAACCGTGTCCCCGACGTGCACGACTATCGTGTCCCGCAGGAAGCGCATCAGTGAGGCCGTCTGTGAACCTCCTCCAGTCGTCGTCACGATTTCGCCGATACCGGCCGCCACGTCGTTGCTCTGCGCCCGATCCTCGTCCGCGGGACTTCCCCGGCCCTTCAGGCGAGAGGCGTCCGCAAGCAACAGCACTTGCTCGCCCTGCGCCTGACGATCATAGAAGTCCTGGTCGTCGTGGGGAAGGGTTTCGGATGCGTTGAGAACATGGACCACTCCGGTCATGTCCGCGTGAATCAGGCAAACAAACTTGAAGTTGCCGGCAGCCGGGAAAGTCACCGAATAGGTGAGCGGGCCTAGAGTCGGCGTATCGTCTTTCAATAGCAAAACGTCCGAGGTGACACACGTAGTACCATCAAAGCTGGACCCGTCAGGTGTCAGCCCAGGGCACCCAACCGGGACGCCGAAGGTGGGACCAAAACCGGGCGGTCTCGTCTGACCGGGCTTTAAGAGTGTAAGCGTATGGCGCTCATGTGTGGGAAAGGTCCAAAGGATGGTATCGCCCGCATGGACCCAAAGTTCATTCGGCAAAAAGGCCAGCGCCTGGCTTCCCCGATTGGGGCTCTCCGCGCCCACGATTACCTGCCACTGGGCCTGGACAAGCTGCGGGACAAGGAAAACTGCAAGCACCAACATCCAACGGAAGATCACTGAAAATCTGATGAAGTTGAAAGCAATCATTTGTCCCTCCGGAAGGTAGTTTCTTCACCGGTAATTCAAGCTAAAAAAGTCAAAGTTCGTTCTCCCCAACCTCTTGTTGCCCTTGATTCTCGCGGGCCTCGCCGGATGGAGACGTGCGGACACGATCGGACACCTTGGTGGCTGTCGTCAAACGGCAATGCGCAGAAGTTGCAGCCGCTCCTCTATTTGCCGTCGAATGCTGTATTTTGCCGTTGCGTGGCCGGCAGAGTTACAATAAGGTTACGAGGCTCGCGACAACCGCAGAGCAATCAGGAAAGCGTGATGGGCGAACCATTCCCTGGCACACTGCCATCCGAGAGACCGCCCGAAGACCGGCTGGATTCGTGGAAGGAAATCGCGGCATACCTCAACCGCGACGTGACGA
>WNFA01007986.1_pt1 | contig 12516 bp, 9 predicted proteins | sample 5400481 | NCBI WGS metagenome assembly WNFA01 (sample SAMN13153340, study PRJNA577476) | soil metagenome | isolation source: 120 cm saprolite under Douglas fir tree site 2 hole 1 replicate 2 | place: USA:California | collected 2015-04-18
CCGACTTGCCGCAGCTCGCGCACTGTGTGACCTCGTCCACGCCCACCGGCTCGTTGGTCCCGCCCTCACAGTGGCGCAGGCAGGCCGTGCACAGCCGGCGGCTGCCCCGCGGCGCGTCCGCATGGCTCTGCTGCGCATGGCGGTTGCAGACGTCCCGGCCGCAGCTGCCGCACGGCGCGAGGCAGGTCGCGCACGCCGAATGCCCCTCCTCGGCGCAGACGCCCGCGTGGGCCGTGCAGTGTTGCAGCCGGCACGACGGGCAGAGCCGCACGTGCTCCTCACACGCCGGCAACCCGTCAACCCGGCACTCGGCGATGCCGTGGTCGGCGCAGAAGTCCTCGGCGCAGACCGAGCAGCGCGACGAGCAGCAGGCCTCACACCCGCAGTGCTCGTGCCGGCACACGACGAGGGCTGCGGGCGGGCGGCCGCACTGGGGACACGCCAGGTTCCAGGCGGCTCGACCGCTCAACGGCCGCTGCGCGCTGACGCTCGCGTGACGCCCCCGGGCCGACTCGAGCTGCCACTCGGCGCGCTGCACCAGGACGGCGGCCTCGATCAGCTGCAACGGATGCACCACCGCTTTCACCTGGCTGCGCCGGACCTCCTCGGTGCGGCGCCGCTCGGCCAGCGCCGTGACGGTGCCAATCTCGTCCGGGTCCGATTGCTCCTTAAGGATCGACTCGAAGTACCGATCCAACCGACCGAGCTCGGTGGCGAGCTCCCGCTCCGCCACGGCGCGGCGCGCGGCAACGCGCTCGGCCGACTTGGACTGGAGGTGGCCCAAGAGGAGGCGGAGCAGATCCGCCGGCTCGCGCGCGGGGACGGGTGTCGCCGCGGCCGCCACCGACGGATCCGCCGGCGCCACCCGGCCGGCCTCGAGATCCTGGAACAGGCCGACCAGATCGTCAGCTAGCTTCGTGCCGGTCGACAGGTCGTACACGTCGCTTTCCACCACCGCTTCCTCGACGCCGGCCCCGGCGCGCAGCACCACGCGCGCGATCAGGCGTCCCACCGGATGCACGGCCAGCCGCGTCGCACCCGGCTGCGCCGTGCCGTCCCGCACGGGAATCGTCAGCTCGACACCCGCCAGGTCGCTCGGGCGGGAGGCCGTCGGCGCGATCAGGCCAAGCGCAAACCGCGCCGCCCGCGCGCGAATCGCCTCGAGCAGTTGGCCGAGGAAGGGGCTGCCGAGTACGGCGATCTCGGCGTCCGGGTCGCGCGCCAGGGCGTCGAACGAGAACGCCACCCGCAAGGCCGCGCGGTCTCGGAAAAACGGGCGCTCGGACTCGGGCACGCGCAGCTCGGAGTGGTCGGGGCCCAGGGCGGCCTGTTTCACACCCACCAGCCGGCAATAGCGCTCGAGCAGCGGCCGGATCCGCTCGTCCGCCAAGGGATCGGTGTCGGCGACCGCTGCGGGCGGCTGCTCGGTCCGGGCGCGGGCCCGCGTGGCGCGCGGGGCCCGGGGGGCGCGGGGGGCGCGGCGCTTGCCGGGGCGGGAGGAGCGGGGACGTTTCACGCGGCGGAATCCCCCACCGGCGGCGCGGCGGCATCCGCGGTGATGTCCACCAGCGCCAGCGGTAAGCGGTCCACCTGCGCGACCACCGCGATCGCGCGCCCGGCGCTGGTCAAACCCGTCAGCCGCACCAACTCCCCGTATTGGGGATGAGTCCCGGCCGGCTCGGGCGTCGTGACGCCCCCAATCGGCTCGATCGACTCGAGCGCCTCGAGCACCTCCGTGACGCGTACCCCGAGGCGGTGGCGCTTCCCGTCCCAGCCGGGGGCCTTAACCACCTGGCTCGTGCCCAGCCCGAGGCGCAGCCGGCCCGGGACCGAGAGCGTCTCGAACCGGCGCTCCAAGCGGATGGCGTTGTCGTCCGGGGCGATGAGGGAATTCAGCTGCTCCTGCTCCTTGCCCACCGCGCTGCTCTTCTCGATATCGGTACCGATCGTCTCCACCCGGCGCGCGAAGTCTGCCTCGCTCTCGGCGGCGAGCCACTGCTCGGCGAGCCGGCCCTCGAACTGTTGCGCACCCCCGAACTCGCCGAGGATCAGGTCCAGCTCGCCCACGACCAGCTCGAACAGCTTGATCTTCTGGTCGAGCAGGCGGAGGATGGCCGCCTCGATCGTCCCCTCGGCGGCGAGGTTCACGATGTGGACCTCGCGCTTCTGTCCGATGCGGTGAAGGCGCCCGATGCGCTGCTCGACCACCATCGGGTTCCAGGGCAGATCGTAGTTCACGAGCACGTTGCAGAACTGGAGGTTGCGGCCTTCGCTCCCGGCGCGCGTGGCGATCAGGACGCTGCGCGGGTCCTCCTGGAAGGCGCGGATGCGCTTGTCTCGCTCGGGCGTCGTGTGAGCGCCCCAGTAGACGATCGCCTTCCGGTTCAGCTTGCGCACCCGCTCTTCGATCAGCTGAATCGTGGGGCGATGATCGCTGAACACCACGAGCCGGTCCGGCGTTTCGCGCAACAGCTTGGTCAACACCTCGAGCTTGGCGTGCGTCTTGATGCCCTGGGCCCGTTTGGCGAGCTGGCGCGCGATGTCGCGGTACGCGGGGCGCACGCGTTCGCCGGCGGCGAGATGGGCAAGCGACTCGGCGAGCGCGCGCGAGGAAGAGCACAGCCGCTGCCGCAGATGAATGACGGCGAGCTGCAGGATCCCCCTCCCCGTCGGCCGCCGGCGCCGGGTCTCATCTTCCGCCTCTTCCTGCTCGGCTGGCTGAATGAAGCCTTCCCGATACAGGCGGCGCAGGAACTCGGTGGTGCGGTCGTACAGGTCCCGCTCCGCGCGCGTGAGGCGCACCTCGGGGTGGCGCGGCCGGCGCGGCGGCAGGTCCAGGTCGTCCACCACGCTCGAGCGCCGCGTGCGGATCATCACCTCGTGCGTCAGCGCGCGGAGGGCCTCGGGATCGCGGGGCTGGCGGTGGTCGCCCGCGACCAGGTGCTGGGTGCGGAACTCCTGCCAGGTGCCAAGCTGGCCGGGCCGGAGCAGCGTGACGAGGTTGTACAGCTCGCGCAGGTCGTTCTGGAGCGGCGTGGCCGTGAGGAGCAGGATGAAGTCGCGCTCGATCTTCTCGATGAATTTATAGGTCGCGCCGCGGTGGCTCTTCACCTTGTGCGCCTCGTCCACGATCACGAGGTCCCAGCGGTGCCGCAGGATCTCCGCGGCGTGCTGGCGCGAGCGTGCGCGGTCGTGAGAAATGATCGCCTTCGTAACCTTGGCCCAGTCGTCGGGGTCGGTGGGAGTGTCGAAGCGCTCGAAGAACTTCTCCTCGAGCTCCCCCTGCCACTGGCCCACGAGTGAGGCCGGCGTCAGGATCAGCGCGCGGCGGGCGAGGCCGCGGATCGCGAGCTCCTTGTAGATGATGCTCGCCTCGATCGTCTTGCCAAGACCCACCTCGTCGGCGAGGATGGCGCGACCCCCCATGTCGCGCAGCACCCGCTGCGCCACGTCGATCTGGTGCGGCAGCTCCTTGATCGCGTTGGCGTCGAGCGTGATCAGCCGGTCGAAGCCGGGCACGAGGGCGATGCGCTCCGCGTCGCGTCGCAGCTCATACCAGGCCCGCTTGGCCGGGGGCTCCTTGAGCTTCTCGGCGAACGCCGCGAGCGAGCGCTCGTCAACCGCCCAGGAGTCGTCTGGCAATGCCTCGGGTAGCGTCACGCGCTGTCTTCAGAGGGGGGTGGCAATATAGGGAATCGCGGCCGCCCGAGGGTGTGTCACGGCGCACAACGCTGCGGCCGCGTGGCTTAGGCCGCGCTGCTCACCGCGTCCGGTGGCATGGCCTGCTTCTGCGAGGGTCAATGTCGACCGACTAGCTTCCAGCATGCCTCATCCGCTGCGTCGGATCCGGCAGTACTTCGTGGTCGGTCTCGTGGTCGTGACGCCGCTGGGTGCCACCATCTTCGTGCTTACCTGGGCGTTCCGGACGATCGACGCGATCTTGGGCCGGCCGCTCGAACAAACCCTGGGGGTGCGGGTGCCCGGGCTGGGCATCGTGATCCTCGCGCTCCTCGTCCTACTCGTCGGATCGGCCGTGCAGAACGCCGTGGGCCGGCGCGTGGTGCAAGCCTGGAACACCGCGCTGTCGCGCCTGCCCCTCACGCGGCGGATTTACAACGCCGGCAGCCAAATCGTCCAGGCGCTGCTTGCCGGGGACCGGCGGGTGTTCTCCCGCGCGGTGCTCGTCCCCTACCCCACCGACGGATCCTGGGCCGTCGGCTTCGTCACGAACGAACGCACCCCGATCCTCTCCCAAGTCGTGGGCGAGCCGTGCCTCACCGTGTTCGTGCCGACCACCTTTTCGGTGCCCCCATCGGGTTTTCTCTTGATCCTCCCACCGGCGCGGGTGCGGGCGCTCGATATGAGCGTCGAGGACGCCTTCAAGTTCGTCGTCTCAGCCGGAGCCGTGCTGCCTACGGGCACGGCACCGCCGGCGGGGCTCGATCTGACGAAACTGCTCGGCACCAGGTGAAGGAGGCGCGGCGTGCGGGATCACGTCGCGCCTGCGCCCGCTACGTCACCAGCGAGAACCAGATCTCGCGGGCGAGAGCCGCCCTAAACCCGTTGCGCCCACGCGACAGACAGCGGCCGCGTGACGGAGGCGCATCCCCCCAGCGAACGCGAGGCTTGCTCTATCGATAGGGGTCAGGTCGGATCCTCGCCGGACAACGCGGGTAATCCCCACATAGGCTGCTAGCCGTGCACCACCAGGAAACGCTGCCCAGTTGAGGGCTGCGATGATGAGTCTCGACGCCGCGACCCTGCCGTTCCAACGCACTGAGAAGGCTCTCTTCCCCCTTCTCGCGCTGATCGTCTGCTCAGTAAGCGCCCCGGCGCTCGCGCCGACCGAACCCTATCCGCTGTGACCCACCGCAGCTGTCTGCCGCCACCCAAGGAGGTCCCTATGCGCAAGGCTCTCGTGCTTGCGACCCTCACGATCGCCGTGCTCGCGGCGACCGTGTGGCACGGTCGCCCAACGTTCTCCTTCGCGACTGCCGAACGAGTCCGCCTCCAGGCGCACTTCGACAGCGTCGAGCGCGAGTTGCGCGCCCGCGACGTTTCGGGGCTCTCGCCCGCCCAGCGAACGGCCCGTAGCCGCCTCATGGATATCCTCCACAGCTACCAAGTCCGTGGCGTCTTCCCACGCAATACGGACTTCCCGGACCGCGACATACCAGTCTTCATCGACTGGTGGGGTAAGCGATGCGGCTTCGCCTACTTGATCGAGCAGACGGGAAACGAGGACTTGGTGCTCCGGATTGCCGCCACGCGCAACAACGCCCGCGTCCCCGAGCTCAAGGACGACCCCGCGGTGCGCCGCTGGATCGCGGCGAACGGCGTCACGCTCGCGGAAGCGACACGGATCCAGCCAACCTACGGCTGTGGCTCGATCCATGGGTCCTGCCTCGCCAGCGACGGATATCAAGTAGCGAGCGGTGTGGCCATCGCCAGCAACGCCGCGACATTCACCCTCAATGTGCTGGACGACGGCATGTCGCGTCAGACGAAAGGGATCGTCGGATTCGCGACGGGGTTGGTAGGGCTTGTCGTCGGGGCGCCGAACGTAGACAACGGTGGATCGCGCGGAACGCTGGGCCGCTGGGACGCGGGCCTCGGTGCCTTGTCCGTGGTGCTCGGCGCCCTGCGGCTGGCCACGCCTGCCGACGCCGCGGGGCAATCACGCGTGAGCCTCGGCCCGTGGCTCGGCGCCCGGCGGTCGTCCGGGCTCGCGGCACGGGTAACGTTCTGAGCCTGCGACCAACGGCGCCCCGTCCGCCGCGAGACTACCGGGGCTGGCTCAGCGCGGTTGGCGGGGTACTCCGGGCGCGTCGAGCGGCATGAGAACGATATCTCCCCGGGCCAGCCGCGCCGTGACGGCCGGGGAGAGGAGTCCCTCGAGCTCGCGCTCGCGCCCGGCCGTGTAGCCCACCCAGCCGCGGAGCGCCGCATCGGGGTATCCCGGGTGGACCATCAGCTCCGTCAACCCGGGGTCGAGTCGCTCGAGCAGCGCGAGGAGCCGTGCCGTGAAGTCCCGCCGACCGGTGAGCGCGAAGCCGCGGAAATGCTCGGCATGGCGTACCGCGGGCGTGCCGCGCGCCGCCAGGCGATAGGAGGCCGCAAGCAACACCTGCCCGACGGCCGCCGCCGGTCGCCAGGTCATGTCGCTCGCGGGCTCGAGCGGGAGCCGCACGAGCTCGATCCCCGCGTGGCGGGCGGTTTCGACTGCAGGCTGCCAGATCCCGGGCAGAACATGGGTGTGCTGGTGGCCATCGAGATGCGTGAGCCGCACACCCGCCGTGCGGGCGCGCTCGATCTGGGCGGCGCACTCGAGCGCCACGTCGCGGGCGTTGACGCGGCCCAGGAGCGCCCGGGCCACGAGCTGGCCAAGCGGGTGGAACCGCGCGGTGCGAGCGTCGCACAGCGTGGGCACCGCCTCGGGGGGGCACACCGGCGCGCCCGTCGTCAGGTTCAGATGGAGGCCCACGCTGAGCCGCGGCACGTCCCGCGCCGCCGCGACGGCAGCCGCGAACGCCGGGGTGTTGACGAGCAGTGAGGCCGATGTGACCACGCCCGCTTGGGCGCACGCCATGATGCCGCGATTCACCCCGTCCGAGAGGCCCAGGTCGTCGGCATTGATGGCCAGACGCCGCTCGGACGTCATGCCGGACCCCCACCGCCCCCGGCCCCCGGGCGCCTCAGGGCCCCTCGCGTTCCCGGCCACCAGTTCCAGCGGCCGGCGAGATGGAGCACCGCCGGCACGAGCACGAGGCGAATGATGGTCGCGTCGAGCAGCACGGCGACGGCGAGTCCGAACCCCAACAGCTGAATCACGAGCACGCGGGCGAACGCGAACGCCCCGAATACCGCGATCATCAAGAGCGCGGCGGAGGTGATCACGCCCGCCGTGACGCCCAAACCTTCCACGGTCGCGCGATCGGTGTCGCCGGTGCGATCGAACGCCTCCTTGATGCGCGCCAGGAGGAACACCTCGTAGTCCATGCTCAGCCCGAACACCACCGCGAACACCAACACGGGCACGGCGACGAAGATGGCTCCGGTCCCGCCCGGCCCCTCCTGGAACACGAGCACGATGAGCCCGAGCGTGGCCCCCACGGAGAGCGCGTTCACGAGCACCGCCTTCACCGGGATCACGAGCGAGCGGAACACGAGCCCGAGCATCAGGGCGGTCGCGGCGAAGATCACGCCCCCGAGGAGCGGGAGGCGACCCAGGAGATCGTCCTGGAAATCAACGTTCGCGGCCACGTACCCCCCGACGACGATGCGCGCATCGGTGAGGGGCTTCGGCCGGCCGGTCACGAGCCGGCGGGCATGCCGCACCACGTCCATGGCGCCCATGAGCGACGTGGTGTCGGCCAGGACGACGTCGAGCCGCGTCGCCCGGCGGTCGGTCGAGAGAAGCCGGTCGAGCGCCGCCGGGTCCCGCGCCCGCACCGCTGCGAGATCACTGTAGAGCAGCGCGTACTCGAGCAGCGACGTTTTCGCTCGGAGATCCACTAGGCTTTGGACCGCGCGCACTCGGGCGTCAGCGCGCAGCGAATCCGACAGGACCCGTAAGCCCCGCAACGCCCCCGGGTCGACGGCCGAGCGGCCCGGCGGCCAATCCACGACGACCCGCACGGGTTGGACGTATCCCACGCCGCCGATGCGCCGCAGCACGTCCAACCCTTCCCCCGCCTCGGTCCCGGACGGCCACCAGTGGCGCACCGGCAGCCCGACCCGCAGCCGCACGACCGGAGCGGTCAGGCCGGCGAGCACGAGGCCGCTGGCGACGAGCGCCCATACCGGCCGGCGGGCGAGCGTCTGAGCCCAGCGGCCCCAGAGCGCCGCCGCGGAGAAGCGGCCCGGGCGCCACCAGCGCTGTGCCACCCGCGGCCCGAGGAGCGTCAAGACCGCGGGCAGGAAGGTCGTCGCCAAGAGCACCGCCACGGCCACGACCACGAGCCCGCCGATGCCGATGCTGCGCGTCTCGACGAGCGGCGTGAAGAGCAGCCCGGCGAAGCCCACCGCGACCGAGAGCCCCGACGCGGCGACCGTGACGCCAGCAGTCGTGACCGTGCGGGCGACCGCCTCGCCCGTCGGGGCGCCGCGTTCGAGCTCCTCGCGGAAGCGGGTGAGCACGAGCAGGGAGTAGTCGATCCCCACGCCCAGCCCGATCATCGTGGCCACGTTGAGCACGTAGATCGACATCGGCCAGAGCGTCGCCAGCGTGCCGATGATCGCGAGCGCGACGGCGATCGCCAGAAACCCCACGGCGAGCGGCAAGAGGGCGGCGACGAGCGAGCCGCACGCGACGAGCAGAATCACGCCCGCCACCGGTAACAGGCGCCGCTCGCTCCGTCCCACGTCCTCGGTCGTCACCGTCAGCATGTCACGCTCGAGCGGCGTGTCGCCGGTGACGATCACACGGTACGCCGCCCCGCCCGAGAGCGTCGCCAGCGCGCGCCGGGCGATTGCGCGCACGGGGAGCACGAGCTTCAGAACGCTGTCAGGGCGCGCCACGCTCAGGGTCATGAGCACCAGCGCGGTGCGGCGATCGGCCGAGAGGAGGGTTGAATCGCCACCGGAAGCGAACGACGTGACGTCGCGGACGTAGGGCTCGCGGCCGAGCGCGGCACCCAAGGAATCGAGGAGCGCGCGCGACCGCCCGCCGTCGAACCGCCCCGGGCCCGACACGATCACCAGGAACGTCTCGCCGATATCCTGACGAAACCGGGTCGCGAGCAGGGCGTCGACCCGGGAGGCTTCGGTCGGCTGGAGGCTGCCACCGCGCACGTCGAGGCGATCGGGCACGCGAGCAGCCTGGGTCACGGCAACGACGCCCACGCCCGCCCAGAAGGCGAGGACCCACCAGCGCCCCCGCACCACGGCGCGCGCGAGCGCCGCCGCCGCCGTTGACACTGTTGAAGTCGGGAGCATGGGTCAGTCTGTCTGTCCGATCCTGAGGCGACTCACGCCAAGGAGGCCAACTGTTCTGGAACGCAAACATATCTAACGCCTGACATCGGAACTGGCCCGCAACGTCATGTGGCGTGATCTCCTTCTCCCGACAGCGGCTCGCACGCGCTGCATCACTGGGCTCATCGTGCCGGGCCTCGTGCTCGGCGCGCTCCCCTGCCTCGCGCAGCACGCGCCGTCACGCCCCCCTAGCACTGCCCAAGCGTTGGCGCAGCGCGTGGACGCCTACGTCGCCCCGTACGTTCGCATGCGTGACTTCGGCGGAGTCGTCCTGAAGTTCGGCATTGGTTCGGTCACGAAGACGTTTACGGCGGCCGCAATCGAGCTCCTCGCCGAGCGCGGGCGGCTCTCGCTGCACGATCCCCTGTCGCGGTTCCTCCCGGGGTTGGTGTTCGGCGACAGCGTGACACTCGAACAGCTCCTCGACCACACGGCCGGCGTGCCGGACTACTACGGGTTCCCCGAATACGCCGCCCGCCGGACCGAGCCGATGTCGTTGGAGCAGTTTGTGCGCCTGGTCGGAGCCAAGTCGCTCGACTTCACCCCGGGCAGCCAGGAGCGCTACAGCAACTCGGGCTACAAACTCCTCGCGGCCGTGGTGTAGCGCGTCTCGGGGATGCCCTACAGCCGGTTCTTGCGCACGCAGATCTTCGAACCACTGCACCTCAGCGAAACGGGCGACCTCACGGATGGTGTGCTCGTGGAGCGATTGGCGCCGGGCTACGACCCCGGATTCGCGCCCGCGCGGGTGCAGCCCGCAGCGTACACGAGCCGCGGGTGGCTTGAGGGGAACGGCGCCGTGTATTCGACGGCCGGCGACTTGTCACGCTGGGTCGAGGCGATTTAGTCGGACGCGCTCGTCCACACTTCACGCCTGCCCTATCCGTACGGCTGGGGTAAGCATGTCCGCTTCGGGCGTGACGTGCTCGAGCAAAATGGGCGCATTCCGGCGGGTTACACGGCGTACGTTGGGACGTATCCGAAGGAGCGGGTCACCGTCATCGTGCTGGGCAACATACAGTCCCAAGCGGTCTTCCAGATGGGACCCGACCTCGCCGCTATGGTCCTGGGCGAGCGCTACGCAGTTCCGGTCGTGCGCGCCGGCGCCCTGACGCCGCCCGCGCCAGATAGCGCCGCGCTCGACCGGCTGGCTGGGCGCTACGAGGTGTTTCCTGGCTTCAACCTTACGGTGCAGGCAACCGCACAGGGCCTCCTCCTCGCCGGGCCCGACGGCGCGTTACTCCCCCTCGACCTCGAGGGCCCGGGGCGGTTCTTCTTCCGCCCGCTCTATGTGCCGATAGCCTTCCGCACGGACGCCGCGGGACGAAGCACCGCGCTGCTGTGGGCGGGTACCCAGGAGTGCAAGCGGATCGAGTGACCCGGTCCGTGCGGGGGCGCAGTGGTGTAGACCCGCCGCAGACTCGTGGCGGGCCTGCGCGCGACCAATTGCGGCTAGCGCGCCGGGGCGCGGTGCAGCGCCTTCATCTGGTAGAGCACGCGGTCCGCCGCCCCGAGCAGCGCTTCCACCGTGTCTCCGTCCTGGGGATACACGGCCACTCCGAGACTCGCCGCGACGCGCGGTCGCTCGCTGTCTTGGGCGAGGCGCTCCCCGATGCGCTGCACCACCCGCTCGGCGGCCGCCGCGTCCGCTTCAGGCAGCACGAGCGCGAACTCGTCGCCACCGAACCGCGCGGCGGTGTCGACCGCTCGACACGAGCCGTGCAGCGCTTCAGCCACGCGGCAGAGCGCCCGACTGCCGACGACGTGGCCGTGGCGGTCATTGATCTGCTTGAGGCGGTCCACGTCGAGGAACACCACGGCGAAGCGCCGCTCGGTGCGCTGGGAACGCTGGATTTCGGCCTCCAACACCGTGGTCAACTGGCGGTAGTTCCCGAGGCCCGTGAGTGCATCGCTCACCGCCAGGTGGCGCAGCTGCGCTTCCACGCGCTTGCGCTCCGACACCGCCGCCGTCAGGATCAGCGTCATCACCGACACGACGCCCATGAACGCCTGGAGTAACAGCAACGACTCGTTCGGCGCGTCGCGCACGAACGGCCCGAAGCCGAGCACGGTGCCGCGAATGGCGATGGCCGAGAGCACGAGGATCGCCGTCGCCGCCTCACGCGCTCGGAACCGGACGGCCGCCCAGAGGAAGAACGGGATGCACACGAACTCGAGCGGGTAGTCCTTGCGCGATGGCAACAACCCGCCAAACACCATCAGGCCGGCGAGCCCGAGGCCCACGAGCAGAGCGGCGGCCTCGAGCGCCCGGCCGCGGGGCCACCGCACGCGCGGCCGCGCGTACCACAGCAGCGCGACCGGGGCGACCACGAGGTCCCCCACCGCGTCCCCCAACCACCAGGTGAGCCAGATCCACCCGTAGTCCGCCCAGCGGGCGAACCCGCCGAGCGCGAGGCTCGTCACCCCAAAGATGGCGCTGACGGTGGTGCTGAGGACGCCGGCGAGCACGGTGAACTTGACCACGTCGACCGCACGCTCGAACGCCCGGCGGCCGGAGGCGAAGCGGGTGACCAGATAGGCGCCCGCCAGCGCTTCCAGCGTGTTGCCGGCGGCGATGCCAAGCGACGTGGCGACCGATCCGACGGTGGTGAGGTTGGCGAGAAAGGCGCCCACCAGCACCGCCGGCCACACCCGAGCGCCGAGGATGAGCATGGTCGCCAGCGCGAGCCCGGTGTTCGGCCACACCGGCGTGGCGCTGGCGTGCATAAACGCCAGGCGGAGCCCGAGCTTCGCGGCCACGAAATACACGGCGCCGAGACCCGTGAGCAACCCCAGCTCTCGGGCGAGCCGCGACCGGACGGCCGTCCGCTCCGGCACAGACACGAGGAGGTGCACGTCGTCCATGGCTGGCAGCAGTCCTGAGCGTTCGGCAAACGATAGGCCGCTCAGGCAGACGCTCGGTGATGGCCCTCACCTGGTGGACCTTCGTGATAGCCATCACCTGCCAAGCGGTCAGGCGTCTGTCGCCAAGAACTGGCCCTGCCCGCCGCACAACCACCCTGGCGGCGCGGCGCCTGGTAGCGCGTCGTGGCGCTCACACCGCGCGAAGCGATCCTCGACGTGAAGCGCAAGTACACCCCGTTCGACCGCGTCGGCTGCACCTTCTCCGCGCCACCACCGATCTGGACCGTGGTGCGCCGGCACGCCGACGCGAGGCGCGTGGCCTTGACGATGGGCGAACGCTACGCCGTGTGCCCGAGCTGCCGTAACCGGGCACCGCTCAAAGGCAGCCCGCCCAGCGCGCGCTGCGCCCCGCACACGGCGGCCTCATCAAGCCGGCGCCGCATCGCGATCATCCCATGGGCAGGGGCACGCGCAGCCACACCCAGGTCTGGCAACTCCGCGAATTGGTGCTGCTGTCTGCATTCCAAAGTAGCGGCCGTTACTCATTCCGGACTCGGCCTTGCAATTCCCTGACCCACGCCTCCTTGACTCCCTCGGTGCCGAGCCTGTGTGTGTAGAGGCTCGCGGCGCTGTCCCTCGCAGGCAGGCAGATGTTTGCCTCGGCTCCCGAGCTCG
>WNFA01009284.1_pt1 | contig 12515 bp, 6 predicted proteins | sample 5400481 | NCBI WGS metagenome assembly WNFA01 (sample SAMN13153340, study PRJNA577476) | soil metagenome | isolation source: 120 cm saprolite under Douglas fir tree site 2 hole 1 replicate 2 | place: USA:California | collected 2015-04-18
TCTAGAGGTGCAATTGCACGAGTGGCTTCCCGACGATGAGCGCGAGGTGATCCTCAATAGCCTCTATGCCTGGGAGGAAAGCGCGCATCCCTGGATGCCGGTCGCGCATGTGCACATCGATTCGATTCACGAGGAGGATCCCTACGGCTATCATTGCCTGTTCGAAATCACCAACCGACCCGATTGCATCGGCCTGATCGAGCCGATCTCGATTTACGATCCCCCTTCGCTAGAATATCTGCGCGTCGGCGGCGTAATCGCGCGTCGGGCGCGACTCATCGGCACGAAGCTGTTTGGTCCGCCGCAGCCTGTCCCGCATCTTCGTCCCGTCGTCTCTTATCCGGACGAACAGGCATCGCTAGCGACGGCGGACGATATCTGGATGGACGCAAGGCTGCCGCAAGACGAGACGAAATCTCGAGCGCGGGATCGGACGGCGCAACTCGAGCGCGCGCGCGGCCTCTATCAGTTCACTAGCGACGGAAGATCGCCCGCCTATGTCAAGGATCTCCCGGCGCATGAGGCGTTTTCCGACGAGAAGGATCTACGCATGTATTGGGACATTGCGGAGATGCTCGTCGAGGTGGGGCTCGGCGCAATCAAGCTGAAGTTCGATCCGTCACGTAGCTTGAACGCCTATAAGGACTTCTTTGGCGATCTCAATACTCCGCTCCCCTTGGTCCACACGCGATACGACAGTGACGAAGAATTCGGGCGCCAACGGCTAGACGGCGTCAATCCGTTTCTGCTTCGTCGCTGCGACACCATTCCCGACCACTTTCCCGTCAAGCAGGAGACCGTCGCGCCATTGCTGGCGGGCGGCTTGGATCTGGCCTCACTGCGCGACGCCGGCCGGCTCTACTTGCTCGATCTCTCGATCCTTGAGCAGGTTCCAGTCGTGCCCGGGCGATTCCTCTGCGCGCCTATGTGTCTGTTCTATGTAGATGGACGGTCGCGGCTCATGCCGCTCGCCATCCAGCTCGGGCCGTCGCCGGACGCCGGGCCGATTTTTACCCCGGACGATGATCCCTGGCTCTGGCGCACCGTGAAGACCCATGTGCAATGCGCCGACGCGCAGGTACAAGAATGCGCCTCCCACCTGCTGCGCACGCACCTCGTGATGGAGACCGTCGCGGTCGCTATGCACCGTCAACTGAGCGTCGCGCATCCGCTGCATCAACTCCTGGCCCCGCATTGCCGCTTCACCATGGCGATCAACCACGCCGCGCGCACCAGGATGCTGGCGCCCGGCGGGCCGATCGCCGAGACAATGAGCGTGGGGCGCGAAGGCGCCCTGGATCTATGCGCCAAGGCATGGGAAACTTGGTCATTCGAGCAGTATGACCTGCGTGGCGACCTGAAAGCGCGCGGCGTCGATAATCCGGACCTTTTGCCAGCCTATCACTATCGCGACGACGCCCTGAAGATCTGGGACGCGATCGCCGATTTCGTCGGTGCTATAGTTCGGAAATTCTATGGTAGCGATGCCGATGTTGTCGGCGACTTCGAACTTCAGGCCTGGGTTCGCGAACTCGCCGACCCCGAAATCGGCAATTTCAGAGGCCTTGCGGATTCGAGCGGAGGGGTGCAGTCGATCAAGGGATTGGTCCACATTGTGACGACGATGATCTTCATCGCTACCGCGGAGCATTCGAGCACCAACAATGGCCAGTACGACATGTACGCCTTCATACCCAACGTTCCCGGGGCGATCTTCGCCGCGCCGCCAACGACCAAAGCGCCGCTGTCAGAACAAAGCCTGTTTGATTCCCTGCCGCGCCCGCGCACCGCCGCCAAACAGATCGGAATGGTCCATCTCCTGAGCGAGCCGACAGAGACGCCGATGGGGCGATATTCGCCGCGGTTTTTCGCAGGAAATCCGGACGTCGAGCCGATCGTCAAACGTTTCGACTCCGCTCTGAACTTGATTGGAAAGGAGATCGACGCGCGCAACGAGGGGCTCGATGTCCCCTACCGCTATCTTCACCCGAAGCTTCTCTATCCCAGCATCGAAATCTGACAGCCCTTCCGGGTGTCAAATGATTGAACTGCCCGGCTTCCGAATAGGTGAAACGCTGCATACGGGGGCTCATTTCTCCGTATACTGTGCAACGCGTCTCGACGACGGGGCCGCCGTCATCGTCAAAGTTCCCGATTCGCCGCATGCCGGGCCGCAGGCGAGCGTTCGGCTGGAACGCGAGTTCGCGCTGACGCGCGCCCTAGACGACATCGGCGTTGCGACTGCGGTCACGCTGGAGCGAGCCGGTCGCCATAATGTCCTCGTCTTTGCCGACAGCGGCCGTATCTCGCTTGCGCGCTACCTCGAGGGCCGGACGTTGCCGCTCAGCTCCTTTTTCGTGATTGCGCGTCAGGCCGCCGAGACGCTCGGGCGAATCCATGCGCGCGACATCGTCCACAAGGACGTGAAACCGGCCAACATTCTGATCGATCCACAAACGCTCTCCGTGCAGCTCACTGATTTCGGGATCGCGGCGGCACGCGCGCGCGAGACGGCCTCGAGCGGGGCACCTGAAAATCTGGAGGGCACGCTGCACTACATCGCGCCGGAACAGACCGGTCGCATGAATCGCAGCATCGACGGACGCGCCGATCTCTATGCGCTTGGCGTCACGTTCTACGAGATGCTGACGAGGCGACTGCCGTTCGAGGTCGAGGACCAGGCCGAACTCGTGCATCGCCACCTCACGGCCGTGCCCCAGCCGCCGCGCGATCTCGACCCTGACATTCCCGGGCCTCTGTCCAGCCTCGTCATGAAGCTGCTCGCCAAAGATCCGGAGGACAGGTATCAGAGCGGTTCCGGTCTTGCGCACGATCTCACTGCCCTGGCGGAAATGGCCGAGACCGGTCGCGGTTTCGGGGAGTTTTCGCTCGCGTCTCGCGACGTGGCCGACCGGTTGCGCGTGCCCGAGCGGCTATATGGCCGAGGCGCGGATCTCGCCGAGCTAATCAGGTCGGTGGAGGACATCGCGCTTGGCCGCGCCCAGCTGCTGCTCATTGCGGGGCCCTCGGGGGTTGGAAAGTCCTCGCTGGTCCGTGAGGTGATGCGCCCGGTGGCGGGTCGCCGCGGCCACCTGATTTCAGGCAAATTCGACCAGCTCAACCGCGGCACGCCCTATCTGGCAATCCGACAGGCGTTCGAGGAGCTGGTGCGAAAGCTACTCGGCGGGCCTGCCGAGCGCGTTGAGATATGGCGTCGAACGCTGCTGGAGGCCATGGGTCCGAGCGCGCAGATCGTCCTCGACGTCATTCCAAGCCTCGAGCTTCTCGTCGGGCAAATGCCGAAAGCTGCGACGCTCGGCGCGGCGGAAGCGCAGACCCGCTTCAATATCGTGTTCCGTCGGCTGCTCCGCGCGCTGGCCAGCCCGCGCCATCCGCTGGTGATCTTTCTCGATGACCTTCAATGGGCGGACGGCGCTTCGCTCGCCCTGATCGAGGTCTTGATGTCGGATCCCGATCTCGTCGGCTTATTGATGATTGGCGCCTACCGAGACAATGAAGTCCATGCTGGTCACCCGCTGCAATCATTGATCGCCGCGCTCGCGCGAGCGCAGGCGCCGTGCAAACACATAGCGCTCGCCGCACTCGAGCGCGAGAGCGTGGGCCCGCTGATCGCTGACACGTTGCGGATCTCCCCGGCCGAGGCTGCGTCGCTTGCGGCGATTGTTACCGCGAAGACGCAGGGCAATCCATTCTTCGTCCGCCAATTCCTGCGCACGCTGGAGGAAAAGAAACTGCTCGCCTTCAACGCGGAGGCGGCGCGCTGGGTCTGGGACATCGCTCGCATCGAGCAGGAGCCGATCTCCGATAACGTCGTCGAACTCGTCACTGAACGCATCGGTCGGCTTTCACCTGCGGCACAGCATCTGGTGCAGCTCGCCTCCTGCATCGGCAGTCACTTTGACCTGCATACGCTCGCTGTTGTATCCAGCGGGACGCCGCGCGAGACGGCGGGCGCGCTCGCCGAACCACTGGCGCAAGAAATCATCGCCCCGATCGGCGAGGGCTACAAATACGCGCCCTGGACCGAAACGTCTGGCGACGCCGACATTTCTTACAGGTTCACCCATGATCGGCTACAGCAGGCGGCCTACGCCATGACGCCTGCCGCCGAACGGCCGCGGCTGCACGATCATATCGGCCGCCTGATCATGGAGCGCTCGACGCCCCAACAGCGTGAGGAACGCCTGTTCGAGATTGTTGCTCACCTCAACCGCGCCACGATGGTGGTCGCCTCGTCCGATGAGCGCGCCGCGCTCGCGCAGCTCAACCTGCGCGCCGGTCAGAAGGCAAGAGGCGCCAATGCCTACGAGGCGGCGCTATCGCATTTCACGGCCGGCCTCGAACTAGCCGAAGCCGGCTTCGATCCTCGCCTGCGCCACGAGCTCAGCGTGGGTCGCATTGAGGCCATGTATCTTTGCGGGCGGTTTGAGGAAGCCGAGCGCCTCGCGGAGGAGCTGCTCGCGCGGACCGAATTTCCGCTCGAAAAGGTAGAGGTCCTGGAGCAGCTCGTGCTGGCGCACACCACGCGGCTGCAATATCGCAAGGCGCTCGAGACCGCCGTCCGCGCGCTCGCACTGCTCGGCGAAAACATTCCTGGACGCCCAAGCCAGCTGCAGGTGTTGGCTGAGCTCGCGCGTACCAAGCTGGCGCTGGTGGGCAAGCAGCCCGACGACATGCTCGCGCTGCCCCGCATGACCAACCCACAAAAGCTGGCGGCGATGCGAATTTTGATGCTGGCCACGGCGCCCGCGTATTTCGAGGACCAGAACCTGCTTCCGCTGCTCGCCCTGCGCATGGTGCGGCTGTCGGCGCGCTTCGGCAACGCCGCCCATTCGGCCTATGGCTATGTCATGTATGGATTGGTTCACTGCGGCGTCTTGAACGACATGCCGGGCGGACTGGCCTACGGTCAGCTGGCGTTGAAGGCGATCGAGCTGTTTGACGCGCGGGATATTCGCGGGCGCATCTCGATGGTTCTGGGCGGCTTCATTCTGCACTGGAACGGCCGGCTTTCCGACACCTTGCCGCACTTCAGCGACGGCGCGAACGCGTCGCTAGAAGCCGGCGACCTCGAGTTCCATGGATACAATCGCTATGCATTCGCATCCTACGCGTTCATGAGCGGCACGCCGCTCGACAAAGTGGCCGACTTGCTGGACGAGGGCTACGCGGCCGTATTGGAGCACAAACATGAGAAGACACAGCGCGTGTTCCGCATGGCGAGGCAAGCGGTACGCGAGTTGCGGGGCCGTGGCGCCAAGGCGATCGAGGAGGAGATTCCCTTCGATGAGGCGGCCGAAGTCATTTACTGGACCGAACGCGACCGCATGGCCCTCGCCTATTACTACAAGTACCGGATCCTGAAGCAATTCATGGCGCGCGACCTTGAAGGCTGCGTCGCCAGCGCGCGCGTGATTGACGAGAACTTCAACGTCGTGATGGGCATGGCGTTCTCCGCCTATTACATGCCGTACCAGTCGCTGGCGCTGATCGGGCTGCTCCCGAAAATGGCCGGTGGCGCCCGCCTGGCGGCCATGCGCACCATCCGCCGCAATCAGCGTCGGCTGCGCACCTGGTCGAGGCATGCTCCCGAGAACTATCTGCATAAATGGGTTCTGGTGAACGCGGAACTGGCGCGCCTTCGCGGCCGCGAATTGGAAGCCGAGCGCGCCTATCAGGAGGCGATCCAGCTCGCGAGCCGCCACGGGGCCTTGCCGGACGAAGCGCTTGCCCATGAACTCGCCGGCGAATTCGAGCTCGCGCGCGGTCGCGCTACGTCCGGCCGCGCTCATCTATTCGAGGCGCGGGATGCCTATTCCCATTGGGGTTCGCTCGCGTGGGTCGACCACCTCGAGCGACGTCACCCCGAAGTCATTCGCGTCGAACGGGACAAAGGCGCGTCGACCGCTTCGATGACCGCGATGTATTCGAGCGAGACCAAGGGACTGGTCGATGTCGCCGCCATCACGCGCGCGGCCAACGCGATTTCCGGGAAGACTCTCGTTAAGGACGTCGCCGCCGAGGTCATAGAGGCTTCGGTGATGAACGCCGGAGCGACACGCGGCCTGTTGTTGCTTGCACACGGCAACGAACTCGTCATCCACGGAGAGTCGAGCGGAAGCGGCCGCGTAGATCCTTCGCATGCATTGCCCTTCGCCGGTTCAGGCAGAGGACCCGAGCGTCTAGTCAATTATGTCGCCCGGACGCGCGAAAGCATCGTGCTCGACGACGCAACTCGCGACGAGACCTACGGCGAGGATCCGTTCATCGTCGAGCGGCGCCCCCTCTCCGCCTTGTGTATGCCGCTGCTCGACCGCGGCGAACTCGTCGGACTGCTCTATGCAGAGAACAGCCTGACGCGCGGCGCCTTCACCGCGGATCGCATCCATACGCTGCAATTGCTCGCCTCGCAGGCCGCGATCTCGCTCGAAAACGCCCGGCTCTTCCAGGAGATCCGCTCGCACGCCAACGCGCTCGAGGTCAAAGTGAAGGAGCGCACGCGCGAGCTCGAAGACGCCTACGGAATGTTAAGGGAGATATTTGGCAAGTATGTGCCGCGAGGCGTCGCCGAGGCGATCGTCGCGGGTCGAGGCTCGCTGCGGCCGACGCAGACCCTGGCGACTATCTTCTATTCCGACATCCAGGGGTTCACGAGTATCGTCGAGCACATAGAGCCGGGACGGTTGGTCGACATGCTGAACGAATATTTCCAGATCCTAATCGAGCCGATCGAACGCAACGGCGGCATTGTGAACCAGTTTCTGGGCGATGCGATGCTGGTGACGTTCAATATCCCGATCGCCGACCCGCAACACGCGCAAAAGGCGGTGCGGACGGCCGCTGAGATTCAGCGCGTGTTGCAGGGGCGCAAATTCGCCGGCGTCGAACTCGTGACGCGGATCGGGATCCATACCGGCATGGTCATCACCGGCAATGTCGGCTCCGGCAAGCGAGTCCATTACGCGGTCTATGGCGATGCGGTGAATCTCGCGGCGCGTCTTGAGCAATTGAACAAGGACTACGGCACCCGCGTGCTTATTTCCGGAGCGACGAAGGAGCTATTGAACGGGGCCTATGAACTCGCCCCCGTCGGCGAGGTCGTGGTGCGCGGAAAAACCGTGCCAGTGAAACTCTACCGCCTCGACATTCCTTCCTGAGCGAGGATCGCCGATAGACTCCCGCCGCCTCCTGCCGCGCCCTAACCAAGAGGCGCAACTTGCCGGCGAAAACTCGAAAGCGGCCGCATGGGGGACGAAAGAGAAGCAGTCATGTCTGCATGGGGTCCATTTTCAGACCTCGGGCCGAGTCTGAACTTGGTCCGTTGATCCTTCAACAGCGGACGCGCGGCGAATGCATGCGGCGCGATTCAGTCACCAGATCAATACGGGTGAGGTTTTCGGCACACATAGGCGTCGGCGGCGAAGCCGACCGGTCGTTCAAGGTCGTGCAATCAGCAACGGCTGCACGTTTGCGCCGCCTGCCATTCGGGGACTCGACGGCTCAAAGTGCTCTCGCAGTTCTCGCTTCTGGACGAACGCGCGCGCAACAACAAAGGCGTCCTTCAGGCTCTTAGCTTGCCGGAGTGCGACGTTGAAAAAAGCATCGCCGAAATGGGTCCACTTGGCCTTGTCCCGGCAGCCGAACGACGGATGCTCGGCATCGGCCGCAGTGATGACCAGCAGATCGGGGTTCGCGAGATGAGGGATGAAGACTCCGGAATAGCAGGCCGAGATGACCACCACCTTGTGTCGCACGCCCGTCCGCGCCAGCATGTCGGCGAGATTAGACGGCGCGAGCGTTTGCGTGAACCGCCCTGCTTTGACTGCAAGGCCGGCGGGGGAGCCGTGCGAGGTGAGTATCAAAAACAGAACATCGTTCTCGGCGTCCATCCCCTTGGCTGCCACTTGCAATGACATGGCCAGTGCTTCGATCGTTGCACCTCCGCCTCTCTTCGAATTGTACTGCACGTTGATCGGGCCGTTCCCGAAGCGACTCGCTACGACTTGAGCTGCGCCGGTCGCCTCACTTTTAAACACGCCTTGATCGCCGAAAAGGCCGAAGGACACTACGCTCACCTTGCGAGCATCCTCAACGGCGTGCGCCGGCGAAGCCGACGGCACGACGGTCAAAACACAAGCCGTGAGCAGCGCGCCGAGCCGGCTGATCCAAGACTTGGACGTCATGGCGAGCCTCGTTTCGTGATCGCCACCATAGCAGAGCAGCGCAAACGGAATTGCGGAACTACGGTCAGTCTCCATCCAATCCTCGGGACGGCACTTCTTATGCCCCAAGCAGACCTTCTTGTATCTTTTCGCTGCAAGCCACTCCAGGGCCGGTAGGGAGGCCTTTGGTTGTTTCCGCGTGGGTCGACCGCCCTTGGCCTTGGCGAGCGCGGCACCACCGAGCGGGGTGTTGGCGTAGTCGCCGAGCTTCTCGCACAGCATGTCGAACTCGGAGACTTCATCCTGCTCCAGGTTTGCCCGACGCGCCGCGATGGTGCGCTCATCCTTGCGCTCGGCGATGATCACCTTGAGCAGCTTCTTGCTGACGCCCTTGTCGGCGGCGGTGTCGTAATCGCCCGCCATCACCTCGCGAATGCGCTTGCACTTGGTCATGTAGACCGAGCGCTCGCTGAGCAGGTTCCTATGGACGCCAAGGCCAGACTGGGCTAGTCCCGGCGCGAGGGACCGCAGGTGATGGCAGAATATCGGGCCTACGCCATTGGCGAGGATGGCCTCTATGTTTCCTTCGAGACGCTGGATTGCGTCGACGATGCCGACGCAATCGAGACGGCGAAGCGCCTTATCATTGGCCGCGACATTGAGCTTTGGTGCGGCCCCCGCTTCGTCATCCGGATCAGTCACAAGCCGACGTTGTCGAGCTAGTTCTTACCGTCGCTGTCCCGGTCGCCCGCGAACATCGACCTCGCCTGTCGGCTCCTCGGCGAGCGACACCCGCCCTCGTTCCGATCAGCGCAGAAATATCGGACCGCCTTCGTGTCGTAGCATCGTGCGCACAGCCATCGACCCTCGCGGTATCGCGTACCAGATCGCCAGCAACGACCCGCAGGGCTGTAGCCGTGGCGCGGCTCCTCATCACCGTGGCACCTCCACGTCGAAGCGATGGTGAGGCGGCTCACGGCGTTGATCCGTCCCTCGGCGACAGCAGGAACGCCCATGCCGAATACCGGAAGTCCTCCCGTTCGAGGAGCGGCTCGCCTGTGCCCGGAAAGGCGGCTAACACCAACCAGTAAAAAGAATGTCGTGCCGACGAGTTCGGCCCAGATCTAGCGCAAACTGACAAAGGCCCGCAGCGGAATTCCCGCGCGGGCCTTCCTATGTTGATGCTGGCACACGTTCACGATCAAAAAATTAAGATCGGCGAAGGTCCGAAGCCATCCGCCGCCTGGTCGAATTGGGGCTAACTGCTAGGACACCTGCGAAGCCGGCCAGCAAGATCGAACAAAACCCGTGCTGCGGAGTTGGCAGCGAAGGTGGTCCGATAAGATGACCGATCCCTCGGCGTCGGCGGGCGAACGCGATCGCCGCAGACGTCGCCTCACCAAGGGACCGCCGGAGTTTCGCGAGGATCGGGTTGATCTGCCGAAGGCGAAAGGGAAATAGCCGAGAACGCGATGGGCGCTATGCGACCGTCGCCGGAGCGGTTTTGCGATGATCGATGACATGGCGCTCCTGAAACAGGCCATGGAGCAGATGGACGCGGAGGATCCTGCCGTGGCCCAGACCGCCAAGGACCGCGCCGCGCAGATCCTCAGCGATGCCAAGCAGAACTTCTCGAAAATGGCCGAGTTGATTGAACAGCGTCGATTGCTGCTGCGGCCCAGGATCGTGGCCGGCATCAAACGCATGGATCAGCCCGGTATGCTCGGAGACGCGGCATTCCGCGACACAGGCAGCGCGCTCCGGAAGGAAGGTCAGAGCTTTGGTCAAATTGCCGAAGCAATCGAACGTACCGGCAGACCTTCGCTCCAATACGAGGATCTGGCGCAGAAGAGCGAGCCGCTGCACCAGATGGCGAGCGAGCCGCTGTACGAAATGGCGAGCGAGCCTGGTACGCCCGCGTGGTTGAGAGCGCTCGCTTTTGTCGTGAGCATTGTTTTCTTTCCGCTGCTACATCCCATACGGTTCCTCGCGATCGCACTCCTCGCCATTTTGCTCTTCTACGCCGTGAACGGCTTTGTTTCCCCCGGCCAGCAAGTTCTGAAATATTTCGACGGCATTGCCGCCGTCCGCCACAGCGTGGATAAGGCGATGTCGTCGGTGAGTTCTTTCGTCAATGAGCACATCTTGCGGCAATCCAAGGAGGCGACGGCGCCGCCGACGCCGTCCACAACCCCGTCGGGCGCTCCTGCCACCGCGTCGGCTCCCCCCGCAACCGCGCCCGCTCCTTCCGCAAATGCACCGGCTCCTCCAGCACCGCCCTCGGCGGCTCCCGCACCTCCACCGGCCGCCCCAACAGGTCCACGGGTTTCAACGCCGTCTCGCGACGCGAGGGGTAAACCCCCCTTTAAAGTCGGCAGCGAAGTGTGGGGCGGCGCGAGAGGATCGCTATCCCTGGTCTCGTTGCTGCGCACCATTCGAAGACGTTCGCCCGCGCGCTTTCGAGGACATTATACCAGAAGGGATCAGCCGCCATTCCCGCATGGCGGGGCCGTGTATCGGTGGCGTCGGCGGTTGCTTCTGGGGCGGTGGTCAATACTGACCTTCTGCCGCGTCAACTGCCGTTTCTGGCCAGCGACCGCGGGAACGAATCCGGGGCGCGGTTGGTTGCTTCTGCGGAGGCCGAGATGTCCGATCGCCAGCGCGAGATTTACCATAGCGAGAACGGTGACAGATGGTTGCTCTGTCGCGGCGAGGATGGACGTGTTTTCGTCTTACACAAAGCCAACGTGTCTTCCGGCGGAACGGCGACCAAAATCGAGATTGGAGACTTTCTCGGAAGGGGCAAAGCGGGCCCCGAGCATCAAGCGCTTGCGCGCCTGATCGGCAGTCTCGTCGACAAGGACTGATCCGAAGGTTGGTCATGCGAGCTCGGCTGAAAGAAGGGAAATGCCTGGCGACGACCCCAACGAAGCCTATGAAGTGGTGACGATTGAGCCCGGACCACGTGGGCCGCCTGTGGGTTGGTGGACCGTCAAGAGAAACGGCCTTACTCGCGTTTCCGCCGGCTTGTACAGCTAGGGCTTGAGGTGAAGGGGGAAATGACCGCGTATGTCCTGTCCAGAATTTTCACAATAGGGATCGGCGGCACGCCGATGCTGACGTTCGAGGCTCAAAATCTGCGCGAGGCTCAAGAGCTGTGCCACGAGCAATGGCTGAAGGACGAACTGGCAGAGGCCAAGTCCGATGGTGCCTCGCTGTGGGATGGGAAGGCAAATCTACGAGCGCGGATCGCGCGGCCCGACGAAAGCGCCCTGTTTGCCGAGGCAAAGAATAACGGTCAGCCGTCTGACGGGCTGATGCTGGTCTACCTTGTCAAACTGGACGGCGGTGAGCCTCCCGTTGATCCGGGCGCTTTTCCGCCGGGCCGAACCTGATTTATTTCCGAGCCGAACAGCTCCGGTTGCTCCCCGCGCTGGGCCGTTTCTTTAGGCGGCCCGTCCCTCCTCCTCGTTCGAATGCGCCTCCAAACGGAGGGGGGCGACTTCATGCCGGGTCAGAACGATTGGCGAGCTTCTTGCGATGCCCTTGGCTCACGGCGCCGAGGTATCTTCCAAGGTGCTAAAACGGATCATTGGAGCATCGAAATGAAACACGGTCGGATCGGAAACGAGAGTGCGCTGCGGGAAGCGGCACAAATTAGGACACTGATTTCCGACCTCGACCGCATCGTCCAGTTCCTCAACTGCGACATTGCCACCGAAGAGAAACATGCGGGGGTATTCGATCACTCAGATGTCGCATATTCTTCGCTCGCCGGACTGCTGGCAGCGCGCCGAGACAATCTTGTTGATACCATCGCTGCGCTCGAAGTGCGCCTAGCGGCGATCAAGGCACCCCTGTTCGAGCCTGTCGCCGCGTAACGGTTCATCGTCCGAATTGCCAAGCCCTGATAGGTGGTTTTCGCGCTCACCGCGCGTTTGCACCGATGCACGATGGCTGAAGTCACCGCGCCGCGGTAGAAGCCCTGCCCCCGGTCGTCGGGCTCAATGGCCCGACCATGATAGCGCGCATCGGCATCATGAGGGCATTCAAGCGACACCTCGTGCGGGAGTTTAATTCATCGCGTAAAGACACGCATTGGGGAAAGCGGAAGCTAAAGCGGGAAACGTCATGAAACTCACTTGGACGGGACGTCTGCGCTTCGAAACCATGGAGCACGGCGGGAAATATCCCGACACCATGCCGCAAGCTATCAAGCTGGTCGACGCCGAGGGCCGCTCCTGCATCTGTCAATTGTCCAGCTAGCGCTAGAAGCCGTTAGGGTTGTTCCCGAGAAAATAGAATGGGGGCAAGCTGCATGTCCAAGGGATC
>WNFA01003839.1_pt1 | contig 12512 bp, 9 predicted proteins | sample 5400481 | NCBI WGS metagenome assembly WNFA01 (sample SAMN13153340, study PRJNA577476) | soil metagenome | isolation source: 120 cm saprolite under Douglas fir tree site 2 hole 1 replicate 2 | place: USA:California | collected 2015-04-18
GTGAGCAGGAGGGCGACCGCCGAGAGGGACAGGAGACGGGGTGCACACATGCGGAACCTCCTCGTGGTTCGTGTTGCGCTGAGTAAAGCAAATGCGCGGAGACTGTCAAGGCGATTCTCCGCGCTTGACAGGGAGCATAGCCGAGTGGTTTCCTCTGGGGCAAGCGGAGATTGCTTTGGACGAAAGCCCGGAGACTCGAGCGCTGGTGGAGGCGGTGGCCGCGCGCCTCCGGGAGGCGCGCCGCGCGCAGCGCCTCACCCTGCGCGCGCTCAGCGAGAAGACCGGCCTCTCGGAGCCGTTCCTCTCCCGGCTCGAGCGGGGCCTCGTCTCGACCTCGATCGCCAATCTCATCCTCATCACCCGCACCGTCGGCATCGATCTTGGACAGCTCTTCCAGGGCGTGTCCGGCACGACCACCACGCAGCACTACGCGCTGGTGCGCGCGGCCGAGCGGCGGCCGCCCCAGGAGGTGCCGGCCACCGGCTACACCTATCAGCCGATGGCGGTGGGCTGGCCCGGGCAGCGGATGGACGCCTTCGTGCTCACCTTCCCGGTCAAGAACCGGGCCGACGTGCTCACCGCGCACGAGGGCGACGAGCTGTCGTTCGTGCTGCAGGGCGAGATCCTCTTCCAGCTCGGCGACGAGAAGATCCCGCTCAAGGCGGGCGACTGCCTCTACTTCAACGCCGAGGTCCCGCACATGGGCAAGAACGTCGGCCGCGTGGACGCCAAGGTGCTCATGGTGGCGGCCCCCGGCCGCGGGCCTGGACGCGAGTACGGCTGGTGGAAGGCGCCGGCCCCCGCCGCGCGAACCCGGCCCCGGCGGCTTCGCCGGTCATCCCGGACAAGGAGAGACGGCTAGGATGGAACGCACGATCTACACCTCGTGCACGCTGGATTGCCCGGACGGTTGCGGGATCATCGCGCACGTGAAGGACGGGCGCGTGGTGAAGCTCGAGGGCCATCCCGATCACGAGTTCACGCAGGGCTATCTCTGCGGCAAGACCTACCGCTTCCCGGAGCGCGTCTACAGCCCGGAGCGCCAGCTCCATCCGCTCAAGCGGAGCAACGGGCGGCCCGACGGCGGCTGGGAGCGGATCGGCTGGGACGAGGCGCTCGATCTGGTCGCGGAGAAGATCCGCGGCTACGTGGCCGACCCGGGCCCGCTGTCGATCATGCACTACCAGCGCACCGGCTCCTGGGGCGCCACCAAGCTCCTGAGCCGGCGCTTCTGGAACCTGCTGGGCGGCGTCACCACCACCAGCGGCTCGCTCTGCAGCGGCGCCGCGCGGGCCGGCCAGGCGCTCGATTTCGGCGTCCGCGCCGGCCACGATCCGTCCGACATGGTGAACAGCCGCCTCGTGCTGCTCTGGGGCCGCAACCCGATGGCCACCAACCTCCACACGGTACCGATCCTCAAGGAGGTGCGGAAGCGCGGCGGCCGCGTGATCCTGATCGACCCGGTGCGGAGCGAGTCGGCGAACTTCTGCGACCACCACGTGCAGCCGCGCGTGGCCACCGACGCGGAGCTCGCGATGGCGATGGCCAAGGTCATCCTCGAGGAGGGCCTCGAGGACCGCGGGTACCTCGAGCGGAACGCGCACGGCTTCGCGGAGTACCGTGCCCTGCTCGACGCCCGCCCGCTCGCCGAGCTGGCCGCTGCGTGCGAGCTGACGGAGGCGGCGATCCGGGAGCTCGCGCGCGAGTACGCGAGCACCCGGCCCGCGTCCATCCTCCTCGGGTGGGGCCTCAACAAGTACCAGCACAGCGCGGAGATCTTCCGCTGCGTGGACGCCCTCGGCGCCCTCGGCGGCCACATCGGGGTGCCCGGCGGCGGCGTCTCCCACGGCTACAACACCCAGCGACACTTCGACAAGACGGTGGAGGCCGCCGACCGCGCCACGCATCATCGCGCGATCCCGGAGCCCCTGCTCGGCCGCGGGCTCCTCGAAGCTCAGCAGCCGCCCATCCGCATGATGTTCGTCAACAGCGGCAACCCGGTGAACCAGTCGCCGAACTCGAACCGGGTCGCCCAGGCCCTGGCCGGCCTCGAGTTCATCGTGGTCGTGGACCAGGTGCTCACCGACACCACCGACTACGCCCACGTCTTCCTCCCCACCACCACCTTCCTCGAGGAGGAGGACATGCTGGTGTCGTGGGGACACAACATCATCGGCGGGGTGAACCGGGTGATCGAGCCGGTGGGCGAGGCGCGCTCCGACCTCACGATCTTCCAGCAGCTCGCCGACCGCCTCGGCATCGGGCCCGAGATGGCGGGCGCCCCGCGCGACTGGCTCTCGCGCATCTTCACGCCGCTCACCAAGCGCGGCGTGAGCATCGAGCAGGTCATGGAAGGCCCGGTGCGCTGCCCGGTGGCGCCGATGGTGCCCTTCGCGGATCACGTCTACCCGACCAGGTCGGGCCGCTTCGAGTTCATCACCGAGCTCCGCCACGAGCCGCGCGTGGTACCGGACTATCCGCTCACTCTCGTGACCAACTACAGCAAGAAGTGGCTCCTCTCCCAGATCCTCGAGAAGGAGCATCCGGCCATCGCCTCGGTCCGCGTCGGCACCGAGACCGCCGCGGCCTACGGCATCGAGACCGGCGAGCGGGCGATCATCCGCTCCCCCGTCGGCCACCTCGAGGTCCTAGTGCTCGTCGACGCGCGGATCGGCCGCGGCATGGTCATCATGCCGGTCGGCACCTGGATCAAGCGCGGCGGGGGCGCCAACGTGCTGACCGAGGACATCATGTCCAACTTCGGCCAGATGGCGGCATACGGCGAGACGCGGGTGCGGCTCGAGCGGGTCGCCGCGGCCTGAGGAGACCGCAAACTCCTTGCTTGACTTCAGGCGAGTTTGCCTCCAGATTGGCGCAAATCCAAAACCTTACGCGCCCGGTCTAACACGTCAAGGATGACTTGGAGGATGCGGATGACCCCGGACCACACCCGTCTGCCGCTGAGCCGCCGAGATCTGCTGAAGCTGGGTGGTGGCGCCGCCGCCGTCGCCCTGACCCCCGGGACCTCGACGCCGCCGGCGTGGGCCCAGACGCCCAAGCGCGGCGGCGTGCTCACCATACGAGGGTGGGATCCGCCCCACTTCGATCCCCACCTGACCGTCTCGTACAAGACCCACATCGCGTACTCGTTCACGCACAGCCGTCTCGTGAAGCACAAAGTCGGTCCGGGGCTCCAGCCCGGCGTCTTCTCCATCGAAGGCGACCTCGCCGAGTCGTGGACGCAGCCGAACGAGAACACCTACGTCTTCAAGCTGCGTCGCGGCGTCCGCTGGCACAACAAGCCCCCGGTGAATGGGCGCGAGCTGGACGCCGAGGACGTCGTGTATACGCTGGACCGCTTCCGGACCGTCAAGGGTAACGCGAACGCCTACATGCTGGCGGCCCTTGACAAGGTCGAGGCTCTCGACAAGTACACCGTCAAGTTCACCCTGAAGGAGCCGTACGCGTGGTTCCTCGACATCATGGCGAATCCCATGGCCGTCTGCATCGTGGCCAAGGAGTGCGTCGAGAAGATGGGGGACCTCAAGAAGCAGGAAGCGACCGTCGGCACCGGGCCATGGATGCTGGACAGCTACCGGCCCAATGTCGGCATGACGCTCGTCCGGAACCCGGCCTACTTCGTGCCCGGTCTGCCGAACATCGACCGCATCGAGATCCTGGTGGACGAGGACAAAGCGTCGCGCATCGCGGCGTTCCTGACCGGCAAGTACGACCTAGGCACCGAGTTTCCCGGTACCATCGACTGGACCGACTGGGACATCGTCAAGAAAGGTCGGCGGGATCTCAAGACCATGATGTACCCGTCGAACGTGATGAGCCACATCTACGTCCGGAACGACAAGCCCCCGTTCAACGACGTGCGGGTGCGCCGCGCCATGTCCCTGGCGATCAACCGGCAGGCCATCATCGACGCGACCTACGAGGGCAACGGCGCGTTCAATCCCCCGGTGCCCGCCGCGCTCAAGGAGTGGTCCGTCCCCATCGATCAGATCGGCGAGGGCGCTCGTTACTACAAGCCGGACCTGGCCGCGGCCCGGAAGCTCATGGCCGAGGCCGGGCACCCGAACGGTTTCCAGACGACGATGGACTTCACCACCTACGGGTCCCCCGTCCTGGTCGATCAGATGCAGCTCGTCCTGAAGGATCTCAAGAGCATCGGGATCGAAGTGAAGCTGAACACCAAGGAGTACGGAGCCTACATCGCGACCACCTTCTACGGCAAATACGACTCGATGGCCTTCGGCCCCCAGACGCCCTTTCTCGAGCCGGACAACTTCCTCTACGGCCAGTACTACCCGGGCGAGATCAAGAACCACGGCCACATCAACGATCCGGTGGTAGCGGACATGCTGATCCGCCAGCGACGGACCCCGGATCCCGCCAAGCGGCGGGAGCAGATCTTCGAAATCCAGCGATACCTGGCCAAGCAGCAGTACTACGTTCAGATCGGTTCGCAGATCTACAACGCGGTCTGGAACCAGGCGCTCAAGAACTACGGGCCCAACCTGGGTTACGACTACGGCGGCCGCCTGATGGCCGCCTGGCTCGACCGGTAACCGCGAGGAGACGTACAGCCATGGATCAGAGCGCATCGTCTTTGACCCGTCGTGACATGCTCAAGCTGGGTGGTGCCGCACTGGCCGCCACCACCGCCGGGATCGGCCCGCTCGCCGCGCAACCGGCGGCGGCTCAAACCCCCAAGCGCGGAGGCACCTTCCGGCTGCGCTCCCACGTCCCGCCCGTGCACTTCGATCCACAGCAGACCATCGCCTTCTCGACGATGATCCCGCTGTCTCTCGCCTATAGCCGCCTCGTCAAGGTCAAGGCGGGCTCGGCGGTCGTCCCCGGGACCCAGCCCATCGAGGGGGACCTCGCCGAATCCTGGGAGCGTCAGGGCGACAACATCTACGTGTTCAAGCTCAAGAAGGGCGTGCGCTGGCACAACAAGGCCCCGCTCAACGGGCGGGAGCTCACCGCCGAGGACGTCCGGTACTCCTATGACCGCTTCCTCACCATCAAGGGCAATGCCAACAAGTACATCCTCGAGATGGTTGACAAGGTGGAGGCCCCGGACAGGTACACCGTGAAGTTCACGCTGCGCGAGCCCAATGCCTGGTTTGTCGACCGGCTGGCCTCGACCTCTACCTGGGTCATCGCCAAGGAGTGCGTGGACCAGTACGGCGATCTCAAGAAGCCCGAGAGCGTGGTCGGCACCGGCCCCTGGATGCTCAAGAGTTATGAGCCCAATGTCCGGATTTCTTTCGTCCGGAACCCGAGCTACTTCGTCCCGGGCCTGCCCTACGCGGACGGCGTGGAGATCATCCTGTCCCAGGACCCCGCCGCCGGCTTCGCCGCGTTCCTGTCCGGCGAGTTCGACTTCGGCCCGGAGTACGGCATGGTGATCCGCCGCAGTGACCTCGACATCGCGCTCCGGCGCGTCAAGGGGCTCGGCATGCGGGACTACATCGTGGTGTTCGGCGGCTACACCGCGATGAAGATCGACCAGGAGCCGTTCAAGGACGTGCGGGTGCGCCGGGCCTTCGCCATGACCGACAACTGGCGGGAGGTGCTCGAGACCAACGCCTGGTCACAGGGCAAGGGCGCGCCCAATCCGCTCATCCCGGCCGCGCTGAAGGACTGGTCGATCCCGATCGACCAGCTCCCGGCGGAAGGGCGCAAGCTCTACGAGTTCGATCCGGCCGGGGCCAAGCGCCTGCTCGCCGAGGCCGGCCATCCCAACGGGCTCAAGGTCCCGATCGAGACGACGCCCGGCTACGGGCCGGACTGGATGGACGCGGTGCAGGTGGCGCTCCGCAACTGGAAGTCGGCGGGGATCGAGGTGGACCTCAAGCTCAAGGAGTACGGCGCCTTCGTCTCGAGCGCCCTCTTCGGCAAGTTCGAGAAGATGATCTTGACTCTTCGCGGGGGCACCACCGATCCCGACACCTATTTCACGCTGTTCCTGCCGGGCGAGCCGCTCAATTCCTCGGGAGTCAACGACCCCAAGCTCACCGAGATGATCAAGCTCCAGCGGCGGACCTTCGACGACAAGAAGCGCCGCGAGATCCTCTACGACATCCAGCGCTACGCCTCCCAGCAGGTCTACTACGGATTCGGCGTCTCGGTGAGCGCGGTGGGCGCCTGGATGCCCTACGTGAAGAACTTCGGGCCGAACATCGGCCACGACTACGGCGGGCGTCTGATGGTCGCCTGGCTCGACAAGTAGGCGCTCGCCGGCCACTTGAAGCGCTACGTATTCCGCCGTCTCTTCGTGGCGATCCCGTCGCTCCTGATCGCCTCCCTCATCGTCTTCAGTCTGCCCCGGCTGCTCCCCGGCGATGTCGTCCAGCTCATGCTCGAGGAGAAGGCCTACGGCAAGGACCTGGACGATCTCCGGGTGAAGCTGGGTCTCAACCGCCCCATGTACATCCAGTACGTCGAGTGGCTGGGTCAGATCCTGCGCGGCGATCTGGGGCAGTCCCTCTGGACGAGCCGCCCGGTGCTCGAGGAGCTGACCCGGCGCCTCCCGGTGAGCCTCGAGCTGGGCGTGCTGGCGCTGTTCTTCGCCATCGTCATCGCGGTGCCCATCGGAGTCCTGGCCGCCGTCCGACAGGATAGTCCGGCCGACTACGCCATGCGCAGCATGGCGATCCTCGGGCTCTCGGTCCCCGGGTTCTGGATCGCCACCCTCGCCATCCTCCTGCCCGCGATCTGGTGGGGCTGGAGCCCCCCCATCCAGTTCACCGCGTTCTCGGCGAATCCGTGGGCGCACGTCGCCCAGTTCCTCCTGCCCGCCTTCATCCTCGGCATCGCGTCCGCGGCGGCGATCATGCGCCTGACCCGCGGCACGCTCCTCGAGGTGCTGCGCCAGGACTACGTGCGGACCGCGTGGTCCAAGGGGCTCCGCGAGCGCGTGGTGGTGCTCAAGCACAGCCTCAAGAACGCGCTCATTCCGGTCATCACCGTGCTCGGCATCCAGGTGGCGCAGATCCTGGGCGGCACCGTGATCTTCGAGAGCATCTTCGGGCTGCCCGGCATGGGCCGCTTCCTCTTCGACGCCATCAACCAGCGCGACTACCCGGTCATCCAGGGGGTGAACCTGCTCATCGTCACGGTGGTGGTCGTCACGAACCTGGTCGTCGACGCGTTCTACGCATTCCTCGACCCGCGGATCCGCTACTGACAAAATGCGAAGCGACCCATACAGATAATGCGAAGCCACCCATACAAATAATGCGAAGCGACCCTATCGAGGTCGCCCCTTGGGGCGACCGTCTAAAAAGTCAGAGCCGGTCGCCGAACCGCAGCGCAGCCGTCCTGCAAGCCCTCTGGCTCTTCTGCCGGCGCAAGCCGCTCGGCGCCCTCGGCGGTCTCATCGTGCTCGTCCTGCTCCTCCTGGCCCTCTTCGCGCCCTGGATCGCGCCCTACAGCTACGACGAGACGATCCCCGGGGCGCGGATGAAGGCGCCCGGCGCGCAGTTCTGGATGGGCACCGACAATCTGGGGCGCGACGTGTTCAGCCGGGTCGTCTATGGGGCGGGGGTCTCGGTCACGGTGGGCTTCGGCGCGGTCCTCCTCGCCAACGTGTTCGCCACGCTCATCGGCATCACCAGCGGCTATTTCGGCGGCGCCTACGACATCTGCGTGCAACGCGTGGTGGACGCCTGGCAGTCCTTCCCGTTCCTCGTGGTGATCCTCTCGATGATGGCGGTGCTCGGGCCCGGGCTGCTCAACCTGGTCCTGGCGTTAGGGGTGCTGGGCGCGGCCGCCGGCTCGCGGGTCATCCGCGGAACGACCATCAGCGTGATGCAGAACACCTACGTGGAAGCGGCGCGCGCGCTCGGCGCCGGGCACCTGCGCATCATGCTGCGCTACGTGCTGCCCAACGTGGCCGCCACCATCATCATCCTGGCCACCATCGGACTCGGCGCGGCCATCCTCGCCGAATCCGCGCTCTCGTTCCTGGGCTTCGGCGTCCCGCCGCCCTACCCGTCCTGGGGCGCCATGCTCTCGGGCTCCGGCCGGTCGTTCATGTACCGCGCGCCGTGGATGGCCATCTGGCCGGGCGCCGCCATCTCGCTGGCCGTCTTCGGCTTCAACATGCTGGGCGACGCGCTCCGCGACGTGCTCGACCCGCGGCTGCGCGGCGGGGGCGGCCGGCCGGCGAGCTGACGAAGCGAAAAGGGTGGTAGGGTAGCGTCGTGATCATCCTCGGCGTGATCCCGGCGCGGCTCCGGTCGACTCGCCTGCCCCGGAAGGCCCTGCGAGAGATCGCCGGCGTGCCGATGGTGGTGCAAGTCTTCAGGCGGGCGAGCCGCGCACCCGTTCTCTCCGATCTGCTCGTGGCCACGGACAGCGACGAGATCGTCGAAGCCTGCCACGCCCATCACGTGCCCGCCGTCATGACCCGCGCCGACCATCCGTCGGGCACCGACCGTCTATGGGAAGTGTCGCGGGCGCGCGCGGCCGACGTCTACGTCAATATCCAGGGCGACTACCCGACGATTACTCCGGGCCATATCGAGCGGCTCGTGCGCCCATTCCTCAACGAGCCGGAGGTTCAGGTGACCACGCTCAAGATCCGCGCCACCCGGGACGAGGTCGAGAGCCCCACGGTCAACAAGGTGGTCACCAACGTTCACGGCGACGCCCTGTACTTCTCGCACCTGCCCATTCCGTTCGACCGGGACAAGCGCGGTGGCATCACCTACTGGAAGCACATCGGTCTCTACGCCTACCGCCGTGCGGTTCTCGACACCTTCCACTCGCTGCCGCCGTCCTCGCTCGAGCGGGCGGAGCAACTGGAACAACTCCGGCTTCTGGAGGCCGGCATCCCGATCCACGTACTCGAGACCCACGAGCCCATCATCGGAGTGGATACCGAGGAGGATCTCCGGGCCGCCGAGGCCCAGCTGTCGTCGCGTCCGCAGTGACCCATGGCCGCCCAGGTCATGGCCAACGTGGGGCCCCTCGGCATCCCGTCCATTGCGCCCCTGATCCGCGAGAACCTCGGGCTCTCCGTGACCCAGGCCGGCTCGTTCCTCTCCGCCTACTACATCGGGCCGGTGCTGATCTCGCTACCCGCCGGCTGGCTCGCCGACCGGTGGGGTGTGCGCGGCGCCATGGTCCTGGGCCAGGCCCTGATCGCGATCGGCCTCTTCGCGGCCGCGGCCGCGCCGAGCTTCTCGTTCCTGCTCGTCATCCTGGTGCTGGCCGGCGCCGGCTACGGCGTCCTCAACCCCACCACGACCAAGGCGGGCATGGCGTGGTTCCCGCCGCGACAGCGCGCCACCGTCGTGGGCCTCAAGCAGATCGGCCTGCCGGGGGGCGGGGCGCTGGGCGCGCTGGTGATGCCCCCGCTGGCGCTGGCCTTCGGCTGGCGCACCGCGGTGGCGGTCTCGGCGGTGCGGTCGGGGGCCTCGCGCTGCTGACCTGGGCGCTCTACCGCGATCTCCCGGAGCCGGCGGCGGCCGAGCCCGCGCGCGCGCTTCCCTCCGTCTGGGCCGTGCTGGCCAACCGCGATCTCTGGCTGGTCGGCGTCAGCACGCTGATCTTCGCGGGCGTGCAGACCGTGTTCCTCTCCTTCCTGGTGCTCTACCTGCGGGACGTCGTGGCGCTCGCGCTCGTGCTCGCGGCCAAGTACCTGGTCGCGGCGCAGGTCAGCGGCGTGGCCGGGCGCGTGCTGTTCGGCCTCCTGTCGGACCGGCTCTTCGGCGGGCAACGCCGCATCGTCCTCGCGATCGCCGGCCTGGGCTCGATCGGCTGCGCGCTCCTGCTCTCGACCATCGCGCCGGGCACCGGCCCCGGAGTGCTGGTGCCCCTGGCCGCCGGCATCGGCTTCTTCGGCGTCGGCTGGAACGGCGTGCAGCACACGCTCATGGCCGAGCTGGCCGGGCCCCGCGCGGCGGGCACCGCGGTCGGGCTCGGCCTCGCGATCTCCTCGCTGGGGGTCACGGTCTGCCCGCCCGTGTTCGGCCTCGTGGTGGAGCGCCTCGGCGGCTACGGCGCCGCGTGGGTGACGCTGGCCGCGGCCATGGTCGTCGCGCTACTCTTACTCATCCCGGTGCGCGAGAGGGCAATGGCGACCTCATGACGCAGCAATTCTTCTACGGCTGGGTGGTGCTGGCGGCCGCCTTCGTGATCATCACCATGTCCATCGGCACGCTCTTCACCCTCGGTGTCTTCCTCCAGCCCATCGAGGAATCGATGGGCTGGAGCCGGTCCGGCATCGGCGCCATCGGTCTCTTCAACTGGATCGTCATGGGTGTGGGCGGCGTCGTGTCCGGCTTCGTCTCCGACCGCCTCGGCACGCGCCGCGTCGTGCTGGTGGGCGCGGTCCTGCTCGGCCTGGGCCTGGTGCTCTCGAGCCACGTCCAGCAGGTGTGGCAGCTCTACGTGACCTTCGGGCTGCTGGTGGGCGCGGGGGTGAGCACCTTCTACGTGCCCCTCACCGTGCTGGCCATCAAGTGGTTCGAGGGCCGTCACGGAATGGCCGCCGCGGTCGTCTCGGCGGGCAACGGGCTCGGCATCCTCGTGCTGGCTCCCCTCACCCGCTGGTTGATCAACGAGTTCGACTGGCGCGTGGCGTTCCTGGTGCTGGGGAACCTGGCGTGGGTCGTCGTCCTGCCTAGCGCGTGGCTGCTGCGCGAGCCGGCGGGAGAGACGAGTGTCCGCAGCGCGGGCGATGCGGGCGCCCGGTTGTCCGCGGACTGGGGGAGTGCGGGGGCCATTTCTGGGCCCCCGCATATGATAGAGCCTTTGAGCACTTGGCCATTCTGGGCGATTGCGCTGACGCACTTTTGCTGCTGCGCGGCGCACTCGGGGCCGCTCTTCCATCTGGTGACCCATGCCATGGAGCTGGGCGTGGGCAAGATGGCGGCCGCCAGCATCCTCGGGGCGTCCGGGCTGACGTCCATCTTCGGCCGCATCGGCACCGGCATCGTGGCCGATCGGGTCGGCGCCAAGCGCACCCTGCTGGGTGCCCTGAGCCTGCAGGCGGGGCTGATCTTCCTCTACCTCTTCGCCACCAGTACGGGGGCGCTCTACGCCCTCTCCCTGACCTTCGGCGTCGCCTACGGCGGCGCCATGCCACTCTACGCCCTCGTCACGAGGGAGTCCTTCGGTGAGCGCGTATTGGGCACCGCCTACGGCGGGGTCTTCTTCATCGCCTGCATCGGGATGGGACTCGGCTCCTATGCCGGAGGGGCCATCCACGACCTCCTGGGCACCTACCAGTGGCTATTCCTGGGCTCGTTCGCGATCGGGGTGATGGCGGTTGTTCTGGGCATGACACTCAGGCCGGCGGCGATCCCGGCGGCTCGGCCGAGCCCCGCGATGGGTGGCTGAGCGGTCGTTTCCCGTTGACAGGGCCGGGGTTCCTTGTTAAGAATCTGCCACCACTTAGCGCGCGATCTCACCATCCAATCGCACTCTTCCGCGATGGCCTTCACGAGGTCTCGACCTCGCCGCCGGGGCAGCGCCCCGACCGGGAAAGCTCGCGCAATTTGAGGCGCGATGGAACGCCACCACGACACCGACAGTTCACCCGGTCAAGGAGGACCCGACCATGAATAGCCCCGACCCGAAGGAGACCGTCTCCCCGCCGGTGGACCGCCGCACGTTCATCAAGTCGGCGGGCGCCGCCGCCGCGCTCGCGGGCGGCATCGAAGGGATCCTGGCGGCCCGGCGCGCGCCGGCCTTCGCCCAGGGCACCAAGCTTCACCTCGTCCGCTGGAACGACTTCATCCCGGAAGCCGACGTCGAGATGAAGCGCCAGATGCCGGAAGCCGGGAAGGCCCTGGGCGCCGAGGTGACACTCGAGACGATCAACGCCAACGACCTGCAGTCCCGCATCACCGCCGCGATCCAGTCGGGCGCCGGCGCCGACCTCTTCATGATGGCCTACAACTGGCCCCAGCTCTACCAGAACGCGCTCGCCGACGTCACCGACGTCGCGGAGGCGGTGGCCAAGGCGCAGGGCGGCTTCTACGGCGTCTACAAGCCGTCGTTCCAGACGGGAGGCAAGTGGCTGGGCGTCCCCCATTCCATCGTCGGCAACGCGATCGCGTACCGGAAGTCCTGGTTCAAGGAGATCGGCTTCGACGCGTTCCCCAAGACCTGGGACGAGCTGCGGAAGGCGGCGACCGCGCTCAAGAAGAAGGGCAAGCCCTACGGCCAGACCCTCGGCCACACCTTCGGCGACGCGCCTACCTGGGCCTATCCCCTGCTCTGGTCCTTCGGCGGCGCCGAGACCGACCCGAGCGGCAAGAAGGTCGTGATCAACTCGAAGGAAGCGATCGAGTCGGTCAAGTACATGGCCGCGCTGTGGAAGGAAGGCTGTGACGAGGGCGGCCTGGCCTGGGACGACACCAACAACAACCGCGCGTTCCACGCGGGCGAGATCTCGGCGACGCTGAACGGGGCCAGCATCTACATCGTGGCCAAGCGCCAGAAGGAGAAGATCAAGGACGACAAGGGCGAGCCGCTCTACC
>WNFA01003842.1_pt1 | contig 12507 bp, 10 predicted proteins | sample 5400481 | NCBI WGS metagenome assembly WNFA01 (sample SAMN13153340, study PRJNA577476) | soil metagenome | isolation source: 120 cm saprolite under Douglas fir tree site 2 hole 1 replicate 2 | place: USA:California | collected 2015-04-18
GGACCGCTTGTAAGCGACGTCTTCCACGCCCCGTACGACCGCCGGAAAAAACGGGTTCGTCACATCGGGGATAATCATCCCCAGCATACTGGTTTGATTCCGACGGAGACCACGTCCTAACTGGCTGGGTTGATATCCGAGGCTCCGAATCGCTTCGAGGACCCGAAGGCGCAATTTCTCCCGGACCTTCGCGGTTCCGTTAATGACGTGCGATACCGTGCCGATCGAAACATCGGCCCGTTCGGCGATTTGGCGCATTGTGGTGGGGACGCTCATGCCAAAGCTAAACCGTGTAACAGCGTAGCAGGCTTGCTTGAGTGATCGCGCCCTGGACGAACCTCTCCAAGGTGTATCGCCATTGGCCTGTAATTTACGATCCTGCGTGCTGATAGTCTAAGTCATTCCGCATCTTGTGCACACCGGAACCCCAGTCCTCCCGATCGATCCTTGCTTGGCGCCATCATCAGAAGTTTGCCATGCTCGCTGAGTTTGTAGGCCTGTGGGAAGTACCAGATGGATCCCTGGGGTTGGTAATAACTGCCTCCCCGGAGAATACCTCCGCGGGTGTGCTCATCCTGGAATTCTTCCGTCCACTGCCAGACGTTTCCTACTAGGTCCATTACACCGAAAGGGCTTGCGCCTTGGGGATGTGCGTCGACCGCATCGGGCCCGCGCATGGTGCGGCCCTTGTCGGGGGCAGGAACCGCGTCTGCATTCCATGTGTCACCCCAAGGATAGATGCGCCCATCAGTACCTTGTGCCGCGTATTGCCACTCCCACTCGTGGGGCAGGCGCTTGCCGGCCCAGGCAGCATAGGCACGCGCATCTTCCAGCGACACCCAGGTGACAGGTTTGTGGTCCCGGCCCTCGGGATATTTCCCGTTCTGCCACTCGCGGAGAAAATTCAAATCGTCCTGCGGATGATAGTGAGCCGTATCGAGAAACTTCTTGAACTGCGCATTGGTTACTGGATACTTGTCGATCCAGAACGATTTGACGTGCATCGGGTGGTCATGGAAACGTCGCGGAGTGTCCTCCCACGGATATTGCACATCGACCCCGATATCATTGGATCCTTCAATCTCAATACCTTCGATCTTGAATTGGAAATCTCCCTCGGGAATCTTGACCATATCAGGGGGTGATCCCGAGGGCGGCTTAGTTGCAGCAATAGGCACGATCTGCTGCGGCACCACCGTCCACTCATGCGAATAGGTGGCCAGTGGTTTCGCACTCAATTCCTTCATCTTCGACATCAGCTTCTGGATGCCGACTTCCGGAGCGGTGCGTGAAGCCAGCAAAGCTCCATAGCCGTGCGCTTCGATGTTGAAGCTCAACACTATCCTGCCAGACTGGCTTCTAGCGGGCGTGAGCTCGACACCATGATAAAGATCGAAATAGCGCATGCCATCTTCAGGCGCCAGTTCAATCTCGGGACCCTCCACGTCGTATTCGTTGCGATTCACAATGGTCCAGACGGTCTGCGGGCCCGACGGCCATCGGCTGGCAAATACGCCATAGCGCAACATCGGACCGAGTGGCTCCCAGTCGGTGCTAATGAGAAATGGAGCCACCGCGCGCTCCAGCGTAGCCACGCGGCGGGTCGCTTCCGCATCGCGCGGGGTGATCCCGTTCCAAATACCCCAAATGCTCTCCCAACTCTCCCAGCCCACGCCGTTGAAGAATGCAAACTGCAGGTTGTCAGTCTTGTCCCGCTTCCAGCGATCCGAGATGTTTACCATGTGCCGCGGTTCCAGCCATTTGTACTTGTCGACCATGGGAACGAACGGGTATGAATATTGCCCCCAGGTCATCACGTTCCAGGCCAGCGCTTCATCCGACGGACCGCCTTCTGGCTCAAAAGCCAGAGGATGGCCAATTTTGTCGGCAGCCGCTGAAAACGCTAGTGGAACTCCATCTTGTGTGTCGCCATTAATGCCATCGGCGCCTACCTCGGCCATGATCTCAGCAAACGCTTGCGGCCACGACACTCCGTTCGGCCGGGTGCCCTGATCCCACATCATCATCGGGAACAGGACACGAACGCCCCTTCGGTGAAAATCGGCGATCATCTGCCGTACGCCTGGGATACCGCCGGGCATGCTCCGAATCATGTCGTGCTGATTGCGGTTGTCGATCCCCATGTTCGGATAGGTTGGCCAGATCAATACCGCATCGATCCCTCCATACCTTTTCTCCAAGTCGTCCAGGTAACGGTCTACCGTATAGCGATGAGCGATTGGATCGTAGAAGTAGCGGTCTTCCACCATCATCTGCGGTTGGAAGAAACTAGACTGCGTCCACTTCAGAGCAGGGAGGTCATATCTCGAACTGTCGTAGCCAATTCGAATACGGCGCTCGTCTCGCCAATGTCGAATGTCGGCCAGCCACGTGGCATGCTCGTCCTGCGTGCATGCTTTGGATCCGCCTTCCCACGCTCCTTTCATGACAAGGCAGCCGGGTGTGGGAATCTGCTGCCGATCGGGACGATAGCGGGAGTCCTGAGCTGAAAGCACGGAGGTGACGCCAAGAAAAGCAACCAAGCCATATCGTGCGATGTCGAGTCTCATGATGAAACAGCTCCTGTTCGTGAAAACCGCTTTGCGACCTGCAAATATAAAACGTTTCAAATTGTTTGTCTAGGATGTCATTTGAAATGCTTCCGAATTTTCCTCGGATTGCGTCTGAACAACCCTGTTTGGACAGCTCCGTTGAGCTTCAAGTCATGCGCAGGACTATTTGCGGGATTCCTCGATGGTCAACACTCGATCCACGGCGACGTCAGTGATTGTCTGTTTGATGCCGCTCGGCCAGTGGATCTCAATATTCCTTAGGCGCCGATTAGCTCCCAAGCCGAAGTGCACGCGGGCATCACTGGATGACGCATACCCAACAGCGGTCGTGACTTCGTTCCATTGCGAACCGCCGTCCTCCGTCGTGATATGGACTTGCGCGCCGATCGCCATGCGATTGCTTCTTGTACCGACAAGGTTGAACAGAATCCAGTGTCGCCTACCATCCGAGATGTTGTGGAAGAGTTTGACCGGGCCACCGAGCACCGATACTACGGCATCGACCCGCCCGTCATTGTCTATGTCGCCGAACGAGACCCCGCGATGCGGAGCTTCTTTTTGAAAGTCTGGGCCTGCATCAGCGCTTACATCCTCGAACTTGCCGTTCCCGAGATTCCGGAACACCGAATTTGGTTCCGGATACCGCCGTTCGGCCACTAGTCTGCCGATATTGTCCAGGACATTGGACCGCGCGACGAACAGGTCCTTCCATCCGTCGTTATCGAGATCGACAATTCCGTTTCCCCACCCCGACATTTGTGAAGTTGGCCGTGCTAGTCCACCCGCGACGGTCAAGTCCACGAAATCACCGTGCCCGCGGTTGCCATAGAGCGGAAAAGTCTCAAACTCGACCGACGTGTGCCAGATGTCCGGCAGTCCATCGTTGTTCAGGTCGCGGAAGTCCGCTCCCATGCCTGATAAGGCTGCGCCATTCGCTCCGTAAGCTACTCCGGCCATCTCGGCCACTTCCTCGAATCGTTTTCCGCCGAGGTTGTGAAACAAGAAATTAGGCGTGGTGTCATTCGCCACGAAAGCATCGAGGAATCCATCGCTGTCATAGTCAGAGAACGAGACACTCATCCCTTTCCCAAATAGAGAGGCGATGCCAGTCTGCTCGGAAACATCGGTGAATGTGCCGTCTCCATTGTTGCGGTAGAGCGTGTTGTGGGTCGGACGGTAGTAGTTGGGATGACAGTAACCGCGGGTCCCGCTCCCGATTGTGCAGTAGGGGTCTTTGTTCACTTCCCATTTACAGTAATTAACCACGAAGAGGTCCAGTAGACCGTCGTTGTTGTAGTCGAACCATCCGGCCCCAGCGGACCACATCTTCCTTCCGTCCAGCTCCGCACCCGGCACGCCCGCTTTCTGGGTTACGTCCGTGAACGTTCCATCTGCATTGTTGTGGAACAACTGGTTATCAGTGACGTTCGCAACAAACAGGTCCGGCCAGCCATCATTGTCGTAGTCACCCACCGCCACTCCCATGCCGTAGCCAGCCCCGGCGACTCCGGCTTTCTCGGTGACGTCTGTGAAGGTGCCGTCATGGTTGTTGTGAAACAAGCGGTTCCAATAAACAGGAGACTCCTTCTTGAGTGATGGGAGGGCGGCGCCGCCGACCAGGTAAATGTCCAGGTAGCCATCACGGTCATAGTCGAGCAAAGCTACGCCAGCAACCATCGTCTCGATTTGATTCTTGTTGGGGGTTGGCGAATTGGCGGTTACGAAGTGCAATCCCGCCTTCTCCGCAGTCTCCTCAAATCGGATCCCTGCCGGAGCCGGCGAACCAGACCAGGCTGCCGCCAGCACACTCAGGGCGACGATCGCACTCGGTGCACGCATGATTTTTCCGCAACGGGAGTTTAGCATCGGGGCAAAACTGAAGTGATACCATGCGCAGGAAATGAGAGTTTTGGTCTTATTTCTCTTGGTGTCAGTGGTTGCAGCCGGACAAGCCGCCAGCGACTTGGTGTCGGTCGTGTCAAAAGGCCAAAAGCTTGTCGAGGACGGCGAACTCGCCAAAGCCCAGGAATTGTACGAGGGCGCATTGCGCAGCTCTCCCAATAGCGCTGACCTGCTCTTCGAACTAGGCATGGTTTATTTCCGCCAACGCAACTGGGCGAAGGCCATCGATAGCTACAACCATAGCCTGAGTGCAAGTCCGAAGCGGATCAAGACGCTCTTCTATCTCGCCGAAGCCTACTTCATGCAATCGGAACTCGATCGTGCGCGCGACACCATTGCGCAGGCCGCGAGCATCGCGCCCAATGATGCGCAGGTTTGTCAGAAATATGGGCAGTACTTGAGCGCAAAGCTGGAAACACGCAATGAAGGACTCCTACAACTTCAGCGAGCACGGCGGCTCAATGCCAATCTGGAACATATCGATTTTGAGATCGGCAAAACGCAGTTTGAACTGACCGACTTCCAGTCTGCATCGAGCAGTTTCGAAACCGCACTGAAGAAACGGCCAGGTGACGGGCAAGCAGCATTCTTCCTTGCCGAGGCAAGTGCAAGGTTGGGGGACTGGGAGAAAGCGCGGAGTTATTATGACTATGCTTTGGCTCACAACTATGTGGAGGGCGCTACATATTACGGGATGGGAAGAGCTTTGGTGGAGCTTGCTGATTTCGAGTCTGCGCTCCCGCCGCTGCAGCGTGCACTCGCGATGCAGCCCTCACTGATCCAAGCACATTTCCAGCTTGGGAAAGCATACCGGCAACTCGGTCGCATGGAGGACGCAGGGCGCGAGGCAAGACTTTTTGCGGCCATGAACGACAGGATCGACACGTCCCGCGAGCTGAAGGGACCTGAGGAAGAAAACGCCTGGAAACACGTGAAGCCCTTGCTGGACGAGGGCGACGATCAGCAAGCGCTGAAGTACCTCGCAACATTGCCCGGCTCCGATTCATCCAACCGCGGAAACTCCTATTTTGTGCTGGGCGTGATGTATTTCAGCATGGGGCGCAAAGACGATGCAAAGCGGGTCTTGGTGACCGCGAAGAGGCTGTCTCCGAACGACTCGCGTGTCGCTGCTTACTTGGGCATGGCGCAGTTAGCTTCCGGGGAAATCGAAGCGGCAGAGCAGTCGTTCCATTCCGCACTTGGGCTTGATGCCGCCGATCCCCTTGCGCTCATTGGGATGGGTGGGCTCAGATACCAGCAGGAGCGTTGGGCGGACGCTGTCGCGTATCTCGAACAATCGCGCACGGCCGATCCCGATTCGCTGTTCTTGCTGTGCGATGCCTATTACAGAGTTGGCAAGCCGGACGAAGCAAGGCTGACGGCCGAAGTGATTCGAGCCCTGGGCTCAGACAGGAAACCTTTGCTAGATCAAGTTGAGAAGTTGGTAAGCCTCCATCAAACGGACCGACCGCAGCCCGTTCCATAGCTATTAGGATTGGCCTTCAAGCATTGTTGTCTCATCCTCCTGTATAGGTCGTTGCCCCCCTGCTTCCCCGCTTGTGTATTCGACGTACTTCGGAGTGGCCGTAGAGAAGTTCGAGTCCATCGTGAGCGAAACGGGCGCGCCCTTTGCCCGCATTAAAGCAATGCCGCGTCGAATCTGAATGCGCCACGAGCGTAACGTGCGAGTTCAATCAATGCTTGCCGACGATTCTGGGCGGATGACGGGCAATCCGGAAGTAATGCCTCCGGATTGGTCCCGACAAACGATAGATCCCTATCGGGACTGCCCCAAGCAAAAATGTGGGGATGCGCAGGTCCGTGTGGTGGGGGCAGTTTCGATAGGGTCGTTTGAAGTGAGCCGCTGGCGTTTGCGGCGGATGCGGTGTGCCATGGGAATTGAATCAATTTTGGTCTTAAAAGCCTTGCCAGACGGGGGGTTTGGCCAAGACCCCTGTTATTGATGCTCATCATATTTCTCGCACCCATCTGCGTCATCCTACCTCCGGCGCCAGCGGTTCTTCAAGAGGGCAGCTTTGACGCTGGTGTTTCTACACGCGCTAGCGTCCGCCGCGCCAGCGGCTTAGTTCAAACGCGCTTGTGTCCACGAATGGAGTAGTTCCCGGTTGGTCGGCAATCCTCACCTTACCGGATTATGTAAGGGTAGCCCGTTACTCAGGCACAAGCCCTCATTTGGACGGAACTGCCCATCAGAGACCCTTGCCGTTCGCCAGTCGGACTGGGTCGTGGGGCCGAAGAAATCGTCCCCGAATTGCATCGTGGCAATACTGCACCATCTTCGTCTCGTCGAGCCAACAAAAGTTTCGTCTACGTTATAAGATTCATCTTGATGATTCAGGAGGGACCATGAGCAAGGAAATCTCTCGCAGACAGTTTCTTGAGAATATCGGACTTGGAACTGCGGCCGGTACAAGTCTTTTGCTGCTGAGGGATGCTGCCAGCGCGCGCCCTACGACCGACCCTATTCCCTCGCGGACTCTGGGGCGAACCGGCGCGAAGGTCTCAATTCTTGCTTTTGGCTGCGGTAGCCGCTTCCTCATGTACAAGGACGAAGAGAGCGCCCTCGCGATCCTCAATCACGCCATCGATCTGGGCATTACTTATCTGGACACGGCCTACGCCTACGGAGATGGCGAGAGCGAAACTCGCGTCGGCAAAGTGATGGCCTCACGCCGCAAGGAAGTCTGGCTGGCAACGAAGATTCCCGATCGTACCCGAGACGAATTCCTGCGCCGCTTGGAGGGAAGCCTGAAACGGCTCAGGACCGACCATGTAGATCTGGTCCATATCCACAGCCTGGGCCAAGCCGACGATCTGGCGAAAATCGAGGCCCCAGACGGGGCGCTGAAGGGCCTGATGGAAGCGCGTGAGCAGAAAATGGCGCGTTTTGTCGGCATGACCAGCCATACCAACGGAGAGGTGATGGCAAATGCGATCGAGCGACACGACCTTGATTGCGTGCAGATGGCTCTCAACGCTTCCCGCAATGGGCGCTTTGAGGAGCTCGCCCTCCCCGCTGCCAACACCAAGAAACTTGGCGTGATCGCCATGAAGGTGACCGGTCAGGAGTTTCTCGCGGGCGACGGGCCGGGAAAGGCAGACATGAGCTCTCTGCTTCGCTATTCCATGAGCTTGCCGGTAACGACCGCGGTTGTGGGAATGCCACGCCCCGAAATGCTCGCACACAACGTCGAGACTGCGCGGAAATTTTCACCACTCAACGATCAGGAGAAGGAGCGCCTAAGGCAGCAACTCAAGCCCTCTCGTGAGGGAATGGAAAAGCGACTAGTCGGGCATCTGGATGGACCGACAGCGAACCCAGAAATGTTCTCAGCATAGCGTCGCAAAAGTTTGTGGCGGACATTTCACGTCTCCCATGCCTGCACGTTTCGTAAGGCGTCTTTTGTAAGAGGCAATCTTTTTCAGTGGAATCGGTCTCGTCGGCAACTCGGAAGCTGGAACCTGCTCGCAGTTGGCGATAAATCGCCAACGCACTCATTGACCGGGTCGGCCAGTTCTCGGTGAGTGTTACGGCCTGTGGGTGTTGAAAAAGTCCGTGATCGGAATGTCTTTTCGGCTGTGATGATCGCGGCTGCCGAGTTTTTTCTTCTCCCCTCGGCTAAGAGGCGGTTTCCACGGTGGGCGTTGTCGGTTGGCTGAGGAACCGCACCAGTCGCTTGATGTTCTGGGCAGCCGCCGCCAGGAAGAACTGCTCGCGAACAAACTTTAATCTCCGCAGGCGTAGGCGGCGAAGTCCGATCTGATTCTTGAGTTCGGCGAACAGGGCTTCCACCTTCTTTCGTTCCCGCTGTGCCTTGGCGAACTCTGGCGTGTTCGCCAACTCCCGTGCGCGTTGCCGAGCGGGTTCGTCCATGTGGATGGCAAGAAAGCGAAACGCTCCGCTGGTGCATTGGGCTTTGAGCGCACACGCACCGCAACGTTTGCGGGTCCCGATGTAGGCATAGGTGCGGTTCCGCTGGTTGCGGCCACCATAGTTCAGTTGCTGCCCCGCAGGACAGCGATAGCTGTTGCTTTCGGGTTGATACGTGAAGCGCTCGGGACCGTAGAACGGACTGTTCTTTCTGTGGATACTGTCGCGGGTTCGCATATAAGGAGTGATGCTCCGATCTGCCAACCAGCGCAAGAACTCCCCGTTCCCATAGGTCGTGTCGGCCGCTACCGATTCTGGTTCTCGTTCTTGCCATTGCGTGAAACGAGTGAGCATGTCTTGCGCAGCCACTGTTTCCTGACTCATCCGTGCTGCCGTCGCTTGCACCCCGACGATCACGCAACTGTGATTGTCGATCAGATAGTTGTCGTAGTACCCCAGTCGGGCCGGTGTCCCACCCTTGGTCGCGTAGGTCGCATCTGGATCCGTGGTCGATACCTGGTCTTGCTGATGCACGGGCTCTTCGGTTGGGTTCTGCTGCTCCAGTTCCACCAAGTACTGGCGCACGGTTTGGTTCACTTGCGCCGCTTCCCCCAATTGCTCCCGCGGAATGCGGCTCTCCTTGGCCGCATTCGCTTCCACGAAGCTGCCATCGACCGACAGGTGCTTGCCCTGCACCAATCCCACTTCCACACACTGCCTGACGATCTCTTCAAACAGCTGCTCGACAGCTTCGATTCCTGAAACCGTCCATGACGGTTTTTCGAGAACGTGGAGTGGTGCGGGATCTCCTGATCGAAGCCCCGACCGGTGAACCACCTCCACGCCAGATGCATGCGCAGTTCCTCCACCAGTTTCCGCTCGCTGGTGACGCCGTACCAATACCCGATCAGCACAATGCGCAGCAGAAGCTCGGGATCGATGGACGGGCGGCCCGTATCGCTGTAACTCTCTTTCAGCTTTTCCCGCACGAAGGCAAAACTGATGTGCTTATCGATGAGCCGCAGCAGGTGAGTCTCTGGAACCTGATCTTCCAGGCGGAAGTAATAGAACAGCGCTTCGGAGCGGTCGTGTTGCCCCATCATGATCAGCAGGCCTCCGACGATGAGAATCCAACAGAGCATGGGCGGATGCTTTCTTCTAACATGCTTCTGCTGATCTCATCCCGCTAATCGACGTGACTTTTTCAACACCCACGAGATGTTACGCCAACTAGACTGACGCTGCTCACTTGGGTGTCTCTTCACCGACGACAGGAATCGCCTTTCGCAGATACGAGCCGTGACTCCGCAACATCTCGGGCGAAGTTCTTCCTGCGGTTCTGACTTGCGGAACGAGACAAATGCGCTTTGCACCCGATGAAGTTCCCCGACAAGGCTTTTGGCGGGTAGAAACGCTCACCGCCCCCGCGGAGACAACATCGAATCCTTCGAAGCACTTGCCGGGCTGGCGACGGGTCAATGTCAACAACATTTTGCATTTCCTTGACAAAGTGTCTCTGGAGCTGTGCTACAGGTACCCACGACCGTGTAACTAGGTGAGGGGGAGAGCTTTTTATGAGATCCCGAATCGCCAGATTTCTTGTGTCCGCGTCTGCCGGTCTTTTTTCTACACTGCTCGCAATTGGGCTTGTTTATGCGGTTGTCGATCCCGCAGCTGAGGGTTCGACGGCGACGCAGCAAGAGACCGGGCCGTCGTCGAGCGGTACGGTGTTGCCCGCCTGTGGAGCTGCCAGCGGTACTCGATTCAACCTGGAGCCGCGTACCGACCCCGTCCCGCAGAACGAAACGGCCGTGGATTTCTTGCCAGGTTCGGGGCTTTCCGGCGGTGATCTGGTTGTGGGCGGAGCTAATGATTTCCGCCTGTTGACCTCGGGGACGGGAACACCTGGCGATTTCCGTGGCGTATTCGGAATGACCGATCAAACCGGGTACTACGTCCACCGCAACGGATCGGCCGCGAATCCCTGTTCTGCAGATTTTGAAGGCGGTTTTCCCTCGCTGAAGAATCCCAACAGCAATGGCACGCTGGTGGGCGTCGGCGATCCGGCCGTCGTGGCAGATCCCGCGCGCCAAGCCTTCTTCTTTGCGGATGAGCGCGCTGGACTCGGCGAAACCTTTGACTCGGCTGTCGCCGTGTTTCGCACGGCTGCTGCCACATTGAATAACTCTACGTCCTGTCCTAACGGGACGCATAGTGAAGCCGCAGCACGATCGTGCTGGCCCACCTCGATTCTGCTGGATATCGGCAGCATCTTTTCGACTTTGGATATCCGCCCAAATCTTGCACTGGACGAACGTGCCGACGGAGGTGGAGTTGGAGCGGGGGGACCTCTACGTTTCCGCCGCCAGGGCGTCGGCATCCTCGGTATTCATCGCCGTCTGTCGCAATAACCTTTCGGCTTGCTCATCGTCGGTCAAGATCAGTGGAAGCGACATCGCGGACAATCCGCACAGCGCCGTTCGTCCCGACGGTGGAATCACAGCAACCTACACGGTCAGTACTTCCACGGGGCTGGACATCAAGTGGGTGACGTGCACTCCGAATGGTGCGCCCAACGCACCGACTTGCGCGGCGGCTACTCGTAGTACCAGCGAGTCTCAGATACTGCCCTACAATCCGTTCGGTGGCGGGCCAGGTCTAGCGGCCGCACAGTTCGTGATCCGTACTTTCCCCAAGCACACTCATCGTCAGGACTCGAATGGAACCGAAACATATGTGGTCTGGGATCGTTGCAAGGTTTCCACTTCAGTCACCTACCCAGGAATAACGTTCACCAACGTATGCGCAGATGCTGATCTTAGGATGGCCGCTTCCAACAACAACGGCCAAACGTGGACAGTGGCCGACGTAGACACTGCAGTTCAGGACCAGTTCCAACCCTGGATTGGTACAGACGCCTCCACGAACATTGTGAACATTGTGTATTACAGTTCGCAAGCTGACGCTTTTCAGCATCGATCGAAAGTACTGCTGCGCCAGATTGCGCCGGGCAGTTCTACCCCAGATCCGGTGGGCGCCGCGCAGACAATCACGACCGTAGGCATGGATCCCGCCGCTGATCCTTTCCTGCAGGGAATCTACATGGGTGACTATATCGGCTTGTCGGCACGGGCCGGCCTTGGTGGGAGCCGGGCATACATTCACTACACGCACAGCGCCATTGCGGGCATCTACAACGGAGCAAGGGACCCTGAGCAGAACAACCATCTAAGCCGGTTCGACTACTGACGGGTTCAGGTGGAGGCAGCTGCTGTGTTTGCTGGAGGAACCATGACACTCAAAACGCCGGGCTTGATGCTGCTGGTGAGTCTTGTCGTCATTGCGGTGTTTCAGAGCACTCACCGAACCGTTATGGCAGCAGGAGCCGAATCACTGCGGGCTGTCGGACGTGTTCCACAGATCGATACGTCCGGTCCTCGCACGGGGATCGTTGCCTTCCTGCTATCGCCACGAGGCCGACAGATTGTTCGGGCATCGAACCATCCCATGGCTCGGTCACTGATGCGGCGGCTTGGAGAGGAATCGCAGGCTGCTGCGCCGGTGTCTCATCCCGTTCGGCAGACGAGTCTTTGGTCCAGCGGTCAACCACCTGCGGCTTCGATCGGCTGCGGAACAGCCACCGGAACCCGCTTCAATCAAGAACCCCGCACTCCGCCTGATGCCTTGCCGCAGAACAGTCCGGCCGTAGATTTCCTCCTCGGGTCGGGCCTCCAAGGCAGCGATCTGGTGGTGGGAGCAGCCAACGATTTCCGCGGGTTCTTTGGTGGTTTGGGAGATAGTGGCACGGGCTACTACGTTCACCGCAATGGAGCAGATCCCAATCCCTGCACGTCGCAATTTGAAGGCGGTCTGCCGCAGATTCTGGATAGTGCGACTGGAGAGGTTCTCTTGGGAGGAGGGGATCCTGTAGTTGAAGCTGATCCCGCCCGCAACGCGATCTACGTCGCGGACATTCGCATTGGTTTTCAGTCCACTGCCATCGCGCTCTTCCGCGGCACCGCATCAAATCTCAACAGCACCACGACATGCCCGAATGGAACCCACACCGCGAGCCAGTCACAAACCTGCTGGCCGGTCAAAGTCGAAGTCAACCCCAAACAGGACGGTAGTCTGGAAGTA
>WNFA01007219.1_pt1 | contig 12506 bp, 16 predicted proteins | sample 5400481 | NCBI WGS metagenome assembly WNFA01 (sample SAMN13153340, study PRJNA577476) | soil metagenome | isolation source: 120 cm saprolite under Douglas fir tree site 2 hole 1 replicate 2 | place: USA:California | collected 2015-04-18
TCAATCGCGGCTATGCCCTGGTGTTCGATGCAAATGGTCAACTGGTGAAGGACGCCGAACGCCTGAAACCGGGCGACGACATTTCCGCGCGGCTGGCCCGCGGACAAGTCCGGGCTCGCGTCAATTCCGTCGAAGCTGCACCGGAATCCGACGGCCCTGCATTAGAATGAGGCCAAACCACTACTAACGTGAGGATCGCGTGACCCCGCTCCCGGCCTGGCCGCACATCTCGCTGGTCTCGATTGTGGACATCCTGCTGGTTGCGATCCTGATCTACCAGCTACTCGCGCTGATTCGCGGAACACGCGCTGCTCCCATGTTGGTCGGCCTGGCGGTGCTCGCGCTCGCCTTCTACTTCGCGCGGCTCGGAGAACTACGCACGCTGAATTGGCTTCTGAGCACGCTTCTGCCCTATGTCGTTTTCGCGCTGATCGTGGTGTTTCAGTCCGAGATTCGCCACGCTCTGGCAAATCTGGGAACCCGCGTTTCATTCGGTCGCTCTTCGAATTCGGCGGGCGATGTTTATGACGACATCGTTCTCGCGGCTAACCTGTTCGCCCAGAACCAGACGGGCGCGCTGATTGTCATCGAGCGCGATATCGGGCTGCGCACCTATATTGAAAGCGGCGTGCCCCTGGATGCGCGGCTCTCCTACGACTTGCTGGCGACACTGTTTCGTCCGAGCGCTCCTTTGCACGACGGCGCTGTGATCGTGCAGCGCGACCGCATTGCCGCCGCCGCTTGCTTCCTGCCGTTGTCCATGAATCCTGTGCTCTCCACCCAGATGGGAACTCGGCATCGCGCCGGCATCGGCGTCACGGAGGAGACCGACGCCGTCGCAGTCGTCGTCTCGGAAGAAACGGGCGCGATCAGCCTGGCTGTGAAGGGAAACATCGAGCGCGATCTGACGGTCGAGCGGCTTCGGGAACGGCTCAGTCAACTTCTTCGGCGCTACGCTCCGGCACCCACTCTACCCATGCCGGTGGAAGAAAACATGATCGAAGACGAGCCACCCAGTTCCCAGCCTGCCCGCCGGCACGATTCGAGTGTCCGGCCCGGAGGCGACGACTGATGCCGAGCCTCTTCAAGCGCATTTTCGTGCAGAACCTGGGTTTGAAGGTGATTTCGCTGTTGCTTGCCATCGGCCTGTGGTTGGTCGTGGCACGTTCTCCGGTGGCGGAAGTAGTCTTGAACGTTCCGATTGTTTTCGAACGGGTTCCGGACAAACTTGAAATGCAGTCCACCAACGCCACGGAAGCGCAGATTCGGGTGCGCGGTCCCGAACGTCTGGTCCGTCGTCTGCGCTCCTCCGACGTCAGTGCTCATGTTGATCTATCAGCAGTCGTGCCCGGAAGCCATACCTTCGACCTCACTCCCGGAAACGTGCACGTGCCCAGCACATTGGAAGTCGTGCAAATCAATCCCGCCCGCGTAACGGTTATGATGGAACAATCGCAGTAATCAGCTCTTAGCTTTTAGCCAAACCCCTCGAGTGCAACTGCCACAATTGAGGAGTCCCAAACTTAAGAGCCAAAAGCTAAGAGCTAACAGCTGCTTTATGAGTCGACAACTATTCGGCACCGACGGAATCCGCGGCGTGGCGGGGGAATTCCCCCTGACTCGTGAAAGCACCTACTTGATTGGTCGTGCCCTGGGCCACGATCTCATTCGAGGGAATGCCAAACCGCGCGTCGTGATTGGCCAGGACACTCGCGAATCGAGCCGCTGGATTGCCGATCGGGTATGGCAGGGGCTCGCGTCGGTCGGAGTCGTAGTGCATAGCGCGGGCGTGATCACGACTCCGGGCGTTGCCTACCTTGCGCGCTCGCAGCGCTTTGACGCCGGCGTCGTCATCTCTGCTTCGCACAATCCCTGGACCGACAACGGGATCAAAGTTTTCTCGGGAGACGGCTACAAACTTCCCGATGCGCACGAACTGGCCATCGAAAAAGAGATCTTCACGTTGTTGCAGGACTCGCAAGCGCCGTTGCCGCAGCCGGATTCTACCCCTCCTCTTTCCAGCCTTCCCGGGGACGCCGGCCTTCGTCAGGCATATGTTCGCTGGCTGGCCTCGAACATCACAACTGATTTGAGCCGCCTGCGCCTGGTAGTGGATTGTGCCAACGGCGCTGCCGCCGTGGAAGCCCCGGAACTATTTCGTGCCCTGCGAATCCCCGCCACCTATCTCCATTCCGCACCCGATGGGCAGAACATCAACGAACAATGCGGGGCGCTTCATCCCGAGACGGTCGCTCGCTTCGTCATGGAGAACAAGGGGAAGTTTGATCTCGGAGTGACGTTCGATGGGGACGCTGACCGGGCTTTGTTCTGTGACGGCCAAGGCCAAGTGGTGAACGGCGACAGCGTGCTGCTCATCGCCGCGCGTGAAATGCAGTCGTGCGGTTCGCTGGCGAACGCAACCGTGGTCGCTACCACGATGTCGAACATGGGGCTGGAACTGGCCCTCAAGGGCTCCGGCATTCGCATGCTGCGCGCGAATGTCGGGGACAAATACGTTCTGGAAGAAATGCAGCGGGTGGGTGCCACGCTGGGTGGCGAACAGTCCGGCCACATTCTCTTCCGCGACGGAGACGCCACCACGGGTGACGGCCTGCTCACTGCGCTCCGGGTCATGGAGATCATGGTCCGCTCCGGGAAGTCGTTGGCCGACCTGGCGGGCGATCTGAAAATATTTCCGCAGACGATACGCAGTGTGCGGGTGCGCGAAAAGAAGCCGTTTGCCCAGATTCCTGCGGTGCAGGAAGCCATCACCGCCGCCGAACGTGAACTCGACGGCAACGGCCGCATGGTGGTGCGCTACTCCGGGACCGAAGCGCTGGCGCGGGTGATGATCGAAGCGGAGTCGAAGGACCAGATGGAGCGGATCGCGGACAGCCTCGTCGCCGCCATTCGGAGAGCTCTTGGTGCTTAGAAGGTGACAACGCGGTCTGAAGGTCACATCAGCGTCAAGCCACTGCTCAAGCACTGAAATATGGTACTCTGACACTTCCCTAGGAGGTGTGCCATGAAACAAGAAGACGAACTCGCCAACCAATCCTCCTTTCAAGCGGAACAGTAAACGCCGCAGGGGATACCCCTCGGAAACCCACGTGAAACGCGGTCACCGGATGGTTCACGGTGACAAGGAACTCATCGAAAAGCTGGGTCGCAATGATTTGTGCCCCTGCGGTTCCGGACTGCGCTTTCAAGAAGTGCTGTTTGCAGTCCGGCTTCTTTGATGGCAGTCGCCGCAACTACTTTTTTCCGGGAATAGATTCCCTCATCGCTCACGGGGCGGCTTCGTGTCGCCCGGGGCGAACTCAACTGGATGATCCATGTACTTAAGATTCGTAGTTGCAAATATCGACGAAGATTCCGAGCGAGAGCTTGGAGTGTTCCATGCTGCCGTCAATCTGCGGGAGGAGGGAAAGCTCTATGCCTACGAAGAAGAACAACACGATTCCATTCGACAGTGGTTCAACGAGAACCTAAGACGGCCAACACGGTTCACGGCTTCCAAACCTCCCTTCTACCGCAAACAGAGCAAAGCGATTTCATGGTTCAGGGACAGTGCATGCGAACACATTGCGCGGGTCCGTGATCTGGTCGCAATTCTTCAGAATCACGGTATCCCGGTTCGCATGCTGAAGGCAGACCGCATCGGCTATGTTGTTTACGAGGACGAGTATCAGGTGGTGGCGGAGCCGTTTGCTGACACGCAGCGCTGAGTCGCCTCCCTCCCAGATGATGCAAAGGTGTTTGGCGCTCCAGTTTCACTTCCAGAACGCACGTCCCTTGGTGCAGTCTCGTTATCTTGTGCCTTTGATCCATCCCGCCGAGAATGAGATTCAACTTAGGTAGAACTTAGAAGAAGCTCATGAGAATTCTGATTGTAGAAGATGACACTGCCCTTGCCAGCTTCATCCGCAAGGGTCTCGAGGCTGAACACTACGCCGTGGACGCCGCCCTTGAGGGCGAACAGGGCCGCTCGATGGCGTTGGAATTTGATTATGATCTCGTGATCTTGGATCTCAACCTGCCCGGAATTGACGGTCTGGCCATCCTGAAGAGTCTGCGCCAGCGTAAGCCCAGTGTGCCGGTGATGATTCTTACGGCGCGCAGCCGTGTCGAAGACCGCGTGCAATGCCTCGATATGGGCGCGGATGACTATGTGGTGAAACCCTTCTCTTTTCTGGAACTCTCGGCGCGCACACGGGCCTTGCTGCGGCGCAGCCACCTGCCTTCCGAGTCCGTTCTGGCGGTCCGCGATCTTCGTCTCGATCGAGTGGAGCGCCGCGTCGAACGTTCCGGTCGCCGCATTGATTTGACCACCAAGGAGTTCGCCTTGCTCGAATACCTGATGCGCAATGCCGGGCGCCGCCTGACCCGCGCCATGATCATCGAACACGTGTGGAACCTGACTTTCGATTCCACCACCAACGTGGTGGATGTTTACATCAACTACCTGCGCCGCAAGGTGGACGATGGTTTTTCCCCGCCCTTGATCCACACTGTTCGGGGCGTCGGCTACGAGCTAAGTCCACCCGGAGCGACCGCATGAGTGCAGGTCCGCAGCCACTTGCCGGACGAACGCAGGATCAAGCTGTGCTTGGCGAATTGTTGCACTCGCTGAGCCAGCCCCTCACTACCCTGCGTTGTTCTCTGGAGGTTTCCGTCGAAGAAATAGCGGGGCACAAGGGGGACGCTGTCAGCATTGCTCTCGAACAGGCCGAAAGAGTGATCGGCATGGTCAAGCTGATGCGGGAATATCTGGATGCCGAATTGGGTACGCCACCGCCGCATCCCGTCGCTCTGGCTCCGGCTTTGCGCGCGGTTGTCGAGCAACTATCTTCCGTGGCGGCCGCGCGCCAGATCCGGCTGCAGCTCACGGGCACGTCCGCCGCCAGCATTTCCGTTGCGGAGCCGCGGCTCCAAATGGCTCTGCAGTATCTAATCAACGCCCTGATCGAGCTGCAGCTGGCGAATGGAGAAATCTCCCTGCGGTTAGAGGAGAATCCCTCGGAATCGCTGCTGCACGGGCAAGTCATCCGTTCCACCTGGACAGCCCTACAACCGAGGCACGATCCGGTCGGGGTCACTCTACGCCGTGTGAAACTGGCCATCGCCGGCCGTGTGTTGGAGTCCGGCGGGGCATCGCTGGTATTTGACGACGGAGAGCAGTCAGCTTTCGTACTTCGCATGCCCAAGCAACCGCCCGCCCTTCTCGCCTGAACTCATCTCGTGACATTTTTAAAGGCGTAGCACATAACGCCGGAGTACAATCCAGCCTTTCCGGAGGTTCGCGTTGAAGCACTGGTTAGCCCCTCTGATGCTCGCGTGCGCTGTTTCTGCAGGCTCGGAGCAAAACAGCGGCCCCGTCTTGAAACCCCTAATGGTGATCCGCGCGGGCGTGCTCATTGATGGAGATTCCACCTCACCGCGCCGCAACCAAGTCATCATCATTCGTGGTAACCAGATTGTTGAAGTCTCGGACGCCGCCAGCGCTCGTATCCCCACCGGCGCCGAAACGGTTGACCTTTCGCAGGCCACCGTCCTTCCCGGGCTAATTGATGCTCACACCCACATCTTTCTGCAAGGCGAGGAGCCCGACCAGGGCGGCTATGACGTTCAGCTCTTGAAATATCCGCTGGCCTTCCGCGCGGCACGCGCAACTGTGTCCGTCCGGCGCGCTCTTGAGCAAGGTTTCACCACGCTGCGCGACGTGGAAACCGAAGGCGCGGGCTATGGGGACGTGGGTATCAAGCAGGCCATCGAAGGCGGATACATTCCCGGACCGCGGCTGTTCGTTTCAACACGCGCTATTTCCTCGACTGGCGGATATCCGCTCGAGGGCTACGCGCCCGAGATCGAAGTGCCCAAGGGTGTGCAGATCATTGACGGGCCAGTTGAAGCGCGAAAAGCTGCCCGCGAGCAGCTCGATCACGGCGCCGATTGGATCAAGGTGTACATGACTCACCGCTCCTGGGTGGGCAAGAACGGAGAGCTCGCTTCTCAACCGACACTCACGGTCGAGGAACTCCGCGCGATCGTGGGCGAAACGCATGGCTGGGGAAAGAAAGTTGCGTGCCACGCCTATAGCGGCGAGGGCATGCAGCGCGCACTCGACGGAGGCTGTGATTCCATCGAGCACGGTCTCGCTCTGACCGACGCGCAGATTGCGCAGATGATCAAGCAGGGCACTTGGCTGGTTCCCACATTGAGCGTGTATTACTACGACCACGCCCCGGCGGACACGCCGGAAGGCCAACGCGACCGCAAGCGCGTATCCGCCCACGAGGAGTCTTTCCGCAAGGCGCTCAAGGCGGGAGTAAAAATCGCTTTCGGTACCGATGCCGGTGGATTCCCGTGGACTGATCCGATCGCGCAGGAATTCCCGCGCATGGTTGAATTCGGGATGTCGCCGATGCAGGCGATTCAGAGCGCAACTTCGCGAGCGGCCGAACTCCTTGACCAGAAGGGAAAAATCGGAGTGATCGCGCCCGGCGCTTTTGCCGATGTGATTGCCGTCGCCGGCGACCCGTTGGCCGACGTCAAGGTTCTGGGCAACGTCGGCTTCGTGATGAAGGACGGCAGGGTATTCAAGAACGAGCTTGGGCCTGGACAGAAGAGGTGAGCCATGAACATCCTGGAGATGTGTGACGCGGACGGCGCCTCCGTTCCGGTTGAAGCCACGGCCGAGCAAGCCATCCGGACCATGCTGGATCGCCATGTCGGCGCGGTTGCCGTGATTGACGACAACAAACGCATTGCCGGAATTTTCACCGAACGAGACGTGCTGCGCCGCTTAGCATTGAGCGGCCGCGAGCCAGGCCAGACTCCAGTCCGCGAAGTGATGACCACGCCGGTCGAGATGGCAACGCTCGACACCACTCCTGGCCAGGCGCTCGGAACCATGGTCGAGCGCCACTACCGCCATTTGCCCATCGTGGATGACGACGGCCGGCTACTCGGAATGCTTTCCATCCGCAACGTGCTGCAGGCGCGCATTGACATACTCACTCGCCAACTGGATGAAGCTCGCTCAACGCGTAGTTCTCGAATAGTCGGCGCCCAATCGTAGAGACGCGGCGTGCCACGTCTCTGTTTGCGCGGCCGTGATCCGGCGCTTGGCGAGACGCGGCACGCCGCGTCTCTACGAATCTGTTTGCCGATAGGAGAAACCGTTGGCCAAGCCACCAGATAGCCTCCTCTCCAAAGCACTGGTTATTGCCCGGATCTGTACCGGGATCTTCTTTGTGCTGTTCGGCGAATATAAGGTCTTTGGAAGCGCGTTCGCTCATACCGGATTCGCACACTATCTCGAAGGCTACATTCAGGAGACGGCGGTCAGCTTCTATCGGCCAGTTCTCAGCCACGTCGTACTGCCTCATGTCGTCTTTTTCGGCTATCTGGTGGGTGTCGTGGAACTCTTCATAGGGATCAGTCTGATTTTCGGAATCTTCGTGCGCGTGGCTTCGGTTCTAGGCATGCTGCACATGGTGAGCCTTACTCTGGCGACTTGGTGGAGTCCCGGCCATGGGGTTCCGCTCTGGCGCTACTTCGGCGCGGAACTCGATCACCTGCCGCTGCTTCTGCTCTTTCTGATCTTTTTCGCGGCGGGCCCGGCCGGATGGTGGCCGAGAGGCCGGCGCGGGCTGGACTAAGCCGTCCGGGGGAGCAACATTTACTTGTGCGAGTGCGGACTCTGTGCGGGGTTCTTTCGAGCTTTGGGAGCTGCCTTACCGATCCTCACTTCGAAGCTCACTGGCAGCTGCTTGGGCGGATAACAAGCGGCGTTGTCGCACGCCTGATATTTCAGATTGCCGCGCAGCATGTACTTGCCCGGCTGTACTGAGCGCAGAGGCCGGACGGTGACATCCACCTGAAAATCTCCGGTGTACACATTGAGCTTTTCGTCCGGCGCAAAGGCAAAGCTCATGTCGTGGCCGTCCGGGTAGTCAATTCCGCCGATGATGATGTCGGTCGTGGCGCCGATTTTCAGGGCGGTCGGAATCAGGAACTCCGATTTCGGATTATTGGAATTGATGTGATATCCGCGGGCCACCCGAAACGAAAGAGGTACTTTTGAAGCCTTGCCCTGGGTGATCGTGACCACCGGAGCGGGCGCCACGCTCACGACCGGTTTCATGGTGGGAGCGTCCTGGCCGAATGCGCCGGCGCTGAACAGGACGAGCGAACATGCAAATAGCCGTTTCATTCCACTAAGAGGGTATCCCAGTCACAACTTCGATTCGAGATTACCTTTGCGCCTGTACCGGTTGGCCCTGATTGAGCGCCTCTTTGATGTGGTCCACGAACACACTGCGGCTCTGCAAGCCGAACTCGCGGGCCACGAGCTTGCCGTCACGGTCGATAAAAAACGTAGTCGGCAGCACGCCGACACCGCCGTAACTCTCCCCTACCGCCTCTTTACCCAGCAGGATCGGGTAATTCACCCCCATCTGCCGGACGAACTTGGCAATGTCTTCAGTGCTGGCGTCGTCCATGGCCACGCCCACAATCTGGAATCCTTGTGGCCCGTATTCCTTCTGCAACTCGACAAACCAGGGCATCTCGATTTTGCAGGGACCGCACCAGGTGGCCCAGAAATTCAGGAGAACGGCTTTGCCTCGGAAATCCGAGAGCTTCACATTCTTGCCCTCGAGCGATTGCAATTCAAAGTCGGGCGCTGCTTGCCCGCGCAACTGCCCTGATACCGACCCGCCGGCGCGGTTCTTGCGAGCTGAATGAATTCCTGCAAAGAGCATGACCGCGATGATCGCGGCTACGACAATAGGAACAAGCGGGTTTCTTTTCACCAGTGAACTCCTGCTACAACGCAAAACGGTTCAGGAACGACAGCCACCCCGAGATCATCGTGAAGCGGCCCAGCACGAGCAGTACGCCAAGTGCGATCAACAATCCGCCGCTGGCTACTTCAATAGCATGCATATGAAACTTAAACCGGTTATAGAACTTCAGGAAGCGCCCGATGCCCAGCGCGGTCAGCAGGAACGGCACCGCCAGACCCGCGGAGTAAACCGCCAACAGGAAGACACCCTTCATGACTGTATCCTGCGCCGCCGCGAATCCCAGCACCACGGCCAGGATCGGTCCCACACAGGGGGTCCATCCGAAAGCGAATGCGAACCCGATCACGAAAGCTCCCCAGACTGTCGCGCTACCTTTGAGACCGTGCAACCGCGTATCCGCCAGCAGTGCTTTGATCTGAAAGATGCCTGTCAGATGCAGACCGAACAGAATGATCACTAACCCGGCAATCCGTGCCAGCAAAGACTTGTACTGCGCAAATAGTTGGCCGACCTCCGTGGAAATCGCGCCCACGATGCTGAAACCGACGATGAACGCAGCCGAGTTCAACATCACCTTGCGAAACAACTGACCTTGATCGGTCTTTAATTCCTCGACGCCCACGCCCGAGATCAGCGAGACATAGCCCGGCACCAGTGGCAACACGCAGGGGGAGAGAAAGGAGATCAACCCCGCGACAAACGCTGCGAGCGGCAATGGCAAAGTGGACATAGGACTATTGTAGCGATACCGAGGCGAAGGACGCCCCTCTCAACAGATGCGGCAAAGACGTAATTGTTACAGCATTGTGTAGCGCCGGCATCTAGCCGGCTGTCGGGCGAGGCGTCCCGCTCGCCCCAGGCAACTTAACGGCTCTGCGATTTCTGCTTCGGTCTTGGGCCGGGTTCTTTCCGCGGCTCCGCCGGGACCGCCGCTGCACCGCCCTCCGGTTGGGCCTCCGTCAACGCCTTCTTGATGAATCCCGGAGGCACGGTCGCAGTCAAAATCGCCCGGTCTCCGGATCGCTCCACTTTCAGGCTGCCGAAAAATGTCTTCACATCTACATCGGGGCCCTGCGTTCCGATGCTGGTTTCCGCGGAATGAAAAATGTTCAGAAACGTGCCGACCTGGTCGGTGATGGCCCGCGCATCGGCTTCGCTTTGTGTGAACGCTTCGGCCCGCAAATGCAGGGCGCGGAGATACCGCCCTGAAATCACCACCACCGCAGGTTTGGGAAATAGAAGTGCCCAGCCGCTCAGTCCGCCGAACGAGCCGGCCTGGGCGGGGTTGACCCGCAGGATCGCCCAGGACAAACTCGCAAACGGCACTCTCTTGTAATACTGCCGCAGGAACTGAGGCCCTCCGAATGGCGAGGCCAGCTTTCGCGAGCGGTCCAGGATGCCGCGAATTACGTTCTCATCCGGATGGTTCGAAACCGCCACGCTGTCGTACGAAAGCACCGCCACTCGAACCGTGCGGCCCTCCATCGGCACGTTGTAGATATCGAACCCGTGATAATCGTCCACAGATGATGCGATCTTCTTGAGGTACGCGGTCAGCTTGCCGGAGTCAATCTTGCCGACGAAGATCTCGGAGAACCGCGGCTCGGACGCCGAGCCTCCTGTCCCTGCGCCCCAACTCTGCGGATAGTGCACGGCAAAGCCAGCCTGGTCCAGATCTCGCTCGAACTGGAAGCCCGTTTCCTCGACAAATTTCTGGTAGTCCGGGTCATGGGAGACCGGCGGAAGCTGGTTGGTGGCGTTGAAGGTTCGAATCCACTTCAGGTTTATATAGAAGAAACCATCGGCCCCGGGCAGTAGCCGGACCGCCTCCGGCGGAGCGCGCTTGCGCAGTTGGACGATCGCCACAACGGCCGCCGCAATCGCGAGCACGCCGATCAGGACAGGGAGGGTACGCTTGATACGCATGAAGGGCTTACAGGGATGGCATAATACCACTCTGGGACCGCAGCGACTTGGAGATTTCATCTCGACCGCGCCGGCGCCGCGGCGGTGCGGTTGCACCTGTTTTTGCCCTGTGATACCTTAAATAATTGTCCCGGACATCTCGATGGGATCAGGAAGTATTGTGCCCGCAAGGCCATGCTTCCGAAATGCTGGCGTAGCTCAGCTGGTAGAGCATCTGATTTGTAATCAGAGGGTCAGGGGTTCAAATCCCTTCGCCAGCTCCAGGAAAACGGTTTTCCGGAAACAACGGAAGGTTTGCGCAGATGTACGCGCGAGTGGCGCAACAGTTCTAACGCACTCCATCAGGGTATTTTCCGGCAGGTCGCGGGCGACAAGCGAGAATTCCTGCATTTCGTTTCCTAACCAGCAGCGCTGTAATGAATTTGTGTTTTTGATTTGCATGTCGGCGGATTTTCAGTTTTGCGCACAGGTGGGTGAGTGGTTAAAGCCGACAGACTGTAAATCTGTTCCTCCTAGCGAGGTACGGAGGTTCGAATCCTCCCCTGTGCACCAGTTTGAGCCGGTGGCGAAATGTTGATAAGCCGTTTCAGTTTGGCGATGGTCGCATACGCAGTGCTCGCGGTATTGTCGTGGAATACGATCACCGACGAGAAACTTCGTCTGGCTTCGTTGGCGGTGCTGGCGTTATTTGCGGTGAAAACGGTCGTCCGGCGCAAGGACGTTTTGCACCCGGACGCAAAGGCCGACAGCGCAAAGTAGCCAAGGTCGGGTTTTTGCTGAGAGCTGACAGCCGCGAGCTGACAGCTGGGTTTTCGAGCCGATGTAGCTCAGTTGGTAGAGCACTCCCTTGGTAAGGGAGAGGTCATCAGTTCAATCCTGATCATCGGCTCCAGATACTGGGCTTTGCGACGCGGTTGGCCGCGTTTGTGAATGCAATGGGAGACGCGGCACGCCCGCGTTTCTACCATAGTTTTTGGGAGGGCACGGCTTAGCCGTGCCGCTGAGAGTCGGAAGAAGCGGCTTTAGCCGCTGCGGAAGCGCGGGAGTAACTCAGTGGTAGAGTCACAGCCTTCCAAGCTGTTGGTCGCGGGTTCGATTCCCGTCTCCCGCTCCAGATTGAGGCGGTTTGCGGGCGTAAGCGAAGCGGGAGCCCGCAGCCGAAATCCCGAGCGTTCGTCGCGAGGGAGCTAGTCATTTAAACAACTTTATGGCATTCGAGCAGGCAACGATCAAGGTTGAAAACGAGCAGGCATTCGGCGAACTAAAGGCCGCGATAGTTCAAGTATTCGCGGCGGACCGGATTACGAAGTATTTGAAAAAGCTGAGCGGACAGAACATACGCATTCGCGATTGGGACGCGATCCTGGCGGCGGGCACGATCGATGTGATCGACGAGTCCAAGCTGGGAGCGGCGCGATCGCTGTATGAGTCTTTAACAGTCCCCGATCAGGGCCAGATCCGCGAGTTGTATCTGTCGAAGATCGAGGAAGTGGACCCGGCGCTGCGCGCCCGGTTCAGCAAGCTCTATCGGTACTACTGACATAGCGAGGTTGAGGCGTTGTGCGGCGTTTGAGCCGCGCGCCGAAATCCTGAGCGACGGCGAAGGACCTCCTAAAGATCGAGGAAGAAAATGGCGAAAGAAAAATTTGAACGGAATAAGCCGCACTGCAATGTCGGGACGATTGGTCACATCGACCACGGCAAGACGACGTTGACGGCGGCCATCACCAAAGTTTTGCAGAAGCACAACCCGAAGATCGTGTTTCG
>WNFA01003847.1_pt1 | contig 12505 bp, 14 predicted proteins | sample 5400481 | NCBI WGS metagenome assembly WNFA01 (sample SAMN13153340, study PRJNA577476) | soil metagenome | isolation source: 120 cm saprolite under Douglas fir tree site 2 hole 1 replicate 2 | place: USA:California | collected 2015-04-18
CGAGACGCGCAGGCCGCGGCGCCGAAGGCACATGGCGTGGTGGTGGGCGACCTCGCGAGCATCGCCGAGACCCGCGGGATCGCCGATCAGGCCAACCGTCTGGGGCCGTTCGACGCAGTCATTCACAACGCGGGAGTCGGTGACCGCGAACGCCGGCTCGAGACCGTCGACGGTCTCGAGCACATCTTTGCCATCAACGTGCTCGGCCCTTATCTGCTGACCGCGCTGATAAGACGACCTCAGCGTCTGGTCTACCTGAGCTCAGGCATGCATCGCGGCGGCGATCCCGACTTCACCGACCTGCAGTGGAAGCGCCGGCGGTGGAACGGGTCTCAAGCGTATTCGGATTCCAAGCTGTTCGACGCCGCGTTGGCTCTTGCCTTGGCGCGGCGCTGGCCGGACGTGCGGTCCAATGCCGTCGACCCAGGCTGGGTCGCCACCAAGATGGGTGGGCGGGGCGCGCCGGACGATCTCGATCTCGGTTCCGAAACGCAGGCATGGCTCGCGGTGAGTCAGGACCCTGCGGCGATGGTCAGCGGCGTGTACTTCTTTCACAAGACGCCACAAAAGATCCATGCCGCAGCGCGAGACGTGAACATCCAGGATCGGCTGCTATCGGCGTGCGAGGAGCTGACCGGCACCCCGATGCCGGACTAGCGACATTTCGAACCCTTTCCAACTCGCCGGTGTATTCATGTCGTGAAGGGCAAACCTGGGAGGAGCAGCGCCGGACTTGCTGCTCTGATCCTGATTCTGGCGGCCGGTTGTACGACGTCTCCAAAGCAGGCTCAGGTTCAACCGAGCCCGAAGGCGGCCGTTCATTCCTTTAATGGCGGTTGCGCGGGGACGGTGGTCACCGATGGCGAGCCACCGCTCTGGGCGCAGGATGGCTGGAGTCATGCCAAGGGGACGCCATGGCCCGTGCCGTGGGCGTTCGGAACTGCGGACACGACGGTGGCATACCTGTTCGCCACCCAGCTCGTGGCCGGGACCAGCCCTCGGGTGGACGGCAGTCAGAACAAGGTTCTTTGGGAAGCCAAGGACAGCCCATCAGGAGCCAACGTGCTGGTCGAAGGTCATCCGCTGGGCGCGTCGCAACCTGTCGTGACCATTTCAGGCGGCCCCAGCATCACCGACGTGCCCACGGCTGGCTGCTGGACGTTTCAGCTGTTCTGGACCTCCAATGGCCAGCACACCAGCACGATCAACCTCGAGGTTCTCCCGGCCGGGTCGACGCCCTAGTCAGTACGAGGTCAGCGCCTCCGAGGCATACACGTAACGGCTTCAGGTGTTCTACGTTTGCCTCGTATGCGTCGGGCGGCGCCGCTGCTGATCGTTCTGGTTGTCAGCTGTGGACCTGGGCCTGGACCGAGCTCGCACCCGAGCGCAGCTGCATCGCAAACCGCTAGCGCTAGCGCGTCACCCAGCGCCACCAGCGGGGCTTCGCCGTCTGCGACGCCGAAGTCCGCTGCACTGCCACTCGGCATCGTCGTCAAGGATTTCATCATCGATGGCGGGACCACCTACACGGTCAACCTGGTTGGCGTTGACGGGAAGGTGGCGGCCACCGCCACCGGCCGAAAACGCAGCCAGCCGGGCGGGATCCTGGTGCAGATGCCCAACGTCTCCGCATCCAGCTCACGCCTTTATTACCTGGACGGCGACTCGAGCGTCATGTTCTTGAAGCCAGACGGAACCAGCGGGGCGGCGACGACTATCTCAGTGGATTCGAAGTCGGCCGCCGCGTTCGCAGTGAGTCCAGACGACAGCCGGATCGCCGTCGCTGTCATCACATTTCCGTATCCGGCCCAGACCCGGATCTACGTGGAGGACCTGACCGGCGGAGGCCACCATGTCGACCTCTTCTCATCCGGCACCGTGCTCGAGTGGCCGGTGGGCTGGCACCAGGGCCACCTGGTGATCGCTGTCGCCATCAACGTGGCGCCGCAAAACGCATTTGACGGATTCATCTACGGCTACAGCGGCTATCACGTCGCCGATGCTGCCACGGGGACGCGCCTGGCGACCATATGTGATGGCTACGTCGCATCTGTTCCACCGGTGCCCGCGGGCACGGTATGCGCCAAGTACCCCAACTTCGTGGTCTCCGACTGGAGCGGCACCACACGACCCGCGCCGGCGGACCAAGGGTGCAACGGCGGCGCCCTGTCCTCTGACGGTTCGATGATCGCCGACTGCCAGGGCAGTCCGGCGGTGGTCACACTCGTAGTCCTGGACGGGACACAGATTGCAACCCAGTACACCGGGACGCCGGTGGGATGGATCGACAACACGCATCTCGTCCTCAGCGCCTCCAACGCGGACTTGAGCATCGTGGACGTTCGCGCTTTTACGAAGACTCCCATCCAGGCGCAGGGGTTCTTTGCGGGGACGATCCCGGGGGCGCTTTAGCGGCTGCGCCGTGCGACGTTACACGGCGATGTCTTTGCGGACGAACCTCAGCGCGCCAAGACTCAGCGCCAGGACGGTGACGGCGACAACTCCCACCATGGACGTCGCCTGCAACCCGTGCAGCAACGGCGTGCCGTAGTAATAGAAGGCGGATAGGCGAAGTGTGGTCTCCGGCAGCTTGAGCTCCGGGCCGATGAAGCTGATGAAGAACCACGCCGCCAGCACGAAGCTCAAGAGCCCGGTGTCGGCCGCCGTGCGCAGCCAGCCTGACGCCAGGTAGCCGATGGCGGCGATCAAGAGGCCCAGCGGGATCATGCCGAGCGTTGCAGCCGTCAGGTTGCCCGCATCGAGACTCAGACCCGAGACGGCCGCGGCCACGGCCGAAACGAGCAGCGTGATCAGCGCGATGACGACGGTGGCCGTGGCGAGCGCGGCGAATCGACCCAGCAGCACCCCGAGGCGCCGCTGCGGCGCGGCGAGCACCAGGTCGAGGCGGCCGTCCTGCTCGTCGGCGGACCAGCGGTTGACCTGGGTGACCGCGAATGCCATCAGAAACAGCGGGAGGAAGATGAACATCGCGCTCAAGAAGCCCGCATTGACGGTGGCGTCCGCGCCACCGAGGTTCTTGATGAGGTTGACGACTGCGGGCGAGCCGGACAGCAAGCCGGACAGCTTCGCCTCCATCAGCTGAACGACGTAAACCACCCAGCCGGCCCAGCCGGCAATCAACAGGGTCCACCACAAGGTCGGCATCGCGATGGTGCCCAGGCTGCGTGCATAGACGGAGCGCAGCGACCAGTCCCCGACGGGTAGCGCCCGGCTCGGCGCGCGCTCCGGGAGGCGCACCCAGCGCGGCAGCGCTACGGTCCCGCCGACATCGCGGCGCGCAAAGAGCCAGACCGCCGCGCCGCTGAGGAGCGCGGCCAGGGCCAGCTGGACTACCATCGCGCCGGCATCGGCGCCATGACCGGGCACCAGGGGTTTGCTCAGGTTGTAGTAGTAGATGGGGGAGAGGCGCGAGATCCACTCGGTGCTGGGGACCACTCGGTGGACCATGTCCAACACGATGAAGACGAGAAGCAGGCCGGCGGTCCAGCCTGCAGCCGGGCCTCGCTCCTGGGTGAACTGCGAGATCAGGAGCGCCAGGCCGCCGAACACGGCGCAGATCAATGCGAGGTTCAAGCCGAAGAGCAGGCCATCACCGAGGCCGAAGTCGGCGCCAAACTTCTTGCCGCCCGCGAACGCGACCAGCCCGATCAAAACGCCAATCACCAGCAGCGCCGTCCACATCGCCGCCAGCTTCTCCAGCGCGACGCGCAACCTGGGCCGCGGCAGCGAGAGGAGCACGTCCATGGAGCCGCGGTCCTCCTCGCCGCGCAGCATCCGGCTGCCCGCCAGGAGCGGCCAGATTGCGATCAGGAAGATGAAAATGCCGATCTTGAATGTCGCATAGCCACCGATCGTGTCGACGGCGATTGCGTCGGCATTCCAGGCGAACGTGGCCGCGAGGCTGACCAGCTGCTCTCGTGCCTGAGGCGTCGTGACCAGCGCGGACACGCTCGCCATGGGCGAAACCACGACCAGTCCCATCCCGATGCCCCAACCGAGGATCGCGACCCGGTAGTCGCGCAGGGTCTTGAGGAAGACGCTCTTAAGCCACACCGCTGGTCTCCTTGGCGGGCGCGCCGTCCCCTTCGTAGTAGCGCAGGAAGATGTCCTCGAGGCTCGGCTCGTAGCTGGTGAGCGAGACGACCGGAAAGTGCGCGGCCGCCTTGATCACCGCGTCCGCGGATCCCTGCATCGCCAGGCGAATGGCATGGCCGTGGTCCAGCGTCTCCACGTCAGCCACCCCTTCCAGCGTCTTGAAGGTCTCGGCCGGTACTGCACTCGCAAACGTGATCGTGATCTCGTAGCGCTTGATGGCCTTGATCTCAGCCACGTCACCGATGCGAACAATGCTTCCGTCACGGATGATGCCAACCCGGTTGCAGGTCTTCTCGACCTCGCTCAGGACGTGCGACGAAAGGAAAACCGTCCGTCCTTCATCGCGCGCCTCCTTGACCATGTGATCGAACTCCTGCTGGTTCAACGGATCGAGGCCGCTGGTCGGCTCGTCAAGAATCAACACGCGCGGGCGATGCATGAAGGCCTGAATCAACACGACCTTGCGCTTGTTTCCAGTCGAGTACTGGCGGAACTTTCGGCTGGTGTCGAGATTGAACCGCTGGATGAGCTGTTTGAGGTAAGACTGATCGACGCCTCCGCGCAAGTTCGCGAAGTACTCGAGGATCTGTCCGCCGGTGAGGGTGGGATCGAGCGCAGGCTCGCCCGGCATATAGCCGATGAGACGCTTGATCTCCAATGAGTGCTTCCAGCAGTCGAGCCCTGCGATCCGCGCGGTGCCGGCGTCGGCATGCAGAAGCGCCATGAGCACCCGGATGGTCGTTGTCTTGCCGGCGCCGTTCGGGCCGAGGAAGCCGAACACCTCCCCCTCCTCTACCGAGAACGAGACGTTGGCGATGCCGCGCTTGCTGCCGTAGCTCTTGGTGAGCCCTTCCACTTCGATGATCGCTGCCATGTTTTTCCTCTCTATTAGCCGAACCAGAAACGCAGGGTCGGCTCATCGGTGAGCGTCAGCGACCCCTTCGGTACCCCCAGGATCCGTTCGAATGCCTCGGTGTTCGCCGCGACGGATCGCTGCACGACCTCAAAGCTGACGGTGCCGGCCTGACGCGCGATGAAGAGGTCCGTGGCCAGCAGCTGAAAGCCCTGCATGAGCGACACGAGGACCCTGGCTGTGTCCTCAGGCGAATCGACCTTGAGCGTTCCCTCGTCGACGCCCTGCCTCACTACCGCCGAGAAAAGGGGCACCATGATGCGTTCGGAGAGCCGCCGGACCTTCTCCCGGACGATCGCATTGCCGTCCGAGTTCCAGACCTCGATGATCGCCAGCATCAGGTCCTTCTGTTCCGCCTTCAGGCTGGCGATGCCGGCAAAGACTTTCTCGAGCTTGGTGAGCGCGGGCAGGTCGGGATCGTTCAAGACCGGGGCCAGAGAGGCCATCGCGCCATCGGCGAAACGCTCGACCACCGCCTCCAGCAACGCCTGCTTCGAATCGAAGTAGTGGTAGAAGGCCCCCTTGGACGCTTCGAGCTCATCGAGCACGTCCTGGATGCTCATCGCCTCGTAACCCTTTGTCGTCACGAGGCGCTGGGCCACGTCCAGGAACGCATCCCGGCGCACCGTGTGTAGGGTCGCGTTGACCGTCCGGGCCATGCCCTCACTATAACAGACCGACGGTCGGTTTGTTTATGGCCGGGATGTGGTGGCGCCGCCGGCGCACGATACTTGGCAGGTGGAACAGCGGATCAGCCTGGTGACGCTGGGGGTCAAGGACCTTGCGCGCGCGCGAGCTTTCTACGAGGCGCTCGGATGGTCGGGCGCTCGGCAGCCCGACGACGAAATCGTGTTCTTCCAGGCCGGCGGAATGGTCTTCGGACTGTGGACGTCGCTCGGCGGGCACGGCGCGCCGGGGATCGAGCTGGCGCACAACGTCCGATCACCTGAGGAGGTCGACTCCCTCCTCGCTGAGGCCCAGCGGGCCGGCGGCACGATCAAGCGTCCAGCCGCTCGCGCCGATTGGGGCGGCTATACAGGCGCCTTCGCCGATCCCGAGGGCTATGTGTGGGAGGTCGCCCACAACCCTGACTGGACCCTGGCCGGCGACGGCACGGTGCGCATCGAGTAGGGGCTTCAAGCCTTATTGATCGTCTCGTCCCACGTCTGGACGTCAGCCCCGTTCGGGTGGTCGTTGACGTAGTGGAATGGTCGCACCAGCTCGCGCAGCGCCAGCTCGTAATGAAAGGTGCCCGCCTGGGTTGCGGTGCCGGCGATGGAAAAAGTTGCCGACGCACCCGCCGCCAGGTCGCCGCAATCGAGCGCCGAATAGTCCGGGGCGATTGTGCATCCGCTGGGGTCGGTCATGGTGTGGCGCTCATACCACTTATCCGCTGACATGAAGGTCAGGCCGATGTGGGGGATGGCGGGGCCGGTGTTCGTGATGTTGACGACAAGCTGGGCGCGGCCGCCGACGGAATCCGTCTGCGATGCCGACACGTTCACGTCGGCAGTGAAAGGCGGCGGCGTGTCCACGCAGGCCGACATGAGGACCACGGCGAGAACCACGGCTGCTTTCATTTCGTAAATCCGCCGCATATTCGGGCCGGAAACTGGCGGGCTTATTGTGGACTTCTGTGACTACGCCTCCCGCTGCCGTAACGTCGTCGCGGGACGCGTCGTTTCAATTCAAGGTGGGGATCAGGCTGGCGGCTGTCATAGCGGTGCTCGCCGTCGCCGGCTGTTCGAGCTCAGCCACCGCCTTCCGCAACAGCCCGTCCCCTTCGGCCGTGGTCAGCGCGTCGCCCATCCCTTCGCCGAGCCTGCCACCGACCCCGACGCCCAGCCCTTCACCGGCGCCCAGCCCTGCAGCGAGCCCGGTGGCCGTTCCGTCCTGGGCCGCCATGCACGCGAGCTGCTCAGGCGGGCTCGCCACGCAGGAGGCCCTGCTCACCATGAAGGGCTCGAGCAGCCCGGTCTTGGCCGACGTCACCGATCCGGTTCACCCGCGGATCATCTGCACGATCACCGGGCCGTGGACGCCGCAGCTCGTCAGTCAAGAGATGGTGTCGTGGTGGGCGACGCAGGGTGACCCCAGCTCGCCCGGAGCGAGCGTCATCGCAACCCTGGACCTCATCACCGGGACCAGTGCGGTAGCGGCGGGTTGGACCGGTGGCGGATTCATGGATGGCCTTCACGCCTGGAGTCCGGACCATTTCCAGCTGGTTTATGTGACCTCAGACTCCGCCGCGGTCGGCGTGCACCTTCGGACCGGGGCCGGCGATCGCCTGCTGACCTCGTTCGGCGCGGTGCCGGGCCGTGGCGTCAACCCCATCGAGGACGACACCTTCATAGGTTTTTCGCCCGACGGCGCGTATTTCGCCTTTGCGCAGACCTTCACCAGCGCCGGTGACCATCTGATGGTCTGGAGCCGCTCTGGTGTTGTCTTCTCGCAGGCGAGCGCCACGATGGCAACGTGGGGCAGCAGCGCCAGCAAGCTTTACTTCCGCCAACCGAACGCATCGGTCATCTATGTCTGGGACTCGACGGGACCGGCCGGCAACCGCTCGCAGGCGTTCGGCCAACAGCTGGCCTGGATACGTCCGCGCGCCGACGCGGGCGACGACTACCTGGCGTTCACGGTCCGCGACTCGGCCGGAAGCCCGCAAGTGTGGCTGATCGGGCACGGTGGGAGGGCCGGCGCCCAGCTTCCGAACGCGCGCTCGACTCCGTCATTTCTCAACGCGGGCACCGTTTTCCTGGTGGAGGAGGCGCCCTGCGGCGCCAACTGCGGCACCGGCCCCGCCATCCAGCCCGATCAGAACCGGTTCATCTACAGCATCGCCACTCAATCGGAAACACCGTCATCGATCGCCTCGGTCCTGGGCGCCTGGCCGCGGCCCGGGCAAGTGTGATGGTGGGATGATGACCCCGTAGAAATATGGACGAGACCGTTTCAGATACCCGGCCGGGCCAGAGCGCCGAGCCTGTGACCAATGGCGCTCCGCCGGCGCTCGAGGCGGCTCCGGAGGCCCCGCCCCCACCCGTTTTCGACGCCACGCCCTGGCCGGTGCCGCCGCGGCCGGCGCCCCGTCCGCCCCGTCCCGTCAGGTTCTCGAGGGACCTGGGACCCCGCCTCTGGACTGCCGCTCTTGCAGCGGCGCTCCTCTTCACATTGGGCGGACTTGCGCTCCTTTATCTGGATGACACCAACGCTCAGAACGCCGCCAATCAGCTCAACAGCCAGAACCAGGCGCTGAAGAGCCAGAGCAAGCAGCTGCAGGCGCAGCTGCTCACCACGCAGACGAACCTCTCGGCCACGCTCGGGGAGCTGGCCACCGTGCGGGCAGAGCTGGAGCACCCGAACCTGACGATCTGGAACGTGCCGCAGCAGATCAACGGCCCGAACTGGTACCTCGCCGGCGGCGCCCCGGACACCTTCACCTACCACCTGCGCGCCACATCGACCGGGCCGATGTCGATCAGCATCCTCACGCTGGAGGATTTCGTCAAGGCGATCGATTGTGTCCAGAACGGCGCCGGCAGCACGCATTGGTGCATGCACCATTCGGGCTCCCCTGCCGGGACTTGGACCGATGTGACCACCGTGAATTACGACTTCCACGGAGCGGAGGGCTGCGCCGATTACGTGGTCGTCTTCACGTCCGCCAGCAACATCACGGTCAAGCCAAACGTGGGCGTGACCTACAATCCCGCGTCGGTCTCCACGGGCTCCTGCGCTTGAGCTCCCCACCTTGTGGGGAGCTCCGCCCGTGCCCGAAGGGCACCGGCGGTGTGGGGAGTAAGGAGTTCTCGAAAGCCAAACTTAGGTAACTCGTTGCGTCGCGGAGCAAAGTTAGGCTACCCTACACTTTGTGATAGGCATATCGACACGAATACTTAGGATGGCCTAGGCCGTGGTCGAGGTCGCCCGACGCAGCGCCTTCACCCAATCCCAGGAGGATTACCTCAAGGCCCTGTACCACCTGCACGGCGACACGCGTCCCGTGCCCACGCGCGACCTGGCCCAGCGCCTCGGCATCTCCTCGCCCTCGGTCAGCGAGATGGTCACGCGGCTGGTCGCCCAGGGCCTCGTCGAGCACGACCGATACCGCGGGCAGCAGCTGACGCGCGAAGGCAGGAAGGTCGCCCTCGAGCTCGTGCGCCACCACCGCCTCCTTGAGATGTTCCTTGTCCAGGTGCTCGGCTACAGGTGGGACGAGGTCCACGAAGAGGCAGAGCGTCTCGAGCATGTGATCTCGGAGCGGATGGAGCAGCGCATCTTCGAGCTCCTCGGCCGGCCCGAGCTGGATCCGCACGGCCACGCGATCCCGAGCCTGACCGGCAAGGTGCGGCCGCCCAGCGATCGCGCCTTGACCGAATGTCGCGCCGGCGAGAAGGTGATCGTCCAGGTCGTTTCGGACGATGATCCCGCCAAGCTCCGCGAGCTGGATCGCCGAGGCCTTTTACCCGGCACGCACATCGAGGTGGTCGCGCCGAGCGAGTACGAAGGCCCGATCGAGGTCCGGATCAAAGGCCGACGGGTGAGCGTTCCACTCGGGCTGGCCCGGGCCATGTTCGTCGGGCGGCACTAGCGCTTGGCCAAGCTGGCGCCCCGACCCGTCAGAGAGAAACCGCCGGCCAAGCAGCTGGTAAGGGCCGCGCCCGCAGTGGTCGCCCTGCCAGGCGAAGAGCGTGTCCTCCGCGCCGCCGAGAAGGCGCTGTCCGGCCAGACCCACGGGCTCCGCGCCCTGCTGCCGTTCCTCGGGCCGGCGTTCGTCGCCGCCGTGGCTTATGTCGACCCCGGCAATTTCGCGACCAACATGGCGGGCGGCGCGCAGTTCGGCTACATGCTGCTGTGGGTCGTCCTCGCGGCCAACCTCATGGCGATGCTCGTCCAGTCCATGAGCGCGAAGCTCGGCATCGCCACCGGCCTGAACCTGGCCGAGGTGTGCCGCCTGAAGTTTCCCTATCCGGTCGTGGTCGGGCTCTGGGTCCAGGCCGAGGTCATCGCGATGGCCACCGACCTCGCCGAGTTCATCGGCGCCGCCATCGGCATCCATCTAATTTTTCCGGCCATCCCGCTATTCACGGCGGGCATCATCACGGCGTTCGCCGCGTTCGGGATCCTGTCACTGCAGTCGCGCGGTTTTCGCGGCTTCGAGGCCGTGATTACAGCGCTGGTCGGCGTGATCGTGGCCGCATTCGCCTTCGAGGTCGTCCTGGCGCGGCCCTCGGTCGGCGCGGTTGCGACCGGCCTCCTCGTGCCGCGGTTCGACGGCACCGAGAGCGTCCTGCTGGGCGTGGGCATCCTCGGGGCGACGGTGATGCCGCATGTGATTTACCTGCACTCGGCCCTCACGCAGCGGCGGGTCGTCGGCGCGACAGATGCGGAGCAGAAGAAGATTTTCAACTTCGAGAAGTGGGACGTGATCATCGCGATGGGCCTCGCTGGTGTCATCAACATCGCGATGCTGACGATCGCGGCAGCTGCGCTGCACGCGCACAACATCCACGTCCAGAGCCTCGACGATGCATTCCATGCGCTGGGCGGCTCGCTCGACCATGGGGCCGACATCTTCTTCGGGCTGGGCCTGCTGGCTTCGGGTCTCTCGTCCTCGTCGGTCGGCACGCTGGCCGGTCAGATCGTGATGCAGGGCTTCATCCATCGCCGGATTCCGCTCTTCCTGCGGCGGGCCATCACCATGGCCCCGGCGCTGATCGTGATCGCGGTCGGCCTCGATCCCACACGCGCGCTCGTGCTCAGCCAGGTCGTGCTGTCATTTGGGATCCCGTTTGCGCTTATCCCTCTGCTCTTGTTCTGCCGCGACCGCGACTTGATGGGCACGCTGGTGAACCGGGTGTCGACCACGTGGCTCGCGACCCTCGTGGTCGGCGTGATCCTCAGCCTGAACGCATTCCTGATCTTCCTGCTCGTCACCGGGCACTGATCAGGCCGGCGAAATCGCTCTAGGTCTTCGGGCCGCCTCCGAGCAGGTCCCGAGCGCGCTCGTACTCCTCGGCCGTGATCTCGCCAGATGCGAAGCGGCGGGCCAGGATCTCGAGCGGTGTCTCACGCTGCGTCTGGGTCGCCATCTGGTCCATAGGCATGCGTGGGGGACCGATGGGGTGCGGCCGCGCTGACTCCCTGATGGCCCATATGGCGAGAACCGCCACACCCGCCACCAAGAGCAGGAACAGCGGTAGGACCCAGAGCATGTGAAATCCGACGAACCCAGGACCCTGATAATCCATGTGCACCTCCCGGGGTCCGTAAGCGACCCCCCAGACGACAATACACTCGATTCGGGTCGACTGGATTCGGCGGCAAGGAAGGGTTTTGTGAAGCTCGGGATCAGCGTCGGCTACTGGGGCATGGGGGTAACCGCGGCCCAGCAGCTCGAGATCGCACGCACCGCGGAAGATCTCGGCTACGACTCCATCTGGGCGGCCGAGGCGTATGGCTCCGACGCCGCCTCAGTGCTGGCCTGGCTCGCCGCCGGCACGAGCCGCATCAAGCTCGGCGCGGGCATTTTCCAGATCCCTGCCCGCAGCGCCGCGATGACGGCCATGACGGCCGCGACCATCGACCAGATCTCCAATGGGCGCATGCTGCTCGGCCTCGGCACCTCGGGCCCGCAGGTCTCCGAGGGCTGGCACGGGGTGCGCTTTCCTCATCAGGTCGAGCGGACGCGCGATTACGTCGCGGTCGTGCGCATGGCGCTCGCCCACAAGAAGGTCGAGTACCACGGGGAGACCCTCGACCTTCCGCTGCCCGACGGGCCCGGCAAGGTCCTCAAGCTCACCATTCGGCCGGTCCAGGAAAACATTCCCATCTACCTGGCTGTGCTCGGCCCCAAGAATGTCGCCCTGGCCGGCGAGATCGCGGATGGCTGGCTGCCGGTGTTCTTCTCGCCCGAGCACGTCTCCAAGCTTCGCGTGCCGCTCGAGGAAGGCGCGGCTCGGGCGGGACGCAAGCTTGACGATTTCCGAATCTGCCCACAGGTCAACGTTCTGATCAGCGACGATGTCGCGAGCGCGCGGGACGCCATGCGGCCGGTGCTGGCCCTGTACGTCGGGGGCATGGGCTCGCGCGAGCAGAACTTCTACAACCGCCTCGTCTCGTCGTACGGGTTCGAGGACGCAGCGCGCGAGGTACAGGACCTTTATCTCAGCGGCCAGAAGGCGGCGGCGATGGAGGCGCTCCCAGATGAGCTCATCGACATGACTACCATCGCGGGACCCAGGGACCGCGCCCGCGAACGGCTGCGGGCATTCCGGGACGCCGGCGTGGAAACCCTGATCGTCTCGCCGATGACATTCGATCCCGAGGAGCGTCAGCAGCAGCTCCGCCTGGTGGCAGAGGTCACAGACGAAATTGGTTAGTTCGCCTCCCTACCGTGTGGGGAGGTCGGGTCCCGCTTGCGGGCCCGGGGTGGGGACGATCAGCTAACCAAGGCCGCCGTAAACGATGAAG
>WNFA01012207.1_pt1 | contig 12504 bp, 11 predicted proteins | sample 5400481 | NCBI WGS metagenome assembly WNFA01 (sample SAMN13153340, study PRJNA577476) | soil metagenome | isolation source: 120 cm saprolite under Douglas fir tree site 2 hole 1 replicate 2 | place: USA:California | collected 2015-04-18
AATCAAGGAAGCGCTGGACAAGGCGCATACCTATGCGTCACCAAAGGTGCCACCGCCGCGGGCGGCGAGCGCCTACGATGCGGCGGGATTGGACCCGGAGGTCGTCGGTCCGGGACCGTTGCCGGTGCAGATCGAGGTTCGCGATCAGAAAGAATTGCTTGAAGCGCTCGGAGCAGGGGCGGAGGCGGTGCTGCTCGACAATATGACACCGGAACGCGCGGCGGAATGCGTCGCGACCGCGCGCGGGATTCGCGCCGACTGCATGATCGAAATCTCCGGAGGGATCACACTCGACAACGCGCGCGCCTATGCGGAGACGGGCGCCGACTTTCTTTCTTCCGGAATGCTCACGCACTCGGCGCCGGCCGCGAACCTCAGTCTGCTTGTGGACAGCATCGAGGAAACGTAAGCTTAGGCGGCGCGAAGGGGCGCGGCGAGATCCCGATGACTCAAGAATCCTTACCGGGCACAACCGACCGGAGGCTGGCAGGGTTGCTTACGTTGCTGGCGGAAAATGCCACCATCGTGATCAGCGGGGCGCGCATCGCGAAAGAGGTTGGCGTCTCGCGGTCGATGGTATGGCAGTGGGTGGAACGGCTGCGCGGGCTGGGCGTTAGGGTGAAGAGCCAACCTGGCACCGGATACTTCCTGGAGCAAGTGCCCGATATTTTGACTCCGGACATGCTGAAGCAACGGTTGAAAGGCGGTCTTTTCGGGAAACGCATTTTCCATTTTTTCAAGACGGATTCGACGAATCGTGTTGCGTTGGAATTGGGACATGCAGGCGAGCCGGAAGGCGCGGTCGTGCTGGCGGAAGAGCAAACCGCCGGACGCGGAAGGGCGGGACGCACGTGGCATTCCGAGCGCGCGGCGGGGATTTATGTGACGTTGCTTCTTCGGCCAAAACTGGCGCCGGTTCAGGCTCCGCTGCTGACCATGATGGCGGGACTCTCCGCGCATTCCGCGGTGCAGGCGCTGACGGGGCTGACGGTGGACCTGAAGTGGCCGAACGACCTGCTCATTCGAGGAAAAAAACTGGGCGGGATCCTGACGGAGATGCACGCGGAACCAAATCAAGTGCGATTCGTGATTGTGGGAATCGGGCTGAACGCGAATCAGGAGAAATTTCCCGGTGAGCTTGCCAACATAGCGACTTCCCTGCGCGCGGAAACGGGCAAACCGCAATCGCGCATGGAGCTGCTGGTCCGGTTGCTGCGCGAATTCGAGAGCGATTACAATCGTTTTCTGCGGGAAGGCGTGGCCAGCGTTGTTGCGCGCTTTGAATCGATATCGAGTTACGCAAAAGGCAAGCGCGTGCGCGTAACAAACGGAACGGAGAGCTATGTCGGTACGACTGCGGGACTCGGGCCGGAGGGATTGTTGCAAGTGGAGCGGGAAGACGGACGAGTCACGGCGGTGATTTCGGGCGACGTCACGGAGGCGCGCTAGATGCTGCTGACCATTGACGTGGGGAACACCAACTCGGTGCTGGGCGTTTTTCGCGGCGAAGAGCTGATCGCGAATTGGCGTTTGACAACGGCCCGTGAGCAGACGATTGACGAATATGGCGTGCTGACGAGGAATTTGTTCACCCTGGCGGGGCTGGATCGGGACGCCATCACGGGCGTGATCATCAGCTCGGTGGTGCCGCCGGTGAACCGGACACTTGCTGAAATGTCGCGAATTTATTTTGGGAAGAAGGCGCTGTTCGTGGAACTCGGTGTGAAAACGGGGATGGCGGTGTTGGTGGACAACCCGTCAGAGGTAGGCGCGGACAGGATTGTGAACGGCGTGGCGGCGTATCATCAGTACGGCGGGCCGTGCATTGTCGTGGATTTTGGGACCGCGATCACGTTCGACGCGATCTCCGCGAAGGGCGAATACCTTGGCGGGGTAATCGCGCCCGGGCTGGGGATTTCGTCGGAGGCGTTGTTTGCGCGCGCCGCGCGGCTGCCGCGGGTAGAGATCAAGGACCCGGGAAAAGTGATCGGAACGAACACCGTCACGCACATGCAGGCGGGCTTGTATTACGGCGCGGTGGACATGGTGGATGGAATGCTCGCGCGCATGAAGCAAGAACTTGGCGAAGATGCGAAAGTTGTTGCGACCGGCGGCCAGGCGAGGCTTGTCTCCAAAGGCTCGAAACATATCCAGCACATCGATGAATTCCTGACACTGACGGGCCTGCGATTGATCTGGGAGAGAAACCAGCCGGCGGAACACGGCAAGAGTGCGACAGCGGCGCCGGCAAAGAAGGCGCAGAGTTAAGCCGTGGGCAGCGGCGATACAGGCGGGTTCGAGGCCAGCGCCCGGACGTTCGACCGCGCCCCCCAACAAAATGGACGGTTGGAACTACTTCAATTACTTTACGGAAATCGAAGAATACTTCTGGAAGAAACGCGGGGCGCATCTGCTGGTGTCGCCGCTGGACTGGGCGATCATGGAGGCGTGGCAGAAATCCGGGGTGCCGCTGGAAGCCGCTCTGAAAGGGATCGATCAGGCGTTTGAGAGCTACCAGAGGTCGCGGCGGGGAGCGGGCAAGCCGCTGAAAAACCTGGCTTATTGCACGGATGCGGTGCTGGAGGCAGCCGAAGAACAACAGGAAGCGGCCGCGGGGAGCACGCCGAGAGCGGCGCGCGCGGCGGCCAACGAAGCGTTTTCGCGAAACGAACTGAAAACGTATTTTGCGAAGAATGTTGCGCATTTGAAGCGTTCGGCGGAAAAGAGTATGCCGGAACAGCCGGAGATTTCCGGCCGACTGGCGGAGATTGCGGATTCGCTGGAGTCGAGCGGCCAGCTTCTCGAGGCGCCTGGGACGCTGGACCTGGAAGATTTGGAGCGCCGGCTGACGATTCTGGATGAGAAGATACATGCGTTGCTTATGAGTCATGCACCGGAAGAGCTTATGCTCAAGATCCGGCGCGAAGTGGACGGGCAACTGGCGATGTACAGGCGGAAGATGAAAGCGCAGCAACTAGCGATGATAGAAAAACAGTACATGCAGAAACGGCTGCTGGAAGAGTTTGGAGTCCCGCGCCTGAGTCTTTTCTACTTATCGTAGCGCAGGCAGGCAATTTGGTTCGGTCTCCGGAAACAAGACTGAGCGGCTTGAGTTCCAATCTACATGAGCGACTTTTATTAAAACCGGACAAAATCTATGGCGGATGAGTTAAGCCTATCGATTGAGAAGCTCGTTTACGGCGGTGACGGTTTGGCGCACGCCGATGGGAATACCGTATTTGTGCCTTATGTTCTGCCCGGGGAAGAGGTGCGGGCAAACGCGAAATCGAAAAAGAAGAAATTGATCTGGGCCGAGCTGCTGGAGGTTACCTCACCGGCGAAAGAGCGCGAAAAAGCAAAGTGCGCTCATTTTCAGAAATGCGGCGGCTGCCATTACCAGCACATTCCTGCGACGGAGCAACTGAGACTTAAGAAAGTTATTTTGCGCGAAACGCTTTCGCGGCTCGGCGGCGTCACGTGGGATGGCGCGATCGTGGAACATTCAGCGGAGCCGTATGGCTATCGAAACCGCGCGCAGTGGGCGGTGCGAAGCGGGATGCCCCGGGCGCTGGGATACTTTTTGCCGGAGAGTTCCGTGATCGTGCCGATCGATGAGTGTCCCGTGCTCTCGCCGCGCCTCGCGCATACGTTCGCCCAGCTTCAGGAAATGGCGCGTTCGGGCTCGTTGCCAACGGGTATCCAGGAGATCGAAGCCTTTGCCGACTCGGCTGACGAAAAGATTGCGCTGAACGTGGCGTTTGAGAAATTCCCCAAACCAGCGGCGGAGCTGGCATCTGCTTTCCGGGGGAATTTGCCCCAGATCGAAAGTCTGTTGCTGCTGGACCAAAAGAAAAACCATTTTGAATTGACGGGGCCGGGTTATTTGACGCACGAAGCCGGCGGGTACAAATACCGGGTTGGCCATCTGTCGTTCTTTCAGGTGAACCGTTTCCTGACCGAGGATTTGCTGAGAACCGTGACCGCGAATGCACGCGGCGCGCTGGCGCTGGATCTGTATTCGGGAGTTGGGTTCTTCACGTTGCCGCTCGCAAAGACGTTTCAGAAAGTGGTGGGCGTGGATGCGAATCTTGCCGCGACCCGAGATCTCTTTGCTAATGCGGAGATCGCAGGGGTCACGATCACGTCGCACAACGAGCACGTGGAAGAGTTTCTGAAAGCAACCGAAGAAAAACCAGACTTCGTAATCCTGGATCCGCCGAGAGCGGGATTGGGTGCGGAAGCCGCAGAGAAGCTCGCGGAGCTCGGCGCCAACGAAATCGTATATCTTTCCTGCGATCCATCCACGCTGGCTCGCGATTTGGCTGTGCTGATCGGCTCACCGCGGAAACCGAAAGAAATCACCGGGCCAAGCATCCGCTATGAAATCACGGAAATGCATCTGTTCGATCTGTTTCCGCAGACATTTCACATCGAAACGCTCGTGAGATTGCGTCGAGCGCCATGAGGCTGCCGGCCGTAGCGATTGCCGCTGCATTTGCCTGTGGTATCGTGCTGGGCTTGCATCCCGCAGTTGCCCGAAATGCCGCGTCATTTCTTCTTCTTTCCTGTTCTTTCGTAACCATAGTGGTTCTCGTTCTGGCCGGATTTCTCCTCGTAAGAATTGGGCGTCTTTTCCCTGCAACTGTGGCTTCTCTTCTTAGCTGGATATTGCTTGGATTCGCCGGAGTATGCATTGCGGAACAGCCGCGGGATGCGGAGCAGGTGATTTCGTTCGTGGAGCAAGGACGCCTCCCATTGAAGACGCCTTTGCGGTGGCACGGCCACCTTCGCGATGAGCAAACGCGGCTGCCATGGGGTTATGGATACGAAATCGAGCTTTCCGGGGTCGAGTTCGAAGAGGCGCTGCATCCAGCGCGAGGCGGGTTGCGCCTGAGCTTCACCTCACATCCGGAGGAAACGCCGCCGAATCTTCATGCTGGAGACGAAGTGGCCGTCTTGACGGAAGCAAAGCGGCCGCAAGTTTTCAGGGATGAAGGTGCGTTCGATCGACGCGCGTATCTGGCGCAACAAAACATCGACCTGGTGGCCACGCTGAGAGCGCCGGAGCTAATCGAACGGATCGCTTCGCCACCTCCAACAATCGGAACGTATCTCGCGCGGGCACGAAGGAGGTTGCGCGACGAGATTGATGAGCTATTTGCGGGCACTCCGCAGGTCGCGGGTGTTTTGCGGGCGATGCTTCTGGGTGACCGGAGTTTTGTCGACCGTGCGGAAGCGGTGGATTTTCAGAAGACAGGAGTGTTTCACGTACTCGTTGTCGCCGGTTTGCACGTTGGGGCTCTCGCGTTCGCGCTCTATTGGGTGGGGCGGAAACTGCGGCTCTCGCGAGTGTGGACGATGCTGTTCACGCTTACGATGCTCGCCGCTTACGTGGCCGTCGTCGAGCAGCGCGCTCCCGTGTTGCGGGCAGCGATGATGGCTGCGATTGTCGTGCTTGGCGGATTCTTCCTTCGTCGGTTGGAATTACTCAATTCTGCAGCGGTGGCGGCTCTGATTCTGCTCGCAGCAAGACCGCTCGCCCTGCGCGATTCCAGCTTTCAATTGACCTTTGTCGCCATCGGCTGCATCGCGGGACTGGCGCTGCCGTGGCTGGAGAACACGGTGCAGCCGTACGTTCGCGCGCTCCGAGGATGGCGCGACGTAACGCGGGACGGCGCTTACGAGCCGCGTGCGACCCAATTCAGAATCGATCTCCGTTCGCTGGCGCAGTGGCTCTCCGCGGAGCTGCCTCAGCGGCTGGGCAGGCGAACGGGCGACGTTGTGGTTGGCGGATTGTCACTGGCGTTTCGAGTGTGGGAGCTGCTCGTAGTCACGCTGGCGCTGCAAGCCGGAATGTTGCCGCTGATGGCGCGCGATTTTCATCGCATACCATTGCCGGCGCCGCTTGTGAACCTGGCAGCCGTGCCGCTGACGGGTGTCGTCGTCCCACTCGGCTTTCTCACCCTAGCCTGCGGTCTGATTCTGCCAGTGACTGGAAAGGTGCTTGCGGCCCCGCTTGCATGGTTGACCGCGCTGCTCTTGCACATTGTCCAGTGGTTCGCGCATTTTTCGCGATGGAGTTACCGGATTCCTGGGCCACCATTCTGGTTGATTGTACTCTTTTTCGCCGCCGCCATTCTGCTCGCCGCAGAGATGCGGTTGAAGCATCCGCTGCGGAGAACCATGGTCTGGGGATTGTGCATCTCGTTTATCGCCTGTGCGATGACGATTGCCGTCTATCCCTTCGGAGAGAGGTGGACAAAGGGCCAGTTGGAATTGACAGTTCTTGATGTAGGCCAAGGCGATTCGCTGTTTGTTGTTTCTCCTGGCGGAAAAACTTTGTTGATCGATGGCGGCGGAGCATTCGGCGGCTTTCCGGGACGCGAAGAACACAATGGCGTCGACCCGGGCGAAGAAGCCGTGTCGCCGTATCTATGGTCACGGGGATTTCAGAAGCTGGATGTAGTCGCGCTAACGCACGCGCATCAGGATCATGTGGGCGGGCTTCTTGCAATCCTGGAAAATTTTCAAGTTGCGAGACTGTGGATCGGGCGTGAAGTATCTTCCCCAGCGCTCGCGAGACTGGAAGAACTGGCGCGCCGCCGAAAAATCCCCATCGAACACGAGCTGCGCGGCAAGTCCTTTCGCTGGGATGGCGTCGATGGTGACTTTTTGTGGCCGGAGATTGCTCCTGAAGAGGTCGCGCCTTCAGCAAAGAACAACGATTCTCTGGTGCTGCGGCTGCACTACGGCGGTCAAACGCTCTTGCTGCCGGGAGATGCCGAAAAACAGGCGGAGCGCGAAATTCTTTCCGAGAACAGCCTAGAAAGAATGCATGCCGATGTGCTTAAGATTGGCCATCACGGAAGCAAGAATTCGACGACGCCGGAATTCATCGCGGCCGTACAGCCGCGCCTGGGAATCATTTCCGCGGGTGAAGACAATCCTTACGGACATCCCAGCCCGGAACTCCTCGAACGATTGGAGAATGCGGGAGTGCGGATATTGAGGACGGATAGAGACGGCGCCGTGCGTGTGTTAGCTGATGGCACACGGCTGGAAATCACCTGCTTCGTTGCGTGTCCAGATGCGGCAAACGCCGCAGCATCAGTGCAGGCGGAGGCGCCAGATCACGAGCAGGATAAAGAGAAGGAATAGAAAGCCAACGGCGGCCTGCCATTCATGATTTTTGCGCGGAATAAAAAGCGGGACGGCGCGTGCGTAGTCTTCGAAAGGTGTACCGTGGCGCAGACGGAGCTCATTCGCTTCCCGCCGCATCACTATGGAATAAAACACAGCGAAGTAAGTAATAAGGATTAAAGCAGAGATCCACGAGCGCGTGGCAATTCCGGCCCCCAGAGCCAGGATGGCGCTGCCAAGATAGAGCGGATTTCTGGTGTAAGCGTAGGGACCGGTGACGGTGAGGACTTCTTGTTTGTGGAGATAGCCAGCAGCAGAAGCGCGCACCCACAGACCAACGACTCCCGCGAGGGCGCCAAGCAAAATACGGCGAGGTGTGGGCCGGGAAAAATAAAGAACCACCATCGCAAGTGGATAACCGAGCCGCACACGCCAGCGCACGAAAAAATTTCCGGCTGCGCTCATTGGCGAACATCAACTTGACGACGAACGGCGTTGAAAACTGTGTCGACGTCAATTTCAACAATGGAGGTAGCGGCCTGGTCACCTCGTTTATAGGTGGTCAAGGCATGCGGGGTGCGCAGAACGATGTCGATGGGAGAAGCGTAGCCAGAGCGGTCGCGCATGCGATAGGGACCATTTCTCGCTGGATCCGTCGGACCAAAGATGGCAACCGCAGGGGTTCCAAGAGCGACGGCCAGATGCAGCGGGCCCGTATCACCACCGACGATGCAGACCGCGTTGCGCAGAAGGGCCATGAGTTGGCCGAGTGAACCATTGTAAGCAATGGGGTCGGCTTGCCCACTGGCCGCTTTGACCGCAGAAATCAGATCCTCTTCCCCGGGGCCATAATTCAGAACGCAACGCAATCCGAGGGTCTCACGGAGTTTCTGGCACAGAGCACCGTAGCGATCCGGCGGCCAGCATTTCGAGCGCCAGCCGCCGGCAGGACTTAATACGACATACCGTTCGATCGCAAAACCTCGCAGAAGTTGTAACACGAATACTTCCTGAATTGACGGCACCGCGAGCGCCACGGGCGCCACGCCGTTGCGAGCGCCTGCGCGCTGTGACAGTTCTCCATTCTGATCGGCGATGTGGGTTTTGGTGCAAAGGACTCGATCGGTGTAAAGGACCGGGACGCCGAACTCACGAATGGTATGGGAGGAAAACCCGATCCGGCGCGAAACGCCGCCGAAGAACGGCAGCGCGGCAGACTTCCACAGACCTTGATAATCGATCGCAGCAGTGAAATGTTTCTTGCGGATTCCTCCGACAGTTTCGCGCAAGGATTTGTACGAGCGAGTCTCCGTCACCAAGATATCCGTTGCCAGTTCGCTGCTCTCGACCAGCGCTTTCCAGCGCGGATGGGTCAGCCAAACAATTTCAGCATCCGGAAACGACTCGCGCAAGCCAGCGACGGCGGGAAAGGTGTGGACGATATCTCCGAGGGAACCAAGGCGCACGACCAGGAAGCGCTGCTCAGGCATGCGGCGCCTTGCGAATGGACTCGAGCAGCTCTCGCGTGGAGTGGTCCTTGGGGTCGCCGACGATGGCCACGCGGATGCCCAGCCGCGTGGCGACGGCGCGCTCCGGCACGGTGTCCGCAGCGTAGTCAGTGCCTTTGGCGTGGACATCCGGGAGCAGCTCTTCCAGAAGAGCTTCGACGTTGGGTTCAGCGAATAGCACGACGTAATCCACGCAGCGAAGCGCGGCAACTAGCTGCGCGCGGGCATTTTCATCGAGGATGGGGCGGCCGGACCCTTTGAGGTTGCAAACACCGGAATCGGCATTCACACCGACAACAAGAACCTCGCCTTCGCGCCGGGCGCCTTCGAGATAACGAATATGTCCGACGTGCAGCGTATCAAAGCAACCGTTGGCAAGAACGATTCTTCGGCCATGGCGTTTGTGTTCCGCGAGTTTCTGGCGAATCACATCCCGCGCGACGATTTTGGAAGCGGCCTCGCGCATGACTTAAGAGGCGGCTCCAGATGCCTCGCCACGGATGGCGTCGAGAAGCTCTTCGCGCGAAATGGTAGCAGTGCCGCGTTTCATGACCACCAGGCCGCCGGCGATGTTGGCGATGTGCGCGGCTTCGAGTGGAGATGCTCCGCAGGCGAGCGCCAGCGTGTACGCGGCGAGAACGGTGTCGCCGGCGCCGGTGACGTCAACGGCTTGATCGCTTCCGTGAACGGGGATCTGCGTGATGCGATCGTCTGGCTCAAATAGAGCCGCGCCGTGGCGTCCGCGGGTGACCAGGAGCGATTGCAATTTCATCTCAGAAAGAGTGGCTCGGCCTGTGCGCGTGAGCTCGCCGGTATCTTGACCGATGGCCGTGTAATACTCCGCCTCAAGCTCGGCCTCATTTGGCGTAGCGGAGGTAATGCCCGCTTTCGCATAGCGGTGCAGCCGATAACGCGCGTCGAGCGTGACGGGCAGCTTACTTTTGCGCTTCGCGGATGCCTGCTGCACAAGCTCCGGCGTAGCAATGCCAAAGCCGTAGTCGGAAACCGCGAGCGCGTGGGCATGGCGCAGGTTTGCAAAAAGCCGCTGATGGAGTTTTTTTCGAATAGCCTCTGGCAGAGGCGATTTCGGTTCGTAGTCGACGCGAAGAACCTGCTGTCCCACGGTGTGCGCCCAGCCAGCGAGAAAGCGGCTTTTGGTTGGCGTGGTCCAGCCCTTTACCCGAAAGATGCCGGAAACGTCAACGCACTGGCGGCGGAAATGAGCGATCAGCGCATCTCCCGCCGCGTCACCGCCCACGGCGGTGACAGGCAGGACACGCGCACCGAGGGAGGCGAGATTATTGGCGGCGTTGGCACCGCCGCCCGGAACAATTTGAGTTTCGCGATGCTTGAGGATCAGGACCGGCGCTTCGCGGGAGACGCGCGAGATTTCACCATATTGGAATTCGTCGGCGACGAAATCACCAAGGAGAACGACAGTTTTCGTGGTGAACTGCTCGACGCACTCGCGGAGTGCGAGGAGATCAACGGACGTTGACGCAGGCTTTTGCGCGCGCGAACGCTTCATTTTTGTTGCCTCAGGACCCAGTCTGCAGCCTGCCTGAGATCTTCCGCGACAAAGGGAAACATACGAAAACGGATGGCGTGATTCAAATAGCCCAGTTCCTCGGCGACGGTGCTGTCGCGACCGAGGAAAACGGCGGGGCGCAAGGGAGATTGCTCAGGCACGGTGCACCTCGATCGCGGACAGCCACGGCCTTGCTGCGGCCTCCACCATATCGGCCGTGATTGCAGTCATGCACCGATGATCGGTCGGGCAGCGGCGGAGAAAACAGGGGCTGCAATATGGCTTTTGCTGAACGATGCTCCCGCGCGGCGTGACGGGAGCTGTTCCATCCGGATCGGTGGGGCCAAACACCGCGACGATGGGGAGGCCGACGGCGGAAGCAACGTGCATCGCGCCGGAATCGTTGCCGATGAAAAGATGACACTGCGAAAGCAGAGCAGGCAGATCGGCAATTGCGGTTTTCCCTGTGAGATCAATAGGAGGCCGGCGCATTTCGGCGGAGATGGCCGTCGAGACGCTGGCCTCGGCGGCAGTTCCAAATAGGATGACGTCGGCATCCGCTTCCGATTGCAGACGATTTGCCACTTCCGCAAACCGCGAAGGCAGCCAGCACTTTGCCGATCCGTACGATGCGCCGGCCCCGAGGGCAATTCGCAGCGCGCCGTGACGCACGCCGGAATTGCAAAGAAACTCCTCGGCACTCCGGCGCTTCTCTTCGGGAACGCGCAGGGAAATGAGTGTTTCTTCCGGCACGGAATCCAGCCAGCCGGCGCGGCGGAGCAGTTCCAGATAATAAAATTTTTCGTGCGCAGGAATTTCCCCGTGCCGGGGGAGAGGCACGGCCTTGGTCAGAAGGAAGCTGCGCCCGTCGCGCGCGTAGCCGATCCGTTCAGGAACATTTGCTCGCCAGGCCAGCCACGCGGCATCGAACGCATTTTGCAGCAGCAAGGCCACGTCAAACTTCTGCGCTCGAATTTCCGCAGCCAGGCGCTCGCGGCCGGAAAACCCCGAGAGCAAGCCTTCCGGATCGTACGGGATGAGTTGATCGCAGATCTCTTGATGGCGATAAATGTCCGCGACGTAGGGCCGCGCGACGATCGCGATTTCATCGTCAGGAAAGCGCTTGCGCACCGCGCGCAGCGCCGGCAGCGCCATGATGGCATCCCCGACCCAGTTTGTCGCACGAATGAAAATCTTCACGCGGCAACTCCTGCACCAGCTGCAAGCGTTTGATCGAGAACATTTCTGAAGTCAGCCTCCGGAGTCACCACCAGGTCGATCACCGCGACGTAGACCGGAGTTTCCTCGAACTTGAAGGCAGCCAGATTCTGCGCATCCTTTTCGGTCGTCACCAATGCGTTCGCGCCTGCCCGTTTCCCCGCCTGCTTAAGCGCTAAGATGTCCCGCGGGGTATAGCGATGGTGATCGGGAAAGATGGCTTGGCCGCATACGGCAAGTCCCCAATTTCCGAGATCGCGGAAGAACGCGTCCGGATTGCCCAGACCACAGAATGCAAAAAAAGGGCCAGCCCCGATTTCATTGGCGGAGAGAGGAGTGATCTCTCCGCAGAAACGGCGGAACCCAAGCAGTCGAGTCGACGCAGCGAAAACCGGATACTGATTGAGCTTCCCAATCGCCTCAAGGGTTCCAGACGCCGTTTCGGCGCGAGTAAAAATAATCAAATTTGCGCGGCTCATGGCCGCCACTGGTTCCCGAAGCCTGCCGGCAGGCAATAAGGACTCCCCAGCAAGCGGCCGGGACGCATCCATCAACAGAATGTCCAGGTCGCGGGCGAGTTGGAGATGCTGAAAACCGTCATCCAAAAGAAAAACGTCGATGGACTGCTGCGATTCGAGCCGGTGGCCCTCGGCGAAGCGGTTCTTGCCCACGCCAAAAGAGACGCGATCCTGGAGGCGGAATTTCATCAACTCGATTTCGTCGCTGGTGCCATTCGCGCCTCGGTAACCGCGGCTCAGAATCGCAACGCGCTTCCCTTCCGCGAGAAACTTCTCAGCGAGCCAGATCACCATGGGCGTTTTGCCAGTGCCGCCGACGGTAAGGTTGCCCACACTGATAACCGTTCCTTTCAGCCGCTCTTGCTTCAGCCAGCCGTGCGCGTACAGCCAAACCCGCACGCGCACGATGGCGCCATACAGCACAGACAGCGGCCAAAGAATCGTCCGCAATCGCGGCGAAACGTTCATCGCCCGGCGCCGTCCAGACGCTTCGCAATCTCCGCCACGGCTCGATCCGTCGCTCCGCGCGAGTCAGCCACCAATTGGCGCGCCGTCTCGCTCATTTTTTTCATGCGCTCCGGATCGCGAAACA
>WNFA01013840.1_pt1 | contig 12504 bp, 12 predicted proteins | sample 5400481 | NCBI WGS metagenome assembly WNFA01 (sample SAMN13153340, study PRJNA577476) | soil metagenome | isolation source: 120 cm saprolite under Douglas fir tree site 2 hole 1 replicate 2 | place: USA:California | collected 2015-04-18
TCGCGGCGACGTACGCCTTGTCCTTCGTATTTGCGAACTTCGGAATCGCGATCGCGGCAAGAATGCCGATGATGACGACTACGATCAAAAGCTCAATGAGGGTAAAACCCTTTTTGTTGCGTGACATCGGTTCTCCTGCAGCGGTTAGAGATGCAAAGCGGCTGTTGCCGGCTTGTATCAGAAGGACTCTGCAGGACCCCTTCTGCAACTGTCTGTTTCCTGTCAGCTCTCTGGATTGCGTGACTTTCTCATTAACTCAACGTGACTTTAAAGTCACGGAGAAGTCAGCGTCAGGACGATCGACATGCTGTAGTTGCCGGGCGTATCCAGCGTCCAGTTGTACAGCGTCTGAAAGTAGAGCGTTGTGGCATTGCTCGCCGTCGCCGATCCGGTGACGAGATTCACATCGCTCGTCGTCAATGAGGTGAACGATCCGTTCGAAGCAGTGCTCCACTTGAGGTCCGCGGCAGGCTTGGTAGTCCGTGCGGGAGCCCCCGGCGAAGTGTTCGTCGCGGTCCACGTCGCCGCAGCGGCGCGCACGGACAGCGTCCACGCAGCATTGGCGCTCACGGTGAGAGTGGGCCCGGTTGTAGCGTTGAATCCCGCGTCGAAATGGGCAGGCGTCGGAGCCGTGAGCGCCGTCGAGCCCGCGCTCATCTGAAGCTGTACGACACGACCCGCGGTCATGGAGACGCTGCCCGGAAGACCACAGCTGGCGGGAGCGCCGCTGGCCGTGCACTGCGCGGAGGCCGGCAACGCCGCCGTCGACAAGCCTATAAGCGTCGCGATCACAATGGCGCCAAGTCGTAGACGTGTCATCTCGTCTCCCGTTCAACTCTGAAGGTTCCGGAAGACATGGTCCCGTCGGATGATGATCCGACCCAGGTCCCGGTGATTGTATCAGCGACGATCTGCCCAACGTGACGACGCGGAATCGCTTCCAGATTCGCATCGAAGTCTATCACATCCGTGCCGCTTTCAGCCCCGCTGACGAGACCGCTCAACAGTCTTTGCTGTTGCGTTTGCGAGTTCACACCGACAAGGTCGAGCCGTCCCTGAAAGCTTGTGCCCGATTCGCGGGAGATGGTGAGAGTCCCGGTGAGCGTCTCGCCCACCGGAACGGTCTGAACGCCGGTGTAGTTCCAGGAGCCATTGAGCTGCAGCAGCGATGGCAGCGGCTCAGTCGACTTGAGACACGCCGGGAGCAGCGTAATGCATCCCAGCACGAATATCCGAACGCGCGCCTTCCGTGAACCGCTCATGAATGATTCTGGTTTGTGGGGGCGTCGGGCTTCTTATCCGCAGCTGGCGCTTCGTTCTTCTGCGTGCTGCCGCGGGTCCCGGAACCATTCCACATACGGATCGGACGCGGGTCGAGCGTGATGGTGATCGACTTCGAATCCTTTCCGCTCACGGTCAGCAGCGGAATCGGTGTGCGCGGAACGAGCGGCTCGCTCAGCTCCGAGAGATCGAAGTCGAGCTTGTAAACGCCTACGGGCAGCGACTGAAAGGTTGCCGTCGACGGGCCCGTCATGATCGCCGCCCACTCTCGGCCAGCACTATCGCGCGCGATCACGTGGGCTTTGCTCAGATCTACTTGAACCGCCGAAATCCCTGAACGAGGGGCTACCACGAGCTCGACTTCAGCCGACGTCGAGAGCGACACGCTCAGGTCGCCGCGGCCTGCGCCGCTGGCTGACCATCCATCCGGGAGGGACGCTTCGTCGATCGTAGCGGGCAGCCTCGCATCGCCACCCACACGATACTTGCCGCTCGCGTCCGCCACCGCGGTTTCTCCACCGCGCCTGACAATTGCCCCCGGTACGCCCGGCTCGCCCGGATCACGACGCTGATTCCCGTTCAGATCCTCGTAGACATATCCTGACGTCCCGGGAGTCCGCAGCATCGGAACGGTGAGCGCGTGCTCGAACCGGGCGGCAAAGATCCATGGCACCCGGCCGGACGTTGAACGGAAGATCGAGTTGCGCTCCGCATCGACCTTGAACGCGAAGCCGTTCACGAGGGGAATTGCTATTCCCGCGCGCATAATCGCGGAATTCTCGCCGCCGAAGCTGTTCACCCGCTGGAGCTCTCCCTCGGCGCGGATACCACCGGCCCACGGAAGCACCAGCTGCTCGCCACGAACTCCGATCATGCTCTGCTGATTGACGAAGCCGCCTCTGTCGCGCGTCTGCTCGATCCGTGTCTGCAACTCGAACACGCCGCCGGCGCCGGACCATCCTGCGTTCGCCGTCCAGTAATTCCGGGGCGTGCGATCGGTGACGACGCTCTGGCCGGCCGGCGAGACGGTACGCGTCACGTTGCCGAGATACGCGGAGCTGTTCAGGTAGTACTGCCGGAGGTAGGTGCTGAAGCTGATTCCGAGCTGCTGTTCACGGCTCCCGAATGCGCCCCCGCTGTTGGACGGAGTGGGTCGCGATGTCGCGTCGAAGAAATACGAGCGCGCCTCGATTGCCATCGTCGTCGCCTCACGGATCGCGAACTGCGGCCGCAGCGAGTATCCGTTCGATTTCAACCCGGCGAACACTGAGGTTGCGTCGTTGGTGCGCCAGGCGCTGCCGCTCACGCTCAGTCGCGACGACAGGCGTTCGGAAACATTCGCCAGCAGCTCGTCGGTCGCGCGTGCGAATGCGTCGCTACCGCCGGGGGCATGCGTCACGCGAAACTCCTCATTCCCCTCCCCGGCGGTTCTCACAAGTCCGCTCGACCATCCCAGCCCGCTGCCATCCAGAAAGCGTCGCTCCGCGATCTCAGCCTTGAACGTGCTGCCGAAGATCGAGGGAACCGCTGCGCCGATTCCAAATGCGTCCAATTGTCGAGGTGATGTCCCGGCATCCGCGAGATGAGAGATCGACGTGCTAACCTGAGCGTCGCCCAATTGATGCTCGGCGCGCAGTCCGACCATCGGCTTCCGCTCGGTTGATCCTACCGGCGCCAGCGACAGCGCACCCATGCTCAGCAATGCCCATCCCGGATGTTGCAGATGCAGCAGTGCACCTTGCCCGTACGGATAGAGTCCCGTGAGATCTGAAAACGACGTACCCGTGTTGCCGAGACTGAGCTGGCCCGACGGAGCCAAGAGCGTCAGTGACGCCGCGGATTGAAAAGTGCCGAGGTGGGCGAACGCGTTGCTGGCTGCACCGCCGCGTGCGACGCCCTGGGACATTCTGGCGTCGATCCGAACCGAGTCGTACAGTGCGCCGGTCGCCGATAGCGTTACGACGCTGTTCGCATGCCCGTTTTCATCCGTCGCGTGCGAGACCGACGAGGTGACGAGAGGTCCTGCCGCGCGTCCAATCGAGCTCGAGTTGAAAACTTCGACGGTCATAGTCTCGGATGCGAGACGCTCCGCACCGGAGCGCAAATCGATCTGTACGAACGAGGAGCCCGTGCTCGAGAGCGCGGGGACCTTGAGGCGAACTCGTCGCTTCAGCGTTTCGCCTGGCCCAATAACGAGCGGCGCCGGGTGGATCTCTCTCGTTGCCCACCCGGTTGGAAGCGTCAGCTGTGCGGTGACCGTCTCAACGGCATTCCCCGTGTTCGATATCTCGAACGGGAGAATGACATCGTTACCGGCCTGGGCGTTGATTGGGCCCGTTCCTGGACGAAGCCGAACCTGGCGGACCAGGTTGACGTCGATCTCGACCGGTACTATGAGCGTCGGCGAGACGGGTGACGAGAATCGCGCTTCAGCAGCGACGAGACGGCCCGCCAGCGCGCTAGCCGGGATCCCAATCGTTACTCCGACCCGACTTCTGGTGGAGATGGGCAGCGTGCGTGTCCTCGGCCCGAGCACGACGAAATCCCCACGCGGAATGACCTCTACCTCGAGCTTCATCACCTGCGCAAAAGCGTCGGGAATGGGAATCGAGACGACCTGAAAGCTGCGCGGCGCGCCTGACACTGTCACGGATGGGAGCGTGATCTCGATATCTCTCGTCGAGTCGGCGGTGCCTGCGTTCAACATCGCGACCGAGACGGTGCTGGCCGTGCCGGGCTGGCTTGCGCCCGTCTGAGCTTGAGCGACGGAAGATATCAGTCCCGCGCAAGTCAAAGAGAGCGCGGCAACATACGCGCGTTCAGACCGCATCACGGCACTGTTTGCGAAAGAGTGATCTGGTAGTTCGCCGAGTACGTCGCCGGCGCGTCGGTCGCCCAGGTGAGTATCATTCGGAAGAAGATCGTGTTGCTCCACGGATCATTCGACACGCCCTTCACGACGATTCGCTGCTCAACCTGGGCATCGGTAAGCGTTATCGAGTTCCACGTAGCCAGATCAGAGCGGCGCCACCGGAGATCGCCGATCACTTTGCCACCGCCGAGCGATGCGGAGGTCGACTTTATCGAAATTGTCGTGGTGCGGGACAATCCTGTTTGTGCGCTCACAGTAAATGTCACGCCACTCGCTGAGTTTATAAAGCCGGCGACGTAGTCGGCGGCGGTGGGAGCCGCGAACGTGATGGTACCGCCGGCTAATGTGAGCATGGTCTTCTGCGCCGCAAGCGGGTAGGCGAACAGCGCCAACGCTAGCAAGATCGCCGCGCTGGTGATGCCGGCATGGACCTTCCGCCCGAGGTTTGACACTAGTTCTACTTCGCCTGGTAATCGATCTGGCCTGCGACGAGCTCGGCGCCACCGAAGTCGATCAGTGCCAGCACGACGTAGTCTCCCGCGGCGAGATTGCCCGGCACATCGATCATTACTTTGCGCGTCGCGCCCGGAAGGGTGGGGAATTCCGGGATCGGAACCTCCGCCGCCAGCGAGTTGTCGAGGCGGCGAAACTCCAGACGCCCTTTCCCGAGCAGGTGCATTCCGCCGGTGTTGTGAAAGCGCACCGAGATCTGACGTTTCGTCGCCGGTGGAACGCTCGCGACGGTCTTGACCGGAGTCGTCGACGAAGTCGGGCGCTTAATAGGCACATCTTCAACTGCCACGTTCTCGATCGCGCCATCACGCGAGAGGCCAGGCGGTGCAACGTACACTTTCACGCCCGTCCGGAAGATGTACTGCAGCGAGTTTCCCTTTGTGGAGGAGCGTTGCGGCACTTCCTCGACGAAGAAGATGTCCCAGCACTCCTTCGTCAACGCCGCACCAGGCTGAAGGGAGAGGCGCACGATACGCGAGCCGTGTGGCTCGACGCGGACCGATAGAGGCGAGACGCCGAGTATGGCGCCGCACGAGGTGCCGGTCGACCCGGTGGGCACGAACCTGTTATCGCCGTTCTCGAGGCGGTCCCAGTCGGAGCGGGTGATCGTCGCCTGCACGGCCTTGTCGGACGTGTTCGCCAACGAGAAGCTGGCGGACACCCGATTCGTGCCGGCGGCGAGCATCGTGACCTCGAGCGGATCTACCAGCAGCTGCGCGGACGCAGACTGCGAGACCACCACCCCTATGACAGCGCAAAGGGCGAGTACGGTTCCCCGCACTCGCCCTCCGCGCTCAACGCCCGCCCTTTCGGACGAGCGAGAGCGAGAATTAAGCATCAGTTACGGAGCCGTCAGGGTGAATACGATCGGCAAGCTGTAGGTACCTGGAGCGTTGCTTGCGCTCGTGAAGTCAGACACCCAGCTCGTTTTGAAAAAGGCCTGCGCTGCCGTACCGTTCGTCGAGCTCGCGCCCGAGGCAAACGTCGCGTCAGCTGCGGTGATAGCTGCGAAGGTGCCACCAGACGCGGTCGACCACGAAAGGTCGCTGATCGGCTTCACACCGGAGTTGCTGCCGGCGTAGGTCCAGTTCGTCGCGTTCTGTGACTTGATCTTCAGGGTCCAGCTTCTGTTCGCCTTGATGGTGAAGCTCGGGCCATCGTTCGCGAGAACGTTGCCGGCATCGACATCGTCAGCGGTAGGATTGGTCAGCGTGGTCGCCGCCGAGCTCATTCCGAGCTTGACCAGCGCGCCAACGGTGACCGAGGCGGTATTGGTGGTGTTACACGTGCCAGCGTTGCCGCTGCACTGTGCGTTAGCCTGGCTTGCGCCGATGGCTGTTCCAAGCACCATCGCGGCCAATAGGGAACGGGTCGCTCTCATTTTCGATTCTCTCCAAGAAATTTGATGGTGCCGATGCCAAGCCAGAGGCTCAAAACCGGTCCTTTCAAGCGGTTGGGTAACTGCATTTCACTGTGGTGCGCTGTACCTATAAGACGAAAACGGACTGTCCCTGTAACCGGGTTTTCACCCTTATTTCAGAGACAAATCCGTTGACTTTTTCGTGCGCACTTTGCGCGATCGTTTCGTGGTTCCGCGAACGACTTGAGGCCATCTACATGGCCTCAATGAGCTGTTATGCTTGACCAATCAGTGAAACGTTTTCTACATCCGCGGCGATGCAAAATTGCGTCGGGGTTTGTTCGGGCGCGGCTGCTAACTCCTTGTGGGCGAATATGATCGCAACACCTGCGCGGTTTCCGATTAGCTGGTAAGGAATCACCCCTCCTTGTCTTCGTACTGATCCTTGAGACTGGCGACGACATTCGGATCCGCAAGCGTAGTCATGTCGCCCAATGCGCGTCCTTCCGCAATGTCACGCAGCAATCGACGCATGATTTTTCCCGACCGTGTTTTTGGAAGATCGGCGGAGAACAAAATGTCGTCCGGACGCGCGAGCGCGCCGATTTTTTTCGCGACGAATTCTCTCAGCTCATCGCGCAGCGCGGGACTCGCTTTGCTCTTGTCCCGAAGGGTAACAAACGCCGCGATTGCCTGGCCCTTCAGCTCGTGTGCCTTGCCGACCACAGCTCGTTCAGCACATCGTCGACGCGCCCGAGAATCCAGAAGTATCCATCGCTGTCACGCTTCGCTCCGTCACCAGGGAAATAGAGATCGGGACGGCCAGGCCACTTCGTGAAATAGGTTTGCACGTAGCGTTCGTCATCGCCCCAGATGGTGCGGAGCATCGCCGGCCACGGCTTTGTGAGCGCGAGCAGCCCTCCACCAACCTCGATGCGCTTGCCGGTGGAATCGAGGAGATCCGCGCTGTAGCCAGGAAGCGCTTGCGTCGCGCTTCCCGGCTTTGTCGGTGTGATTCCCGGCAACGGAGAGATCACGATCGCTCCGGTCTCCGTCTGCCACCACGTGTCGACGATCGGACACCGATTGCCGCCGATGTGTTCGCGGTACCACATCCACGCTTCGGGATTGATCGGCTCGCCGACGGAGCCGAGGAGGCGGAGGCGCGAGAGGTCATGCTTCGCGGGATACTCGTCGCCCCACTTCATAAACGCGCGAATCGCCGTCGGCGCCGTGTACAGGACCGTGACGCCGCGTCGCTCGCAGATGTCCCAGAAGCGATCTCTTTCAGGCCAGTCGGGCGCACCTTCGTACATCACGCACGTGGCACCATTCGCCAGCGGACCGTAGACGAGGTACGAATGCCCTGTCACCCAGCCAATGTCGGCGGTACACCAGAACACGTCAGCGTCTTTAAGGTCGAATACCATTCTGGTGGTCGTCGCAACGCCCGTGAGATAGCCTCCCGTCGTGTGCACGATCCCCTTAGGCTTGCCGGTAGTTCCCGATGTGTAAAGGATGTACAGCACGTCCTCCGCATCCATTGTCTCCGGCTCGCAATTGAGCGGCGCGTCCTGCATGAGACGATGCCACCACTGATCGCGACCCTCCTTCATGGTTGCGAACGCTTCGTCTCCCGCCCCACCGGGCCGCCGCTGCACCACCACTACGTGCTCGATCGACGGAGTCGTCTCCAATGCTTTGTCCGAATTTCGCTTCAGAGGAATCACCTGACCGCGCCGATAACCGCCATCCGCGGTGATGAGCACTTTCACCTTGGCATCGTTGATCCGGTCGCTCAAAGACTCCGGCGAAAACCCGCCGAACACAACCGAGTGGATCGCGCCGATGCGCGCGCACGCGAGCATCGAGATCGCCGCCTCGGGTATGAGGGGCAGGTAGATCGCCACGCGATCGCCTTTCCGGACTCCCAACATCTTTAGGACGTTGGCGAACTTCGATACCTCGCGGTAAAGATCCCAATACGTCAGCGTTCGCGTGTCACCCGGCTCTCCTTCCCAAATAAGCGCCGCCTTGTTTCTCCGCGGTCCGCGCACGTGACGGTCGACGCAGTTGGCCGAGATGTTGAGCTTCCCGCCGATAAACCATTGCGCGTGTGGAGGCTTCCAATCGAGAACCTTCGTCCACGGTTTGATCCATTCCAGCTCACGCGCCTGTTCGGCCCAGAACTTCTCGGGGTCCTGCTTGGCTTTCTCGTAGATGTCGGGCGACGAGACGTTGGCCGTGCGCCTGAACTCCGTCGGAGCTTCGAACTTCCGCGTTTCCGTTAGTAGAACGTCGATGTCAGTCATTGGCGCGAAGTGGTTGGTCGTCGCCGCATTGGCGGAGTCGCAAGGATATAGCCTTTTGCGTCGCTCGCGCCAGAGTGGCAAGTTCTAGGCGAATGTCCTCTGCAATCCCTACCGCTGGATCGTCCGCCCCAATCGTCGAGGTGACGGAGCTCGCGCGCGACTTCGGATCCACGCGAGCGGTGGCCGGAGTCACCTTTTCACTTGCCGCCGGCGAATGCCTGGCCCTCTTCGGGCCAAACGGTGCGGGCAAGACAACCCTCCTCCGCGTGCTCGCAGGTCTGCTCAAGCCGACGTCAGGGAGCGCGCGTGTCGCGGGCGTCCAGCTTCCCGGCGGACCACTGGCCCGCTCGCGGGTCGGACTCATCTCCCACCACACCATGCTCTACGAAGCGCTCTCGCCGCGGGAGAACGTCACATTTTCCGCCCGTCTGTACGGGATCCGTGATCCGCGCGGGCGCGTCGAAGACTCGCTGCGGCGCATGTCGATGCTGGAGCGCGCGGACGCTCCAATCCGTTCCCTTAGCCGCGGCATGCAGCAACGGGTGTCGATCGCGCGGGCGATGGTACATTCGCCCCAGCTCGTGCTAGCCGACGAACCGTATAGCGGCCTCGACGAAAGTGGCGCGCGCGCCCTTACTGTCCTCCTCCAGGAGCTGCGCTCGGCCGGCACTGCGATAATCATCGTGACGCACAACCTCGCTGAAGGACTCTCGCTCGCCACGCACGCGGCCGTGATGCAGCGCGGGAAGTTCGTGCAATACGATGCGGCGCACAGAATCGATGCCAGCTCCTATGCAACCACCTACCGCGACTCGCTGGTGGCAAGTGGCTGACATTCTCTTCGGAGCGTGGCTCATCGCCCGCAAGGATCTCTCGATCGAGTTCCGAACGCGTTCGGCGTTCTTCTCGGCGGTCGTCTTCGCGCTGCTCGGACTCGTCATTTTTTACTACGCCTGGGATCCAACGGCCGTCACCGCTACAGACCTCGCACCCGGAGTGCTGTGGGTCATCTTCACGTTCTCGGGCCTGCTGGGGCTGCATCGCTCATTCGGTGTCGAGACGGCGGATCATGCTATCGACGGGTTGCTGGCCTCTCCGGTGAGCAGGGAAGCGATTTTTCTGGGGAAGGCGATCGCGAATCTCATTTTTGTCGCCGCGGTTCAGGCGATTGCGATCCCCGCGCTGGCGCTCTTCTACAATCTCCGGATCGTCGACGTTGCGGCTCCGCTCGTCGCGATCGCGATTCTTGCCGCCATCGGGCTGGTCGCCGTTGGAACGCTGTTCAGCGCGATGGCTGTCAACACCCGGCTGGCGGAGCTGCTGCTGCCGATGCTCGCGCTGCCATTCTTCGTACCGATCGTGATCGCCGCCGCGCAGGCGACGGCAAAACTGTTGGGCGGGCGGCCGGTCGTTGAGATCGGAGCGTGGCTAAAGCTGCTGCTCGCGTTCGACATTGTGTTCGTGGCGGCGTGCACTTTGGCTTATCCGTTCACTGTCGAGGACTAGTAAACAACTACAACTGAACGGGTGCGAGCGGTCAGTAGCATAGCTGCCAGTCTGCCAGCTCACTACGCCCCGACTTATCTCGCCTCCAATCAGGGCACAAGCAAGTGCCCGTGCTCTGAATGCCACTGAGGCAAGTCCGGGCGTCGTGAACTACCTACTGGCATCTATCCTACTGACAGCTGGCACCCGTTCAGTTGCAGTTTTAACAGGCAGGGCGTCGCAGCGCCGCTTAAATTTGATGCGTCGGTGACATCTCGTCGCCGACCCTCAGCACCTAAATGCACCTCACATCGACATGAAGATCTCCTGGCTTCCCACCATCGCCGGTGCGGCGGTGCTTGGCACGGTCATCAGAGCGGCGTTCTTCACCCCGCTCGAGGCGAAGCAGGGAGCGGCACAAAAGATTTTCTATATTCACGTTCCCTCTGCGTGGGTCGCGTTTCTCGCGTTCTTTCTCGTCGCGGTCGCCAGCGGCGTCTACTTGTGGATCCGTGACCCGCGCCTCGACCGCTTCGCCGAGAGCTCGGCAGAAGTCGGAGTAGTCTTCACCACCGTAGTGCTGATCACTGGTCCGCTTTGGGCGAAACCGATCTGGGGCACTTACTGGGCGTGGTGGGATGTCCGCCTCGTCTCGACACTCTTTCTCTGGTTCATCTACGTCTCGTACATCGTTCTACGCGGTGCAGTCGAGTCGCCCGCGCTTCGGGCGCGGTATTCGGCGGTACTCGGCATCCTTGGAGCGCTCCTGATTCCATTCATTCATCTGAGCGTTTACCTCTTCGCCACGATGCACCCGATGCCGATAGTGGGAAAGCCGAGCGCGCCGTCACTTCCAAATGAAATGCTGGTGACACTTCTGCTCTCGCTGGCGTCGTTCACGCTTCTCTATTTCGCATTCGTCCGCTCGCGCTACCGCTACGCCGGTGAGCGCGATGCAGCTGCCGCAAAAAGGGAAACATGATGCCTGAAACGTCCGCCTATTACCACCTCGCCTATACGATTGCGCTCGGTATCTACGGGGGATACGGGCTTAGCCTCTACCTGCGTCGCAAGCGCGTGCGAGCGAAATAATGGCGGTCAATCTGTTCGCATCGCCCTCGGTTCCGACGGAGGTTTCCGATCCGGTCAACGCGCGCATTCTCGCCGTATCGGAGGATCGCATCGCGGGCTTCGTCGATGAGCCATTTGCCGCGATCGCAACCGCGGCGGGGCTAACGGAGGACGTCGTAATCGAGCGGCTTCGCGCCATGCTTTCCGCGGGAGTGATCAGGCGCATCAGGCAGACTCTGATGGCGACGAACCTCGCGCCGGGCGCGCTCGTCGCGTGGCGCGTCGCGACTGACAAGCTCGATTCCGCCTTCAACTACATGGTTAAGGAAGATCCGTTTTCGGGTCACGTCGTGATTCGGTCGACCGACGGCGAGACCCCGGGCTCTGTCTACAGGTTGTGGACGACACTCAAAGTGCCGCAGGGATTCTCGATGCAGCGGCACTGCGAGTTTCTGGCGGGGAAAGTCGGCGTGGATGCCTTCCGCATCATGCCCGCGAAGCGCCTCTTCGCGCTGGGCGTCGGGCACGTGCGCCGTCGCGGCATGGAGCCGGGCTCGCGAAGCGAAGAGCCCGGACGCGTCCTCGACACCAACATCGTCGTGCTCACTCCGCTCGAGTGGCGTGTGCTCACCGCGCTCAAGCACGAGTTCGCAATCGACGAGATCACGCCGAGCCCATGGCGTGGTCGCGCCGAGGAGGCGGGCCTGCCGGTGCACGAATTCATTCGCATCGCCGGCTCGCTGAGTGTGCGCGAGGTGATCGGAAGATTCTCGACTTTCCTCGAGCACGTGAAGCCGTCTGCCGGTGGGGAGCGTGTGACGCGGTACAACGCGCTTTTCCACTGGCGAGTTCCTGCCGGGAGGGAGATCGAGGCCGGGCGTGAGATCGGCCGTCATCACATCCTGACGCACGCGTATTGGCGGGAAGGCGGACCCGAATTCGCGAATGTCAACATCATGGCGGTCGCGCACGGCACCGACAAGCAGCTCGTGCTGGAGCACAAGGCCGCGATCGACAAGCATCTCGAGGAGGCCGGCATTCCGGCTTCGTACACGAACGTGTTCTGGGGCGGACGAAGCGAGATCAAGCCGTCCGAGATTTCTCCCGTGGAGTACGAGGCCTGGGCAAAGCGCGCCGGCCTGATTGCGGAAACGAGAACGGGGTAGCGGTGACAGAAGGAAAGATCTTCCTTGTCGGTGCTGGTCCCGGTGATCCTGGTCTTATCACGGTAAGAGGGAAGCAGCTCATCGACTCGGCTGATGCCGTCGTGTACGACGCGCTCGCCAATTCCGCGCTGCTCCCTCCAGGCGCGCGAACGACTGGAAGGCCCGAGCTCTATTACGTCGGCAAGCGTGGCGGGGCGAAGGACTCGGTGACCCAGGAAGAGATCAACACGCTGCTCGTGAAGCTCGCGCGCGAAGGAAAACGTGTCGTACGCCTCAAGGGCGGGGATCCGTTCGTGTTTGGCCGCGGCAGCGAAGAGGCGCAGGCGATGAACGACGCTTCGGTTCCGTTCGAGGTCGTTCCGGGAATAACCGCCGGTATCGCCGCACCCGCGTACGCGGGCATTCCAGTGACGCACCGCGCTCTGGCGACATCCGTGACTTTTG
>WNFA01010000.1_pt1 | contig 12502 bp, 11 predicted proteins | sample 5400481 | NCBI WGS metagenome assembly WNFA01 (sample SAMN13153340, study PRJNA577476) | soil metagenome | isolation source: 120 cm saprolite under Douglas fir tree site 2 hole 1 replicate 2 | place: USA:California | collected 2015-04-18
TGTGTGCGACATTCTCAAACGTTTGCTGTATGTTTCTGGTATCCACCATGCCCCCGGAACGAACGCCAACCACTCGCACTCCCGCAGGCCCAAGATCCGCCGCCAGACCTCTCAAGAGCGCTTCCATGGCCCCAAAGGTGGTGCCAATGGCCGTGACGTTAGGCGCCAGCCCAAGAGCAGGGGTCGACGTGATAAACATGATGACCCCTGAGTGCTGCTGCACCATGTGTCGTGCGGCTGAACGAGCCGTGATGAACTGAGATGGGACCATGGTCGTCAACGGCAACAGGAATTGCTCAAGGGAGAGCTCCAGAATGCTTGTCCCGTTTCCATAGTCCTTTGCCTGTGGACCCATAGTATTCAAGAGAATATCAATCCTCCCCGCCTCTTGCGCCACGCGGTCGAGATACGCATCTACCGCCTGCTCATCAAGCGCATCTACCCCTGCTGCGTATGCGACACCGCCGTCTTTGGTGATTTCATTCACCACCTGCTCCACATCGTTGTGAGCACGACCCGAGAGAAAGACCGTTGCACCATGGGCCGCAAATTCTTTGGCAACTGCCGTCCCAACGGCACCACCTGCACCAAAAATGACGGCGCGCTTGTTCTTTAACAAAGATGTGTATGCCGATGCAGTATTCATACGTTTATTTCCTTCCAATGCTTTTTCTTGAGAAAGGTGTCTCCCGGTGAGAGACAAAAGAGACACCCTTCGGAGGCAAAATGATGTGCTTCCTGTTCGATTTTCCTCGACGCAACTCTACCCAGGAAGCTTGGCCGCAAGGACGTCAACCTTCTCGACGACAGGGGGCGTTTCGAGTAGATCGGAAGCTTTCTCCGCGCGCGCCGCGCCAGCCAGGAAATGGGCTTGCCGACCTGCTTCGTCTGGGAAGGCATCGAAGACGCCGGAGGTCGCGGGACCCAGGCGGTACGCGTACCAGGCAGTCGTTCCCGGCGCCACCTGGATTGCTACCAGCGCTTCTTTGAGGAAGCGCTCCCAATCTGCCTCTTTTCCTGACCTTGCCTCGAATCGAACAAGAGATCCGAAAGTCACGCTGTTTTCTCCCCTTGGAAGTTTGGCCGCAAGGACGTCAACCTTCTGGAAGGTGGGTGACTGTGCGAATAACTCCGAATGTCTCTCCGCCAAGACCGGGCCGCCGACGGAAAGGAGGGCAAGCCTCTCCTCCTCGTTCGCGAAGGCAGCGAAGGCGCCAAATGTTGTGGGTCCCAGGCGGAACGCGAACCAGGCAGTCGAGGCTGGCTGCCGCTGGACGATTGGCAGCCCTTCTTGGAAGAAACGCTCGACGGCCGCCTCGTTTCCGGGTTTGGCCTCGAATCGAGCAAGCAGTCCTACAGTCACCATGGTTTTTCTCCCTTTTCTCATGGCCGGTGAAGATGCTGCCTGGACTCCTCGAAGCCACTCAGCCTGCCATGTTCTCTTTCCTGAAAAGAGTATACTAGGGGGAAGTATGTTGTACCAAGTGTAAAACTACACCTGGATTGGCGCGAGATCAAGATCTCGAAGCAACAAACGCCCATCCGAACACTAGTCAGCGATGAAGCCGCAACTCAGGTTGGCGACGGTCGCCGTCATGGCACTGGCCTGATCGGACGCCATAAAGGCCGCCACGTTCGCCACTTCCGCAAGTGTAGGCAGTCGCTTCAGTAGGTTCATATCTGAGCTGAGAGCCTGGAACTGCTCGCGCGTCATGCCCAGGGCGTCGGCATGAAGACTATACACCTCTGCAATCGTTGCCGTCTCTGGGATGGCGTCCGACCGCAGGCAGATGGCGCGGATGCCCTGCCGTCCGTATTCCGCTGCCAGGCTTCGGGTGAGAGCTTCGATCGCCGCCCACGCCGGTGCCATGCCTCCCACGAGAGGGGCAGCTATGCGGGCAGGGGTAGCAGTGAGTGTCAAGATCACGCCGGACTTCTTCTCGACCATGTGCCGCGCCGCAGTTCTGGTAGTCAAGAAGTGGGTCGTCATGTAGGTCACGATCGGGAGGACGAAGCGCTCAGGCGACAGCTCGACGAGCGGGATTCCCTGAACTCCTCGCTGAGGAATCGAGATGGCGTTGACCGAGATGTCAATGCCTCCGGCCTTCTCGACGACGGCGCTCAGGTGCTTCTCGACGGCCAGCTCGTCGAGAGCATCGACTTGAGCCGTCTCGGCGACTCCCCCTGCGGCGAAGATATCGCTGGCCACGGCATCGACCGAAGCAAGCCGACGACCGGTCAGGAAAACCTTTGCCCCCTCGCGGGCGAAGGCACGGGCAATCGCACCGCCGATGGCCCCTCCTGCTCCGTAGATCACAGCATTCTTGTTTGTAAGTAGCATATCCATTCTCCTGTTTCTTGAGGTCTCTAGAAGAGTGTGCTTCCGCCTGCTCATGCCCTCCATCAATCATGTCGGGTCATACTCAGTTGGATAGACACTCATGTTCTCTCTGCTGCTAGTATGAGAAGCAAGCGCCACGAAAACGCCATGAGCAGCGCCATGAAAGGGAAGCGCCTCCACGTGAACCCTCTGTGCTGCCACAAGCAGAAGGTTCTTGAGCCAACGCTTGTGTTTGCTCTGAAAGGTACTCTTCATTAGGCGCAGGAAGACACGTGTGTGCCCGATTGCGTTCGCCGGACCGTTTCTTCTCCCATTTTTTCGTCCAGTGTAACGAATCAGGAATCAGGGGCAAGCATGACTATGTTATAATGACTAGGTAATGATGGAGGGAAGTGCAGGTAACTTCCGGCCACGCGTGACTCTGTTTCTCGCAGAACCTGTGCCTTGAAGCAGCTCCCATCGAGCAAGCGAACGATACAACTGTTGTGTCTCTCCTGACCACCAGTCGCATTTTTGGACGAGAACGGGGAAAGAGGAAGCGTTTGTCCTATCCGCTGTCCTACTTTAGGAAGGGGACATGCCATGGGTCTGTTACGTCTCGCCGTGCTTGGGCCGCCCGAAATCTTTCATGACAGCAACCGCCTGAGCTTTGCCTTGCGCAAGGCGCAGGCCTTGCTGCTCTATCTGGCGGTCCAAGGGGGCATGCACTCGCGCAGCAAACTGGCCGCCTTTCTGTGGCCGGACAGCGAGTCCTCCGATGCGCGCAGGACCTTGCGCAATGCCATTGTGCTGCTGCGCAGCTTGCTCGCCGACCCCAACCCCTCAACTGCTCCTGCTTCCCTGTCCCCCAGACAGGAGGCCCATCTGCTCAGTCAGGGGGATCTGATCGGTCTGAACCCGCAGGCGCCTCTCGAGCTGGACCTGGACGTGGTGCAGCAGGCCTACACAGCGGCCCAGCGCTTCTCCACACCCCCGTCTGAGCCACAGCGCGACGCCCTGGTCTCCCAGGTCCAGCAGGCCCTCACCCTGATACGCGGTCCCTTCCTCGACGGCTTCTGGCTGCGCGAGGAAACCGCCTTTGACACGTGGCACGAGCAGCAGCAGCAGCAGTGGCAGGTGCGCCTGCAGCTGCTCTGCGAGCGCCTCTCTGCCTGGCAAGAGGCCGGCGGGGAGCTGGAGCAGGCCCGCGCTACCCTCACCCGCTGGCTGGAGTTCGATCCGCTGGCGGAGGAGGCCTCGCAGCGCCTGATGCGCGTGCACCTGGCACGCGGCGATGCGAGCGCTGCCTTGCAGGTCTACGCCACCTGCCGGGCTCGCCTGGCCGAGGAGTTGCAGGTCAAACCTTCTCCAGAGACGGTGGCTCTGGCGGAGCGCATTCGCGCCACCGCGGCGGGGCGTTTCGGGAGCACTCCTGCCCGTCGCGTCATAGCCAGCGTGGAGAGCCAGCCACCAGGCGAGCTGGTCGCCCCACTCATCGGACGGGCCGCGGCTTTCAGTCACCTGGTCGCGAGCTTTCAGCAGGTGCGGGGTGGGCAAGCACAGGGTGTGCTGGTGGTGGGCGAGGCCGGCATCGGCAAGACGCGGCTGGCGCGCGAGTTTGTGGCCTGGGCGCGGGCCCAGGGTGCCGAGGTGCTGAGCGGGCACGCCTTCGAGGCCGGGGGACGTTTGCCCTATCAGCCGCTGCTCGAGGCCCTGCGCACGCGGCTGGAGGCGGAAAACGCGCCGGAGGATCTGCTGGAGGACCTCTGGCTGGCCGAGCTGGCGCGCCTCTTGCCCGAGCTGCGGGGGCGCTACCCTGACCTGCCGGCTCCCACCGAGGATGCGCTGACTGCCAGGGGACAGATGTTTGAAGCCGTGGCGCGCCTGCTGGACGCCCTGGCACAGCGGGCGCCGCTGGTGCTGCTCTTGGATGACCTGCAGTGGGCCGATGGGGCCTCCCTCGACCTGCTGCGCTACCTGGGAGCCTCCTGGAGCAGTCATGGCAGCCGGGTGCTGCTGCTGGGCACGCTTCGCCGCGAAGAGCTGGAGCTCACCTCACAGCTTTCGGCTCAGCTCGCCGACCTGGGACGCGACCTGCCGCTGCGGCAGGTGTCGTTGCAGCCGTTCAGCCAGGCGCAGACCCTCCAGCTCCTGGAGGCCCTCGTCGGGGAGCGGAGCGAGCCAGGCGCGGCACGGCCCTTCACCGCCAGCTCAGAGCCCGCGCTGGCGTCGGAGAGGCCGCTAGTCGGGCTGGGCGACTTCCTGTTTGCGCAAACGGGGGGGCAGCCGTTGTACCTGCTGGAGACGCTCAAGCTGTTGCGGGAGCGGGAGTGGCTGGTGCCCCAGCTGGGTCCCGATGGCAGCTGGCGGCTGGAACCGAGCCGGGAGATGACCGCAGCCCTAGCCCAGGAGCGCTCCCGGCGCGCGCTGTTGCCGCCCTCGGTGCGGGCGATGATCCAAGCGCGCCTGGCGAAGCTGGCGCCGCCGGCGCGCCAGCTGGTGATGGCCAGTGCCGTGCTGGGCAGCCAGGCGAGCGCCAGGTTGCTGTGGCAACTGGCCGAGCTGAACACGCAGGCCGGCCTGGAGGCGCTGGAGGAGGCGGTCAAGAGTGGCCTCCTGCGCGAGGAGCAAGCAGGAGGACCAGGGACAGGCCGCCCAGGCCGCTATCGCTTCGCGCATGACCTGATCCGCGAGGTGGTCTACACTGAACTGGGCGCGGCGCGGCGGCAGGTCTTGCACCAGCGCGCCCTGGAGAGGCTGGCCAGCGAGGGCGCGCAGACCTCCGAGCTGGCCTATCATGCGCTGCTGGCCGACGAGGACGAGAGCGCCGCTCGCTACAGTGTACAGGCCGGGGATGAGGCTCTGGCCGTCTTTGCCGTCGAGGAGGCCATCGGGCATTACGAACAGGCGCGCGCCTTGCTGCAGGAAGCAAAGCGGATACAGACCGAGCTTGCGGCCGCGGAGGTCGAACGCCTCTATACCAATCTGGGGCAGGCCTATGCCTTCCAGAACGCCTGGGAAAAGGCCCAGGAGGCCTATGAAGAACTGCTCGCCTATGCGCAGCACCAGCGTCAGTTCACGCTGGCCAGCATGACCCTCAACCGCCTGGCGATCCTGGTAGTCCAACAATCGAACGACAAGCCACAGGTGCAAGCGTTGCTGGAGGACGCCTGGCGCATGGCAGAGACCAGTTCCGATCAGCAGGCGCTGGCGGAAACGGAGTGGAACCGGGCCCAGATCACCGCCTTCGTGTGGGAGAATCCAAAGCGCGCCTTACCGCATGGAGAGCAGGCGCTCTCCTTGGCACGCGCACTACACGACCAGGAATTGGAGACAAGATGTCTCTTCACCCTTGGAGTGATCCATATTCTGAGAGGAGACTTTGCGGAGACCATGCACTGTGCGGAAGCGTCCCTGGCGCTGTATGCAGCCCTGGGCAACAAGTCGACCGTGTCTGGAAAACTTTCACTTCCCTCCTTTGCCATTGGCGCTCCGCTCACCCAACCCTTGACGAATCGCGCGACAGAAGCCTTATGCTGGGCGCTGCTGGCTTTCGCGCAAGTGCATAGTGGGCAGGCGCACAACAGCATGCGCAGTGGCCGCAGGGCGCTCGCGCTCGCGCAAGAGAGCAAGAGCGGTTGGGTACACGTCAGCAGTACGACCTACCTCGCGTATGGATTGCTGGAAGCGGGGGCCTATGAAGAGGCGCTCGAACTCATGCAACGCACCATGGCGCTGGCGCGGACCCTTCCCCAGGGTTTTATCTTCCATCGCTTTCTCATATGCCTGGGGGAGGTCTATCACGCCACGCAGCAGTGGGAAGAGGCGCGCAGTACGCTCGAAGAGGCAGTAGTCCTGTCAGAGACGTTAGGCCTCGGACACTTTCGCGTCTCCGCCCTGTCGCAGTTGTGCATGCACTATGCCCTGGCAGGACAGTGGGAAGCAGCCTACCGCTATGCCGTGAAGGCCATCGTCCTCCGCAAGAGCACTGAAGCGGCATTGATCGCGTGGGATTTCTTCCAGCAGTATGAAACGGAGGCCTTGCTGCGGGGGGGAGAGGAGCGCCAGGCGCGAGAAGCAGTGCAGCGACTGGGAGAAGGCCTGGGACTTAACCATCGCTTCCGCCTTCCCTACCTGCGCTCATTGGCGTTGCTGGCCGCGTGGGAGGGGAACACAGAGCAGGCCATCGACCATCTGCGCGAGGCAGCAGGGCTAGCAGCAGAGCTCGGCTTGCCAGCAGAACAGTGGCAGATTCAGGAGATATTGGGAAGGTTGTATCAGGCAAGTGGAGAGCAAGAACAAGCGCGCACCGCCTTTGGGGAGGCGGCGAGGATCATCCTGGGACTGGCCGAGGGCATCGGGGATGAAGCGCTGCGGACAAACTTTCTGGCTGGGCCGCAGATTCAACCGCTGTTGCAGCAAGGCCATCGCGAGGCCTCCCCGGTGCCGAACGACCACGCGGAGCCGAGCCATCAGCGTCCTCATGACCTGGAGAGCGAAAAGGACGTCCTGTGATGGCCTATAAGGAGATATGTACGGCACCGTTCTCATTTAACTGCCTGCTCAGCACATCGTCGAACTGCATTCCATTCGGTCTTTGATAGAGAAGTCACGACAAGCACATCGCCTTCCCGACACAAGAAGTATTGGGAAGGCGATGTATTTCCTTGTTTCGATGCCTCACCACACGCCGGAAAAAGGATGTAACTAGAGAGGAAGCTCATCCTCGATAAATGCCCCTGCCGAAATGTGCTGCTCTGACTGCCTGGGCGTGTGCCCTTTGATGGCCCAATACATACATCGACCACCACAGCGAAATCCTACTTTTACCGTGCACGCCCGCTGCTGCGTGCCACCCTCACGGGGAAAAGGGCAAACAGATCCTCCCGCCGAGGAGGGCTCGGGGAGCAGTATCGACCTTCAACAAAGACCTGAGGTTCTGTTTCGTGGCGGTGCTCGTAGCGTTTTCGTGGCACCTCCTTCTCATACTAGTAGCAGAGAGGACGAGGTGCAGCCGGTCGTGGCAGAGACGATGAGGCACCCACCTCAAGCGTGGAGTCTCATTGAGCCTGTCGGACCAGGCCGGGATGCACACAGATGAGTACACACACAAGGAGTTGTTTTATGGCGCAGCTACAGATCGTCTACCTCCCACGACCGGGAACCCAGGAGCGGTGGCGACGACTTTGTCAGGAAGTAGCAGAATCACGCAAAGACCGGTTTGCAGCGTCCTGCCAGCAGGCGGGGATCACCCAGGTGCAGGTCCGGCTGGTACAACTGCTCCACGGCGAACTCCTGCTCATAACAGTGCAGACGCAGGAGCCACACCAGACCCTCGAGGCGCTGGCGAGCTCCGAGCATCTGTTTGATCACTGGCTGCGCGAGCAGTTCCAGGTCTTGCTGGGCTGGAACGTGCAGGAGGTGCTGCCTGAGCCGGCATTTGACCTGATCTTCACCTGGCACGGCGAATGTGAAGGCGATGACGGGTGGGCAGAGGCAGAATCAACACGAGCCTCATCCTCCCCAGAGGTGAGAGATGACGACGTTCCTTGAGCGGATGTGAACTGCACCCGCGGCTCACGGGTTCCAGGTGGGACAGAATGCGTGGTCGCTCACCTGGACCTGCGGGTCAGGGATTCACGAGCCCACGGGATGCGCAACGTGTACGACTTTCCGTCATCGTCACTTCAGCCTGAGTAGGCTCATCGAAACGGCTGAGATTAAAGTGACGAGGAGAGAAGACAAACCAGGAGATCAAGAAGAAGCAGAGAGGATACAATAGAGCAGAAAAGAAGGCTGTTTACTTTTCCTGAGGAGGAAAGCTCCATGGAAGAAGAATGGATGCGAGATCGGGCCTTGTTGCGCGATCTCCTGGAGAAGACCCCTCGTGCTTCTCCGCAGGAATTGGCCCAAGCGATAGGGCGTGGAGTCGAGTTGGGTCAAGAAGTGGCGCAAGCGACTGGCAGAAGGTGATCTCCATGACCCCTCTGTGTTGTGCTCTTACTCGCGAGCGCACCATGCGCCCTACTTCCGCTGGGATGTCCGTGTCACACAAAAGATTGTGGAGATGCGCTTTGCTCCGCCCGAGAACGCAGACCGCGTGTGCCTGGGCCCAGGGCTCTGCTCTACTACCTTCCCCGTGACCCAGAGTTGCAAGCCGCACAAGTCCCTCTGCCCCGCTCCAGCCGAACGATCTGGAAGATCCTGCATGCTACTGGCTGCCTGGTCCCTCGTTCCAAAGAGCAACCCCATCCCAACGAGCTTCGAAAGCCATTGGAAGAGATCCAGATGGATTTCAAAGATGTGGGCTCCGTCTCGCCTGACCAGAGTCCGCAAGGCAAGCGCCAGCACGTGGTCGAGGTCTGCAATGCGGGTGGATGCCGGCACTTCGATTGCCCTCTCTGCCCAGGCCCGAGAGGATTTCCACGAACAAACAGCGTTGGAGGCGGTGATCGTCTTCTTGCGCCAGTATGGGCGTCCGCGGCAGATGACCTTTGATCGCGATCCACGTTGGGTAGGAGGGGTGTCAGGTCGGGATTTTCCCTCCCCACTCCGGCGGCTCCTCTTGTGCCTGGGGATTAAGCCGCATGTTTGTCCGCCACATCGCCCTGACAAAAATCCCTTTGTGGAGAGGTTTCACCGGACCTATGGGCAAGAGTGCTTACAAGTGCATCACCCAAGCACCCTCCAGGAGGTGCGTGAGGTGACCGAGGCGTTTCTCCAGCACTACAATCATGAACGTCCCCATCAGGGACGGGCCTGTAGCAATGTCCCTCCGCGTGTCGCTTTTCCGACCTTACCCACATTACCAGCGCTTCCAGAACGAGTGGACCCGGATGCCTGGCTGGCCAGCCTGGATCAGAAGATGTATCTGCGCCATGTGGGCCGAGATGGCTGCGTTGATGTGGACCTGACAACGTATTACATCGGTCCTCAGCTAGCTGGGCGGACAGTCCTGTTGCAAGTGTGGGCACAGCAGCACCAGTTTGCCGTTTGGTCCCAGGATCAGATCGTCAAGCTGCTTCCTATCAAAGGTCTGGTCGGCCAGCAGATGGCTCTGGACGATTATCTGCAGTACATCAAGCAAGAGGCGTTGGCGGCTCCGCGACGTTCGTCGGTCCGGGGATCCAGAAAAGTCCGGCAGCCGCCTCTATGGGGAGAGGGGGCTTGATTCCTCCTTTCTTCCGCCGACTTTCTCACATGCTTGCCTCACCTTCGGGCAAGTGCGGGCATCTTCTTGCTTCTCTGCCAGATCAAGACGTCGGATAACCAGAAGCAATTGCCTCTCTGGCCAGCTCTTCTCTCTGATTGCTTCCTCATCTTTCTCATACACTTCAGCTTTTCTCTCTTAAATCTCTGCGGTTTCGATGAGCCTACTCCACTGGGAGTGATGATGACGGAAAGTCGTTCACAACGAGATGAAAAGAAGCCACTACATGCTTCCAGGTAATGATGGCGGGACTAGACGTGTGGATCAAGCCATGCTCCCGCTCCATCAGAAGCCCATCTTGCATGCTCATCTTGGAAGCATTTCACGCAAGAAACACTGCACGGGTCGAGCACACCATGCACGAGGCGGTTCCTCAGAGGGGAACCAGCTCCAGAGAGGATGGAGTTCACGTTGCACGAGGGTCTCGTACGCTTCAGCGTTGCTCACCCAATGATGACCAGAACGGAGGAGAGCATGCTCATACAAAAGGAAAGCCGATCGCGCAATCTCTGGAGGAAGCCGTCGAGCAGGAAGGACAGCGCAGCTGCTCTGGTTCACAGGGCAGCTGTGCCATCCCCTCAGCGCGGGTCGCGTGCGTCCGAGAAAGGTCCAACCTTGCTGCGGGTGTATGTCGTACCAGTACTGCTGCTCAACCTCGCTTTCGCCGGTTGGGATATCGTCGTTGCGAATGCAGCACACGGCTGGTCGATCTATCTCGGGTATGCCGTGATCGTCACAGTCAGCTTACGCCTCTACCTAGGGTACCTGGATCGCTACGTACACTCCTCAAACAGCGAACCGAGCAGACGCTCTCAACGTGAGGGAAAAGGACCGTTGCACCTGACAGACGAGAGCGTAGCGTTAGATCAAGAACCCGCATTCCCGGCTTTGGACCCACGATGAGCAGTGGTAGCAAAGAACCTGGTTACTGACACCTGAGATCAGGTAATAGCTCTGCTGTAGTGGCTACTTAGTACCTCTGTTCGCAAAAAGGTCCTTTTGAAAGCGGCACTTGTACCACTACTTCATACCTCTCTTGCCCTTCCTTGACACGTGCTCGAGGAGAACAAGTACAATTGGAAGGTATACACGACCTACTTGCTCTCCTTCGAACAACCCATCTGCAAAGGAGAGAGAGGTTCTGTAGCTGCCGTGTTATCAGGGTGAAACGACTTCTAGATACTTGCCTTTTAGTAAAAATGACTCCTGGAAGGGGGATGAGACCGACATGAAAATCAAACACGTGTGGATGTATCTCTACCGAGCCGTCGATGCGGAGGGGAACCCATTGGAGTTTCTCTTGAGTCCAACGCGAGATGCAGAGGCCGCCAAGCGCTTCTTCCTCAAAGCCTTGCAACGCCCCGCCAGTTCAGCATCCCAAACCAGTGAGGTCAATGAGTAGACGACGCAGTCCGGTCTGGCAGAGACACTCAAAGCGCCTCAACAAGCACCGCAAGTGATCAATGTCGACAAGAACGCGGCCTATCCCAAGGCCATTACTGAGCTCAAAGCTGCTGGACTCCTGCCTGAACACGTGGAACTGAGGCAGGTGAAATACCTCAACAATCTCGTCGAACAAGACCATCGGTTCATCAAACGATTGACCAAGCCTGGGATGGGCTTCTTTTCGTTCGAGACAGCGAGCAGAACCCTGCAGGGGTATGAAGCGATGAACATGATCCGCAAGGGACAGGTGCAAGGAGTAGCAAAAGGAGACATGCTCGCTCAGGTTCAGTTTCTTCACAAAGCCTTTGGGATCGCTGCCTAGTACTCTCTCCGAAAGGATCGCTCGGCCTTTTTCCTTCCTCCCCAATTTTTGCAACACAGCCGTCCTGGCTGCGATGCCTGTGCCCAGCTGGTCGGAGCAGCAGGAAGAGCGCTCCCCACTGCAGCGCCACCGGCCTCTTCGACAGGCACCGGCGCAGGTGGGGGAGACGGCTGGTTCAGCAAGGCGGAGAGCCAGGACTCATCGAGCAGCACCTTCTGGTGCGCCATCTTCCAGAAGGCACGGATCTCCTCGGCCTCGCGACCGGGGGGAAAGGTCGAGGTTCGCATGGCCAGGGTAATGACGTGTTGGAGATGGTGAGCTGTGGGATAACTGCTGCCGGTCTCCCACTCCCCCACCGCGCGTCGTGAGACCCCCAGCAGGTCGGCCAGGCCCGCTTGCGTCAGGCCAATGGTCGTCCGCAGGCTCAGCATGGCCTGACCAAAGGCATAGTCGCGCTCACCATAGGAGAACCGCTTCATGGGAGCGCTCCTTCCCTGCCGCGCGACCTACAGGAGCGAAACCAGAAATGGGAAGTGATGGGAAGTGACCTGCCAACAGATGGACGCTGACTTCCCCAGGCACTCTCAGTATACTGGTAGGTGTTGGATGCGCTCCACGCGGGTCCACGCCGGTTGCGGAGGGTCTGGGGAATGGCGAGAGACTCCAGACTCTCCCTTTGACTTCATCCTTGTATAATAGCAGATTTTCTGACGGATGACGACCCTCTTGCTCAAGAACTCAATATTCATGCGTCTGCGCAACAGTCAGGGAATACACTACATATCAGAAGTATCGGAGGCATCCTATGAGTCAGGATCAGCAGGGACCCGACCAGGTTCCCATTGCTGCACTGCCGCCCGTGTTTGCTCACGTCGACATTGCGGAACACTATCAGGAGGGCCGCTTCTCCAGCAGGCTTGAGGCTGAACTCGCAGATATTCTCTGGAACGGCCAGCCAGTGAAGGAACCAGAAGGGGGAAGACCCATCGCTCTGACTGACGAAGCCCTCTCCGTCCTTCATGACCTCAATTGTATCGCACTCATCCAGGCAGGTCAGGTGCTGCCTCTGCTGGATATAGAGGCCATATCTACGCCCAGGACGGCGATCGAGCGTGCACAGCTCTACCACTCAGCCGCACGGACGTTGTTAGACATCGTCGCTGCCATCCTGGAGGAGCGTGAGAACCGCCAGTAGGGCGTTGAC
>WNFA01003850.1_pt1 | contig 12498 bp, 10 predicted proteins | sample 5400481 | NCBI WGS metagenome assembly WNFA01 (sample SAMN13153340, study PRJNA577476) | soil metagenome | isolation source: 120 cm saprolite under Douglas fir tree site 2 hole 1 replicate 2 | place: USA:California | collected 2015-04-18
TTGCGATGTCAAAAGCCCCGCCAGTATTCAAGAGGTTGTGGACACGGCGCTCGCGCGGTTTGGGCGGATCGACATTCTGATCAACAACGCCGGGATTTCCTGGGGCGCTCCAGCGGAGCAGATGCCCCTTGAGGATTGGACTAAGGTGCTGGACACCAACCTGACCGGAACTTTCCTTTGCGCGCAGGCCATTGGCAAAGTCATGATCAAGCAGGGCCGCGGAAAGATCATCAATGTCGCATCGGTCGCGGGTCTGGGCGGCGCGCAGCGCGGCACGGTTCAGGCGATCGGATATCACGCCAGCAAGGGAGGGGTGATCGCGTTCACGAAAGACCTGGCCTGCCAATGGGCCGCGCACAACATTCAAGTGAACGCCATCGCTCCCGGCTGGTTTCCGACGCACATGTCCGGCTGGGTGATCGAGCACAAGAAAGAGCTCCTCTTGGAACAAATTCCGCTGCGCCGCTTTGGCAACGATCATGATTTGAAAGGGGCTGCTGTCTTCCTGGCTTCCGCCGCCTCCGACTACGTTACCGGCCACGTGCTGGTGGTGGACGGCGGGCAGACAGCCTGGTAAACGAAAGTAAGCGCATGAATATTCCCCTTACGCCCATCCGCTTTCTCCGGTATGCCGAACAGCAATTCCCCGGCAAGACCGCTGTGGTGTGCAAAGATCTGCGGTTTACCTACGCCCAATTTGCCGAACGCGCGTGCCGGCTGGCTGGAGCCCTGCGTAAGAGCGGAGTGAAGCCCGGTGAGCGGGTTGCGTTTCTGAGCATGAATTGCCATCGGCTGCTCGAAGCGTACTACGGAGTCCTGGAAGCCGGCGCGGTGTTGCTCCCGCTGAACATCCGGCTCGCGCCGCATGAGCTTGCCTACATTTTGAATGATGCCGGAGCAAAGGTACTCTTCCTGGAAAAACAATTCCTCGAGATGGCGGATTCATTTCGCCAGACCCTCTCCGGTGTGCAGAGTTTTATCCTGCTCGATGAGCGGCCCCAAACAAATTGGTTGTTACCGCAAAATTATGAGGAGCTTTTGGCTGCTGCTGCGCCTTACCGCGCGGACATCATGAGCTTCGACGAGAACTCCACCGCGGAACTTTTTTATACCAGCGGAACCAGCGCGAACCCCAAGGGCGTGATGTTGACCCACAGAAACATTTATCTGCATGGCTTGAACGTCTGCCTAGCCTTGCATCTTTCCGGCGATACAGTCGAATTGCACACGATTCCGCTGTTTCATGCCAATGGCTGGGGGATTGCGCAGGCGCTCACGTTTATGGGCGGCACGCACGTCATGCTGCAGCGCTTTGACCCCGCGGAAGTCTTCCGGCTGATTGAGCAGGAGCGCGTCCGCGCTTGCAGCCTGGTGCCGACGATGGCTACGGCCCTGGTGAATTGTCCCGAACGAGGAAAGTATGACTTGAGCAGCCTCGAGAGGATCACCATCGGCGGGGCGGCCTCTTCGCCGACACTGGTGCGCGAAGTGGAGGGCAAACTGGGCTGCAGTTGTTTTTCCGGCTACGGTTTGACGGAAACTTCACCGATGCTTACGCTCTCCCGGATGAAAAGCGGAGTGCATTGGGAAGGAGAACAGCGCTATGCAGGCCAGGCGATGACCGGATACGCCGTAGGGGGCGTGGAGATCCGCGTGGTGGATTCCAACGACAAGGATGTGCCTCACGACGGGAAAACCATCGGGGAGATCATTGCCCGCAGCGATGGCGTGATGGAAGGCTATTGGCAGCAGCCCGAAGCAACCGCTCAGGCCATGCGCGGGGGATGGTTTCACACCGGAGACATGGCCACGATCAGCGAAAATGGCTATGTTCTCATCGTGGACCGCGCCAAAGACATCATCGTCAGCGGCGGGGAGAATATCTCCTCGCTCGACTTGGAAAAGACCCTGGCTGCGCATCCCAGTGTGTATGAGGCCGCCGTGATTCCTGTTCCTGATGAAAAGTGGGGAGAAGTGCCGAAGGCGCTGGTGGTGCTCAAGCCGGACGCAAAGGCCACGGAAGGAGAGCTGCTCGAATTCTGCCGTTCCCGGCTGGCACATTATAAATGCCCGCGGTCGGTGGAGTTCCTCCCTAGCCTGCCAAAAACAGGCACGGGCAAAATCTTGAAGAAAGAACTGCGGAAGAAATATTGGGGGGGACAGGAGACCATCCGTCCCGAGTTTGCCACGAAGAAGTGAGACGAGGACCCAGCACCGCGACGGAGCTGATGAAGGAGCACTGGAAATGGATTTGAATCTGACAGCGGAAGAATTAAAGTTTCGCGACGAATTGCGCGCGTGGCTCAAGGGCAATGTCCCCAAGGACTGGGACAATTGGCGGGAAGAATCTCTCGAGGCCCGCTTCGGCTATTTGAAGCGCTGGCAGCGCAAGCTCTACGAAGGCGGATGGGCCGGAATTTCCTGGCCGAAGGAGTACGGCGGCCGCGGCGCCAGCCTGATGCAGCAAGTCATCTTCTGGCAGGAAATGGCCCTGGCCGAAGCACCGCCGCTGGCCAACGTTTTGGGTCTCGGAATTATTGGCCCGACGATCATCGCCTTTGGCACAGAGGCGCAGAAGAAGCGGTATCTCTCGAAAATCCTGAGCGCCGAAGAAATCTGGTGCCAGGGTTTTTCCGAACCGAACGCGGGCTCCGACCTGGCCAGCCTGCAAACCGAGGCGCGCCTGGAGGACGGCCACTACGTCATGAACGGCCAGAAGGTATGGACCAGCTATGGCTGGGCGGCGGACTGGTGCGAAGTGGTTGTCCGCACGGACCCGAATGCGCCCCAGCACAAGGGTCTTACCGTTCTGCTCCTGGACATGAAGACGCCCGGCGTGGAAGTCCGTCCGCTGCGTCAGATGACCGGCGAGACCGAGTTCAACGAAGTGTTTTTCCGTGACGTTCGCGTGCCGGCCGAAAACGTCGTTGGCCAGGTGAACGACGGCTGGAAAGTGGCCATCGGAACACTCATGCACGAGCGCGGGACATTCGGCGCCGGCCTGCAGATCATCTACAAGCGCAATATGAACCGGCTCATCGAGCTGTCTCGCACGCGAAAGCGGAACGGACGGCCCGCCGCGCAGGACCCGTTGATGCGGCAAAAACTTGCGCAATGCTACGCGGAGATTGAAATCATGCGGCTGAACCAGATGCGCGCGTTCAGCCGCGTCAGCGCGACCGGCGTGCCCGGTCCGGAAGGCTCGATCCAGAAATTATTCTGGAGCGAGCTGAACCAGCGCTTCCAGCAGGTGGCGCAGGAGTTGCTGGGGCCCTTTGGGCAGCTGGAAGCCGCCAGCCCGTACACCATTGACAACGGCACCTGGGCCTACGGTTACCTGCGTTCGCGCGGGAACACCATCGAGGCCGGCACCTCGGAGATCCAGCGCAACATCATCGGACACTTTGTGCTTGGCCTGCCGCGAAGCTACTAAGGGGAAAATCGATGCAATTCGGATTGAGCGAGAGCCAAATGCTTCTGAAAGATAACGCGCGGAAATTCTTCGCGGGCGAGTGCCCGATGGGGGAAGTCCGCCGCCTGATGGAGACCGACACTGCCTATGATGCCGCGCTATGGTCGAAGATGGCTGAGCAGGGCTACACGGGGATTATTTTCCCGGAGGAATACGGCGGTGTGGGTCTCGGCAAGGTGGAGCTTGTCCTGCTGATGGAAGAGGCGGGGCGCGCGCTTCTGCCGGGGCCGTTCTTTTCCAGCGTCGTGCTCGCCGGAGCCGTGCTTGACGCGGTTGCCTCTTCCGGCCAGAAGAAGAAGTACCTCGCTCCCATCTGCCGCGGCGAGGCGCGCTCCACGGTTGCGATGCTCGAAGCCAGCGCGAGTTGGAATCCGGCGGACGCGCAGGTATCGGTTGCGGGCGGAAAGCTGACGGGCGAAAAGCTCTTTGTGCTGGATGCCGCCGGGGCGGACTCGATTATTGTCGTGGCTCACAACGGCGTCTTTATCGCCGCCGCGAAGGCTGCCGGGATCACCATCAAGGCGATGCCGGGGATGGACCTCACACGCAAGCTGTATTCCGTGGAATTCAACAACACGTCCGCGGAGAAACTCGGTGAAACAACGGCCCTGGCGAAGGCGCTCGACATCGCCACCGCTACTTTGGCCGCCGAGATGGCGGGCGGCATGCAACGCACGCTTGACATCACCGTCGAATACGCGAAAACGCGAAAGCAATTCGGCAAGCCCATCGGGATGTTCCAGGCGGTGCAGCATCAGTGCGCCGACATGTACCTGGAGACCGAGAGTTCGCGCTCCGCGGCCTACTACGCCGGATGGGCGCTGGAAGAGAATGCGCCCGACGCCGCAATAGCCGTTTCCGTCGCCAAAATGTACGCGAGCGATGCCTGCCGCACCGTCGGAAATCGCGGAATTCAAATCCACGGCGGCATGGGTTTTACCTGGGAAAATGATTTGCATCTATACTACCGCCGGGCAAAAGCGTCGGAGACGATGCTTGGCGACGCGAGCTTTCATCGCGAGCGCATCGCCCGTTTGGTGATTGACGCCGGCGCAGTTTCGGCAAAGTCCGCGTAGCCGTCCATCCCAAGAAAGAGAGTGGCTCTCATGAGCGACCTGATACAACTCACCAAAGACGACGACGTTGCCATCATCACCATCAACAATCCGCCGGTGAACGCCCTGAGCCCGGGTGTTCCGGAAGGAATCTCCGACGCGATCGAACAGATCAACAACGACCCCGGCGTGAAGGCGGCCGTGCTGATCGGCGGCGGCCGCACCTTTGTTGCCGGCGCGGATATCAAGGAATTTGGCAAGATCACTTCCGGCAAGACGCAGCGCGGCGTGGCCTTTCTTCCCCTGTTGCTGCGCATCGAGGATTGCCGCAAGCCGGTGGTGATGGCCATTCACGGCACAGCGTTCGGCGGCGGCCTGGAGCTGGCGATGGCCGGCCACTATCGCGTCGCTGCCCCGAGCGCCCAGGTTGGGCAGCCCGAAGTGAAGCTCGGCCTGATCCCCGGCGCGGGCGGGACACAGCGTCTGCCTCGTCTGGCGGGCGTAGCCAAAGCCGTGGAGATGTGCGCGGGCGGCAATCCCATCACGGCACAGGATGCGCTGAAGTCCGGCATCCTCGACCGCTTGATTGAAGGCGACCTGCTTGCGGGCGCAGTTGCCTTCGCGCGTGAAGTTGCCGGAAAGCCGGCGCCCAAGACCCGCGAGCGCAAAGAGAAGCTCGGCACAGCCGCGCAGAACGCACCCATCTTTGCCGCCGCGCGGGAAAACGCGCGCAAAAAGCAGCGCGGCCTGATGGCGCCGCTCGCGGCCATAGACGCTGTGGAAGCGGCTGCAAAGTCGTCCTTTGAGGAAGGTTGCGAGACGGAGCGGAAGCTCTTCGCGGAATGCCTCTTCTCGGACCAGTCCAAGGCGCTCATTCACGTGTTTTTCGGCGAGCGCGAAGTGGCCAAGATACCGGATGTGCCCAAAGAGACCCCGATTATCCCGGTGAGCAGCGCAGCGGTTGTCGGCGCGGGAACCATGGGCGGCGGAATCACCATGGCCCTGGTCAATGCGGGGATTCCGGTGCTGCTCAAAGAGACCGACCAGGTGGCGCTCGACCGCGGCCTCGCCACCATTCAGAAGAACTACGCGAATTCGGTCAAGCGCGGCCGCTTTACGCAGCAATTCGTTGAGGAACGCCTCAAACTGATCAAGCCTACGCTGCGCTACGACGGTTTCGACACAGTGGACATGGTGATTGAGGCTGTCTTCGAAGGCATGGCGCTGAAGAAAGAAGTTTTCGGAGAGCTGGACCGCAACTGTAAGCCAGGCGCGATTTTGGCGAGCAACACCTCCACGCTCAACATCGACGAGATCGCTTCGGCCACCCAGCGGCCGCAGGCCGTAATCGGCACGCACTTCTTCAGCCCGGCGAACGTGATGCGGCTGCTGGAAATCGTGCGCGGCAAGGCTACGGGCAAGGATGTGATCGCGACTTGCATGCAGCTTTCCAAGAAGATCGGCAAGGTCGGCGTGCTGGTGGGGAACTGCCGCGGCTTTGTCGGCAACCGTATGTTCGGCCCGTACCGCCGCGAAGCACAGTTTCTGGTGGAAGAGGGCGCGAGCGTTGAGGCCGTGGACGGGGCGCTATACGACTACGGCATGGCCATGGGGCCGCTCGCGACCGGTGACCTCGCGGGGCTCGACGTGGGCTGGCGCATCCGCAAAGAATACCGCCACCTCGAAAAGCCCGGCGTGCGCCAGCCGCTCGCCGAGGATCGCCTCTGCGAAATGGGGCGCTACGGCCAGAAATCCGGCGCCGGCTGGTATAAGTACGACGCCGAGCGCCGCGCGATTCCCGATCCCGAAGTGGCCAAACTGGTGCGCCAGTGGGCCGCCGAAGCCGGTATCCAGCAGCGGCAAATCTCCGCGCAGGAGATCGTGGATCGCTGCATTTATGGGCTGGTCAATGAGGGTGCGCGCATCCTGCAAGAGGGCTACGCCTTGCGCGCCGTCGACATTGACATCATCTACGTGAATGGCTACGGGTTCCCGGCGCATCGCGGCGGACCGATGTGGTACGCCGACACAACCGGTTTGAAGAAGGTCTACGATCGCATCCGGGAATTCCATCAACAGCACGGCGAACTCTGGGAGCCCGCACCATTGTTGAAGCGTTTGGCCGAAGAAGGAAAAACCTTCGCCGACTTCAGCAAAGACCAGGGCGCGGCTGCGTAGCAGGGGGAGTGGAAATGAGAGAAGCGGTAGTCGTTGCCAGCTCGCGCACGGCGCTTACCAAGTCCTTCCGCGGCTCGTTCAATATCGCGCGCCCCGATGAACTCGCGGCGCACTGCATCAAGGACGTGCTGCGCAAGACGGCGAAGCTCGACCCAAGCGAAATCGAAGACGTAGTACTCGGCTGCGCGCAGCCGCACGGCCCGCAGGGCCACAACATCGCCCGCATTGCCGCGATGCTGGCGGGACTGCCGACTTCGGTGGCCGGCACGACCATCAACCGGTTCTGCTCGTCCGGCTTGCAAGCCATCGCTCTGGGGGCGCATCAGATCATGAACGAAGGAGTGGACGCTGCCATCGGCGGCGGGGTGGAAAGCATCAGCGTGATACCGCGTGACAGCAGCCCAAATCCCACGCTCGAGGAGAAGATGCCCGGGTTGTACATGGTGATGGGCGACACCGCCGAGGTCGTGGCCAAGCGCTACAAAATCAGCCGGCTCGCGCAGGACGAGTACTCGCTCTTGAGCCAGCAGCGCACCGCCCGCGGTCAAAGGGAAGGTTTCTTCGAAGACGAGATTGCGCCAATGCGCGTCACCAAAGCCGTTTTGGATAAAAAGACGGGTGAGCACATCGGCAAGGAAGAGGTCTGCGCCAACAAAGACGAGTGCAACCGGCCGGACACAACGCTCGAAGGGCTGCTCGCGTTGAAGCCGCATTTTGACCAGACCAGCGGGCAGGGCACGGTGACTGCCGGCAATGCCTCGCAGCTTTCCGACGGCGCCTCGGCCACGCTGCTGATGTCGCGGGCGCGCGCCGATCAGCTCGGCATCCCCTACAAGCTGGTGTTCCGCGGCTTTCAGATCGCCGGCTGCGACCCGGACGAAATGGGCATCGGCCCCGTGTTCGCCGTGCCGAAGCTGCTGAAGCGCACCGGCGTCAAAATGAATGATGTTGGCGTGTGGGAGCTCAACGAAGCCTTCGCCGTACAGGTGGTTTATTGCCGCGATCGTCTGGGGATCGATCCCGAGAAACTGAACCCCAACGGCGGCTCCATCGCCATCGGCCACCCGTTCGGCATGACCGGTTCGCGCATGGTCGGGACGATGGCCAATGAAATGGCCCGGCGCAAACACCGCTACGGCGTGGTGACCATGTGCATCGGCGGCGGCCAGGGCGCGGCAGGCCTATTTGAACGAGCCACATGAGCCGCATGTTCCTGGTGCGCCACGGGCAAGCTTCCTTCTCTGAACCAAACTACGACAAGCTCTCGGCAACCGGGGAAGCCCAGGCTCGCCTGCTGGGCCAATACTGGGTACGGCACAACGTCGCTTTCGACAGCGTTTGCTCCGGGCCGCGTGTCCGCCAAGGGGAAACGGCCCGAATCGTGTTCGAAGCCTATCGGGATGCCGGCTTGGAGTTCCCGCGGCCGGTGGTCATGCAGGAATTCGACGAATACCAAGGCGACGCGGTGCTGGAGCGCAGCCTTCCGCGACTCATCGAGAGCAACAGCGCAATTCGTGAGCAGCATCGGGCTTACCAGGCCTCAGGCAGTTCCAGCGAGCGGCGCAAACATTTCCAAAAATTGTTCGAGGTGGTGATCGCCAAGTGGGTGAATGGAGAGATCCCCCTCGACGATGTAGAATCCTGGCCCGAATTTTGCGCTCGCGTGAACCGCGGTTTGTCGGAGTTCATCTCCGCGAGCGGCCGGGGCCGGCAATTGGCGATCTTCTGCTCGGGCGGACCCATTGCCGTCGCCATGCAGCGCGCGCTCAACCTTTCGCCCGGGGACACGCTTCGAATTGCCTGGATGGTCCGGAATTGTTCTTATACTGAGTTCTTGTGCTCCGGCGACCGCTTTACGTTAAGCACGTTTAATACGTTTCCGCATTTAGACGGCACTTCGCTGCTGACCTACCGCTAAGGATAGGATACGAACCGGCTATGGGAGATTTTCGAGATCGCACAGCCGCTGTAAGACCCGGCGAAGAACTCGACCTGGCCAAGCTCGAGCCGTTCTTGCGCGGCCATTTTCCCGGTGAGACCGGACCCCTCGTCGTCGAACAATTCCCGAGCGGCCACTCCAATCTGACCTACCTGGTGCGCCTCGGCGGCAAGGAAATGGTTCTGCGCCGCCCGCCCTTCGGCAGCAAAGTCAAATCCGCGCACGATATGGGCCGCGAGTTCCGTGTGCTCGCTAAGCTGCATCCCGCCTACTCGCCGGCGCCGAAAGTGGTGTTGTTCTGCGATGACCCATCCGTCCTCGGTTGTCCTTTTTATGTGATGGAGCCGATCCGGGGGATTATTCTGCGAAGAGAATTGCCTGCGGGTTTTGCGTTTTCACCTGAGACGGCGCGGCGACTGAGCGAATCGTTCGTGGATAATCTTTCCCGGCTGCATGGTTTGGACTACGCGGCAATCGGATTGGCCGACCTGGGGAAGCCGCAGGGGTACGTAGAGCGCCAGGTCAAGGGCTGGACAGAGCGATACTACGGCTCACAGACACACGATCTTCCGGAAGTGGCGCAGATCTCGGCATGGTTGCAAGAGCACATGCCCCCCGCGAGGGAAGCCGCGCTCATCCACAACGACTACAAGTACGACAACGTGGTGCTGGATGCAAACGACATTACGAAGATCGCCGGCGTATTGGATTGGGAGATGTGCACCATTGGCGATCCGCTTACCGATCTTGGCTCGGCTTTGGCCTACTGGGTGGACCCGCAGGATTCGCAGGAATTACAACGAATTCGCTGGGGCCCGACGAATTTTCCCGGCAGCCTGACGCGCGCCCAGCTACTCGAGCGCTACGCACAGAAAACCGGGCGCGATGTCTCGGATATGGTGTTCTACCTGGCCTTTGCTCAGTTCAAGGTGGCGGTGATCGTGCAGCAAATCTACTACCGTTATCATCAGGGGCTTACCAAAGATGCGCGCTTCGCCGCGCTGCTGGATGTCGCCAAGATTCTCTTGTGTGCGTCCGTGCGCACTGTGGAAACCGGGTCGATCTGAGACTAGGAGTAGTAGCGCACCACCCACTCCGCCACGCAGCATGGCTTGGCGGAGTTCTCACCCTCCACGGACACACCAAAGACGGCTTCGACTCCGCCGGAAAGCTCTTTGAGCGACTGCAGAGTGACGCGCGCCCGGATCTGCGAGCCGGCGCGGACCGGAGCGGAGAACCGCACGCGATTCAACCCGTAATTCACACCCATCCGGACTCCACTGCGGATTTGAATCGCCTGCTTCATAAAATGGCTCAGCAGGGAGAGCGTCAGGAACCCGTGGGCGATTGTGCCGCCGAACGGCGACTCGCGCTGCGCGCGCTCGCGATCCAAATGAATCCACTGATGGTCTTCGGTGGCTTCGGCAAACTGCTGAATGCGGTCTTGGGTAACCGTAAACCAATCCGTCAGGCCGATCTCGCGGCCCACGAACTCTTTTAGAGACTGCGGCGTTTCCACAACGCGTGGCGGCATGGGATTCTCCTGCCCTTGCGAAAAACTGATTGTAGCACTTGAAGTCGCGCGGCCAAGCGGAGTACCTTGCTCGGTCATGCAGCTACGCAACAAAGTGGTTGTAGTCACCGGCGGCGCGAGCGGAATCGGCCGGGCGATGTGCCGGCGGTTCGCTGCCGAAGGTGCGAAGGCCGTGGTTGTGGCGGATGTGAAGGCTGCTGCTGCCGCTCAAGTGGCGAAAGAAATCGGCGGATGGGCTGTCGAGACCGACGTGGCGCGCGAAGACGACGTGGCGCGCTTGGTGAAGCAGGTCACCGAGAAGTACGGCGTGATAGATCTCTTCTGCTCGAACGCGGGAATCATCGTCGGCGGCGGCGTGGAAGCTGCTGACGCCGACTGGCAGCGCATCTGGGATATCAATCTGATGGCGCACGTGTACGCGGCCCGCGCTGTGCTCCCCGGGATGCTGGCGCGCGGCGAAGGATACTTGTTGCAGACCGTCTCGGCCGCGGGCCTGCTGACATTGGTGGGGTCCGCTCCGTACTCCGTTACCAAGCACGCAGCCCTGGCGCTCGCCGAATGGCTGGCCATCACGCACGGCGACGAAGGAATCAAGGTTTCGGTGATTTGTCCGCAGGGAGTCCGCACGGACATGCTGGTCGCGGGTGAACCCGGCACAGCCTCATTTCTGCTGGAAACGGCCATCGAGCCGGAGCAGGTTGCCGAAGCGGCGGTACAGGGGCTCGCGGACGAGCGCTTTCTGATCCTTCCCCATCCTGAAGTCGCGGAATACTTCCGACACAAGGCGGCTGATTACGACCGATGGCTGCGCGGCATGCGCCGTTTGCAGGCCGGCAGGCAATCGCCCAAGGTGAAATCGGCGGACCCGTAGGGAATCAATCCGGCGCCGATTGGGCCGCAGGCTTCCCCCATTTCCGGAGTTCGTGTTTCGCGATTGCTTCGGTATGTACTTCGTCCGGGCCGTCGGCCAGGCGCAGTGTGCGCACGCTTGCCCAGGCGCCGGCAAGGAAGGTGTCCTGTGCGACGCCGGCTCCTCCATGCGCCTGAATGGCGCGGTCCAGCACGCGCAGGGTCATGTTGGGCGCGATGACTTTAATCATGGCGATCTCGGCTCGTGCCGCCTTATTTCCGGCAGCGTCCATCATGTAGGCTGCCTTCAGGACCAGCAGCCGGGCCTGCTCGATTTCCATGCGCGATTTGGCAATGTCGGCGCGAATCGTGCCTTGCTCGGCAAGCGGTTTACCGAAGGCGACGCGCTCTCGCACACGTTTGCACATGAGTTCGAGGGCGCGCTCGGCCACGCCGATGCACCTCATGCAATGGTGGATGCGTCCCGGCCCCAGGCGTCCTTGGGCAATCTCGAAGCCGCGTCCTTCACCCAGCAACATGTTGGAGGCGGGAACGCGGACGTTGGTGTAGGTGACTTCGCCGTGGCCGTGCGGGGCATGGTCATAGCCGAAGACACTCAGCATGCGCTCGATCTTTACGCCGGGCGCGTCCATCGGAACCAGGATCATGGACTGCTGCATGTGTTTGGGAGCAGCAGGGTTGGTCTTGCCCATGAAAATGGAAATCTTGCAGCGCGGGTCGCCCGCGCCCGACGACCACCACTTCCGCCCGTTGATGACATATTCGTTGCCCTGGCGGACGATGCTGGCCTCGATGTTGGTGGCGTCCGACGAGGCCACCGCCGGTTCGGTCATCGCAAAGCACGAGCGGATCTCGCCGGCGAGCAAGGGCTTCAGCCAGCGCTCTTTTTGCTCGGGCGTGCCGTAGCGGGCGAGCACTTCCATATTGCCGGTGTCGGGCGCCGAGCAATTGAACACTTCCGGGGCCATGGCGCTGCGCCCCATGATCTCGCACAGCGGCGCGTACTCCAGGTTCGACAGCCCGGCGCCGTGTTCGCTGTCAGGAAGGAAAAGGTTCCAGAGACCAGCGGCGCGGGCTTTCGGCTTGAGCTCTTCCGTCACGCGCGTCGGCGACCAGCGATGGCGCTCGATTTCGCCCGCGAAACGTTCTTCGTTGGGATAAATGTGTTCGTCCATGAAAGCCGCGAGGCGCTTTTGAAGGTCCTTCGCCTTTTGTGAGAATTCGAAGTCCATGGTCATCTCCGTAGGTGCTCCGTAGAAGCGCCCCCTCGTTCCCTCAAATCTATCATTATCCGGGTTGGGATTTTACAACTTGAGAGAACCTGCTGGGGGACACTCCCGTGCTGCGGAGTACTGCTGGAAAGTGGATCGGCCCGATTGCGCGGTGGCAATCGGGCCAGTTCAGCGAAGACTCCTGCCGATGAGCTTCCGGCCGGGTTCTTATTTACTCG
>WNFA01004799.1_pt1 | contig 12495 bp, 13 predicted proteins | sample 5400481 | NCBI WGS metagenome assembly WNFA01 (sample SAMN13153340, study PRJNA577476) | soil metagenome | isolation source: 120 cm saprolite under Douglas fir tree site 2 hole 1 replicate 2 | place: USA:California | collected 2015-04-18
ATCATTTGTTCCCGATTTTGACGATCCTCGCATACGTGCTGAGTTTTGGCTTGTACGTTCGCTTCGTGAGCACGGGAAGGGAACTCACCGGCAGGCTGGGGACGTTGCTCCTGGGTCTGGGCTTGATTACGCACTACGTTGCGCTCTGGGAGAGGTCGCGGGGCACGCACACGGTCCCGTACCATGATCTTTATGGCTCGATGTCGCTTTTCGGGTGGCTCCTCGCACTGACCTACCTGGGCGTGGAGTTCTATCATCGGCAGCGGTCTGTCGGGGCTTTTGTCCTGCCATTTATCGTGGTGTTCTTTCTGGCAGCCCATCTCGCGCCGTCGGATCGATTCTCGCCGCCGGATGTGCACGGCCCGACGTTCGCCTTTCACGTCACCCTGAGCATCCTTGCGTATGCGGCGTTTGCGCTCTCCTTTGTTCTTAGCCTGATTTTTCTGGGCGAGGAACGACTACTCCGGAAACACAAACTTGGCGACATGGTCTGGCGGCTGCCGCCCCTCGAATTGCTGGAGCGGATGAGCCGGTCGAGCGTTCTGGTCGGTTTGATCTCCATCGCGATTGGAACGGCGCTGGGGTTCGTGGTCGTGGACCGGCTGAGCGACAAGTACTCGTTCTACGACTCGAAATACGTGATCACGTTATTTGTGGTCCTGCTGTACGTGGTTTATTTCCGTCTGGCGCGCACGACGGCGTGGCGCGGCGCGCGGGCATCCAGGCTGTGCATCTTCAATTTTGTCGTTGTGGTGCTGAGTTTTACGGTCGTGAATCTGTATCTGTCGCATAGTCACCGCTACTTTTAGGAGTGATTGAACAGCGGCATGGAAATCGTTCTCGTCGGACTGAATCATCGCACGGCACCCGTTGAGGTGCGTGAGAGGGTGTCTTTTACCGCCGAACAGGCCCAGCGTGCTTCGAAAGAGCTTCGCGCACGGGGAATTCTCGAGGAGACATTGGTACTCTCCACCTGCAATCGTAGCGAAGTGTATGGAGTGCCACCGGAATCTTCCCATGAATGTGCTCCGGGATTGTCTTCCTACCTGAGTGAGTTCCACGCCGTGCGGCCGGAAGTCCTCGGCGTATCGCTCTATCATCACTATGATCGCGAGGCGGTGCGGCATCTCTTCCGGGTTGCCGCCGGACTTGATTCCATGCTGCTGGGAGAAGCGGAGATCCTGGGCCAGGTGCGGGAAGCATATCGCTTCGCGCACCAGCATGGCGCGACCGGGCCGGTGCTGAATCGGCTGTTCCAGGGAGCACTGGAAGTAGGGAAGCGCGTGCGCGCGGAAACGGAGCTCGGCACGCGGCCGATGTCCGTGGCTTCCGCGGGCGTGAAACTGGCCGAGCGCATCTTCGGAAAACTGAACGAATGCAGCGCGCTGGTGCTGGGGGCGGGGACGATCAGCGAGCAGGTGGTTTCTCAACTTCGGGATCGCGGAATTGCGCACCTTGCCGTCACGAACCGCTCGTGGGAGCGCGCAGACGAGTTGGCCAAGCAGTTTGGAGGAAAGGAACATCGATGCCAGCGTGGGAAAGCTTTATAACGTCTACGTCTATAACATGGATGACCTGAGCGAGATCGTGCAGCAAAACCGCAATGCGCGCGAAAATGAGATTCCGCGGGCAGAGGGCATCGTGGAGGAGCATGTTGGCAAGTTTCTTTCGTGGCAGGCGAGCGTCGAGCTTGTGGGGCTGGTCGATTCTCTCCGCAATAGAATGCGTGAGGAGCGCGCGTCCTTCATCCGATCACGCGTGGAATCGATCCGGCATCTGACGGAAGCAGACCGGGCTCGCATGGAAAAATTGATGGATGACTTGCTGGAGAAGCTGCTGTTGGAGCCGGCGGAGCGGTTGCGGCGCGAGAAAGAACTCCGGCGAAAGATTCAAAACGTCGAAGCGTTGCGGGACCTATTTCTTTCGGAGCGTGAGAAGCCGTGAGAACCCTGCGGATCGGCACGCGCGGCAGCCTGCTGGCGAAGTGGCAGGCGGAATTCATTCGGAAACAGCTTTTCGCCGCGACGGGCATGGAAGCGGAAATCGTCGTCATCAAGACCGCCGGAGACAAGATGCAGCATGCACCCCTGATGCAGATTGGCGGCAAAGGAATTTTTATCAAGGAGCTGGAGGAGGCGCTGCTTGGAGAAACCATCGATCTCGCCGTGCACAGCGTAAAGGATGTACCAACCGACACTCCCTCGCGGCTGATATTTCCAGCGGTCTGCCGGCGCGGTGACGTGCGTGACTGCCTAGTGGGCTCGACGCTGGCGAATCTCCGGCAGGGCGCGCGTGTGGGAACAAGCAGCCTGCGGCGGCAGGCCCAATTGCGGCACCTCCGGCCGGATCTTGATCTTCGGGAGATGCGGGGCAACGTCGACACACGATTGCGAAAGGTCGAGAGCGGGGAATATGAAGCGGTGATGCTCTCCAAAGCGGGATTGGATCGTCTCGGATTGAGCCAGCGGATTTCCGAGATTCTTTCGCCGGAAGTTTCCATGCCGGCGGTGGGGCAGGGCGCCATCGCGGTTGAATGCCGGTTGAAAGATACGGAAGCGGCCGATCAGTTGGCGCCATTGGATGACCAGGAAACTCGCACGGCGATCATTGCGGAGCGGGCGCTCCTGTCGGCGTTGCAGGGCGGGTGCCAAGTGCCGCTGGGTGCGTGGGCGCGTATAGAACGCGGCGAGCTTGTGCTCGAGGCGTGCGTATGTTCCGTGGATGGGTCGCAGTACGTGAAGCAACGGGCCACGGCCCCGCCGGATCAGGCTGCGCAACTGGGGGAACACATGGCGCGCATGCTCATCGAGGCGGGAGCGCAGTCCATCTTGGAGGAAGTGAGCCGGCAGCGTGGCTGAGACTATTCCAAGTTCGTTGGCAGGGAAGCGCATTGTGATTACGCGGTCAGCGTTGCAGCGCGAGGACCTGTCGAATGCAATTCAGGAGCGCGGCGCTGTCCCGATAGGGTGGCCGCTGATCGAGTTTTCCCCTCCTGAGGACTTTGGCCGGCTGGATACGGCCATTTCACAATTGGGGCAATTTGACTGGCTAATCTTCACGAGCGGAGAGGCAGTTCGCGCGGTAGACAGGCGGTGCAAAAACCTGGGACCGAGCTTGGGGCAGGCCTGCAGCAATTTGCGCCTAGCAGCGGTCGGTCCAGTTACAGCGGAAGTGGTCAAAAAGATCGGATTGCAAGTGGACTACGTGGCACAGAGGCACGACGGTGTGGCGCTGGCCAACGAATTGGGAGAGCGGGTGCGCGGCAGGAGGGTGCTCTTGCCCCGAAGTGACCGCGCCAATCCGGATTTGCCAGAGGCGCTGAGGGGTCACGGAGCCGAAGTCATGGAAGTAATTGCTTATCGCACCTTGCGGTCCAAGGAGATCGATCGGGAGAGGTTGCACAAATTTGCGAATGACGAGGCGGATGCGATTCTGTTTTTTAGCCCGTCAGCGGTACAACATTTCGGAGAAGTGTTCGGCGTCGAGCAATTGCACGTGCTTCAGGATAAGCTGGCAATTACCGCAGTCGGACCCGTTACCGCCAAAGCTCTGCGCGAGGCCGGTGTTCGGTGCATTGTGGTGGCAAGAGACACGACTGCGGCGTCAGTCATCGAAGCACTGGAAGAGCATTTTGCCGGTATGGTGAAGCAGGCACCGGCAGGGGCGAAGCAGCGATGAGTTTCCCCACCCATCGTCCGAGGCGATTGCGAAGGACCGAAGCCCTGCGTGGCTTGGCCCGTGAGACGCGCCTCTCTTCGTCCGGGCTCATCTATCCGATGTTTGTGTGTCCGGGGGCGAAGGTGCGGCAGGAAGTCAGCTCCATGCCGGGCATTCATCAGCAATCCGTCGATCAAATCGTGGAAGAATGCCGGGAGGTGGAGGGGCTGGGGATTCCCGGCATTATTCTCTTTGGATTGCCGGAAACGAAAGATCCTCGCGGCACGAGTTCCCTCAGCGCTCATGGCGTGGTACAGCGCGTCATTGAAGCGATTCGGAAAGCAAAACTGAAACTCCTTGTGATTACGGATGTTTGTCTCTGCGAATACACGGACCATGGTCACTGCGGCGTCATTGAGAACGGCGAAGTGGCCAACGACCCCACGGTGGCGATTCTTGCCCAGCAGGCGCTTTCCCACGCACGCGCCGGCGCTGACATCGTGGCGCCTTCCGACATGATGGACGGACGCGTGGCTGCAATCCGCGAGATGCTGGATGAGCATAAGTTTGAGAACATTGCGATTCTTTCTTACGCGGCGAAGTATTGCTCCGGTTTTTACGGGCCGTTCCGGGAAGCGGCGCAATCCACTCCTCAGTTTGGCGACCGGCGCGGTTATCAGATGGATCCTGCCAATGCCCGGGAGGCGTTGAAGGAAGTGCGGCTTGATCTCGAGGAAGGCGCGGACATGGTGATGGTCAAACCGGCGCTTCCATACCTGGATGTTATTTACCGGGTGCGCGAGGCATTTGACGTTCCGGTCGCTGCATACAATGTGAGCGGGGAATACGCCCTGGTGAAGGCGGCAGCGGAAAAGGGCTGGGTGGACGAAAAGCGAGTTGTACTGGAAATCCTGACGGGAATTCAGCGCGCCGGGGCGGACATCATGCTGACCTACCACGCCAAGGACGCCGCACGCTGGCTGAAGGCGTGCTAGTTTCGTCGAGAAGACATGAGCACAGCACAACCGAGATTGAAGCGCGAGCGCAAGCGCTCGCGTGAGATTTTCGAACGCGCCGAGAAGGTGCTCGTCGGGGGCGTGAACAGTCCTGTGCGTGCGTTCCGGTCCGTGGGGGGAGAGCCGCTCATCATCGAGCGTGGCAGCGGCCAATATCTCTATGACGCGGACGGAAACGAATTACTCGACTTCGTGTGCTCCTGGGGCGCGATGATCCTGGGGCATGCGAACCCTGCCATCAGCGAAGCGATTGCCGAGCAAGCACGCCGCGGCACGAGTTTTGGAGTGACGACGGAGCTGGAATTGGAGCTCGCGACGCTGATCACACAGGCGATTCCCTTCATCGAAAAAATCCGTTTTGTCTCGAGCGGGACGGAAGCGACAATGAGCGCGGTGCGGCTCGCCCGAGGAGTAACGAAGCGCGATTTCCTGGTCAAATTCGAGGGGTGTTATCACGGGCACGCGGATAGTTTCTTGTCGCAGGGCGGCTCAGGGTTGGCGACGCTCGGAATCGCCGAGTGCCCCGGAGTGCCCCAGGCGCTGGCGGCGTTGACTTTGAACGTGCCGTATAACGACCTGAATGCGGTCGAGAGAGTGTTTTCGCAGCATAAGGGAAAAATTGCGGCCATTATTGTCGAGCCCATCGCGGCCAATATGGGAGTCGTTCGTCCCGATACTGGTTTCCTCAAGGGCTTACAGGAAATCTCGCGCAGAAACGGCGCGCTGCTGATCGCCGATGAAGTGATCACTGGATTCCGCTTCCACAACGGCTCCGTGCAAGAGCTTCTCGGAATTGAAGCGGACCTGACGACGCTCGGGAAAATCATTGGTGGTGGGGTCCCGGTAGCCGCGTACAGCGGGCGCGCCGAGTTGATGAACAACGTTGCGCCGCTCGGTCCCGTGTATCAGGCGGGAACTCTGGCGGGAAACCCGCTGGCTATGCGCGCTGGTATTGCGGCACTCAAACAACTAAGCAAACACGGACTCTACGACGAGATGACGCAGCTGGCGCGGCGGCTGGTCTTTGGCCTTCGTGCCGAGCTGTCGGAGGCGGGGATTCCGGCGCAGATCAATGCTATCGGCTCTCTCTCGACGATTTTCTTTGCGCCGGAACCGGTGAGGAACTATGCGGATGCCAAACGCTCCGACACGAAACGGTATGCGAGATTCTTCCGCGAGATGCTGGATCGTGGCATCTTCCTGGCCCCATCACAGTTTGAAGCAACGTTTGTCTCTGCAGCACATACTTTCGCGGACATCGACCGCACGCTTGCGGCGGCGCACGAATCGCTGCAGGCGGTGGCGGCTGAATCCGCTGCGTAGGCATAAGGGAGAATGGAGGCGAATGCACGAAGCCGTCGAACTCCACGAAGGACATCACGAGCATGGGGACCATCCGCTGATTCTCCCGGTTTCGATTACGATCTCGATTATGGCGGTTCTTGTGGCGGGAGTGGCGTTGCTCGGCCACCGCGCGCACACGGAAGAGCTGCTCCGTCAGAGTCAGGCCGCTGATCGGTGGGCGCAGTACCAGGCGAAAAGTGTCCGTCTCCATGAGACGCAGGGTTTTTCGGACGTGGTAAACATCGTGGCTTCTCTGGACAAGGAAAAAGGGGAGGCGCTGCGGGAGAAGTACAGCAAACAAGTCGAGCACTACGAAAGCGACAAGGAAGACGTTAGCAAAGAGGCGAAGGACTTGGAAGCCGACCGCAATTTGGCAGCGCGCAGAGCGGACCGCTACGATGGTGGGGAGGCCCTACTGGAGATTGGGCTGGTGATCTGCTCGATCACCCTTTTGACCAAACGAAAGGGTTTCTGGTTCGGCGGCATGTCCATTGGCGCGCTGGGTGTCGTTCTTGCAGTGACGGGTTTCTTCTTGCATTAAGCTAAGCACGTGCCGGGGGTTGCGAGCTTCGCAGCAGGGCGATTTCCTGCGCCAGACGTTCCAGCCTCCCAATCAACTCCTGGTGGCGTACGTCCTCGCTGCCGGGCTTCTTGCCAATGAAGGTCAACGTTCCACCGGGTTCAAGGACGCACTGTTCGACGTCGGAAATTGAGCCGAAGCCCTGTTTCCGGGCGGCAGCTTCGAGTTGTGCCATGGTGATAAGCTCCGTCTTCAGATGCTTGGTGCGAACCTTGCCCGCCTCGATCAAAACATCCGCCCGGCCTTCGACCAACTGGTCGAGCTTCCTATGGTCGTAGAGAAAGCGCACGACCAGGTAGTTCGTGACGAGCAGGGAAGTGGCACCGATCAGCCCGCCCAGCACGCTGTTGTCTTCGCCAATGATGGCGTTCTGCACCGTATTTGAAAGCGTCAGCAGGACGACCAGGTCGAAGGGATTGAGCTGGACCAGTTCGCGTTTCCCTGAGAGCCGCAGGCTGATTACCAGGAACGCATAAACAATAATGGGGCGAAGGACTTTCTCGAGCAAGGGAAGTCCCATGACGAACATATCTTTCCAAATGTCGTGCATTGTAAGTTCTCCTTCTCAGGGTGTATGAGCAGGTTACGACTGGGCAGCGTGCCGTTGCCTAAGAGAATGGCTGCAGCGTAACACGCGCGAAATTTGAGTAAAAGCCACCTATCCTAATGAATCTTTGGATGCCTCTTGTGCCATTCGGTGTGCTGCTGGAACGTCCGCGCTGCTTGGATGACTGCAAAATCGTCGCCCGCTCTTGCCACAAATTGCAAGCCGACCGGCAGGTTTTTCTCGGTTAATCCGCAGGGCACAGACATCGCCGGAAGACCGCAGATATTGCCGATGCCGCCCAGCGGGTCCGGAAAAGCAAGATCGGTTTCCAAATTCAGCGTAAGAGGCGTGGCTGCCACGGGCTGAGCGGCGGTCGCGAGAACGTCAAACGTCTCAAACAAAGCATCCATTTTCTTTTGGATGATTTCTCTCACTTTGAGGGCTTGCAGATAGTCGGCGGCCGAGTACTCCTCGCTCACATAGCCGGCAATTTGCCCGAGCGGATCGGTCAATTCGCTGACTCGCCCGGAACGAATCAGTGAGCGAAAAGACGCGGCGCTTTCCACAGCAACGATGATGTTGCCCGCATCCTCCCACGGACCCATTGGCAATTTGGCATCCTTTACGCTTGAAAACTGCTTCTTGATGGCTTTCAAAGCCGCGGCCACAGGTTTGGCCACGCCTGGCTCAAGGGACTTCCAGGCATTCGTAAGCCAACCAATTTTCAGCGGCCGCACCTGCAATTCCATGGAAGGCGAATAAGTGAAGGCGGCCCTGTCGATAGGCAGCGTTCCGCGGTCTTTGGGGTCATGTCCCGCGATGGCGGCAAAAATGCGCGCACAGTCCTCCGCGCTCCGCGCCATCGGTCCGATCTTGTCCATCGAAGGCGCGAGGGCCATCGCGCCGTAACGGCTGACTCGGCCGTAGGTCGGCCGCAGGCCGCTCACGCCGCAGAACGCCGAGGGACACATGATGGAACCCCATGTTTCCGTGCCGATGGCAAAGGCCGCGAGGCCCGCGGCCACGATCGCCCCTGAGCCGGAGGACGACCCGCAGGTCCAACAAGTGGTGTCCCAGGGATTCCTGGTCTCCCCTTGCAACGATGCGGAGGCGAAGCGGTAGCCCATCCCGCCAGCCAGCTCGATCATCGATGCTTTGCCGATCATTACTGCGCCTACGCTATTCAGATGCTCGATCACGGTCGCGTCATAGTCGAAAACCTGATTTGCATAGGGCTTTGCGCCCCAGGTAGTCGGAATTCCTTTCACCGCCAGCAGGTCTTTCGCAGCATAGGGAATCCCGTGAAGCGGGCCACGGTAGTGCCCGCGCCGAATCTCTTTCTCCGCGGCCTTCGCCTGTGCGAGAGCGATTTCGGGGGTCAACCTCGCGAAAGCGTTGAAGCGCGGGCCGAGCTTTTGACTGCGGTCGAGATACGTCTGGGTCAATTCCACCGGTGAGAGTGTCTTCGATTCGATGCGTTTTGCGAGTTCGGTTACCGGGAGATAAAAAATCTCTTCGCCAGGCATTCGGGACACCCCTCAGGAGCTCTTCGGCGTAGTGGCCGGTTTCGATGGTGCGGCTTTCGGGGAGGGTTTCTTCTCGCGCTCCAGCAGCGGCTTCAGGTAGAGTGCCGGCCCGTCCCCGTTATCCGTCGTATATGCCCGCAGACGATCGAGCGGAGGCTGCGCTTCTGTCGCCAGTCTTCGAATATCGGCTTTTTGCGCGTCAGAAAGACGGCTGCCGTACCGGGCGAGGATCGCCTGGGCACGCGACTCAACCTCAACCTGGCCTTCCGGTGACAGCTTTGGCGCGTTTGGCGGCTGCTGCGCTTCTAGCGGTGAAGCTAGAGGTTCGGCGTTCAAAAGTTGACCCGGCGTAAGTGAGGCGGCGACAGACACAAAGGCTGCGCGACGCGCAAATTCCCGGCGGGAAATCGCAGACTCGTTCTTCTTGCCCATCGAGGTTCTCCCCGCTAACAAAACTCTGTATGAAAGGCTCAAAGTGAGGCTACTGAATCCGAGTTCGAGCGTCAATCGGCCACACGGACGCTGTGTGGGAGTAGATATTGAACGGTTCCGCTTCGGTGCGGTTATTCCACGTGCGTGAGCGTGCGAATCTGCGTTTCCAGCGCCTGGTTATATTGCCGCTCGATCTGCAGTTCCGTCTGTAATTTCTTGACGAGCAGGTCTAGGCGGGCAATCTCGATGCGAAGCTTCTGTATGTCGGACGCAGTCGGGGCAGGCCGCGCTGGGACGCCGAGGGATGCATGAGGATCGTGTTGCGGTGGCAGAGGCTGGCGCGGAGTAAACGCCTCGGCGAGTGCTCGCGGCCAGGCAGATTCGGGAGCTGTCTGCGCCTCTGGCGGCGGGGGCGCGACATTGCGAGGTCCCGCAGGAGCTACGGGCGGCGCAAAAAGGTTGCTCAGAGCATTTGAAGAGACGGAGTGTTCGACCACAGGCGCGGACGCTACACGTTTTGGCTCCAAAAGGCTCTTCACCCGGGCGATCAATTCCTGCGGTTGAAAGGGCTTGCGAATCAGTTCATCGGCTTTCACGGCGACCGCTTTATCGGCAACGCTCTTATTGACCACGCCGGACATCAACACAACCGGAGTGGCGCTGAATTCCGGATGTTCTTTGATCCGGCTGCAGACGGAATAACCGTCCTGGTCGGGCATGATGACATCGGTGATCACAACGTCGGGGCGATTTTCTTCGAACTGCGCAAGTGCGGAGGCCGCGTCAGCGCACGTGATCACGTGGATGTTCTCGCGGCGGAAAGCGATCTTGATGACTTCGCGCATTGTGGCGCTGTCGTCGATGAAATAGACGATGGGTGTCCGCTTGGCAGGCGCTTCGCCCAGCGGCGGAATAGTCATCGCTTCGCTCATTGCGCTTCCTTATCCGCCATGTCTCGCGATCCTTCATCGTATTCGCGCATGGCATCCAGCATCAGATCGGTGGCCGACCGCAGCACTGTGCGTTGCGGCGACGTCGTTCCATAGACGAATTTGTATACCCCTGCGCCGCCGTTTACGCAGCTCTTCAGGATGTGAATGACAGCTTCATCGCCAAACAAATTGCCGCATTCTGCGTGCACAATCTCTCCCGCGTCATAGAACAACACACCGTCGGTCTCTCCCGCATTGATGTGCAATGCGCCCGTCTGGTGGGCGTGGCCGAGCATCTGCATCACGCCGGTAAGGTCGTGGTGCGTCAAGTTCCCGCTGAGACTGGTGTCGGACTGGGCGAGCATCTGCGTGGGTTGAAAGCCTTCCATCTTGCTGATGATGATTTGCTTCACGTGCGCGGCAATGACGGCCGGTTGACGACTGCGATCAATGTAATCATCACAGCCGGCCTGGAACGCTTCCATGAGGGCGCGCTGGCTTCCGTTGCCAAGCGCGATGATGGGCAGGTTGGCGTTTTTTGAATCGGCGCGAATGATTCTTGCGATTTCCAAGGCTCCCATCTCCCGCATGTTCGTTGCGCAGAGGATGGCGCTCGGCGCGTCATATTCGAGTGTTGTGAGCGCAAATGCCGCTTGCGTGCTGGGCGCGACTTCAAACCCTTCGCGTTTCAGCGCGTCGCCGAGGCGCTTCGCAAAATAAACATTGCTGTCGATCAACAGAATCTTGACGGGGCGTTCGGCGGGGTTCACGGCCGTGCCTCCAGTGCTCCCCGAGCGGCCCTTTCCCCAAGTACTCCGTCCGTCCCCGGTGTGAGCGCGTCCAGATTCAATACCTCAATTACGTCCCCGTCATGCGATAACCATCCCGCGACATGGGGTGCGTCGGCTTCCCCCGCTGCCGTCATCTCCGCGTTGATCAATTCGCATTCACCGGTGACCGGCAGCGCCACCCATTCCGTCTGCGCGCCATAGCGTCGCCCGGCGATGAGGTAAAAGCGGAGCGATGTCAGACGCTTTCCGGTCAGTGCCTCGGACACGTCGCATACCGGAACAATCCGCCCTCTTCGCAGAATCACGCCTTCGATTTTCGGCGTGTGGTGCGGAAAACGAAAAACGCGGCTGGGCGCGACGAGTTCCGCAATTTGTCGCGCAGACATGGCGAAACGCCGTTCGCCCAATCGCAGCAGGACGAACGACTGCAATTCGAGTTCGAGCGACGCCGTCATTGGGCCAGTTCTGTCCCCTCGGTTCCCTCTTCAGCCGGGTTTTCTACAGGCTCCAGAGCCGCATCGAGCAAAGCAAGTTCTTCGGGTGAGAGGAATCCTTCTGGATGGACTACTGGTACGACATTTTGATCAAGCGCGGTCAGCCCGCGGTACCATTGCCGCTCTTCATGGCAGAAGCAAAGGGGAAGCGCCTGGAGCCGCGTCATGCTCGTCATCTTCTCGATGCCGTCGATCAAGAGTCCCGTGCGAGTCTTGCGCAGCACGAAAACCAGCGTTCCAGAGGAGGCAGGGAGGTTAAAATGCGCAGCCGCGTTGACGATGAAGAGCGACCTCTCGCCTCGCCGCACGACCTGGCGCACTTTTCGCAGCCCGGGCGCTTCTATTTGCGTTGCGCTGCCTGAAAGGCTATCCACGCTGCGAACTTCCTGCACGGAAGCCGAAGATACGGCAAAAACCTGTCCGCTGACCCGAAACAGAATAATCTGCTCCGTTCGCACCGGGCTTGTCTTCGCTGGAGCTGCCAGCCGCATCAGCGAACTCCTGCGGGTGACGGGCGGCAAATGGCGAGGACGCGCTTCTCGATGGCCGCATAGATGTCGTCAATGCCCAGAACCTGATCGACGGCGCCTCCCTTGATAGCCTCGGACGGCATGCCGAAAATTACCGCTGTCGCTTCGTCTTGAGCGAGCACGAGACCGCCAGCGGACTTGATCGCCTTGGCTCCATTGGTTCCATCGCTTCCCATGCCAGTAAGCACGCCGGCGATGCTCAACGCGCCCGCGTAAGCAGCAACGGATTCCATGGTGATGTCGATATTCGGGAGATAGCCATTGATCCGGCCCGAGGCGCCGTCAAGCTGGATCCGCCCCGTCGGTGTGACGCGCAGATGTTGCCCGCCGGGGCAGATGTAAAGGGTCCCCGGTTGCAGCGATTCACTGGCTTCGGCTTCTTTCACGCGAATTTCGGTGAATTCGGCGAGTTGCGCGGCGTATTGCGTCGTGAATGACGCGGGCATGTGTTGCACCAGGATGACCGCGGCGGGGAAGTCGCGCGTGAAACCCGGAGCGAGGCGCATCACCGTTGCCGGTCCGCCCGTCGACGCTGCCAGCACGACCACGGGGAACCGCTGGCCAAGCCCGGAAGCGGGCGCGGGGCGGTTGTTGACGGGTGCGGGAGAGGCAGTCTTGGCGCCATTGGCATTCTGAATCGTCGAAG
>WNFA01012064.1_pt1 | contig 12494 bp, 12 predicted proteins | sample 5400481 | NCBI WGS metagenome assembly WNFA01 (sample SAMN13153340, study PRJNA577476) | soil metagenome | isolation source: 120 cm saprolite under Douglas fir tree site 2 hole 1 replicate 2 | place: USA:California | collected 2015-04-18
TGCCCTTCTTCAATATTTCATCCGGCACGGCGATCTTGCCGAGGTCATGTAGATAGCCGCCGCGGCGCAAGGCCACAATGCTGTCCTGGTCGAGCTTGAGATGACGGCCCATTTCGGACGCGTTCAGCGCCAACCGTTCGCAGTGTCCTTCGGTGTATGGGTCGCGCGATTCCACGCTGAGGCCGAGGGTGCAGATCACCGATTCGGCAGTCTCCAGTTCGTCGGTGAACTCTTTCAACTTCAGAAGCGAACTCACGCGCGCGAAAAGTTCTTCTGGGTTGATGGGCTTGCTGAGGAAGTCGTCGGCTCCAGCTTCGATTCCCTGGAGGCGGTCCTCGCGAGCGCTCAGGCCGGTAATCATCACGATAGGGATGAGCCGCGTTAAGGGGTCATCTTTCAGTTGGCGGCAGAGTTCGTAGCCGGTCTTGCCGGGCATGATGACGTCGAGCAGGATGAGGTCTGGGGGATCTCGGCGTATCTCAATTTCTGCGGCGGATAACATTTTGCGGGTGGTCGTCCACAACCAGAATGGATGGTTTCCGCCGGCCCGTCAGCACGTCCCCCATACTTTGATAAGAGTTGGCCTTGGAGGAAAGAGTTGTCCAACGCTGCCCGCTGCGAAAATTCATCGCTTTACCTGCTGAGATTATTGTAACGAATCTGCATCTTTTGTGACCGAAGCTCTGGCAAGGGCCTCCCGGTCCAAGCGCCGCTGGCTCCGCCATTTGGACCGGGTGTCAAAAAACGAACATTTTCGATGTTCACGCGTCATAGCGGAGGTTCCCAGACTGTGCAACGCTGCAAGTTATGCTGAGAAGGCTTGCTCTGTTTGTTGTCGTACTCTGGATCGCTGGGGGCGCGAGTGCGGCGGTTCCCAAGACGCACGTCATCACCTTCGGGAAATGGATGTCGGTGAAATGGCCGGATGCAACCGGCAAGAAGTTGCTCGATCTGAAGGTCCGTCCACTGTACGTGGACACGCGCCTGAAGGAATATACAACTGGAACGACGCATGAGTTGACCGACCGGCTGTTTGCCGTCCGCCGGGTGTTTCGTGTGAATGACGCATTGCCCGAAGAGAGCGCTGTGCGCTGGCAATGGCAGCGAGGCGGTTGGCTGCTGGTGGGCCGCGTCAGCGGAAAGGTTTCGCAGTTGAGCCTGCCCGAGTTCGATCCGTTCTACTCGACCGCGAGCTGGTATCGCGACTACGTGGCCTACTGCGGAGTCTCGGAGGACGGCAAGAAATTGTATGCGGTGGTGGCACAGGTGGGACGGCGGAAACCAATCCTGAAGAAGCCGCTCGGCGAGCCGGAAGGGGCAGATGCGCCCGACTCGGAGTGTCCGGCTCCGACATGGGAGCGCGCTCCGGCGCGGGTGACCTTCCAACCGGACGACACACAGAAGCTGCTGTTTTCGATCCGGGGACGGGTGGTGGATATCGTCAACGAACCGGACGAGGAGGCGGAGGAATAAATCACTGCGGCGCTACTTTCATTCAGTCCCCCGCCGCTTCGACCGCAGGCAGTTCTTCCGCCACGGTGCGGGTCCGAACTTTGGCGCTGGTGACCAGCACTACGGAAGCCACCACCACCGCAGTGCCCAGCACAATGAAATGATCAATGCGCTCGTGCAGGACCAGCCATCCGAGAAAGACCGCGACGACCGGATTCACATAAGCATAGGTTGCCACCTTCGAGGTCGGCACGTGCTGTAGCAGCCAGATGTAGGCGGTGTATCCGATCCAGGAGCCACACACGATCAGGTAGAGAATGGCGCCGACACCGCGTGCGGTCCAGGTCACATCCGAGAGTCTTTCGAACAGCACGGCAAAAATCAGGTTCCCTAGTCCGGCAAAGGTCACCTGCCAGGCGGTGGCGCTGAAGGGATCGGCGCTCTGCCACTTTTTCGAGAGTACCGAGCCGAGCGCCCAACTGAATGATCCGGCGAGCAGCGCGAGAGACCACCAGAGTTCGCGGCGTCCAATCGAAGCGGGCGTCTTGAGTTCGGGCCAGATGAGCACCACCACGCCCGCTATTCCTAGCAGCAGGCCGATCTTGCCGCGTTGCGAGATGTGGTGATCTCCCAGCAACAGGCTATCAAGCACGAGGAACCAAAGCGGCGTTACCGCGATCAGGAGAGCGGCCAGTCCGGTTGGAACAATCCGCTCGGCATAGGAGAGCGTGAGATTGCCGCCCATCAACAGCAGGATGCCGACGACCGCCATGTGAAAAAGTTCGCGCGGCGAATGGAGGATGCGGCGTCCGGTGATCGCGCACCAGGCAAGCATCACGATGCCGGCGATTGTAAAGCGAGTGGCGCACATCAGGGCGGGAGGGATGTGCTCGACTGCAATGCCGATGCCAAGGTAGGTCGAGCCCCAGAAAACGTAGACCAGGGCGAAGGCAACAATGACTCTCCACGGGTTTGGGGACGCAACGCTGGGCATGGGAGTGGGGAAGAATCAGGATAGCAGAGCGGTGGTGAAGTCTTAGAGCGCTGAAAGAATCCACTCGTAGAGCCAACACTACCGTCACCGGCACGCCAGATTGCGCGAATCGCACACCGGTCTTAGAATCAAAATAGGGAATCGAAACAAGCCGACGTAGCTCAGTTGGTAGAGCAGCCGATTCGTAATCGGCAGGTCATCGGTTCAAGTCCGATCGTCGGCTCCAACCTAACCCCAATCCTTACATTAGTTGACGGTTCCAGGCAGGGTGCCCATGCTTGGATTGACGCTGGCCTCGCTTAAAGGAGTCACCTGTAAATTCACAGGTAGTGTGACGTGTCGGAGCCGACATTCTTATGGAATCAATCATACCAACTCGGAACCCAACACCCCGAGGAGGGTATTGGGCGCTTCTTGCTTTCAACCCTAAGGTGCGCACTTGCGTCGTACGGGAGGACAAAATGGGTGTACAATCTTTCCCAGTTTTCAGGTCAAGAAAGAAATCTCCGCTTTAGGGACTCCAGCAAGCACAGTCGGCTTTGACTTCCCCAGGGTCGCAAGGAGTTCACATGAATACCGTCCTCCGCACAGCTATTCTGGCAACCATCGCTTGCGCCGCGCTGACCTTGATTGGCTGCAAGTCTCTTTCGGAACGGGGCGCAAAAGGCATCGGCCTGTTGCCGAAGCCAGCCGACGCCGGACAGAAACTCTCGAGTTACCAGCCGAAGAATCCCTACACCCAATTGGCTCCAGGTTTGCTGTCGCGAAAGCTGTATGAAACGCCCGGCCCGAAGAGAACTCACCTGGAGGTTAACGACCTCCTAGTTGGTCCGAGGCAGCACTCCGCCAGCGTGACCCTCGACGGAACCGCCGTCGTTGAAGTTAAGTCGGGGGAGGGCCTCGTTCGTCTCGATGGCAAGGAGCAGAAGCTCCAGCTGGGAACAACGTTTACGATTCCGCAGGGCGCCTCCTTCGTGCTCGAGAACGACAGCGAAGTCCCCCTAGCGATGCAGGTCTACCTGATCAGGGCCGAATGATGAACCGCCATTTCGTTGCGCGATGGGAGGTGCGCCCATGACAAAACACCGCTTTCCAATTTCTCTTCTTGTTGGGGCGTGGATCACCCTCAGTTTGTCCGGTTGCTCCGCCGACTGGCCCGCGTTCCGGCACAATATCTTGCGCACCGGCGCCCAATTGAACAGTGGGCCGCTGACCGATCCCGCGAAAGTCTCGCAGCCGTGGACGACGGGTTGGACCTTCCCGGCGTCGGCGGGAGTGACGCTCAACCCCATGCCCGGTGCCTTCCGCGCCGGCCCGGTCGTCTACAAAGGTGTGGTTTACATTGGAAACTCTAATGGCTACTTCTACGCCATCGACGCTTCCAACGGGCACTTCAAGTGGCAGTACCCGCTGTCCACTCAGCCTGCCTTGACCCAGACCTGGCTCTCCAATCCATCCAGCGAAGGGATCGCTTCCAGTGCCTTCATCACGAACATCGGAGGAAAAGACGCGGTCGTGTTCGGCGCTCCGGACCGGTCGATCGGTACAGGACAGGGTAGCGGAAGGCTTTTCGCACTTGATATCAGCAACGGAACCGAGATTTGGAAGTCACCGGAAATCGCGGCGCTCCGGACTGACGGCGTGACTCACGAACAGATCGGATATTCCTCCCCGGGGTGTTTGGGGCTCGCAGGCAGGTTGGATTGACGGGATCTACGTAACGACCGGAAACTCCAACATCGGCGGGACCAATCCCACGCCGAATCATGCCCTGAGTATGCTCCGTCTTGATCCCAATAGCGGGAACATCATTTGGGGATGGCAGCCTGTACCCTATGACCTCGACCAGGACCCGGATTGGACCGCCACGCCCTCGGTGATGCTGTCGAGTTGCGGCGTGCTAGCAGTTTCGGTCCAAAAAGATGGCTGGACCTGGGCCATGAATGCCGGCACCAGTACGCCGGGGCCAGCCAGCGTGAAGTGGGCGTTTCCCACCGGTCCCTGGGTCTCCAATGGGTTCACCGCAAGTGACGGAACCGTCCACGGCGACCAGCGTTATCTGCGTCCCGGAGCCGCCTGGGATGACGTCTATATCGTTCAGACCGGTGGCCTGAATGTTACCAGCAACGTATACGACGGGTTCCGGCATATCTACGCCCTGAATGCCTGCGCCGGTGAACCGGACCGCATCCGCTGGATCAAAGACATTCCCAGTTCGGGTGGCGGATGGTACTCCATCGGTCCTCCGACTGTGACGCACGGCATTGTGTACGTGGGCACCGACCAAGGACATCTCGTCATCATCGGCGATCCCAGCGTGGCGGTCGCCTCCGGATGGCGCTGCAGCGATCCTGACGTGCCAAGCAATGTGTGCGTTGCCAACGGCTTCAGTCTGGTTCCGGACCCCGCGGTTCTCAACGACATTGATCTTGGAGCCGGCGCGATTACGACGGAGCCAGCGCTGGTGGGCGATCCGGTTTACGTGTCCACCGAAGGCGGAAAAGTGATTATGTTAAAACCGGATCCGTAGATTCGGACGAGGAACTATGAAGCATCTACTTACAACGGCATCAGTTCTTCTGCTTGCGGCAACGAACTTGAGCGGTCAGGCAGCGCACAGCAATCGCAACAAGGACGACCAATCTAGCGTGGTCGTGCCCTATAGCCGATTTGAAGGGACAGCCGCCATCAAGACCAAGGGCGCCGCTCCTGCCAGCTTTCATGTGGTCAAGAAGAATTGGGGAATCCACGGACGGCAAAAAGTAGAGCGGTTCCCCGAACAGGGCTTCATGATTGTGCACCTGCACTCGGGGTTGGTGACCACTATGATCGACGGCAAGGAAGAGAAGCGGAAAATCGGCGAGTACTGGACGGTCCCGGCTGGAACGCAGATGTCTTTGCAGGTTACGAGCGAGTCGGCATCGCTGGAGACCTTCTCGATCAAATGAAGGTATGCGTGACCCTGCGGATCCAACGTCCTCAGTTGCAGATTTTTCGTGCGCCTTGACTCGCAGGAATCTCATACCACCCATTACGATAGGGAGCCGGACAATGGGGTGGTCAGTTCTGGCAACCGGGACCACCCGCAGTGTCACGCGACTCGCTCCTGTGCTTCCCTTCGTGGTTGCAACCCTGACGTGCGCCAACTATCGATTCCCGCTGGCGCGATTCTTTGTTTCGGATTGAAGATAATAGCCAAAAGTGACCCGATTCCCAAGCCAACTAAGAGGAACGTGATCGCAGAATACAAGTCGTATTCACTTTCATTCCTTGCACCTTCCATAAGTACCTCTCTCCATGCGCTCCTGCAAAATATGAAGCAGCGAACCACTCTTGTGGACTGCATGAACCGTGCCACTTTACCAAAGCCCTTGTTTTCCTGCCGATGCGTGAGGTCGCGGTACTCAACGACTGGGACATTTCGACCGCTTCGAACGACAAAACTTCTTCGAGCGATCTAGAGGAAAACACTGTAGGCCGTTTTCGATGCAGACTTTCACCCTCATGGCTGGAAGGACATGCGCCGACTCTTAATCCCGTGATCCAAGATCGGCGAACGTACCGCTAGGGCCCTTCGATTGCCGGTAGGAACTCGTCGCAGTTCTGTATCGCGCTTTCTTATGCCGCGCGTCTTCCTCGCCCACCTGTTAAACCATCGAGCGGGGCAAATAGAAAACGCAGATCGAGCAAATGCTCGACAATCTGTAGCAGGTTCGCGGGCGACTCGCTCTTGGACACAAACGCGTCCACCCATCTCAGAGCACTCTCTGGTAGCCCATCATCTGCGGACAGCAGAGCGATTAGAACATCGGGCTGGCCAGCTTTCATGTGCTCTGCGACGACATCCCCATTCATTCCAGGCATGTGATAGTCGAGTAGCACCAAATCAACGGGATGGGAGGCAAACAGTTGCAAAGCGTCTGCTCCGCCTGTGGCGACTAGGACGTTGCACCCAGCATCCTCCAACAGCATCTTGCGACCTTCAAGTCCATTCCATTCGTCATCGACACATAGAATTAGAGGCCTTCTCGGCATGGCACTCCTTCGATTTTTCGCCGGACAAGCACAGAAGAACTTGCCTTTGCGTCGTTTCCGGAGCAGCGCCTCGATGTCACAAGCACGATCTGGACCAAACTCGCAAAGCACAGCAGAGCAGAGTCTTAGGTCCGAAAGGAACCTGGGAATGTGAACACTACCTAGTAACGACGGCCACCGAGAAGGTAAGAACATCGCCTGGCCACAGACAACGTCTCCAGGGCTGCCGGACGCTCCGGAAGAGCAGCTGGAGATGTCCCTCGGATTACAATCGAGCGTAGGTGTAAACCGTCCGACGGTGTCGCGATCCAAAAAAATTCCGCCAGATACGAGTCTTGAGAATTGCTGGTGAAATGGTCTCTGGGATCAGAGAAGCCGCAGTTTCTGCAGAGGTGATTAGGCTATGAGTTCAGTGGCTCCGATATTTCTTCCGGATGAATTCAACGCCGCGTCCTACTTCGTAGACCGCCATATCAAAGACGGCCGCGCCGATAAAGTAGCCATCGAATGCGGAGAGGTTCATGTTACCTATCGCCAGCTTTGTGAGCGCGTGAACCAGGTTGGGAACGGGCTGCGAAGGTTAGGAGTACGCATCGAGGAGCGTGTGTTTTTGCTCCTGTTGGATTCGCCGGAGTTTGCCGCCAGCTTCTTCGGCGCCATCAAGATTGGAGCAGTCCCGGTTCCGATAAACACTCTGCTGAAATCCGCGGACTATGAATACCTGCTCAACAATTCACGAGCGCGAGTGGCGATTGTCAGTGACTCATTAATGGCTGGCATTGAGGCGATTCCTAGACAGCAATTGCGCTATCTCGAAACCATCATCGTGGTGGGTGGCGAGCCTCGGACAGGCACTCTGTCGTTCGAAAAACTGGCGCAACAGAGTTCTTCCGTGCTTCAAGCAGAGTCGACTGGGAAGGACGATGCTGCCTTTTGGCTCTATTCTTCCGGCAGTACCGGGCAGCCGAAAGCTTGCGTTCATCTGCAACATGACATGGTGGTTAGTTCCGAAAGATATGCCAAAAGCATACTGAACATTACAGACAAGGATCGCTGCTTCAGTGTAGCCAAGCTCTTCTTCGCCTACGGATTGGGAAACGGACTTTATTTTCCCTTAGCCGTAGGCGCTACCAGCATCCTATTACCGGGCCCACCCAAACCTCAGAGTGTGTTCGAGGTCATCGAACGCGGACGGCCGACGTTGTTCTTTTCGGTTCCATCGAACTATGTCAAGCTTCTCGCTCACACCGCAGCGGATGGAAGGGAATTCGACCTTTCTTGTGTGCGGCATGCGATTTCTGCCGGAGAGGCCTTGCCGGCCACTGTTTTTCATCGTTTCAAAGAGCGATTCGGAGTGGAAATTCTGGATGCCATCGGCTCGACCGAAGCGCTGCACATGGTCATCTCCAATGTCCCGTGTGCTGCGCGACCTGGCTCCAGTGGAAAGATTATCCCCGGGTTCGAGGCCAGAATCGTGGACGACAACAACCGGCCTGTTGTGCAGGGTGAAATCGGCAATCTTTTGGTTAAGGCCGACTCTACCTGTGCTTACTATTGGAACCAGCATCAAAAGACCAAAGACACAATTGAGGGTCATTGGATCCGGACTGGCGACAAGTACTATCAGGATGAAGACGGATATTTTTGGTACGCCGGAAGAGCCGACGACATGCTGAAAGTGAGCGGCGTGTGGGTCAGCCCCATTGAGATTGAGCGCGCGTTAATCGAGCATCCTGCTGTGCAGGAAGCGGCGGTGGTCTTCCGAAAGGACGAAGACGAACTGCCCAAACCAGTCGCCTGCATCGTGACGCGTGACGGCGCTGCGGGCACACCGGAACTCGCCCGTGAACTGCAGGAATTTGTGCTCAGCCGCTTGCCTGTCTTCAAACGCCCGCATTCGGTGGAATTCCTTCCCGAGCTTCCGAAAACAGCCACCGGAAAGATACAACGTTTCAAACTCCGTGCGGGCGTTAACGAATAGCGCAACCCGGAGGCAAATGGACGTGGCAGTCGGCGGCATGCCGGACCTGTGGCTGTTCGTAAAGCGCGTCAAGTCGACCGTAAGCTTTTTCCACAGCCAAGTGCAGCGGCGTGCGGTCCTGAAACGGAATTCTGAGAGGTGTCAGACAAGAGATTCCGGGCGGGCCGGATGGTTTCCGGGTTGCCCGTCATCCGTCCAGAGCCGGCGGCAAGCATTCATGGACTGCCGGTTTGCACAACAGTTCTGACTTCCGGTGAAAAGGTCGGATCGCCGCGTGTGAGTTACGGGGCTTGCCAGTCGAGAGCGTAGATTTCCTGGGTGCCGGTGTCGCGAAGCAGAAGCGGTGAATCGTCGGGGGCCAAACTGAGCCAGACACTGTAGAAACCTGCTTGCCGGAAGTTTTTCAGGTCGGCCACTCGCTCAATCTTCCGGTCGCGAGTGCGTACTCGCATCACTGACGGCTGGTTCTCCTCATGCAAGAAGTAAACATAGTCTCCGTTTTTCGACCAGTTGGGAAAACCACAGGTTATTTTCGCGATCTCATCCCACTTTTGAGTGGCAAAATCGAAAAGCATAAGGCTGCGGGACTGGAAAGGCATGGCAACGATATATCGTCCGTCGGGCGACCAGCGGGGCGAGAAAAGGCCCTTTGAGCCAGGCAACGTCGAAATTTGATTCGTCTTTAGGTCGAGGATCTGGATGGCACCGTTGGGATCAGAGGGCTCGCTACCAAAGGCAATTCTGCTTCCGTCGGACGACCAGGTAGGATCCCACTCTTGTGCGGAGTTCTCAGGTATCAATTCGCGCGGCGTCCCCCCCTCGGTCGAAACCGTGTACAGCTTCGGCTTCTCTGGGCCGGACGAAAATGCATAGAACACGATCTGCTGGCCATCGGGTGACCAGCTAGGCAGTCTGACACTCAGCGGCGGGTAGGTGAGCTGAATTCGCTGACTGCCATCCGATTTGCTTCTCCAGAGTGTGCCCTCCGGGAAGCTGACATAGGCCACCCACTGCCCATCTCTAGAAAAGCTAACGCTATCTGCCGAAATCCCGGAAAGAAGAGGAACGAACTCTGCGGACTTCGTGTCGTAGCGAGCCAGCTCGCCCCGCGCCAGTGCCCCCACCACGAACAGCTTTTTGCCATCCTTGCTGAGTAGAGGCGAGGAGAAACTCATCGGCCCAGAGGTCAACTGGACCGGCTGGCTGTCAGTTTTTCCGAACAAATTCCCCTTTTCCGCACGGGCCCAGATATTGCCCTGTGACTGGAAAAGAAAATATTTTCCATCTGGGGTCCAGTTGCCGCAACATTCGTTGGGAGGAGTGTGCCAGGCGGGGAGTAGGGGATGCGGGTCTATCCCGTTGACTGAAACTTGCCAAAGCGAACCCCGCGTGACGAATGCCCCCCCGACTCTGAATCGAATCACCGTGCCGTCCGGCGACCAGACCGGATCAAACGTTTGATCGGGCGCTGAGACGAGCTTGTGGGATTCGGAGCCGTCACTTCTTGCAAGGAATAAGTCGTGTCCGTCGGCGTAGACAATCGTTTGGCCATCAGGAGACCAGGCTGCGGCCTGTCCAGCGGCGTCCCGCAATCTGCGGGGTGATTCGCCGAGCACGGGCAATCCCCAAAGCGGTCCATTGAACGCCGTCTGGCCCACCTCGTCCGCGACCAGCAGAGTTGCCCCGTCGGGAGAAACGGCAAGCAGGAACATGGTCGGGGCGGGAACGGGGACGGGCGCCACTTCCCCACCGGAACTGGACACCTGCGCGATGCGCCCGCCCCCAGAGGTGAACTCGCTGAGATAAAGTCGTGCCCCGTCCGTCCCGATCAGATACTTTTGATTGCCGTCGTGAGTGACCGGGACGTAGCCCGATACTTTGGGCGGAGGGAGTGGGCGAAATTGAAGATAGATGAGAGCCGCGATGACGAGGACCGCCAAGCCTCCGACAGTGGCGGCCCAAGTTTTCCATTCAGGACGACTGGTCTTAGAAACGACGGCGCCTGTCCCGGCCACTGCTGAAATTTCAGAACTGGCTGCCGATATTGTGGCGGCGGACCGTCCCGAGTCTGTGTCTCGCTTCAGCCGTTGTAGGTCGGCCCGCATCTCCGCTGCACTCTGATAGCGCAAGTTGCGGTCTTTCTCCAACGCTTTGTCGATGATACGTTGCAGCTCGGCGGGCATATCAGGATTCAGCCGCACGGCGGAGACTGGCGCTGCATCCAGAATAGCCTTGAAGATCTCTGCGGAACTGCCGGCATGAAACGGCAGTGCACCTGTCGCCATCTCGTAGAGCACGGCACCGAAAGAGAACAAATCGCTGCGGGCGTCCAGTTCTTTGCCGCGAGCCTGCTCCGGTGACATGTAGGCGATGGTGCCGAGCGTAGAGCCGGGACTGGTCAAGTGCGGCTCATCGACCGCTGCCGTCATCGTGTTTGCCAATGCATCCCGGCTTGAAGAATGGGCGAGTGCGACCTTGGCCAGACCGAAATCGAGCACCTTGGCGTGCCCGCGCTTCGTGACAAAGATGTTGGCCGGTTTAATGTCGCGATGGACGATACCCTGGGAATGCGCGGCGTCCAATCCGTCGGCAATCTCCGTCGCAAGCGAGAGCAGGGTTTCGTTATCTAACGGATTTCCCGCAATCAGATGCTTCAGCGTCACGCCATCGAGAAACTCCATGGCAATGAAAGACTGCTCACCGTGTTTGCCGATTTCGTAGATGGTGCAAATATTGGGATGATTGAGAGCCGACGCTGCACGCGCCTCCCGGCGAAAGCGTTCCAGCGCTTGCGGGTCTCGCGACAGTTCATCGGGCAGGAATTTGAGGGCGACAAAGCGGCCAAGCTCCGTATCCTCAGCCTTATAGACCACACCCATGCCGCCACCACCAAGCTTATCGACGATGCGGTAATGCGAGATGGTCTGGTCGATCACTAAGAGATTATCCAACTTTCCGGTCGCCTCATCTTACGGACGCGGCATCGGCCAGTCAACGAATAGCGGCTCTGACACGGTCGCGTCGAACTCAGAACACTTGCCTTTGTACTGGTATTCGCGGAGGTGGCCCCACCCCGCACTACCATTCGGGACAAGACGTAATCGTTACCGGATGGTCGGCTAACCGGAAGTAATAGCGCGATGGGGTCTCCTGGAATCACTTCCGTATAGCCCGTCACTCGGCAAGTTGTGAGGAATGGCCCCATCTCCAGTTCGTCGCATGCCGCTGGCCTTTACATTTCGAGGGGCAGGCCGAGCGCAGACGCGGCAAGTAGCGTCTACCTAACGCAGCGGTCAAGACGTGGCAAAGCGGTCCCTACTCCAACCCCATTTTTTCGCGATGCACTAGCCAAGTACTAACTGCCGACGTACACTCTCGGCACCCTCTTCGAAATGCTGCAGAGGATCTCGTACGGGATCGTCTCGCAGATGCGCGCATGTTCCCCGGCGTCGATGTTCTTGCCATTACTCTCACCTAGGAGGATCACCTCGTCGCCGACTTCGACGCCCGCGATGCCGGTGACGTCAACGGTCGTCAGGTCCATGGAGACGCGGCCCGCAACCGGCGCGTACTCGCCGCGCACGATCACGCGCCCACGATTGGAGAGCAGGCGATGAAAGCCGTCGGCGTAACCGACCGGTAGAACGGTGATCCGGCTCTGTCTCTGCGTTACAAAGGTTCCGCCGTAGCCGACGGCGTATCCGGCTGCAACTTCTTTCAGAGCGATTACCCGCGTCTTCCAGGAGAGCACCGGGCGAAGCGACGCCGCAACCTCGGCGGATTGAGCAGCGCCCACCAAGCGGGAACGGGAGTATCCGTAAAGGGCGATGCCTGGTCGCACCATGGTTCTCCGGATCGCGGACCGACGCGAAATGCGTGCTCACACCTTCAAGCATCAGGTGGCCGCTGGATGCGATGGCTGCACAGACGCCCGGCAACGCCTCTCTCGACGCGCCCAGGCGAGTCATCCCGGTGTCGATCTTGAGATGGACCGGGAGCACGGTCTGCCTCTTCGCCGCTGCCTTTTCGAGC
>WNFA01003854.1_pt1 | contig 12493 bp, 11 predicted proteins | sample 5400481 | NCBI WGS metagenome assembly WNFA01 (sample SAMN13153340, study PRJNA577476) | soil metagenome | isolation source: 120 cm saprolite under Douglas fir tree site 2 hole 1 replicate 2 | place: USA:California | collected 2015-04-18
GAGCGGGCCATGCGGCATCAGATCTCTTCCGCGATTCATGCCGTGGTCCAGATCGCCCGGCTCTCCGACGGCACCCGCAAAGTGATGACCATCGCCGAGGTGACCGGCATGGAAGGGGACGTCATTTGCATGCAGGACATCTTCTCCTTCGAGCGGCAAGGAATCGACGAGAATGGGAAAGTGCGCGGCACGTTTCGCGCCAGCGGGATTCGCCCGAAATTTGCCGACCGCCTGGCCACCGCCGGCTGCCGTCTGCGTCCTGCCCTGTTTGAGTCGAAGATGGAGGTCTAGTAATTTTTGGGTGGAGCAGGGCCTTGGCCCTGCAGTAAACAGCTTTCAATCGTATGTTCATCCTGATTGCCATCTCGGTATTTGTTGTCGTCGCGCTGGCGGCGTTTGTCCTCTTCTCCCTCCTGGACGAGCGCAGCTCCAAAGCGCGCCTTCTGCGTGAACGCCTTTCCACCGTAGACAAGGCTCCGGAGCGTGACCCGGGCGAAGAAATGGCGCTCTTGCGGGATGAGGTGTTGAGCAAGATTCCTGCGTTCGACAACCTGCTGCGCCGCTGGCCTCGAATTGCCCAGCTCCAGACCATGCTGGAGCAGGGGGACGTGAAGAGCCGGGCCGGCAATGTCGTGCTCCTATGCGTGCTCAGCGGAGCCGGCGTGGGACTGCTGGTTCTGCTGTTCAGCGGATTCCCGCAATTTGCCTGGCTGGGCGCCCTTCTCGGTTCGTTCCTGCCCTACTCTTACGCCAGCTACAAACGGACCAAGCGTTTCCAGAAGTTCGAAGAAATTTTTCCCGAAGCCATCGATACGCTGGCCCGGGCGGTGCGCGCCGGTCACGCCTTCACCACTGCGCTGGAGTTGATCGCCGCCGAGATTGCCGATCCGGTTGCCTCCGAATTCCGCAAGCTGTTTGAAGAGCAGAAATTCGGCTTGCCGGTGAGGGACGCGCTGGTGAATCTTACCGAACGCGTGCCCCTGGTGGACGTCAAGTTTTTCGTCACCGCAGTCATGCTGCAGCGCGAAACCGGCGGTAATCTTGCGGAAATCCTCGACAACCTGTCTTATGTGATCCGGGAGCGCTTCAAGATCATGCGCCAAGTGCGGGTCCACACGGCGCAAGGACGCATGACCATGATGTTGCTGATGGGGCTGCCGCCCATCATTATCGTCACCATGCAGGCGATGAATCCCAGCTTTATCCGGCCGTTGTTCCAGGATCCCATCGGACACGCCCTGATCGTGGTGGGCATCACGCTGCAGACAATTGGCTACTTCGTGATTCGAAAGGTCATTCAGATTCAGGTTTGAAAACATGGCTTTAACCCTGGCTATCGTATTGTTTCTGACCGTGGTCCTGGTGGTGTTTTCCTTTGGGGCCGCGGCCTACGCTCCGTTTTCGGTGCTGGGCTCGCGCTTGCGCGCCCTGGGCTGGCAGCGTACTGAAACCAAGGAAAAGCCGGCCTTCAAGGAGCGCCTGGAACAGGCCCTGGATCCTCTCAGCAAGGCCCTTCCGCTTTCACCCAGCGAAGTTTCCCGGGCGCGCAAGTGGCTGATTCAGGCGGGCTATCGCGAGCAACGCCATGTGACGATTTATGTGGGAGCCCGCGTCCTGCTGGCTCTGGTGGGAATCGTAATGGTGGTCGCGATCAAGGGCGATTTCGATCTGCTGTGGATCGTGGGGGTGGGAGGAATTGGCTTCTTCATCCCTCGATTTTTGCTCAAACGCAAGATCCGCGACCGGCAGCGGCGCATCACCCTGGCGTTGCCGGATGCTCTCGACCTCACCGTCATCTGCGTGGAAGTGGGACTGGCGCTCGACCAGGCGCTGATGCGGGTCGGCGAAGATCTGCGCCATGCCCATCCTGACTTGAGCGATGAATTCTATCTGGTGAACCTGGAAATGCGGGCTGGCAAGCCCCGCGCCGAGGCCCTGCGCAATCTGGTGGAACGGACCGGCGTAGATGATGTGCGCGCCCTGGTTGCCACCCTGGTACAGACCGACCGCTTTGGCACCAGCGTCAGCCAGGCGCTGCGGGTTCATTCCGACTCGCTGCGCACCGAACGGCGGCAACGCGCCGAGGAACAGGCCGCCAAAACCACCATCAAGATGATCGTTCCCCTGGTGTTGTTCGTTCTTCCCTCCATCATTTTCGTGACCCTGGGCCCGGCGATTATCCAGCTGTTTCGTATCCTGATGCCTGAGGCAGGACATTGAGAGCGCCTTTGCTGCAGGGTCAAACTCAGGAGTTGTGATGCCGGTACCGGGTCCCGCGGGATACGCCCTCAATCGAACGCGCCAGGCCTACCTGGCAACGCGTTTGCGGGTCGCCGAAACTCACTGGTCCCGCTTCCGCGGTCTGATGTGCTCCGGCGCCGGCAGTTTCCCCGCGGGACAAGGTCTGTGGATTGTTCCCTGTCGCGGAGTCCATACCTTCGCCATGCGCTTTCCGATCGACGTAGTTTATCTGGACGGCGACAAAGTTGTGATCCACCTGGAAGAAAATCTGAAGCCGTGGCGTCTCGCCCCGGTTCGTCTGCGCGCTGCCTCTGTGCTTGAACTACCGGACCGAACCCTGAGTTCCACCCAAACCGCTATCGGGGACAGGATTGAGATTTCTCTAGGCAAAGCCGGGGAAGAAGGCTGCGCGTGAACGACGCTCCTAAACTTCTGGTGGAGTGGTCCTCGCCGTGGGACGAGTTCCTCACGGCGATCCGGCCTGCGCTGGGAAAGTCGCCGCAGCCGCTCGCCGGCGAAGCTCAGGTCGGCCTTTTCCCCTATCGTGGGATTTTGATTTCGTGGGTTCTGGAGATTGCGTTGTTGATTGCCGTCATCGTGCTGCCGGCCAAGCTGGCCAGCATGCAGCCCTATGAGCCTCCTCCCAAACCCAAGTACGACATCATCTACTATTCCGGTAACGAGCTGCCGAAGACCGAAGACGTAGGTGGCGCGGAAGCCGGCCGTTCCGGTCGATCGGGCGGACGCGAAGCCCATCATCCCACTCAGACCATCCGCGTGGCTCGCGGGAGCGCGTTACGCGAAACCGTGGTGGACGCGCCCAAGCTGGACTTGCCGAAATCGAACTCCGCAGTCGCCAACCTGCTCGCCCTGAAGGCGCTTCCGGGTCCGGCGCCCGCGGAAGGAATGCGCTCGTCGTCGCGTGCGCCGACCTTGCCACAAACCGCGGTCGCGCCGGCCCCGCAGGTCGACCCAAACCAGTTACAGAAGGTGCCTCAACTGAATGTCGGCGTGGTTCCACCGAGCGCTGCTGCTCCGCAGCGCGAAGTGGCGCAGCTTCATCTGCCCGGATCGCAGGTCATGGAAGTGGTTGCGCCGCCGGTGTCCGCGCCCGAGCAGATGACCAACCTGAATCCGCGTCTTACTTTACCGGCGCCTACAGTGGTGGCGCCGCCGCCCGTCATTACGCGTGAAGCGCCGACTATGGGCCCCGGCTTTGGCGCCGGCGACTTGCAAAAGCAAATTATCCCACCTACCGTCCAGGTGGGCGACGCTTCGGGGCAACGCCGTGCCATCAGCGGGATTGGCGGCGCTTCTGTGGTGCCTCCTGCCGTCCAACTCGGTGCGGGATCGGCGCAGCGCTCAGCGGTAGGTGGGCTCGGCACGGGCACGGCCGTGGTACCGCCGCCTCCGTCGGTTTCAGGTGGAGGGTCGCTCACCGGCCAAGGCCGGGGAAACCGCGGCACAGGATTCGGCGGAGCCATGGACGCGGGTCTCGCCGCTGCGCCTCCCAGCAGCAATGGGGGCGGAAGCGCCTCCGGCGTGGTCCTTTCCAGCCAACCCGGGTCGAAAGTAGGCATGCCCGGAAGTGGCGGTAGCGGAGCCTTGGCGATGTCCCCCTCCGGAGGCGACAAGCCCGGACTCGGTGGTTCCGGCGGCGGATCGGGAATCGGACGTGGCGACGGACCGGGCAGCGGGTTCTCGGGCCCAGGTCCGGGAGCCGGTAAGGAAGGCACCGGCCCGGGCTCCGACCCCATGGCCCGCGGCGGAATTTCGCCCTATCCCGGCCCCGGCGGCGCCGGCACAGGAACCAGCGGAAGGCCCGCCATGCCCGGGGTCTCGGTAAAAGGCGGCAGCAGCAACGTCGTCACCCTGCCCAGCTTCGGTTCGGGAGCCAACCAGTCATCCGCCGCCGGACGCTCGAACACCAACCCGGTCAACAAAGGCCCAGACATCACGATCGTCGCCACTTCGCGTTCCGGGGGCGCGTTCAACTTCTATGGCGCCCAAAAAGGCGACAAGGTTTACACAATTTACATCGAGACCACTCTGGGTACGGCGGTGATGCAGTTCGCCGACCCCGCCTCGGCAACCCAAGGTTACGCAGAAGACCTGACCGCGCCGCAAGCCATGCGCGCCGACTTACCTGCAGGACTGCCCAAGGCGCGGCTGGTGATCGGCTGCGTGCTCGACAGCTCCGGACTAGTGCGCCGGCCAAAGGTCCTCGAACCCGCCTCGGCGGTCATGACCAGTAAAGTCCTGGCCGCGCTCAATGGCTGGAAGTTCCGCCCCGCATTGCGCGGCGACCAACCCATCGAGGTCAATGTCATCCTCGGATTTAACATCGATACCAACGACGTGTTCTAGACCGGCTGCTTTCTCTTGAACAACACCGCAGTGCCATCGCGACAAGCCACACTCCACTGTGACGTCTCTTCCAGCATGTTTGCCAGTGCGGATTCTGCCGGCACCAGCACCCAATTTACCCGCCTCTCGTTCAAGAACTTATCCCAGTCAGGGGTCAGCCGGATTGCCTTCAAGTAATCCTTCAGGAAATCCGCACCGTAGAGATCGTGCCGGTCGTCCACAAAAACCCTGGTTTGGGGATAAAGACGGTAGATCAAGTACCCGCCCCAGACGTCGGGAGCGAATATTGGCTCGTGAATTTCGCGCTGAAGGATTACTTCACTGGCCTGCACTGGAAAATGTTTGGCGTCGAAGTGCGCATCCATCCAGCGGCGTTCGCCGAGCCGACCCTGGTGCACGCAAACCAATAGTCCAAAGCCCACCGCCGCGAGCGGCCACAGGTGTCCCCGAAAACGCATCTCCATTTTCCCCATGCGCGACGCAAACCTTCCCCACCGCGCAAACCAGGTTCGCAGTCGCGAAGACAAGCCCGGAGCGGTGCGGGCTTCGGCAACCGCCTGGGTGAGGGCCGGCGCAACCAGCAGGGTGAGCAACAGCGACGAAACCGGAAGACTGCGCGAGGCATACAGCCCGCTGTAGGCAGCGAAAAGAATCACCAGCAACCGGGAGAGTGGCGGCTTGTTCCGCACCACCGCCAAAGCCACAATCGTGATCAGCAGGATGGCCACAAAGCATTGCTGGGCCACACCGTGAAAATTGGGCGAGAGGAACTCGTCAATATGATTCATGAGCCAGCGGTTGGAGAGGTATCGGTAAACATGCACGTGCAGTTTGTACCCGTACGGATTTACCAGGCTCGCCATCACCGCCGCCGCGGTCACCGCTCCCAGCTGCCGGAGCCGCATTGCCAGCCCTCGCCGCTCCTCGCCACCCCCACAGCGGAAGTACTGGATCGCGTCGCCCACCACATACAGGCCGAGAAGCACTAGGCCCACGACAAATCCTCCGTGGAGATTCACCCAGAGCAGCATCAAGACGGGCAGCCACCACAACCTTTGGTTGCCCTCGGGGGAATCCGCCGAGCTGTCCAGCAATTCGAACCAGATCACGGTCAACAACCAGCTCAAGACATGGGGTCGCGCCAACAGGTGAATCGTGGAGGCGCCCAGAGCCAACGCCAGCAGCACCACCGCGAGAGGCAGGTCCGCACCCCGCTTGAGGGCCAGGCGAAGGGTAACAGCGAAGGTCGCGGCAATAATCACCGCCGAGAAAAAGACAACGCCGTTCAGCCCGGCCCAGTGATGGAGTCCCGCGATCACCAGGTCATACAGCCATTCCCAGGCATACCAGGGCTGACCACCCATGGTGACGGAGAACGGATCGGTCCGTGTGATCGCGTGCGACTGAAGCATCAGATCGCCGTTGCGGATGTGCCACCCAATGCTGGCATCACCCAGCAGTCGCGGCGCCAGCACTCCTCCCGTCATGGTCACAAGCAGGATGATGAAAATCAGATCGGTCGCAGAGGGAGTAAGCAAACGAAACCAAGCCGGCGGTTCCGCGACTTGGTTCTCATCGGAACGGGGTTTCGATAGCGCCAACGTTTCTCCGGAACCGAGAACTGTGAACAGCCAACTGACAACTGCAGATATTCATCTGAAGTCCCGAAATCAAAGCCTGCGTGAAACCGTCGCGCCAAACCCAGGCAGCACTTCCCTCTTATAAATCTCCAGCGTCTGCTCTTCCTCGCCGCACATGAGGTAGATATTGAACTGGGTCACGCCCACCTCGGTCAGATGCTTCAGCTTCGCGCGATGCGCCTCCACCGGACCCACCAGGCAGAACCGGTCCACTACTTCGTCGGAAACGAAGCTGGCGTTGTCGCTGCCCACTTCAGCGTGATGCTGGTAGTCGTATCCGCTGCGGTCCTGCACGTACGAAGTAAGCGACGCGGGAAGGTCCTCAGGCTTATACCGCGATATCAGGTCAACCACGTGATTGGAGACCAGCGCGGGAAACCATCGCACCCGCTGCCGCGCGACCGCAAGGTCATCCGACACCCAGACCGGCGCGGCTGCCATGATCTCGACTGATTTGGGATCGCGCCCCGCGTCCTTCGCCCCTTGCCAGACAAATCCCAGGCACCACGCAATCAGATCGGGATCGGCGAACTGCAAGATCACGCCATCGGCAATCCGCCCAGCCAGGTTCAGCACCTTCGGTCCATAACCCGCAATCCACACCGGCGGCGAGCCCGTCGCCCAGGGGATGCGCGTGGGCTGTCCCTCATATTGGACCTCGCGTCCTGCAGTCAGCTCACGAAAGGTAACGACCGCACGCTCCAGCTCCGCGGGAGTCACTGGTTTTTTCCCCAGAACGCGCCGCGAGCTGTCGCCGCGCCCGATGCCTAAATCCATGCGCCCGCCGGAGATCAGATCCAGGGTCGCGAAGAGGCTGGCGGTGACTGTGAGATCGCGGACCGCCGGATTGGTAACGCAGGGGCCCAGGCGCATCTTGCGGGTCGCGCCCGCCATCAGCGTCAGCAGGGGATACGGTTCCTTCCACAGCACGTGAGAGTCGAAAATCCAGCCGTACTCGAATCCACTTTCTTCCGCCTGCCGGGTAAGTGCGACGATCCGTTCGACCGAGAGATCCGGTTTGATGGTGATTCCAAACTTCATGCATTTCCCTTTCGCAGCTCCGAGTACAAGACAAAGCTGCAGGTGAATGGAATAGAATACATCACGCTTCCGCCCGGACCGGCGGGACTCTCACAGCACAGGGGATTAGCGAATGGGGTTCGACACCGTCATCACGAACGGCACCGTGGTTACCGCGACTGACACCTACAAGGCCGACGTTGCGATTGAAGGTGGGCGCGTGGTTGCGCTCGGCGCCAGCCTGCCGCGCGAAAACGCCACACGCCTTATTGACGCCACCGGCAAATACGTATTCCCCGGCGGGATTGACGTCCACACTCACCTCGATATGCCGTTCGGCGGCACCACCAGCGCCGACGATTTTGAAACCGGCACCCGCGCCGCCGCTTTCGGCGGCACCACCACGCTGATCGATTTTGCTATCCAGTACAAGGGACAGTCTCTGCGGACGGCCTTCGACGCCTGGATGCAGAAGGCATCCTCCAAGGCAGTGTCCGATTACGGATTCCACTGCATCATTACCGACCTTCCCGATGCGCAACTCGCCGAAATGCCGCAACTGGTGCGCGAGGGCATCACAAGTTTCAAACTGTTCATGGCTTACCCGGGCGTTTTCATGCTCGACGATGCCAGCATCTTCAAAGCCATGCGCACCTCGGCTAAAGCCGGGGCCATGGTCTGCATGCACGCGGAAAATGGCGGCGCTATTGACGTGATCGTCAAGCAGGCCCTGGCCGAAGGCAAGACCGCGCCCAAGTATCACGCGCTCACGCGTCCCACAACGGCCGAAGCCGAAGCCACTTCCCGCGCCATCGCGCTGGCCGAAATGGCCGATGCCCCCGTCTACATCGTGCACCTGAGCTGCAACGAGGCGCTGGAAAAAGTCCGCGAGGCCCGCGATCGCGGCCTGCCCGTCTACGCGGAAACCTGCCCGCAATACTTATATCTTTCGCTCGAAAACATGGATGCGCCCGGCTTCGAGGGAGCCAAGTATGTTTTCACCCCTCCGCTGCGCGAAAAATGGCATCAGGAAAAATTGTGGCAGGGGCTGAAGCACGATCAGCTGCAGGTTGTTTCGACCGATCACTGTCCCTTCTGCTACAAGGAACAAAAAGAAATGGGCATTGGCGATTTCACCAAGATCCCCAACGGCGGCCCGGGCATTGAACATCGCATGAGCCTGGTTTACTCGGGCGGAGTGGCGCAGGGACGGTTTAACGTAAACCGCTTCGTCGAACTGGTCGCCACTACGCCGGCCAAACTTTTCGGCCTCTATCCCCGCAAAGGCACCATCGCTGTCGGAAGCGACGCCGACCTGGTGGTCTTCGATCCCAAGCGGGAGCACACCATCAGCGCTAAAACCCACCACATGCGCGTGGACTATTCGATGTTCGAAGGCATCAAGGTAACGGGGATGCCGGACGTCGTCCTATCTCGCGGGCGGGTGCTGGTTGAAGGCGATAAGTTCTTCGGCCGTCCCGGACAGGGCGAGTTTATCAAGAGAGGCGCCTGCCCGGCGGTCTGAGCCGGCTGAGGTTGGATCCGGACAGATGTGGGGAGGGCACGACTTCAGTCGTGCCACATGTCGCTAAAAACGATCCGGCTTTAGCCGCCGAGGTTTGCTGTTTCGCTGTTCAGAATCACCGTTCCAGCACTTCCAACACTCGAGAAAGGGATCAAAGAAATGCCCATAGCCCTCTCCCCCGACCAACAAGAACAAATGCTCTCCGCAGCCCGCGCCGCCTTCAAAAATGCGCACGCCCCATATTCGAATTTCAAGGTCGGCGCGTCCATCCTCACTGAAAGTGGCAAACACTATTCTGGCTGCAACGTAGAAAACGCCTCATACGGACTCACCATCTGTGCCGAACGCAACGCCATCTTCGCCGCCGTCGCCGCTGAAGGAACAGGCATGAGGATCCAAGCGGTCGCCGTCGCCACTGAGCGCGACGTCCCCTGCGCCCCGTGCGGCGCCTGCCGCCAGGTTATATACGAATTCGGGCCAGATGCCATCGTCCTGTTCCGCGGGCACTCCGGTACGGAGCAGATGGCGATCACGAATCTGCTGCCCGAAGGCTTTCGACTATAACCACGGGGGGACAGCCACCCTCGGCTATCCATCGGAGCGTCGCCGCAGTCCTCCAGGAACCTCTTCCCCCCAACCCGCCCCGCAATGTAAGCTTCCCTGTTCCTGAACGACGGAGACAGATGTCGAATCCCTCAGCCTCAGTGACCACTCCCCCGCCGACAATGACCATGCGCCCGCTCGACCTCATCCGCAGAAAGCGCGACGGCGGCGAACTCTCTTCCGACGAAATCCAGTTTCTGGTTCGTGCCTATACAAACGACGAGATTCCGGACTATCAAATGGCGGCCTGGCTGATGGCGGTGCTCATCAGAGGAATGACGGGTCCCGAACTGAGTGCGCTCACCGGCGCCATGCTGCATTCCGGCGAAGTGCTCGATCTCTCCGATATTCCCGGCGCCAAGATCGACAAGCATTCCACCGGCGGCGTGGGCGACAAGACTTCGCTCATCATTGCCCCGGTGGTCGCCGCGGCGGGCGTTGCGGTTCCCATGATCAGCGGCCGCGGCCTTGGCCACACCGGGGGCACGCTGGACAAGCTGCAATCCATTCCCGGCTTCAACATCAATTTGTCGTTGAGCGAATTTCGCCGCGTTCTCAAGGCCTGCGGTTGTGGCCTGATCGGCCAGACCGCCGAAATCGCGCCTGCCGACAAGAAGCTCTACGCTCTTCGTGACGTGACCGCGACCGTCGAAAGCCCCAATCTGATCTGCGCCTCCATCATGAGCAAGAAACTGGCCGAGGGCATTGACGGCCTGGTGCTCGACGTGAAAACCGGTAGCGGCGCGTTCATGAAGAGCGAGAAGGATTCGGTTCACCTCGCCGAACTGATGGTTGAAACCGGCGAGCGCATGGGCAAAAAGATGGTCGCGCTGATCACCGATATGGACCAACCCCTCGGTCTCAAGGTCGGAAACGCGCTCGAAGTCGAGGAGTGTATCGAAGCGATGAAGGGCGGAGGCCCCGGCGATTTGCTTGAAGTTTCGATTGAACTTTCCGCATGGATGTTCTTCCTCGCCCATCGCTCCCCAAGCGTTGACCAGGGCCGTCAACTGGCGTCCGAACTCATTCACAATCAGTCGGCGTTGAAGAAATTCCGCGAGATTATTACGGAACAGGGCGGCGACGCCGGTGTGATTGACGATCCCAAGCGCTTGCCACAGGCGCGGCACACATCGCCTTTTCTCAGTCCATCAAGCGGATTCGTTGGCGCCATCCAATGTGAGCAGGTGGGCGTGGCCAGCCTGGTACTGGGCGGCGGCCGCGAGAAGAAAGAAGACGTCATCGATCCCGCTGTCGGTCTGGTGCTGCACAAAAAAGTTGGCGACCCGGTTCGCGAGGGAGAACCTCTCTGCACCATCCATTACAACTCCGACGCTCGGCTCAACGACGCGCGCGGCCTGTTGCAGCAGGCCTATTACATCGCGGAGAGACCTCCAGCAACCAGGCGGCCTCTCATCCACCGCGTTATTTCTGGCAAGGGAGCACGGGCATGAAGATTGAGGCTCTACTCAACTGCATTGCCCGGGCCCAACTTTTGGCCAGAGATCAATTCACCAACGGCATAATCGGGAGGCACGAATGGGCCGTCTGACGGGGCTTTTAGGCTTGGCCACCATGCTCGGCCTGGCATACTTGTTCTCCAGCAATCGCCGCGCGATCCGCATCAAGACCGTGGCCATGGGGCTCGTCCTGCAGGTCCTGTTTGCCATCTTCGTGTTGCGCTTCAGCTTCGGTCGCAATCTTCTGGAGCTTGCCGGCCACGGCTTCGAAAAGTTTTTGGAGTATTCATTCGCCGGCTCGCAATTCGTATTCGGTGAACTGGGCAGGAAGGGCGGCCAATTCGGTCTTATCTTTGCGTTTCAGGTTCTGCCCACGGTAATTTTTATCTCCGCGTTCTTCGCCGTGCTCTATCACTACGGCGTCATGCAGTTCATCATCCGCCAGGCGGCCAAGATCATGATCCGCATGGGCGCCAGTGGGGCCGAGTCCCTTGACGTAGCCGCCAGCATCTTCATGGGTCAGACCGAAGCGCCGCTCACCATCCGGCCTTACCTTCCGTCCCTGACCCGCTCCGAACTGATGACCGTCATGACTGCGGGCATGGCTCACGTCTCCGGCGGAATTATGGGGGCCTATATTCTCTATGGCGTCGAGGCCAAGCATCTGCTGAGCGCGGTCATCATGACTGCTCCCGGCACCATCCTGATGGCGAAGATGTTCGTGCCGGAGACAGAAGAGCCGGCTACCAGCCCTCAGCGAAAAGCAATTGAGGGCCAGACTCCACCGCCCGTGACCGATATCGACGCCGAGGCCATGCCGAAGGACGAAAACATCCTCGGGGCCATCGCCCGCGGCACCGCCGACGGCCTTCACCTCGCCCTGAACGTCGCCGCCATGCTGATTTCGTTCCTCGCTCTGATCGCCCTGGTGAATGGAATTTTCGGCGGCATCCACAACCACGTGTTTCACTGGTTTCCCTCCAGCCTGGAGCAGATATTCGGAGTGATCTTTGCCCCCATCGCCTTCGTGATCGGCATTCCGTGGAGAGACTGCGGAGCGGTTGGCAATCTTCTGGGCACGCGCATGGTGATCAACGAACTGGTCGCCTACGGAATGCTGGGCGCGCAGAAAGCCACGCTCGATCCGCGCTCTTTTGCGATCGCAACCTTCGCCCTGTGCGGCTTCGCCAACTTCAGCTCCATCGGCATTCAGATCGGCGGCATCAGCGCGTTGGCCCCCAACAAACGCGGTGAACTGGCGAAGCTAGGTTTCCGCGCCATGATCGCGGGCACCATGGCCAACCTGATGTCAGCGTCGATCGTCGGCATTCTTCTGAAATGAGTGTGTGCGTGTGGTCGCGGGCGACTCGCCCGCGGGGATCGGAGCGTTCTTACCATGTCAGGTCAATCGGCCTAACACCGAGGTCCCTCGACTACGTGAATCATTCGCAAGCGAATGATTCACTCCGCTCGAGATGACACCTCTACGTTTGAGCAGACAGTACCGAGTGGACGAGTCGCTGCGCCTGTTTTTAGGTCAAGCCAGCCCAGGCTAAATTGGCGAACTGATCTACCGACGTGACCGTTGGCGGCACTTCCAGCGATTCCATAGTCTAGCTGGCGATCATCTGATCCAG